>VYKX01000037.1_pt1 | contig 47180 bp, 34 predicted proteins | sample 5114471 | NCBI WGS metagenome assembly VYKX01 (sample SAMN12291785, study PRJNA351875) | freshwater metagenome | isolation source: freshwater lake | place: USA: Michigan, Gull Lake | collected 2013-08-08
TCACCTACACCACCTTCCAGGCGCGTGATCTGGGCGGGGACACGGCAGAGCTCTTCAAGACCGCCGCCCGCGAGGCCTTCGAACGCTTTCGCCCCAAGGCGATGATGGTGGGCGCTTCGTGCACTGCCGAACTGATTCAGGACGACCCGGGCGGTCTCGCCCGCGCGCTCGATCTGCCGATCCCGGTCGTCGCGCTCGAGTTGCCTTCGTACCAGCGCAAGGAAAACTGGGGCGCTGCCGAAACCTTCTACCAGATGGTGCGCGCACTCGCTGGCCCCAACGCTCCCGCCCCCGGCGCGCCCAGACCGGATCGCGCCGCCGGCACGCGACCACGCTGCAACCTGCTGGGCGCCACCGCGCTCGGCTTCCGGCACCGCGACGACGTGCGCGAGATCACCGGCCTGCTCGACCGTCTGGGCATCGACGTGAATGTCGTAGCGCCCTTGGGAGCAACAGCGGACGATCTCGCACGACTTGGCGATGCCGAGTTCAACGTGGTGATGTACCCCGAGATCGCCGGCTCGACCGCATCGTGGCTCACCCGAACCTTCGGTCAACCTGCCACCAAGACGATCCCGATCGGCATCGGCGCCACGCGCGACTTCATCGCCGAGGTCGCGCAGCTCGCCCACGTCGACCCGAGCGCGGTCCTCGCCGACGAGCGTTCGCGCGCGCCGTGGTACGCGAAGTCGGTCGATTCGACCTATCTCACCAACAAGCGCGTCTTCGTGTTCGGCGACGCCACGCACGCGGTGGCCGCGGCACGGGTGGCGAGCAACGAACTCGGCTTCCAGGTCGTCGGCATCGGCACCTACAGCCGAGAGTTCGCCCGCGAGATTCGCGACGCCGCGAAGCTCTACGGCGTCGAGCCGCTGATCAGCGACGACTACCTCGAGATCGAGGCACGCATCGCCGAGTTGCAACCCGAGCTCGTGCTCGGCACGCAGATGGAGCGCCACATCGCCAAGCGCCTGGGTATCCCTTGCGCGGTGATCTCGGCGCCAGTGCACGTTCAGGACTTCCCGGCTCGCTATTCACCGCAGATGGGTTTCGAAGGCGCGAACGTGATGTTCGACACCTGGGTGCACCCGCTGATGATGGGTCTGGAAGAGCATCTCATCGGCATGTTCCGTGGCGATTTCGAGTTTCACGAGGATGCCGCGCCTTCTCACCTCGGCTCCGGACATGCGGCACGCGCCACGGCGGCGGCCATCGCGACGGCGCAGGCGGCTGCCGGACACCACGCACCTGAGCCCGTTGGCGACACCGACGTGCCGGCTGCGACCGAAGCAACCGGTCGAGTCGCCACGCATGAGGCTGTGGTTCAGACAGCCGCCATGGTGGCAGCCTCACCGGCAATAAGCACACCCGTCGCAACCACCGAGCCGCGCTGGGCTGCCGACGCCGAGAAAGAGCTGCAGAAGATCCCGTTCTTCGTGCGGGGCAAGGCCCGCCGCAACACCGAGCGATTCGCTGCCGAGCGCAGCCTGACGACGATCACCGTGGACACCATTTATGACGCCAAAGCCCACTTCGGTCGCTGACGCGCACGCGCTGGCTCGCCGCACACCGGTGCGCGTCGTCGTCGTGACGATGGACACGCACCTGGCGAGCGCTGCCGAGCGCGCACGGGGCACCCTGGCACGTGAGTTCCCGGGGCTGACGGTGGCATTGCATGCCGCGTCCGAGTACGCCGCCAACCCCGAGTTGCTGCAGCGCTGCAAGGACGACATTGCCCGCGCCGACATCGTGGTCGCCGGCATGCTGTTTCTGGAAGACCACTTCCTTCCGATCATCGATGACCTGAAGGCGCGTCGCGAGACCTGCGACGCGATGATCTGCATGGCGTCGGCCGCAGAGATCGTCAAGCTGACCCGACTCGGCAACTTCGACATGAGCAAGCCGGCCAGCGGGCCGATGGCACTGCTGAAAAAGCTGCGCGGCAACAGCGGAAGCAAGGAAAAGTCGGCGCCAGGCGGTGCTGCGCAGATGAAGATGCTTCGCCGCATTCCGCAGATGTTGCGCTTCATTCCAGGCACGGCGCAGGACGTGCGCTCGTACTTCATGACGCTGCAGTACTGGCTGGGCGGTTCGGACGAGAACGTCCTCAACCTCATCCGTCACGTCGTCGACCGCGGCGTCGATGGCCCTCGTCGCGTGCTGCGTGGCGTGGTCAAGGTACAGCCACCGATCGACTACCCCGAGGTCGGCGTCTATCACCCCCGCCTCGCAGGTCGCTTTGCGGAGGATGCCGCCATGCTGCCGGCGCCCCAGGGCGCGACGCGCACCGTCGGCGTGCTGGTGCTGCGCTCGTATCTCCTGTCGAACAACGCAGGCCATTACGACGGCGTCATTGCCGCACTCGAAGCCCAGGGCATGCGCGTGATCACCGCGTTCGCCGCCGGTCTCGACGCCAGGCCGGCGATCGAGCGGTTCTTCATGCGCAATGGCCAGCCGTGCATCGACGCGGTGGTGTCGCTCACCGGCTTCTCGCTGGTCGGCGGCCCGGCGTACAACGACGCGAAGGCGGCCGAAGAAGTGCTCTCCGGTCTCGACGTGCCGTACGTCGCCGCGCACCCGGTCGAGTTCCAGACCCTCGATGCCTGGGGCAGTTCGGAGCGTGGCCTGCTGCCGGTCGAGAGCACGATCATGGTCGCCATTCCCGAGCTTGACGGATCGACGAGCCCGATCGTCTTCGGCGGCCGACCTGGCGCCGATGGTGTGACCTGCACCGGCTGCCACCACGCTTGCACCTTCACCGCCACCGACAACTCGGCCGACATGCACACCTGCCCTGAGCGGGCTCAGATGCTCGCCGCGCGGGTGGCCAAGCTCGTCGAACTGCGCCGCAGCGAGCGGGCCGAGCGCAAGGTGGCGATCGTCATCTTCAACTTCCCGCCCAACGCCGGGAATATCGGCAGCGCCGCCTACCTGTCGGTGTTCGAGTCGATGTTCCACACGCTCACCGCCATGCACGCGCAGGGCTACCGCGTCGAACTGCCTGGCAGCATCGACGCCCTTCGCGAAGCAGTGCTGCATGGCAATGCCGCGCAGCACGGTGCCGATGCGAATGTGCACACGCTCATCGCCGCCGACGACCACGTCCGCCGCGAGCGCTGGCTGAAGGAGATCGAAGCGCAATGGGGCCCGGCACCCGGACGCCAGCTCAGCAACGGCCAGTCGATCTTCGTGCTCGGCAAGCAGTTCGGTAACGTGCTGGTCGCGGTGCAGCCGGGTTTCGGCTACGAAGGCGACCCGATGCGTCTGCTGTTCGAGAAGGGCCTCGCACCGACGCACGCCTTCTCGGCGTTCTACCGCTACCTGCGCGAGGACTTCAAGGCCCACGCCGTGCTGCACTTCGGTACCCACGGCGCGCTCGAGTTCATGCCCGGCAAGCAGAGCGGCCTGAGCGGCGCTTGCTGGCCCGACCGCCTCATCGGCGACCTGCCCAACATCTACCTGTACGCCTCGAATAATCCGTCCGAGGGCGCGATCGCCAAACGACGCTCAGGTGCAACGCTCATCAGCTACCTGACGCCGCCGGTGGCGCAGGCCGGCCTGTACAAGGGGCTGAACGACCTGAAGTCGTCGATTGATCGCTGGCGCTCGATGGAGTCGGGCGCGTCCGACCGTGCATCGATGGCGGTGCTGCTGCAGTCGCAGGCGGCCGAACTGAACCTCGTCGACGCTGAGCCGCTGTGGAACGCGGCTGCAGCGGGCAACGCAGACGCGCACGTGGTGCGGTTGTCCGCCCAGGTGCTTGAACTCGAATACACCCTCATCCCCCACGGATTGCATGTCACCGGGCGCGCTCCGAGCGCAGCCGAACGCATCGACATGCTGCTCGCGATGGCGGAGGCATCACACGGTCACGCCGTCGATCGCACCGCGGTCGAATCGCTGGTGGCCGGCGATGACGTGGAGCACGCGCTGGCCAACGCCGGCCTCGAACGCAACGATGACAGCGTCGCGCTGATGACCGAACTGGCCCACGCCGATTCGCTGCTGCGCGAGGACAGCGAGGTGGCTGGCATCCTGAAGGCACTCGACGGCCGCTACATCCGCCCCGCACCGGGAGGTGACATCCTGCGCACGCCGGCGGTGCTGCCGACCGGACGCAACATCCACGGTTTCGACCCCTTCCGTATCCCGAGCGCCTTCGCGGTCAAGGACGGCGCTGCGCAGGCCCAACTGCTCATCGAGCGCCATCAGGCCGACGGCCACCCGCTGCCCGAATCGATCGCGATGGTGCTGTGGGGCAGCGACAACCTCAAGAACGAGGGCGCGCCCATCGGCCAGGCGCTCGCGCTCATGGGCGCGCTGCCTCGCTTCGACAGCTACGGACGGATTGCTGGCGCGACACTGATCCCGCTGGCTGAACTGGGCCGTCCACGAATCGACGTGCTGATCACCCTCTCAGGCATCTTCCGCGACCTGATGCCGCTGCAGATCAGGCTGCTGGCCGAAGCCGCGTTCCTTGCCGCCTCGGCCGACGAGCCGCTCGAGATGAACTGGATCCGCAAGCACGCGCTCGACTACCAGAAGGAGCACGGCTGCACGCTCGAGATCGCCGCGCTGCGCGTCTACGGCAACGCCGAGGGCGCCTATGGCTCGAACGTGAACAACCTCGTCGAGAGCAGCAAGTGGGCCGACGAAGGCGAGCTTGCCGAGACCTACACCCGCCGCAAGGGCTTCGCCTACGGCCGCACCGGTCGCGCAGTGCAACAGACGGCCTTGCTGCAAAGCGCCTTGAGCCATGTGCAGCTGACCTACCAGAACCTCGACTCGGTCGAGCTCGGCGTGACCACGGTCGACAACTACTTCGACACCCTCGGCGGCATCACCCAGGCGGTGAAGGTGGCCAAGGGCGGGAACACGCCACCGGTCTACATCGGCGACCAGACCAAGGGCGACGGCGCGGTGCGTTCGCTCAAGGAACAGGTCGCGCTCGAGACGCGCACGCGCATGCTCAACCCGAAGTGGTACGAGGGCATGCTCGAGCACGGCTACGAAGGCGTGCGCCAGATCGAGGTGCACGTGACCAACACGATGGGCTGGTCGGCCACGACCGGCCAGGTGCAGCCCTGGGTCTACCAGCAGCTGACCGAGACCTTCATGCTCGACCCCGAGATGCGCGCGCGCCTCGCCAAGCTCAACCCGACGGCCTCGGCGCGGGTCGCGAACCGCCTCATCGAGGCCTCCGAGCGCAATTACTGGCAGCCCGATGCCGAAACCCTCGACGCCCTGCGCAAGGTCGGCGAGGAACTGGAAGACCGCCTTGAAGGCGTTTACGAGGAAGTCTCCGTATGAACACCGTCACCCTGCCCTTTCCCACGGTCAAGACCGCATCGCGCACCGACCCGCGCCTCGACGGCGAGGGCAGCCTGCAGGTCGCCCTCGACCCGAGCGTGAAGATCGGCACCGCCAAGGTGTTTGCCATCTATGGCAAAGGCGGCATCGGCAAGAGCACCACCTCGAGCAACCTCTCGGCCGCCTTCTCGAAGCTCGGAAAGCGCGTGCTGCAGATCGGCTGCGACCCGAAGCACGACAGCACCTTCACACTCACCAAAAAGATGTTGCCCACCGTCATCGACGTGCTCGAGACGGTTGACTTCCACGCCGAGGAACTGCGTGTCGAAGACTTCGTCTTCCCCGGCTACAACGGCGTGATGTGTGTCGAGGCAGGCGGCCCGCCAGCAGGCACCGGCTGCGGCGGCTACGTGGTCGGCCAGACGGTCAAGCTGTTGAAGGAACACCACCTGCTCGAGGACACCGATGTGGTCATCTTCGACGTGCTGGGAGACGTGGTGTGTGGCGGCTTCGCCGCGCCACTGCAGCACGCCGACCGCGCGCTGATCGTCACCGCCAACGACTTCGACAGCATCTTCGCGATGAACCGGATCGTCCAGGCGATCGGCGCGAAAGCCAAGAACTACAACGTGCGACTCGGTGGCGTCATCGCCAACCGCAGCGCGGCGACCGACCAGATCGACAAGTACAACGAACGCATCGGCCTGAAGCTCGCGGCGCACTTCCCTGATCTCGACGTCATCCGCCGCAGCCGGCTGAAGAAGTCGACCCTCTTCGAGATGGAGCCATCGCCCGAACTCGAAGCGGTGCAGAAGGAATACATGCGCCTGGCTGCGTCGTTGTGGCTGGGCACGGAGCCCATGAATGCGGTGCCGATGAAGGACCGCGACATCTTCGACCTGCTCGGCTTCGACTGAACCAGCCCCCTTCAGACCCTGCAGCACTGCACGACACCATGACCACGACCTACATCGACCGCCGCAGCAAGATCGAGGACTACTTCGATCGCACCGCCGTCAAGGCCTGGGAACGGCTCACCTCCGACGCGCCTGTCGGCCGCATCCGCGCCACCGTGCGTGCCGGACGCGACCGCATGCGCGCGACACTGCTCGGCTGGCTGCCCGCCGACATGAGTGGCATGCGCCTGCTCGACGCCGGTTGCGGCACCGGGGCATTGGCGGTCGAGGCGGCACGCCGCGGCGCGCACGTCGTGGCCATCGACCTCTCACCCACGCTCGTCGATCTGGCGCGTGACCGACAGCCTGCCGAGCTGACCAGCGATTACAGCGTCGGTCGCATCGACTTCCTTTCAGGCGACATGCTCGACCCGTCCCTCGGCGAGTTCGACTACGTCGTCGGCATGGACTCGCTGATCCATTACCAGACCGCCGACGCCGTGCGGGTGGTCGCTGGTCTTGCCGAGCGCACCCGCCACGCGCTGCTGTTCACCTATGCGCCCAGCAACCCGGCGCTGATCGCCTTCCGCGCCGTCGGCCGGATGCTGCCGCGCAGCGACCGCGCTCCGTGGATCGAGCCGGTGGCCGAAGCCAAGCTGCACCGCCTGCTCGCTGCCGACGCCAGCCTGCAATCGTGGCAGCGCGGCCGCACGCAGCGCATTGCCAGCGGCTTCTACACCTCGCAGGCACTGGAGCTGGTGCGCCGATGAACCTGTCGGCCCTCACGCGCCTGACGTCGAGGTACCGGGTTCGCTCGGACCAGTGGCAGAAGGTCGCGCCGCATTTCCTGCCGTTCGCAGACGCGGCCACCACCGAACTGCCCCTGGGCAGACTGTTGCGTCTGTCGCTCTTTCAGGTGTCGGTCGGCATGGCCACCGTGCTGATGATCGGCACGCTCAACCGGGTCATGATCGTCGAGATGGGCATGGTCGCGTGGCTCGTGTCGCTGATGATCGCGCTGCCGCTTCTGTTCGCCCCCTTCCGCGCACTGGTCGGCTTCAAATCGGACACCCATCGCTCGGTGCTCGGCTGGAAGCGGGTTCCCTACATCTGGATCGGCACCTGGCTGCAGTTCGGCGGTCTGGCGATCATGCCCTTTGCGCTGATCCACCTGTCAGGCGATTCGCGAATGGGTCCGTGGCTCGGACAGGCCGCCTCAGCGTTGGCATTCCTGCTGGTCGGCGCTGGCGCACAGACGACGCAGACCGCCGGGCTGGCTCTCGCCACCGACATCGCCCCTGAACGCTCCCGACCGCGGGTGGTCGCACTCATGTACGTGATGCTGCTTGTCGGCATGGTCGTCAGCAGTCTGATCTTCGGTCTGCTGCTGTCCGACTTCAGCAACCTGCGACTCATTCAGGTCGTGCAGGGTGCTGCCGCAGCAACGATGGCGCTCAACCTGATCGCGCTGTGGAAGCAGGAGGCTCGCCGTCCCCACGAGACGGCTCCGCACCTGCCTCGCCCGGACTTCCGCACCACCTGGAACCTCTTCGCTCAGCAGGGGCGCACGCTTCGATTCCTCGTCGCCGTCGGCCTAGGTACCGCCGCGTTCAGCATGCAGGACATCATCCTCGAGCCCTACGGTGGCGAGGTGCTGGGCATGAGCGTGAGCGCCACCACCGTGCTCACCGCGCTGATGGCTGCAGGTGCACTGACCGCCTTCGGACTCGCTGCACGCTGGCTGAGTCGCGGCACCGATGCCGGGCTGCTCGCTGCTTGCGGTGCGATCGTCGGACTGTGCGCATTTGCCGCCGTCATCTTCTCGGCGCCGCTCGACTCACCCGCGCTGTTTCGCCTTGGCGCGACGCTGATCGGCTTTGGCGGCGGTCTGTTCGCCGTCAGCACTCTGACCGGAGCAATTGCCCTCGACGGCGCCGGACATGTCGGCCTGGCTCTGGGTGCCTGGGGCGCAGTACAGGCCACCGGAGCGGGCCTTGGCATGGCGTTGGGTGGCGGATTGCGCGATCTCGTTGCCGGTCTCAGTTCGCATGGGCTGCTGGGCCCGGCACTGATGGATCCCTCGGTGGCGTACAGCGTCGTGTACCACATCGAGATCGCGTTGCTGTTCATCACCTTGGTGGCCATCGGGCCGCTGGTTCGACTGTCGCCGAATCACGCCCCGAGGCCGTCAAGCAAATTCGGGCTGGCCGAACTTCCCGGCTGACCTTTTGTTGTAAGAAAGAGGAGACCACACCATGGGTACTGGAGCCATCACGGGCTATATCGACGTCGCACAGATCGTTCTCTATCTGTTCTGGATCTTCTTTTTCGGGCTGGTGTATTACCTCCAGCAGGAAAGCAAACGCGAGGGCTTCCCGCTGGAGACCGTCTACCCCAGTGGCGAAGTCCGCAAGACCCCCGGCTTCGTCGGCTTGCCATCGCCGAAGACCTTCTTGCTGGCGCACGGCGAATCGGTGAGCGTGCCGAACGACAAGGTATCGCCGCAGCAACTGCTGGCTGAACCGCTGCACGGGATGATGGGCGCCCCGCTGGTGCCCACTGGCAACCCGATGCTCGACGGCATCGGCCCTGGCGCGTACGCCGACCGCGCCGATGTGCCCGACTACATGTGGGACGGTGCCGTGAAGATCGTTCCGCTGCGCGCGGAGCCCGAGTTTGGTGTGTCGGAAAACGATGACGACCCCCGCGGGCTCGAGGTCATCGGCGCCGATGGAGAAGTCGCGGGCACGGTTCACGACCTGTGGGTCGACAAGGCGGAAATGATGTTCCGCTACATCGAGGTCGCGCTGCCAGCCGGCAGCACGCGCAGAACGGTCCTTCTGCCGATGAACTTCGCGCGCATCAAGTCCGATCACATCAAGGTCGCGTCGATCATGAGCCACCAGTTCGCGCTCGTGCCGGCGACGAAGCACGCCGAGCAGATCACCTTGCTCGAAGAAGAAAAAGTCATGGCTTATTACGGCGGTGGCACCCTCTACGCAGAACCATCACGCCAGGAACCTCTGGTATGAAGATCAACTACGAGCACCACGAGCACGAACACGAGTTCGAGGCTCAGCATGGCTTGCCCGAGCGCCTTCCCAAGGGCGAACGCATCTTGTGGCAGGGGTCGCCCGATGCGAAGGTGTTGGCGAGGCAGCTCTTCCATCTGCGGGCACTGGTGGTGTACTTCGCCGCAATCCTCGCACTGCGTGGGGGCTTCGTGCTCGCGGACGGCGCAACGGTCGCCGAGGCGCTCAAGGCCGTCGGGATGGTCGCTCCGCTCGCCGCCATGGCGATCGGCCTCGCCTGGGGCATGGCGGTCATGTGCGCACGAACCACCGTGTACACCATCACCACCAAGCGCGTGGTCATGCGCATCGGCATCGTGCTCAACTTGACCTTCAACCTGCCCTTCACTCGGCTCGAAGGAGCGAGCCTGCGGGATACGGGCTTGGGCACTGGCGACATTCCGCTGACACTCGCCAAGGGCGATCGCATTGCGTACCTGCACCTGTGGCCGCATGCGCGTCCGTGGCGTACCGCGCGCCCTGAACCGATGATGCGTTGCGTGCCGGACGCTGCGCGCGTATCTGCCGTGCTCGCACAGGCATGGCGTGAGGCTCAGCCGGAAATCTTCGCCGCAACAGCAGCGTCGCAGCCATCTGCCGCACTGCCCGCAAAGGCCGCGGAGCCGGTCGCCGCCCCGCAGGCACAGATCTCTCGCCCCGCCACGGCGGCCGAGGGCAACAGGCGCCGCTGGGCACCTGCAATGCGCGCCGTCCGCTATACCTCCGGAGCCTGACGATGGACGCTGCTGTGCCTGATCCCATCCTGCCCCGCCGAGCCCTGATCGGCATTGGCGTGGTGCTGTTGTCCACAGTGATCGCAGCAGGCACGGTGCGCTTGTCGGGCACCTCGATTCGCGAGGCCGATGAGGTGGCGCTGGTTAGCCGATCACTGCGCTTCGAGGATGGGCCCGACGGCAGCGTCTTGGTGATCGACGCCGACTCCAAGGCCATCATCCACACCGTGACCGGCGAGAACGGCTTCTTTCGAGGCACCCTGCGCGGCCTGGCTCGCGAGCGCCGCCGCAACGGGCTCGGATCAGAGCAGCCTTTCGAGTTGATCGGCCGCGCCGACGGACGCCTGACGCTCGTCGATCCGGCCACCGGCCAGCGCATCGACCTCGAGTCCTTCGGTCCGACCAACGCGGCCGTGTTTGCGCAGTTCCTGCGCGACATGCCCGCGCCGAACTGATCCGGCTGCACCCGACATCCGCATCCTGAACAAACGAGGAGCAATCCATGAGCACCACGGCAACGCGCAACATCAACGACTCGACCGCTCAGGCGCTGCAGAACACCATGCTCACGCCTCGGTTCTACACGACCGACTACGACGCGATGGACCGCATCGACGTGAGCTCGGTGCGCGCCGAATGGGATCAGCTGATGGACGAGTTCCGCGCCGACTCGAACACCGACCATTTCCAGCGTCCGGCCAACATGCAGGGCAACTACTCTGACCTGCCGCCGGCGCTCTACAAGGAGTTCACCGAGTTCATGATCAGCTCGGTCACCTCAGAGTTCTCGGGTTGTGTGCTCTACACCGAGATGAAGAAGCGCTGCAACAACCCGGACATCAAGGAACTCATGTCGCTGATGGCGCGCGACGAAAGCCGCCACGCCGGATTCATCAACCAATGGCTCAAGGATTTCGGCATCGGCGTCGACCTGGGCTTTCTGGTCAAGGCCAAGAAGTACACCTACTTCCGTCCGAAGTTCATCTTCTACGCCACCTACCTGTCCGAGAAGATCGGCTACGCGCGCTACATCGCGATCTACCGGCAGATCGAACGCCACCCCGAGCTGTGCTTCCACCCGATCTTCAAGTGGTTCGAGCGCTGGTGCAACGACGAATTCCGCCACGGCGAGGCCTTCGCGCTGATCATGCGCGCCGACCCGAAACTATTGACCGGCCTGAACAAGCTCTGGATTCGCTTCTTCGTGCTCGCGGTCTACGCGACGATGTACGTGCGTGATCACCAGCGCCCCGAGATGCATGCCGCGATGGGCCTCGACGCAACCCAGTACGACTACGAGGTCTTCCGCATCACCTCCGAGATCACCAAGCAGGTGTTTCCTCTGACGCTCGACATTGATGACCCGCGGTTCCGCGCCGGACTCGAGCGCATGCGGCGCATTTCGGTCGCCACCGAAGCGGCGAAGGCGCAAGGCGGGCTGATCGGCGGCATCAAGCGAGCCGGACTCGGTTTGGCAGCCGGCGCCACCTTCGTGCGCCTGTACTGCCTGCCGGCGAAGGGCCACGCCTTGCCAGCACAGATGCGCGTCGCGCCGGCCTGGTAGTCCGCCACCAACCTCAACTGCTCAGGCCACCACCGAGTCGACCACCCGGGCTCCGCCATGTCGCAGTACCTGCTTCCGATCGCCTTCACGCTGTTCATATGGTGGTTCAGCACCGGCGCCATCCTGTATCTCAACGGGCTGCCCCGCTGGACCTTCAAGTGGACGATGCTCGGCATGAGCTTCGTGCTGGTCATGGCGCTGATCGGACTCGCGGCGACACGCGACGACACCCGAATCACTGGCGCTTATCTCGCCTTCACCTTCGGCGTGCTCGTGTGGGCGTGGCAGGAGGTCGCCTTTCTGCTCGGCTACGTCACCGGGCCGAGGCGTGTGCCCTGCCCGGCGGACTCGACCGGCTGGAAGCGCGCGGGCTACGCCTTCATGGCGGTACTTCACCATGAGCTTGCTCTGGTCGCTCTCGGTGTGGCGGTGCTGGTGGCCACCTGGGGTGGTGAGAATCCCACCGGCTTATGGACCTTCATGATCCTGTGGGTCATGCGCCAGAGCGCGAAGCTCAACGTCTTTCTCGGCGTGCGCAACCTGAACGAGGACTTTCTGCCCTCTCACCTCAAGTACATCCAGACCTACTTCCTGCGTCGACCGATGAACCGTCTGTTTCCAGTCTCGGTCATCGTTTCCACCGTCGTGGCCGCCTTGATCTGGCAGGAGGCTTCGGCCTTCGGCGCCAGCCCGTTCGACATCGCCGCCTTGACCTTCGCCGGCACGCTGCTGACCCTCGCGGTACTCGAACACTGGTTCCTGGTGCTGCCGCTGCCTTTCGAAGCACTGTGGGCGTGGGGGCTGAAGTCGCGCGCTCTCGGGTCCGTCGTCAAAGGCCCAGCGTTGCCCGCCGAACACGCCTAGTCGGCCACTGGTTCGGTGCGTACGGTCGCCCGCGCGATGTTCACGTCGTGCAGCGCAGCGGCCTTTCGGTGAGCGATGAGGCGTCTGGCCGATTCAGAGCGATCAGCTGATGCCTTTCTTCGGCATCGGCAGCCCAGATGTCGGCTCGCAAGGGCGCCGCGCCGGTTGCCGCAAGCCCCACCACTCGTTGAACACCAGGCCGCCGAGCACGACCGCCCCACCCGTCAGCACCGAGATGTCGGGCTGTTCGTTCGCGCCCCACCAGGCCCAGGCGATACCGAAGACGACTTCGAGCAGGCACAGCAAGGCCATCTCGGGAGCTGGCAGGCGACGCGCGAGGCGCACTGCGATGACACACGGAATGGCCAACTGAAAAACGCCCAAAGCGCCGAGGATCGCCACGTCGTGAGCCGAGGCCGAAAACGGCCAGGACATCGGCAGCGTGACCAGGCTGGAGATCACAGCACCCACAAGAAGCGCCGGAACGAGATCGACCCGCGTGCCCTGGCGCTGCATCATGTTCCAGTTGACGGCTGCGGCCAGCGGCACGGCGAGTGCGACCAACGTGCCCAGCAGCGCCTTCGGGTCGGCGCTGAGACCGTGGCCGTACATCCAGGCCAGACCGATACCGGCGGCGACGATCGCCGCCCAGGTCCGGCGTGGCACCGGCTGACCCAGAAAGAATCGGGCGAGAAGCGCAGTCGCCAGCGGGCCCAGGCTCATCGTGATCAGAACGTTGGCGACTGTCGTCATCGTCAACGCAAGCATGAAGCAGGTGAACATCACCGCCCACAGCGCGCCCGAAACCCAAAGCGCCTGACCGCCTCGCCGCACCACGCCGATCACATCACCGCGGTGTGTCAGCGCAAGATAAAGCGCCAGCGAGAGCGCAGTGAACGCGCTGCGCCAGAAAGTGATCTCGAAGCTTCGTGCCGACTCGAGATGGCGAGTCGCCAATCCCGCCGTGCTCCACAGCAGGGTAACGACGACCATGCTGATCAGCGCGCGCAGATGAACGATGCGCGGCGCCACCGACTTCTGGCTCACCGCTGACCCTGAGCGCTGCAAACGCAGGCGCCGCGTGGAAGCCGCCGTGCGCCGAGGGTCATGCGCCGTCGCGCGACGCCTTCTTGCGCTCGTGCTCTTTCAGGAAGCGCTTGCGCACACGCACCGACTTCGGCGTGATCTCGACCAGCTCATCGTCGTCGATGAAGTCCACACCGTACTCCAGCGTGAGGTCGATCGGCGGCGTGATCTTGATCGCGTCTTCCTTGCCCGAAACGCGGAAATTGGTCAGCTGCTTGGTGCGCGTTGCGTTGACGACGAGGTCGTTCTCGCGGCTGTGGATGCCGACGATCATGCCTTCGTAGACCGGGTCGTTCGGCTTGACGAACATCCGGCCTCGGTCGTCCAGCTTGCCTAGGGCGTAGGTGAAGATTTCACCATCGTCCATCGAGATCAGCACGCCGTTCTTGCGGCCACCGATCTCGCCCTTGTGGGGCTCGTAGCCGTCGAAGATCGAGGCGATCAAGCCGGAGCCACGGGTCAGGTTCATGAACTCGTTGCTGAAGCCGATCAGGCCTCGCGCCGGAATGCGGTACTCAAGGCGCACGCGGCCACGGCCGTCGGGCTCCATGTTGACCACCTCGCCCTTGCGCAGACCCAGTGCCTGCATCACGCCACCCTGGTGGATTTCTTCAACGTCGGCGGTGACCAGTTCCATCGGCTCGCACTTCTCGCCGTTGATCTCCTGGAACATGACGCGGGGCTTGGAAACAGCCAGCTCGTAACCCTCGCGGCGCATGTTCTCCAGCAAGATGGTCAGGTGCAGTTCGCCCCGGCCCATCACCTCGAAGACGCCGTCTTCGCCGGTTTCGTTGACACGCAGCGCGACGTTGCTTTGCAGTTCTTTTTGCAGCCGGTCCCAGATCTGGCGGCTGGTGACGTACTTGCCTTCACGACCCGCCAGCGGGCTGGTGTTGACACAGAAGTTCATCGTCAGCGTCGGCTCGTCGACCTTCAGCATGGGCAGCGGCATCGGGTTCTCACGGTCGGTGATCGTCACGCCAATGTTGATGTCTTCAAGGCCGTTGATCAGCACGATGTCGCCCGGGCCGGCTTCGGTGACCTGCACGCGATCCAGGCCCTGGAAGGTCAGCACGTTATTCACACGACCTTTGACGGCCTTGCCGTCCGGTCCCTCCATGACCAGCACGTCCATCGACGGCTTGATGGTGCCTTGGCTGATGCGGCCCACGCCGATGCGGCCGACGAAGGTCGAGAAGTCGAGCGCCGAGATTTGCAGTTGCAGCGGGGCGGCCGGGTCACCGGTGTTCGGCGGCACGTGCTTCAGGATGGTGTCGAACAGGGCCGACATGTCGGGGCCCCATTGCTCTCCGGGCGCACCTTCGGTCAACGACGTCCAACCGTTGATGCCCGAGGCGTAGACCACGGGGAAATCGAGCTGTTCGTCGTTGGCACCGAGCTTGTCGAACAAGTCGAAAGCGGCGTTGATGACAGCGTCGGGCTTCGAACCCGGCTTATCGACCTTGTTGACCACGACGATGGGCTTCAGACCCAGCGCCAACGCCTTCTTTGTGACGAAGCGGGTCTGCGGCATCGGGCCTTCCTGCGCATCGATCAGCAGCACCACGCCGTCGACCATCGACAGTGCGCGCTCCACCTCGCCACCGAAGTCGGCGTGGCCGGGGGTGTCGACGATGTTGATGTGCGTGCCTTGCCAGCTGACGGCGCAGTTCTTGGCCAGGATGGTGATACCGCGCTCGCGCTCGATGGCGTTGCTGTCCATCACGGTGTCGACGACCTTCTCGTGCTCGGCGAAGGTGCCACTCTGGCGCAGCAGCTGGTCAACCATCGTGGTCTTGCCATGGTCCACGTGGGCAATGATGGCGATGTTGCGGATCTGTCGGGTCATGTCGTACTCGCTTCTGGGGATGCTGGATGGGGGGCGCGGCGCGGGGCCTCGACGAGGTCACGGACCTCTGGCGGGCTGAGCAGCCGGGTGGAGATCAGTTCGCCGGCGCGGATGTGCCCGCTGCCCAGGAAGGCGCGCTCGTCGGGGCCGTACACGCGCACATGCGCAGAGTCTGGAAGCGGCAAGCGACGGCGCACGCCGCTCAGGAACCGCCCGGCGCCTTCGTCGTCGAGGCGGACGATGGGCCAATCGGAAATCAGGCAGTCGACGGGCTGAAGCAGTGCGTCGAGCTGGTCTTCGGCAAGGCCGTTCAGCTCCCCGAGCGTGCGCGCCGCGCTCAGTTCCAGCGGCCCGCTCGCGGTGCGCTGCAATGCCGACAAGTGCGCGCCGCAGCCGAGCTTGGTGCCGATGTCTTCGGCCAGCGTGCGGATGTACGTGCCCTTGCTGCAGCGCACGTCGATGACCCAGGCATCGCCAACGCCCTGCGCCGGGCCCTCGGCGAGCGAGACGCTGTACAGCGTGACGCGACGGGGCACGCGTTCGACCTCGATGCCAGCGCGGGCGTACTCGTACAGCGGCTTGCCGTCGCGCTTGAGCGCCGAGTGCATCGGCGGCAGTTGCTGGATCTCGCCAACAAAGGCAGCGCACACCGCTTCGACGTCAGAACGCAGGGCCGTGACCTCACAACGTTGCAGAACCTCGCCTTCGGCATCACCGGTGGTGGTGCGCACCCCCAGTTGCACGGTGGCGCGGTAGGACTTGTCGGCGTCGAGACCGATCTGCGAGAACTTGGTGGCAGCGCCAAAGCACAGCGGAAGCAACCCGGTCGCCAGTGGATCGAGCGTGCCGGTGTGGCCGGCCTTATCAGCACGAAAAAGTCGCTTCGCGCGGCTCAACGCATCAGTGCTCGACAGGCCGAGCGGCTTGTCGAGAAGCAGCACGCCGTGCACCGGCCGCCTGGGCATGCGCGAGCGGGGTTGCGGGCACACAGCGCCGACGTTCGTCACCGACCGGTCGGCCCGGGTGGCATCGCTGCTCGGGGTCTGCGCCATCATTTGCGACACGTCAGTCCTTCGCGCGCGAGGCGTTCGCCTGGGCGATCAGCAAGCTGAGTTCAGCCGCGCGCTCTGTGGTGCGGTCGAAGTGGAAATGGAGCGTCGGAACGGTGTGGATCTGCAGCCGCTTGAACAGGCCATTTCGCAAAAAACCCGCGGCTTCATTGAGCGCGTCTTCGCATTCCTGCGGGTCGCCCACCAGCACCGAGAAGTAGACCTTCGCGTGGGCGTAATCCGGCGTCACGTCGACTGCGTGCAGCGTGACCATGCCGATGCGCGGATCCTTCAGGTCGCGAATGAGTTCAGCCACATCGCGCTGGATCTGGTCAGCCACACGGAAGCCGCGATTCGGTATCGAACGTTTGTGCTTCATCGTGCCTTCCTGCTGTTCGTCGGACTGCGCTCAAATACCAGCCCCGCCCCCTTTCGGTGGACGGGGTCGCGAGCCCGTGCGGGACGTCGGTCTGTCAGAGCGTGCGCGCCACTTCCTTGATCTCGAAGAACTCGAGCTGGTCGCCCTCGGCAATCTCGTTGTAGTTCTTGAGCTTGATGCCGCACTCGAAGCCGGCGGCGACTTCGCGCACGTCGTCCTTGAGGCGGCGCACCGACTCGATCTCGCCGCTGTAGACGACCACGTTCTCTCGCAGCAGACGGAAGCGAGCGCCGCGACGCACCAGACCTGCAGTGACCATCGAGCCGGCCACCGTGCCGATCTTCGAAGCGACGAACACCGTGCGAATCTCGGCAGTGCCGATGATCTCCTCGCGCTGCTCAGGGGCGAGCATGCCGGCCATGGCGGCCTTCACGTCATCGACTGCGTCGTAGATGATGTTGTAGTAGCGGATGTCGACGCCGTTGTGCTCCGCCAGCTTGCGCGCACCCGCATCGGCTCGGACGTTGAAGCCGATGATGACGGCCTTCGACGCGATGGCGAGGTTGATGTCGCTCTCGCTGATGCCGCCCACGGCGCCGTGCACCACCTGCACTTTGACCTCGGCCGTGCTGAGCTTGAGGAGTGACTGGGCCAGCGCTTCCTGCGAGCCCTGAACGTCAGCCTTGATGATGAGCGCAAGGTTCTGCGACTCGCCCTGCCCCATGTTCTCGAACATGTTCTCGAGCTTGGCGGCTTGTTGCTTGGCGAGTTTCACATCGCGGTACTTGCCGGAACGGAAAGTCGCGATTTCGCGGGCACGCCTTTCATCGGCGAGGACCATGAACTCGTCGCCGGCCTGCGGCACTTCGGTGAGGCCCTGGATCTCGACCGGAATCGACGGGCCGGCCTCGGTGATGGGCTTGCCGTTCTCATCGAGCATGGCGCGCACGCGGCCATAAGTCGAACCCGCCAGAACGACGTCACCACGCTTGAGCGTGCCCGACTGCACCAGCACCGTGGCGACGGGGCCGCGACCCTTGTCCAGCTTGGCTTCGATCACCAGGCCCTTGGCCATGCTGTCCTGGGCTGCCTTGAGCTCGAGAACTTCAGCTTGAAGGAGCACCTGCTCAAGAAGCTCGTCGATGCCCTGACCCGTCTTGGCCGAGACTGGCACGAACGGCGATGGTCCCCCGAACTCTTCAGGAACGACCTCTTCGGCGACGAGTTCGCTCTTCAATCGCTCCAGGTTCGCCCCGGGCTTGTCGATCTTGTTCATCGCGACCACCAGTGGCACGCCAGCCGCCTTCGCGTGCGAAATCGCTTCTCTGGTCTGCGGCATGACACCGTCGTCGGCGGCCACGACCAGGATCACGATGTCGGTTGCCTTTGCCCCGCGTGCACGCATCGCGGTGAACGCGGCGTGCCCCGGGGTATCGAGAAAGGTGATCATGCCGCGCGGAGTGTCGACGTGGTACGCACCGATGTGCTGCGTGATACCGCCGGCCTCGCCAGCGGCGACGCGGGCGGTGCGGATGTAGTCGAGCAGCGAGGTCTTGCCGTGGTCGACGTGGCCCATCACCGTGACCACCGGCGCACGCGCCACGAGCTCATGGGCGGACTCAGTACCAACGTCTTCCTCGAGGAAAGCGTCCGGATCGTCGAGCTTCGCAGCGAAGGCCTTGTGACCCATTTCCTCAACCAGGATCATTGCGGTTTCCTGGTCGAGCTGTTGGTTGATGGTCACCATCTGACCCAGCTTCATCAACTGCTTGATGACCTCGGATGCCTTCACGCTCATCTTGTGCGCGAGATCGGCAACGCTGATGGTCTCCGGCACATGCACTTCCTGAATCTGCTGTTCGGCGGGCACGACGAAGGTCGATACCGATCCATCGGTTCGGTCGCCGCGACGGCCGCCACGGGGCGCACGCCAGCCGGCCCGAGCGCCACCAGGGGCGTCGTTGCGTGTCTTCAAGCCGCGCTTCTTGGCGGCATCGTCGGCCCAACTGGACGAGAGCTTCTCCGACTTGACTGACTTCTTGTCCCCCGGCTTGGCAACGGCGGCTGGGGCTCCAGCAACTGCCGCGGGTTTGTGGATCGTGCCCTTGATGCCCTCTTTCCCGGGTTCGACCTTCGCCGGCTCCTCGGGCTTCTTTGCCACGATCACCTTCTTCGGCGCGGACATCATTGCCCGAATGGCAGCAGCCTCGTCCTCAGCAGCCTTGCGGCGCTTCGCCAGGTCTACGGCGCGTTGCTTGTCTTCGTCGACGACGTCTGCCGCTTTGATCACACGCAACACTGGCTTGGGAGCCTCGACCGCTGGGGCAGGCGCGGACATAGGTGATGCGGACTTCTCAGGTTCGCCGCCTGCCGGCATCGCGGCACGCTCTGCGGCCAGAGCCGCGGCTTGTGCAGCGGCCTTCTCGGCCTCGGCACGCTTTTGCGCTTCAGCGGCTTCGCGCTCGGCGCGCTCCTGAGCTTCGCGCTGCCGCTGCCGCTCGGCCAGTTCGGCCTCCTGCTGGCGCAGGAGTTCAGCCTGTGCCTGAGCCTCGAGTTCGCGGCGCTCGAGTTCGGCCGTATCCACCTCGAGAACCTCAAGCGCCTCGGGGGCTGCTGGTGCCTCATCGCGCTTGACGAAGGTGCGCTTCTTGCGGACCTCGACCTGGATGGTTCGCGCCTTGCCGCTGGAATCGGCCTGCTTGATCTCGCTGGTCGACTTGCGCGTCAGCGTGATCTTCTTACGTTCGCCAGCAACTGTCGTACCGTGCGTCGAACGCAGGTAGTCGAGGAGACGCTCCTTGTCGGAATCGGTCAGGGCGTCGTCCGTCGAAGCCTTGCGCACCCCGGCCGACTGCAGTTGATCGAGCAGCGCGGCGGCGGGCCGATTCAGCTCAGCAGCGAGTTGGGCGACGGTGGTCACAGCCATTGTGGAATCCTTGCTGGGGTCTTGCGGTGGGGCGTGCGGATAAGGGCTGTCTGGGATGCGATCAGGTGGTGAACCAGTGCTCGCGTGCCTTCATGATCAACACCCGTGCCCGCTCGTCGTCTATGCCAGCCATCTCGACGAGTTCGTCGACAGCGAGGTCGGCCAGATCGTCGCGTGTGTGAACCTGACCCTCTGCCAGCTTGGCGATCATCTCGGCATCGAGACCTTCGAGATCGCGCAGATCCTGCGACACCTCGTCGACCCGCTCTTCACGGGCTATGTCCATGGTCAGCAAGGCGTCCTTGGCCCTGGTGCGCAACTCGTTGACCGTGTCTTCATCGAAGCCTTCGATCTCCAGCATCTCCTGCATGGGAACGTAGGCAACTTCCTCGAGACTGGAGAAGCCTTCACCGATCAGGATGTCGGCGACCTCGGCATCCACGTCCAGCTTCTCGACGAACAGCTTGCGCAACGAGTCGCTTTCAACCGCCTGCTTGGCCGACGATTCCTCGGCGGTCATGATGTTGATGCGCCAGCCGGTCATCTCAGAGGCGAGACGGACGTTTTGACCACCGCGACCGATGGCAATGGCCAGGTTTTCCTCGTCGACCACGACGTCCATGGCATGGCGCTCTTCGTCGACCACGATCGACTGAACGTTGGCCGGCGCGAGAGCGCCAATCACAAATTGGGCCGGGTCTTCCGACCACAAGACGATGTCCACCCGCTCGCCTGCCAACTCAGTGGTAACGCCGTTCACCCGCGAGCCACGCACGCCGACGCAGGTACCAATGGGGTCAACGCGCTTGTCGTGAGACTGCACGGCGATCTTGGCGCGTGAGCCCGGATCACGTGCGCACGACTTGATCTCCAGCAGACCCTGCTCGATCTCGGGGACTTCCTGCGCAAAAAGCTCGACCATGAATCCAGGGTCGCTGCGCGACAGCAGGATCTGCGGCCCGCGCAGCGTGGAGTCGACTTCAGCGATGTACGCCCGAACGCGATCTCCGATTCGCAGGTTTTCTTTCGGAATCATCTCGCTTCGACGCAGGCGCCCTTCGACGCGGCCTGACTCAACAATGATGTCTCCCTTGTCGAGTCGCTTGACCGTCCCGACGAATATCTTCTCGCCGCGGGAGAGGAAGTCATTGAGCAACTGCTCGCGCTCGGCATCGCGAATCTTCTGCAGGATCACCTGCTTGGCGGCCTGTGCCCCGATGCGCCCTATCGAAACAGAGTCGACAGGCTCTTCGATGTAGTCATCGACCTCGATGTCGGGAATCTGCTCAAGCGCCTCGAAATGCAGCACTTCGGAGTCTGGCAACTGAAGCCCCGCCTCGTCGGCAACCACGTGCCAGCGGCGGAAGGTTTCGTAGGCGCCGGTGTCTCGGTCGACAGTGACACGCATGTCGACCTCACCGCCGTGCAGTTTCTTGGATGCCGACGCCAGAGCGGCCTCAACAGCGCTGAAGACGACCTCGCGATCAACGCTTTTCTCGCGTGAAATGGCATCCACCAACATCAACAGTTCGCGATTCATTGCTTGCGATCTCCATCCACCTGTTCCGATAGCGGTCCAACATCGCCTGCTGCCTCCGCCGCCGACGCCGCAGATCGGCGACCCTTGAAATCCAGAACCGGCACCAAACGCACGTCACGCGCCTCATCCAAAGAAAAATCGAGCGCGTTGATCGCGCCGTCGACCTCGAACGAGATCCGCCAGCCGTCCGCAACGCCCGCCTCCAGCACACCCTGATACCGCTTGCGTCCCCGAAACGGCAACTTGAGCGTCACCTCCACCAGCAAACCGGCAAATCTCTCGCGATCAGAAGGCTTGCGCAAAGGGCGGTCGAGCCCAGGCGAGGAAACCTCGAGTCGCTCGTAGAGAAAGCCTTCGACGTCGAGTACGTGCTGCAACTGCCGCGTCACCCGTTCACAGTCGTCCACGGTGATGAAAGTGGCAGGCTGCGCAGCGGACCTGTCGTCCAAGCTTGCAATCTTGTCGATGAAGACGCGAAAGAGTCCCCTCGGGGTACGCTCGGTTTCCACGAGTTCATACCCCATACCACTCACAGTTCGTTCCACCGCTGATTGCCAACCCATTCGCTACGACACCCCAACCCAAAATAGCCATCCGTGACCACCGCCTGCGCACCACACCGCATAAGCCGCCGGACAAAAAAAAAGGGCTGGAATACTCCGCCCATCTTGCTTTGTTCTAGCGCCTCGGAAACCCTGCATTGTACCCCGCGCCAACGGTCACGGACAAGGCGAAGAGGACCTGCGACCCTATGCCATGGGGCTGGCCAACGTCTCACGCCTAGGTTCTTGCTGGCGTTGCCCCAAAGGCCACATGCAAGAATTCAAAACGTCAATTGGCTCTGGAGTGTTCATGGGATTCCTGAACGGGAAGCGGTTGTTGATTACTGGCGTGTTGTCGAGCCGCTCGATTGCTTATGGGGTTGCTAAGGCATGCCATCGGGAAGGCGCTGAACTCGCCTTCAGCTACGCAGGCGAACGCTTCCGCGACCGCATCACCGAGTTGGCATCGGAGTTCGGTTCCGAACTGGTATTTGATTGCGACGTGTCGGACGACGCACAGATCGCCGCACTCTTCGAGGGTCTTGGGAAATCCTGGGGCACGTTCGACGGCTTTGTCCACTCGATCGGGTTCGCTCCACGAGAAGCCATCGCGGGAGACTTCCTTGAAGGTTTGTCGCGCGAATCGTTTCGAGTCGCGCACGACATCTCGAGCTACAGCTTTCCCGCCATGGCCAAAGCCGCGAAAGCCCTCCTTCGTCCCGGCTCAGCCCTGCTGACACTGACCTATTTGGGTTCTGTTCGAAGCGTGCCGAACTACAACACGATGGGGTTGGCGAAGGCCTCACTGGAGGCGAGCGTGCGTTACCTCGCCTCCAGCCTGGGACCCCACGGCATCAGGGTCAACGGCATTTCTGCAGGGCCAATCAAGACTTTGGCGGCCGCAGGTATCAAGGGATTCGGAAAGATCCTTGAAGTTGTCGAGGCGCAAGCCCCTCTGCGCCGCAATGTGACCATCGACGATGTCGGCAACGTCGCCGCGTTCATGTTGTCGGACTTGGCTGCCGGCGTGACCTCAGAGATCACTTACGTTGACGCAGGTTTCAGCCATTCGATGGGCCTCGGCACCGACGCAGCCTGAATGGGCTTGCGCTGGTGCGCTGCTCATCAGATCCGCATCAGAACTTTGAAGATCCGGACGCGGGCCCGTCCAATGGCCTTCAAAGTCGTGACCGTACGAGCTCGAACGCTTTCTCGGATTGAGGGATTCCTGAGGCGAGAAGCGCATCGATTTCGTCGCGGCACGCCTGTGCGAACGCCGCATCCTTGATGCTCGGAACGTTGATGTAGACGTTGAGTGCTGCACTGCGCAGCGCAGCCTGCGCCGCGAGCGCGCCGACGCCGGCGTCGCTGATCACGTTCTTGTTGCCGACGGCTGCGGCGCGCAGCGTCAGCTCAATCACGGCAGCACTCGTTCGAGCACAGGCTAGAGGAGCTTCAGTGGCCCCCTTCAATCCGGCCTGAATGGCCTCGCTGCGCAGCGCCTTCTGGTCGTCAGTTTCCTTGGGCAGTCCGTAGGCGGCCATCAACTGATCGAACGCGGACACGTCCTCGGCCACCATTCCCGCGAGTTGCGCGCGCAATCGCTCTGCATCCTCGAGCACTGCGCGCATCTCGCCCTCGACCTCGGCATACGCCTTCTTGCCGATCGTCAGGTTGCACACCATGCTGACAAGGGCAGCGCCCATCGCGCCGAGGATGGCGGCTGCGCTGCCTCCTCCAGGTGTAGGCGCACTGCTGGCAAGCTCATCGAGGAATTGCGTGACTGGCTGTTGAATCATCATGGTGAGGCCGTGCTTGCTCAGGTCATTGACTTTGCTTTGGCGAAGACTTCTTCCGCATCCAGAACCTGGTCTGGCGCTTCGAAGAGCTGGGCAATGCAGGCACGATGCACAGCGAGTTTCAGTGCGCCAAAACCGATCGCGCCCCAGCACACCTTGCCGTCGCGTTCGATTCCACGGTCCATCATGTCAACGCCTTCAATGCCCAAGGGTGGCGTTGCATTGGCATCTGCCATGTACTGAATCGTGGGGTTCGACTTCCAATCTGCTTCACGCAACAGAACGGTGCTCGCTGCGCCGGAAGCAAACACGACATGGGCGCCCACGCAAGCCTGGGCACGTGAGTCGAGGTCCGGCGCCGCGACCGCTGCGATGTCAACGCCGAAGGATGCCTTCAGGTGATCGCAAGTCTTCTGAGCGCTTTCGAGCGAGCGCGACGTGATCGTGACCGAGGCTCCCGACTTCGCCAGCATCACCGCGGCGCGTTGACCCACCGGGCCAGTACCCGCCAGGATCACAGCCCGCTTGCCGGACAGGTCACCCCCAGCACTCTTGAGCAGACAAGCGACGCCCGCAGCAGCGGTGGTGTTGGAGCCGTTGCTGTCCAACATGACGGAGACACGGAAGTTCGAGAAGAACTTCTTTCGTACGGCCTTGAGCAGCAGCTCACCCGCAACCATGTTGCTGCCGCCAACGAACAACGCGGTGAACTTCTTTTCCTTGGGTGCGCGCGTAAAGATCGCGCCATCGACGATCGCTCCGACGTTGTCAGGCGTGATACCGCCGTAGGTTGTGACATGGTCTGCGCCACCGTCATAGGCCACGACGGTATCGAAGACCGCAGGAATGGCGTCGGTATCGATCTGGAACAAGAGCTTTTTCATAGGACTGAATCTTCGAAGTGGGGTTTCAGTGAAGGCGCACCCGACTGCATGTGCTGTGCAGCAAGCTAGGGCGAAATCCTCCGAGCGGTCAGGTCACCAGATGCTGAGGGGTTCCCTTGATGAACATTTCGACGTTGTCGATCAACTGATCCGCGAGAAACTGCATCGCCCCATCCGAGGCCCACGCCACATGCGGCGTCAGGATGAAGTTCGGCAAACGAACGTCGAGTAGAGGGTTGCCCTCTTTTGGGGGCTCCTTGGTCAGGACGTCAAAGCCTGCGCCTGCGATCAGCCCTTCCTTCAAAGCAGTGACCAGAGCAACCTCGTCGACGAGTCCACCGCGAGCGGTGTTGATGAGGATCGCCGAGCGCTTCATCTTGCGCAGTTGCTCCAGACCGATGAAGTTTTTGCTCTCGGGAGTCAGCGGACAGTGCAGAGAGATCACGTCGGACTGGGCGAGAACCTCTTCCATCGGAGTGAACTCGACTCCGGGCATCTTCGGGGGCGCGTGATCCGCGAAGAGCACCCGCATGCCGAAGGCTCTCGCGATGGTGGCAGTCGCCTGTCCGAGGACTCCTTCGCCGAAGATGCCCATCGTGCTGCCGTGCAAGTCACGGATCGGATGGTCGAAGAAGCAGAACTGGTCCACTTGCTGCCAGCGGCCGCGCTCAACGTCGGCACGGTACTCAAGCAGACTGCGGCGCAACGCCAGGATGAGCGCGAACGCATGCTCGGGGACGGTGTGCACTGCGTAATTGCGGATGTTTGCAACGGCGATGCCGCGTTCACGGCAAGCCGGAACATCGATCACGTCGTAGCCAGTGGCGGCAACCGCGATCATCTTGAGCTTGGGCAGCTGCGCCAGGACATCGCCACGCAAAGGAGCCTTATTCGTCAGAGCGACGGTGGCATTGCGCAAACGGTCGACCGTCTGCTCTGGCGATGTCGTATCAAACTCTTCCCAGGTGTGCTCGAAGGCGGGGCGACGAACCGTCGCCTGCAGCGTTGAGCGATCAAGAAAAACGACGTGCTCGGTCATGTCTGGTCCCCATGGATTCGCAGCGCCACGGCGGCGCTGCCATCGTCAGTTGGCCCGCTGCCAAGGCGAACGGCAGCGGGCCTTCTTCTTTTCAGGTCGGCGTGATGAAGCTTGGTTCAGTTCTCGCCTCTCATTCGGGAGGCGAAGGTGCTGAGGCTTCAGGCGGAACGCGGATGGCTGCGCCACCAGTTCGAAGCTGCCGCCACTCCGCTACCCGGCTTCACGTCAATTCCGTTGTCGAGCATCGACATCTCGGCGCCGGCAATCGCGCCCATGAGGCTCAATTCATTGAGATCGCCGATGTGGCCGATGCGGAAAACCTTCCCTGCAACTTTCGACAGTCCTGCTCCAAGAGACAGGTTGTATCGCTTGTACGCATGGCTGATGACCTTCACAGCATCAGCGCCTTCAGGCACGAGAATCGCGCTGACGGTGTCCGAATACCACCTGGGTTCCTTTGCACACAGCTTCAGACCCCAACCTTCAGTAACTGCCGCACGCACGCCATTGGCGAGGTAGGTGTGACGCGCAAAAATGTTCTCCAGACCTTCCTCTTCGATGACCTTAAGCGATTCACGAAGGCCGTACAGCAGCGGAATCGAAGGGGTATATGGGAAGAAACCGGTCGCATTCGTCTTCTGCATGTCGCCCAGATCGAAGTAACAACGGCGCGATGTCGCTGTCGCCATTGCCTTGAGCGCCTTCTGGCTCACACCGAGCATGCCGAGGCCTGCGGGCAACATGAAACCCTTCTGCGAGCCCGAGACGGTGCAGTCCACGCGCCACTCGTCCATGCGGAAGTCGATGCTGACCAACGAACTCACCGTGTCCACCAGCAGCAGCGCTGGGTGATTGGCGGCGTCCATCGCTCGACGCAATGCGCCGATGTCACTGGTGACGCCCGTGGCCGTTTCGTTGTGGCAGGCCAAAACGGCCTTGATCTTGTGCGCCTTATCCGCGCGGAGGATCTCTTCGTACTGCTCGACTGGTACGCCCGTCCCCCACTCCACGTCGATGATCTGGACTTCGAAGCCCAACCGCTGAGCCATGTCGATCCACAGGTGGCTGAACTGCCCGAAGCGCGACGCAAGAACCATGTCTCCTGGAGACAGGGTGTTGGTCAGCGCGGATTCCCACATGGCGGTGCCTGAGGCGGGAAAAACGAAGACCTGACCCTCTGTCGTCTTGAAGACCTTCTTGATCTCCGCAAGGATGCCGGAAGTCAATTCCGGAAACTTAGCGGACCGATGGTCTTCCTGCGAGACGACCATTGAGCGAAGGATCCGGTCCGGAACATTCGACGGACCTGGGACAAACAGGTGGTTGCGACCAGCGGTGTACATAACTATCTCCTTGTCAATCAACGAAAGGCAACCAGAATTGATTGCCTGAGGGATGGCAGAAATCGATCCAAATCAGACTGGACACCACAGCGGCCATTCGCCCGCCAAATCAGCGCATGGGAACGTCAAGTGACCAAATTCTCCAACAGAGAGCGAAGAATATCGGACTCCGAATCAACCGAACTAGCGTAGACGGAGCGCAGATACCAAATATGGTGGATTGTGCCTATTGTCCAGACCTTGCCGGCTTGCACCGGCGGCAGGCGAACGCAAGCCAAGGCAGCCGAGACGGGCGCCCGAAGGGTCCGACCGCTGCTGGCAGCGCCAGAGTGTCGAGCAAAATCCACGTGCGTGGCCTGAAGCGGGCAAATTCGAGGCAGGCTGCGGGGCGCCTGATTGGGCAACAAACGGTGATGACTGTTTTCCCGTTTGGGGCGCCTTGGTTCCCTGGAAGACTCAGCATGCCAACAGAATATTACCGGCCGGCCATAACCAAATAGGGTTTGCACGGCTAGCGAAAACACCATGCAATCGTCAATCCTCATGTTACTGCTCGGCTCTGAAAATCAGATTCAGTGCCAGATGGGCGTAATGAAATTGGTGCCGAGTTATACCGCCATATGCCCACGCTTATACAAATCAAGCTGTAATTGTTCGTCAAAGCCTGTTAACCCTCAAGGAAACGTGTCCCATGGATATTCATGAATATCAAGCGAAGGAATTGCTGGCCGGGTTCGGCGTTCCGATCCCGAATGGCAGTGTCGCCTTCAGCGCCGATCAGGCCGTCTACAACGCCAATGAACTGGGCGGCTGGCATTGGGCAGTGAAGGCTCAAATCCATTCCGGCGCACGTGGCAAGGCCGGCGGCATCAAGCTGTGCCGCACATACAGCGACGTTGAGAAGGCGGCTCGCGACATGCTGGGACGCAACCTCGTCACCCAGCAGACGGGCCCCGAAGGCAAACCTGTCCAACGCGTCTACATCGAAGTCGCCGAGCCATTCGAGCGCGAGCTTTACCTCGGCATCGTGCTAGACCGCAAGGCCGAACGGGTGCGTGTCATCGCCTCAGCCGAGGGCGGCATGGAGATCGAGGAACTCGCCAAGACGGCGCCAGAGAAGATCCTGCAGATCGTGGTCGAGCCCGCTGTGGGTCTTCAAGCTTTCCAGGCACGCGAGATTGCCTTCGGTCTGGGCCTGAACATCAAGCAGGTTTCTCGAGCAGTCACGGCGATCCTCGGGGTGTACCGCGCTTTCCGGGATCTCGATGCCACGATGGTTGAAGTCAATCCGCTGGTCGTGACCAAGGACGACCGAGTTCTGGCGCTCGACGCGAAGATGTCCTTCGATGACAACGCGATGTTCCGGCAACGCGACATCGCCGCCATGCGCGATCCTTCACAAGAAGATCCCCGCGAAGCCCAGGCCGCAGAGCACAACCTCAACTACGTCGGCCTCGAAGGCGACATCGGCTGCATCATCAATGGCGCTGGCCTTGCCATGGCGACGATGGACACCATCAAATACGCTGGCGGAGAGCCAGCCAACTTCCTCGACGTTGGAGGCGGCGCCTCGCCAGAACGCGTGGCGAGTTCGTTCCGTCTGGTCTTGTCGGACAAGAACGTCAAGGCCATCCTCGTCAACATCTTCGCGGGCATCAACCGCTGCGACTGGATCGCACAGGGCGTCGTTCAGGCCTGCCAGACCATCGACATCAAGGTGCCCTTGATCGTGCGTCTGTCTGGCACCAACGAAGAAGAGGGACGCAAGATCATCGCCGAGAGCGGCTTGCCGATCATCAGCGCCAGCACCCTGACCGAAGCGGCCGACAAGGCCGTGGAAGCGGCAAAGAACGCCCGCGCCGCACACTGAACCTCACGGAAAGACACGCACATGAGCATCTTGATCGACGAGAAGTCACGAATCATTGTCCAGGGATTCACCGGCGACAAAGGGACCTTCCACGCGAAGGAAATGATTGCCTACGGCAAGAACGTCGTCGGTGGGGTCACACCCGGCAAGGGCGGCAGCACTCACCTGGGTCTGCCGGTATTCGACACGGTTAAGGACGCCGTCCACGCCACTGGCGCCGACACGAGCATCACCTTCGTGGCCCCGGCCTTTTGCGCCGACGCTCTCATGGAAGCCGCTGACGCCGGTATCCGGCTGGTGTGTTCCATCACCGACGGCATTCCGTCGCAGGACATGATGCGCGTCAAGCGCTTTCTCATGCGCTACCCGAAGGATCGGCGCACGCTGATGGTGGGCCCCAACTGCGCAGGCATCATCAGCCCAGGCAAGGCGATGCTGGGCATCATGCCTGGCCACATCTACAAGCAAGGCAACATCGGAATCGTGTCCCGCTCGGGCACCCTCGGCTATGAAGCGGCATCACAACTGAAGACTCTGGGCATCGGGATCTCGACGAGCGTTGGCATCGGCGGTGACCCGATCAACGGCAGTTCGTTCCTGGACCACCTGAAGCTGTTCGAGCAGGATCCGGACACCCATGCGGTTGTCATGATCGGCGAGATCGGCGGCCCGCAAGAGGCAGAAGCATCGGCCTGGGTCAAGGACAACATGAGCAAGCCTGTGATCGGTTATGTCGCCGGGCTCACCGCCCCCAAGGGCCGCAAGATGGGTCACGCCGGGGCGATCATTTCGGCCATCGGCGACTCGGCGGCAGAGAAGGCCGAAATCATGAAGTCCTACGGACTGACCGTGGCACCCAGTGCCGGTGAACTCGGCAGCACAGTCGCTGGCGTGCTCGCTGGCAGTCGCTGAGCCAACGCACTTCTCCGGTTTCGGTGACCGTCCTCGCGACGGCGCCGATGCTCAACCCCGCGGCATGAACTGCAGCGGCTGTAGTTCTGCCTGACGGATGGAATCCAAGTCCATGAATGCCGATCTGTCCCCCTACCGAACCGCGCCGGCCGGTCCCCAGCATCCTCTGGCAGACACGTCCAAGACCGGCGATGCCATCGATCTGCTCTTCGCGTTGCTGACCGAGGTGATCGAACAACACGAGCCTCAAACCGCCCAACTGATCGCGCAGGGCGGGCTCAACACGCCACCTCCTTCAGCGCCCTCGCCTGTACAACTCGCCAGGGTGCTTCAGGCGCAAGGCATCATGTTCCAGCTATTGAGCATCGCAGAGCAAAACGCCGCGATGCGTCGTCGACGCCACGTCGAAACCGAAAGCGGGCCTGAGCATGTGGATGGCACCTTCGCGCGGGTCGTTGCCAAAGCGGCCTCGCAGGGGTTTTCGGCCGAGCGGTTCTCGCAGGTTCTTCGCAGCATCAAGGTGCGCCCGGTCATCACTGCTCACCCCACCGAAGCGAAACGCGTGACGGTGCTGGAAATGCACCGACGGATCTACAAGTTGCTGATGGATCTCGAGTCACCGCGCTGGACTCCACGCGAACGCGGCGGCCTGATCGACACCCTGCGCAACGAGATCAAACTGCTCTGGCTGACCGGCGAACTTCGACTCGAGAAACCGAGCGTTGCCCAGGAGGTGCACTGGAGCCTGCACTTCTTCAACGAGACGCTGTTCGATGTCGTCCCTGAACTGATCACCCGTGCAGAGCAGGTTCTCAATGCGCAGTACGGCGAGGGTCGAGTCGACGTGCCGAGCTTTTTCGAGTTCGGATCTTGGGTCGGGGGCGACAGGGATGGGAACCCCTTCGTCACGAACCACGTCACTCGCGCCGCGTTGATCGAATGCCGCCTGGCAAGTCTCAAGCGCCACCGGGCACGGCTGGTCGATCTCGCGAGGCATCTGTCAATCAGCCAGAACGCAGTGACGTTGCCCGATGGGTTCAGCGAACGACTTCGCCTGCTGCTCGGCGAGAGCGGCGATCCCGCGGCGATGGCATCACGGAATCCAGGCGAACCATTACGGCAATACCTTGCATGCATGACGGAGCGACTGGACGGGACCATCGCGCGCACCCAAGTAGCGCCCGGGGAAGCCGTACCGACCGTCGCTTACGACAGTGCCGACCGCCTGATCGACGATCTGCGTGAACTCGAAACGGGTCTGGACGGCGCCGGTTGCTCCAGCATCGCGCTAGGCATGGTCCGCCCGCTGCGTCGTCAGGTCGAGGTGTTCCGCTTTGCGACCGTGCGACTCGACATGCGTGAGAACTCCACGCGCACCACGCAGGCGCTGGAAGCGCTCTGGCGTATCGACCACGACCAGCCCGAAGGCGAAGTACCCGCTCAGGATTCGGCGGCCTGGAAGGCATGGCTGCTGTCCGAGCTCGAAACGCCACGCAGCACGCGCCGCGTGCTGACTGGCGTGCCGGCAACGGCCCTGGAGACCATCGGCATGTCCGAACTGGCGGGCGACGCCATGGCGCGCTACGGCCGCGACTGCCTCGGCAGCGTCATCCTCAGCATGACGCGGAACACTTCCGACGTCCTGGGCGTGTATGTGCTCGCCAAGCAGGCTGGGCTCTTCGCCGATCCGAACGCAGTAGAGCGTTGCGTGCTTCCGATCATGCCGCTCTTCGAGACGATCGGCGACCTGCGTCGCTCGCCGTCGATCATGCGTGAGTTGCTGTCGGTACCGGTGGTGCGACGATCGGTGCGTGCCAATGGCAACGTGCAAGAAGTGATGATCGGCTACTCCGATTCCAACAAGGACGGCGGCTTCTTCTCATCCAACTGGGAACTGTCCAAGACCCAGATGCAGCTCACCAGCGTCGGGCGCGACAACGGCGTGGCGATCGGCTTCTTCCATGGCCGCGGCGGTTCGGTCAGCCGAGGTGGATTGCCGGCAGGTCGAGCCATCGGCGCACAGCCGCCAGGATCCATACGTGGCATGTTCCGGCTGACGGAGCAAGGTGAAGTGGTGTCGACGAAGTACGCCAATCGGGGCACCGCCGCCCACAACGTCGAATTACTCGCAGCCAGTGTGTTCGATCACGCGATCAGCTCGCAGACCGGCGCCAAGGCCGCGACAACGGAATTCGACGATGCCCTCGAAGCTCTTTCCGGTGCATCGCACGCGGCCTACGTCGGGCTGATCACCCACCCCGGCATCGTCGACTACTTCCAGGAGTCGAGCCCGCTCGAGGAAATCTCGATGCTCAATATCGGCTCGCGCCCTGCGCGGCGCTTCGGTGCGAAGTCGCTGTCCGAGTTGCGCGCCATTCCCTGGGTGTTCGCCTGGGCACAAAACCGCCATCTCGTCACGGGCTGGTACGGCGTGGGCAGCAGCATCACCGCGTTCCTCGACGTGCGCGGCGCGCGCGGCGAAGCGGCCCTCGCGCGCATGTTCGCCGAGTCGCCCATCTTCCGACTGATCATTGACGAGGTCGAGAAGACGCTTGCGGTCGTCGATCTCGACATTGCCCGCGAGTACAGCGGTCTCGTGTCCAACGAATCGCTGCGCAACGAGGTCTTCTCGCTCATCGAGCGCGAGTACCACCTGACGGTCAAGCAGGTTCTGCGTATCAGCGGCTCCGAGCGCCCTGGCTCGCGATTCAGCGAGTTCAATGCCCGACTGTCGAGCCGCCTGCCGATCGTCAACCGCGTCGGTCACGAGCAGGTGCATTTGCTCCGAGCCTTCCGCACCACCGCCGAGGGCGACGAGCGCGAGGCCATTCGCCGCGCTCTGCTGCTGTCGATCAACTGCGTTGCAGCGGGCTTCGGCTCGACCGGTTGAGTCGCGGCGAACCGACCCATCACGCTTCTTCGACGACGTCGTCTCAGCGTTCCACTTTCACTTCAACCCAAAGGACCCACCATGAGCTTCACCATCATCGAACAGGCCACCCCGCGGCTGCACCGCTCCGAACTCGCCGTTCCGGGCTCCAACCCCGGCATGTTCGAGAAGGCCGCCAAGTCCGCCGCCGACATCATCTTCCTGGACTGCGAAGATGCGGTGGCTCCGGACGACAAGGAGCAGGCCCGCAAGAACATCGTTCAGGGCCTCAACGACATCGATTGGGGCAACAAGACGATGATGGTCCGCATCAACGGTCTCGACACGCATTACATGTACCGCGACGTGGTCGACATCGTCGAAGCCTGCCCGCGCCTCGACATGATCCTGATCCCGAAAGCCGGAGTCGCCGCCGACGTCTACGCCGTCGACATGATGGTCACGCAGATCGAGAACGCCAAGAAGCGCACCAAGCGAATCGGCTTCGAAGTGCTGATCGAGACCGCCCTCGGCATGGCCAATGTCGAGGCCATCGCGCAATCGTCGAAGCGCCTCGAGGCCATGAGCTTCGGCGTTGCCGACTATGCCGCGTCGACGCGCGCCCGCACCACGGTGATCGGCGGCGTCAACAAGGACAGCGTCGTGTTGGCCGACAAGGACGAGTCGGGCAACCGGCAGTCGTTCTGGACTGACCCATGGCACGCCGCCCAGACCAGGATGATGGTCGCCTGCCGGGCCTACGGACTTCGTCCGATCGATGGTCCGTTCGGTGACTTCAACGATCCGGACGGCTACGTCTCTGCAGCCAACCGTGCGGCAGTGCTGGGCTACGAAGGAAAGTGGGCGATCCACCCATCGCAGATCGAACTCGCCAACCGCGTCTACACGCCTTCCGACGCCGAAGTGACCAAGGCACGCCGTATCCTCGATGCCATGGCGCAAGCGGCCAAGGAAGGTCGCGGCGCGGTGTCGCTCGATGGCCGCCTGATCGACATCGCCAGCATCCGCATGGCCGAGGCCTTGATCGCCAAGGCCGACGTGATCGCCGCTGCGCGCTGATACATCGCCCTTGACCTCGCACGGTCGCGCGCCCCGCCAACGCGACGCGACCATTTCGGAAAACCCACGACAGCAACGGAGCTCCCATGGCATCAGACATCGACATCGCGCAGCAGGCCACGATGCACCGCATCAACCAGGTGGCCTCGAAGATCGGCATCCCCGAAGACGCGCTCGAACCCTATGGCCACCACAAGGCGAAGATCTCTCTCGAGTACCTCAACTCCCTGAAGGATCGCCCGGACGGCAAGCTGATCCTCGTCACCGCGATCAGCCCGACCCCGGCCGGCGAAGGCAAGACGACCACCACCGTGGGTCTCGGTGATGCGCTCAACCGAATCGGCAAGAAGACCATGATCTGCCTGCGCGAGCCGTCTCTCGGCCCGGTGTTCGGCGTGAAGGGTGGCGCTGCCGGCGGCGGTTACGCGCAGATCGTGCCGATGGAGGACATCAACCTGCACTTCACTGGCGACTTCCATGCCATCGGTGCCGCCCACAACCTGTTGTCGGCTCTCATCGACAACCACATCAACCACGGCAACGAACTGCGCATCGATCCGCGGCTGATCCAGTGGAAGCGCGTCGTCGACATGAACGACCGTGCGCTGCGCAAGATCACCGTCGGTCTCGGCGGAACGGCCAACGGCTTCGTGCGCGAGGACGGATACGACATCGTCGTCGCATCGGAAGTGATGGCGATCCTGTGTCTTGCTCTGTCACTCAGTGACCTCAAGGCGCGTCTGGGCCGGATCATCATTGGCTACACCATGGGCGACCGCAAGCCCATCTACGCCAGCGACCTGAAGGCACAGGGCGCGATGGCAACGCTGTTGAAGGACGCCATCAAGCCAAACCTGGTGCAGACGCTCGAAAACAATCCGGCGATCATCCACGGTGGCCCGTTCGCCAACATCGCTCACGGCTGCAACTCGGTCACTGCGACCAAGGCGGGCCTGAAGCTGGCCGACTACGTGGTGACCGAAGCCGGCTTCGGTGCCGATCTTGGCGCTGAGAAGTTCATCGACATCAAGTGCCGCATGGCGGGGCTCAACCCGGCTGCCGTCGTTCTGGTGGCCACCATCCGTGCGCTCAAGTTCCACGGCGGCATCAAGAAGGAAGACCTGAACCAGGAGAACCTCGAAGCGCTCGAGAAAGGCATCGTCAACATCGAGCGCCACCTGAAGAACGTGAAAGAGCACTATGGCCTGCCATGCGTGGTGTCGGTCAACCACTTCACCTTCGACACCGAGGCCGAGATCGCACTGCTGAAGTCACGCATCGAAGCCCTGGGCGGCAAGTTCGTCCTGGCACGTCACTGGGCCGAAGGCGGCAAGGGCGCCGAGGAAGTGGCCCGCACCGTGGTCGAAATGGCCGAGTCCGGCGCGAAGCACAAGTACGTGTACGAGGACACCGACACCCTGCAGGCCAAGATCACGTCCATCGCCACCAAGATCTACGGCGCAGGTCAGGTCACCTTCGTCGACGCGGTGAAGAAGCAGCTCGACGAGTGGAACAAGGACTACGGTCACTTCCCGGTGTGCATGGCCAAGACGCAGATGTCGTTCTCGGCCGACGCGTCGGTGCGCGGTGCGCCGAGCGGCCACACGCTCAACGTGCGTGAGGTGCGACTGGCCAACGGCGCAGGCTTCGTCGTGGCGATCTGCGGCGACATGATGACCATGCCGGGTCTGCCCAAGGTGCCGTCGTCCGAGCGCGTCGACATCGACGACAACGGCAAGGTTTCGGGCCTGTTCTAAAAACAGAACCGATCTGCCCCGACGCCCACAGCGCCATTCGGCCTGTGGGCGTTTTCACGTCCCTGAGCGACGCCACATCGCATTCAGCCGCCACACGGCCTCTGGGGCAACCGCAAGCGCATCAACCGGACGGGAAGGTGCCCCGGCAAACCGCTGCCAACTTGTTGCCATCGGGGTCACGCACGTAGCAGGCATAGAAATCTGCACCGTAGTGCGGACGCAAACCCGGCTCTCCCTCTGAGGCGCCGCCATGCGCCAGCGCCTCACGGTGAAAGACCTGCACCTGCTCCCACGTCGACGCACGCAAGGCCACCATCGTCCCATTGCCCACGCTGGCCAGGCGACCGTCGAACGGCGTGCACAACCAAAGAGCCACCTCGATCTGCCCGGCTTCGCTGTAGGCGCCCCACCCGACCCAACCGTCCCATTCACTGTCGTCCCCGGTGTCGCAGCGCGCGTGGCCGATGGCGGCCATCACCGGGTCATAGAAGGCAACCGACCGATGCAGGTCGCAAGAGCCCAGGGACACATAGGTGAACACCGTCAGGCCCCTTGCCGAACGCAATCGATGCCGTAACGCCGTCCACCGCCTTCCAGCTCTTCCTCGACCAACCCATGCACATCAGTGTCGAAGCCCGGGAAGGCCGCATTGAAGTCGCGAGTGAAGCGCAGGTAGTCGACGATCTTCTTGTTGAACACCTCGCCCGGAATCAGCAGAGGGATGCCGGGCGGGTACGGCGTCAGCAGGGTCGTGGTGATGCGGCCCTCTAGCGCCTCGATCTCGACGCGCTCAGTCTTGCGATGCGCGATGTGCGCGTAGGCGTCGCTCGGCTTCATCGCCGGCTGCAGGTCGGACAGGTACATCTCGGTCGTCAGGCGAGCGATATCGCCCTTGGCATACATCGCGTGGATGCTCTGGCACAAATCACGAAGGCCGACGCGCTCGTAGCGCGGATGCTTGGCGACGAACTCCGGCAGCATCTTCCACAGCGGCAGGTTGCGATCGTGATCGTCCTTGAACTGCTGTAGCGCCGTCACCAACGTGTTCCACCTGCCCTTGGTGATGCCGATGGTGAACATGATGAAGAACGAATAGAGGCCCGTTTTCTCGACCACGATGCCGTGCTCGGCCAGGTACTTGGTAACGATCGACGCCGGGATCCCCGTCTTGGCGAACTTGCCCGACACATCGAGCCCCGGCGTGATGATCGTGCTCTTGATCGGGTCAAGCAGGTTGAAGCCCGCGGCCAGATTGCCGAAGCCATGCCACTTCTCGCCGGCCTTGAGCACCCAGTCGCTGCTTTGGCCGATGCCGGTGGCGGCCAGCTTGTCGGGGCCCCAGACCTTGAACCACCAGTCGCGGCCAAACTCCTTGTCGACCTTGCGCATCGCACGCCGGAAATCAAGCGCCTCGGAGATGCTTTCCTCGACCAGCGCCGGACCGCCGGGGGCTTCCATCATCGCCGCGGCCACGTCGCAGCTGGCGATGATCGCGTACTGCGGGCTGGTCGAGGTGTGCATCAGGTACGCCTCGTTGAACAGGTGGCGGTCGAGCTTGTGTTCACGCGCATCCTGCACCAGCACCTGCGACGCCTGACTGAGACCCGCCAGAAGCTTGTGCGTCGACTGGGTGACGAACACCAGCTGATCCTTAGGCCGTGGGCGGTTCTTGCCCATCGCGTGGAAGGTGCCATAGAACTCGTGGAATGCGGCGTGCGGCAACCAGGCTTCGTCGAAGTGCAACGTATCGATGTAGCCATCAAGCGCGTGCTTGATCGTCTCGGTGTTGTAGAGCACGCCGTCGTAGGTGCTTTGCGTCAGCGTCAGGATGCGAGGCTTGATGGACTTCTTGTCGACGCCCTTCAGAAGAGGGTGCGCAGCGATCTTCTTGCGAATGGCCGCGGGCGAAAACTCTGCCTCGGGGATCGGGCCGATGATCCCGTAGTGGTTGCGCGTCGGCCGCAGAAAGACCGGTACGGCGCCGGTCATGATGATCGCGTGCAGGATCGACTTGTGGCAGTTGCGGTCGACCACCACCACGTCACCCGGCGCCACCGCGTGGTGCCAGACGATCTTGTTGCTGGTGCTGGTGCCGTTGGTGACGAAGAAGCAGTGGTCAGCATTGAAGATGCGCGCTGCGTTGTTCTCGCTGGCCAGGATCGGCCCGGTGTGGTCGAGCAACTGGCCGAGTTCATCGACCGAGTTGCACACGTCGGCGCGCAGCATGTTCTCGCCGAAGAACTGGTGGAACATCTGCCCTACCGGGCTCTTCAGAAATGCCACGCCGCCAGAGTGCCCGGGGCAGTGCCAAGAGTACGAGCCGTCCTGGGCGTAGTCGACGAGGGCCCGGAAGAACGGCGGCGCCAATGAATCGAGGTAGCTCTTGGCCTCGCGAATGATGTGGCGCGCGACGAACTCGGGCGTGTCCTCGAACATGTGGATGAAGCCGTGCAACTCGCGCAGCACGTCGTTCGGGATGTGCTGCGAGGTGCGCGTCTCGCCATAGACGTAGATCGGGATCTCGGCGTTCTTGAAGCGGATCTCCTTGATGAACTTGCGCAGGTTCAGCACCGCCGGGTCCAACTCGGGGCCGGGCGTGAACTCCTCGTCGTCGATCGACAGGATGAACGCGCTCGCGCGGCTTTGCTGCTGCGCGAACTGGCTCAGGTCGCCGTAGCTGGTGGCACCCAGCACTTCGAAGCCCTCTTTCTCGATCGCCTGCGCCAGAGCCCGAATGCCCAGGCCCGAGGTGTTCTCTGAGCGGTAGTCCTCGTCGATGATGACGATCGGAAAGCGAAAGCGCAGCATGTCAATCCTGGAGGGCAGCAAGTGAAGCTTTCAGTTTAGGCTCGCATCGTGGCCGTTAGGCCTGTCGCTCAAGCGACTCACAGAGACAGACCAGCTACACGAAAGCACCGATCCATGACCTTGAACGTTCTTGGCACCGAACTGCTGCCCTGCTCCTACGATCCGCTCACTGGCTATTTACGTGACGGCTGTTGCCACACCCGGGCAGACGACGTCGGCACCCACGTGGTCTGCGCCAAGGTCACCGACGAGTTCCTGCGTTACTCGCTCGAGCAGGGCAACGACCTGATCACGCCGCGCCCCGAGTACCGATTCGCAGGCCTGAAGCCAGGCGACCGCTGGTGCCTGTGCGTCTCGCGCTGGGCCGAAGCACAACAGGCCGGTGTGGCGCCACCAGTGGTACTGGAGTGCACCCACGTCAAGGCACTCGAGACCGTATCGATCGGCACATTGCGGGCGCACGCGCTGCAAGCCGTCAGATAGACTCGCGGGCCTCGGAGAGGTGGATGAGCGGTTTAAGTCGCACGCCTGGAAAGCGTGTGGGGGCGAATAACCCCCCGCGGGTTCGAATCCCGCCCTCTCCGCCAGACAGTTCTGGAAGACGATCATCGCCAACAGATGCCTAGGCATCTCACTCTAGCGACCGGCTCGCCTTGACGCCGACAACGGCGCAGCACGCGGCGGTGGCTGCCGTCGACGCGTTGCAGGCGTTGCGCGATACAGACTGGCCTCGACCTGCGCTCTCCCAGTTCACCCTGCTGACGTCCTGACTGGCGCCCTCAGCCCTTCCCGCTGGCAGCGTGCTACCTCACTTGACTGGGGAGCACACCCTGCAACCGCGGCACAGCACAACCGTCGGACTTGAAGGCATGCGCCGCTGACATCAGCGTCGCGCTCCCATTTACGGTCGATGTGGCTTGCCACAGCGCCTGGGTGGCGCGTGTGAAATCGTTGGGTTCCCGCCCCAGTCCTGCCCCATGAGGTCGCATCTTGCGGCGGGCCGACGCGCATCGCCGTGATCGCACATACCGAATCCGTTGCGCTGGGGAGCGCTGGATCCCCATCGAGACGACGGCGCGGCGGCAGACGCATGCCGCCAGGTCGCGAACAGGCCAGCCACGGGGGGAAAGGGTCGTGCGCAGGCTCTCTGGTTCAGTAGCAGACTTTGCAAGTGTTTTTATTACTGTGTAGTTTACTTTTTGCACTCCTTGGGTCACACTCAGAACGAGCGCGCGCTCTTCCGCCTTTCTGTATCTCTCAACCAACCTTAGGAGAACGTGATGAACCGATTGCTGAAATACCTTGCCGCCCTGCTTTCCGCCGGGTTCCTCGCCGCATGCGGCGGTGGCGATTCATCGGGAACGCTGGCCGAGGAGGCCAACGCCAGAGGCTTCACCGCCCTGGTCGCTGCGGCGAACAAAGCCGGGCTGACCACCGCGCTGAACGATCCATCGGCCAACCTGACAGTGTTTGCGCCCACCGACGCCGCCTTCAACTCGCTGGCAACCACCCTGGGCTTCAGCAGTGCGACCGCATTGGTGAACGCTCTCGACCAGCCAACGCTTGCGAAGATCCTGCAATACCACGTGCTGCCCGAGAAGAAGCCGGCTGCGGCACTTGCAGCCGGCAGCGCGACTCAGGACACGCTCTTCGCATTCGAGGGGGCACCCGCCAAGCTGCAGCTGAATACGTCATCGGGAGTGCGGATCACCGACAACGTGTTGACCGTCGCCAACGTGACGTCTGCCGACGTGGGGGCGCGCAACGGCGTCATCCACGTGATCGACAAGGTGCTCGTGCCGCCCGGCGTGTTCGACATCGTGCAGTTGGCCAAGCTCAACCCGACCTTCTCGGTGTTGGTCGAAGCCGTGGTGGCGGCCGGTCTGGTCGACACCCTCGACGGACCCGCACCCGTGCTCACGGTGTTTGCCCCGACCAACGCAGCGTTCAGCGCCGCCCTCACCGAACTCACCCTGACGAAGCCTGCCTTGCTGGCGAGCCCGGGGCTCGCGAACATCCTGCGTTACCACGTCGTCGCAGGTAACGTTCGGGCAGCGAATGTCATCGCACTTCCCAAGCCAGCCACGGTGACCACCGTGCAGGGCAGCACCTTCTCCATCGGTGCTGACCTCAGGATCACGGACGGACTAGGTCGTGTGGCCAACCTGGTGGCTACCGACGTGATCGCCAGCAATGGCGTGGTCCACGTCATCGACAAGGTGATCCTGCCCCCCTGAACAACCGGTACCGCACAGCGGACAGGGGCGATCCGCCTGACACATGGCCCGGGTTCAATGCGTCGAGCCCGGGCCAGCCCGTCGACGGATGCGCCGACTCCGTCGCGCACTGGACTGCCTCCTGCCGCCAGCGTGACGTGCGACAGTCGCCACACTCAACTGCCTCAACGAGGCCAAGGCCCGCACCATGCAAACCATCGAAGAGTCCATCACATCGGCCGACCGCCTGCTCGCGCTGATCGTTCAGTACCAGCCCGGGCTTCTGAATTCCGACCGTACCAGCGAGGGCAACGGAGCCACCGCGGCGAAGGTCGTGAAGGACCTGCGCAGCGGGCTGATCGATATGTATCGGCAGACCCCTGAGGCCTGAAAACCTCTTCGGAGAAAGCGCTCTGTCAATCGGCGCCTGGGGTCGGATGGGAGGCCGCTCGGGCGTCGGTGCTGGCATAGCTGACGGTGCCCGCTTTCAGCAGTAACGGGACGGTCACGCCTCGTGGAAGCGCTCAGCCTATGGGCAGCGGCGTGATTGGCGGCGACGCCGAGATGACCCTGAAGCCATTGACGAGTAAGACGCCCGCCTGCTCTCGCTCGACACACTCGTGCATCGGACACATTCGCGCGGTTGAAAACTCTCTTGGGAATTCGGCTTGAATACCCATGCCTGGCCCCGGCACGGATATGCGCTCCGATGGACGCCACAGGCCAGGGGTGCCGCGCAGGGCACTGCATATCATCAAACGCAGATCGATTGCGCCCACGTCCTGGGTAGAGCCGCTTCCAAGATGCTTTTCGAGCCGCACATCCCTCCGGTTGATCAGATGCAGCGCAAATGCCGGGCGTACGCGCAGTGACCAACGCCGCTCACCGATACGGCGTCGTCGCGATCGGACGCAATGAGGGCGAACGATTGCGCGCCTGCCTCGAGTCACTCGACCCGACCCGGGCTCCGCTGGTGTACGTCGACTCTGGCTCGACCGACGACTCCGTGGCGCTCGCAGCGTCGATGGGCGCCGAGGTCGTGCGCCTCGACCTGTCGACCCCGTTCACTGCCGCACGGGCCCGCAACGAAGGATTCGACCGACTGCTGCGGATCGCGCCCGAGATCGAGTTCGTGCAGTTCGTCGACGGCGACTGCGAGGTGATGGCCGGCTGGCTCGACGCGGCGATGGCCCATCTCGATGCGCATCCCGGGGTGGTCGCCGTCTTTGGCCGAAGAAGCGAGCGCTTTCCGCAAAGGTCGATCTACAACCGGCTGTGCGATCTCGATTGGCGTTCGACCCCGGGGGAGGTTCGCAGTTTTGGCGGTGACGTGATGCTTCGTGCGGCAGCGCTGCGCCACGTGGGTGGCTACAACCCGGCATTGATCGCCGGGGAGGAACCGGAGCTCTCGATCCGAGTGCGCCGCGCCGGCGGCAGGATCTGGCATCTGGATCGACCGATGACCCTGCATGACGCCAACATGTTGCGGCTCGGTCAGTGGTGGAAGCGTGGCGTTCGCACCGGCTACGCCTACGCCGAGGGTGCCGCGATGAATGGCGCACCGCCCGAGCGGCACTGGGTGCGCGAGACTCAACGGGCCTGCGCCTGGGGGCTGGTGCTGCCTGTGCTCGTAATGACAAGCCTGCTCGGGCCGGCGTGGCTCACGCTGCTGCTGCTGTTGCTCTACCCGCTCCAATGGTTGCGCCTTTGGCAGCGCTCGACGCTCGAGCCGGATGTCGCGAGCGCTCATGCGGTGTCGCAGATCGTCGGCAAGTTTGCCGAGGCCTTGGGTGTGCTCAAGTACGCGTTGGCACGACTGCGAGGTCAACGCGTTCGGCTGATCGAATACAAGTGATTCGGTGGTTCCCCATTCGACTTTCCAGCGCGCCGCGCCGAGCAGCATGAAACTCAGACTTACTTGGTCCGCAGACCTGCCCCACGGGGTTGGACACAACCGGACGCAGTCCGCAGCACCCCAGGGGTCAAGTCTTGCGGGACTGTCGGATCCGGCTCATTTCGAACCCTGAACGAAAGGGGCCAAGGCCGCATGGGTCGGGTACGAGTCCGCTCGCGCCGCAGACACCATGGCCATCGACGAAATGCACTTTCAGGAAATCGACGTCAGCGCGCTGACGAGTGACTTGCGCGAGGCACTCGGTCTCAACTGATTCGAAAACCCCTGGCGCAAGTCGAGCTGCGCCGAGTCACCGCGCTCGAATGGGGCTTTTTGCGGTGTTGCCGATACGGCGCCCGGCGGCACGGGCAGAAACTTGAGCAAGGCCAGCGGTTCTTTCGTGCGGTTCTTCTCGGTTATGCCGTGCGCATCGATGCAACCCCTCAATTAATGGTTGGAGCGCGGCAGATTGCTGGTCACTATCCGTTACTGATCGATGCAGATCGGCGTCGCGCGTCAAGATGATCGGACCGTTGCACGATGGACCTGCTGAAATTTCGACCGAGGCGACCTGTCCGCCAGCAGGACATGACCACAGCTGTACCGCATCCGCGATCGGACTCGTCGAGGCAACCGTTGCCACTGAAGTCGCCACCCGCGGGCTGGCTGGACTCCTCGGCAGAACTCAAGGGCGGACTGCAGGTGCATGAAGACGACCTCGACAGCATCCCACCGGAGTTTCGCGACGCCTTTTCGTTACGCTGAGGCAGTCACCTCGCCGTAGAGGGACAAGTACGCGCGCGCCGCGCTGGTCCACGACGAGTCTCTGGCCATGCCACGGCGCATCAATGCCCGCCAGGCCTGCGGCTCGGCGTAGGCCTCGCAAGTTCTCTCGATCGCTTCGGACAGCCGCGCGGCGCTGGGCTGATCGAAGACGAAACCGGTGGGACCGTAGGTTTCTGTCACCGGTACAGCCGACCCGAGATCGATCACCGTATCCGCAAGCCCACCCGCACGCCGGACGACCGGTACGGTTCCATAGCGAAGCCCATACAGCTGGGTCAGGCCGCAGGGCTCGAAGCGCGATGGAACGAGGATGGCGTCGGCGCCAGCGATCAGACGGTGAGCGAAGGCCTCGTCATAGCCGATGCGAACGGCGACGCGTCCAGGATGGGCTTGCGCCGCCTCCTTGAACGCTGACTCGAGAGCCACGTCTCCAGCGCCTTGCAAGGCCAGTTGGCCCCCGGCATGCAAGAGTGCCGGCAGCGCTCCAAGCACGAGGTCGAGACCCTTCTGCGGCGTGAGCCGGCTGACCACGGTGAACAACGGCGCTCGCGCATCGGGTCCTAGACCGACCTCCGCCTGCAGCGCCGACTTGCAGCGGGCCTTCGCCGCGACATCCCGCTCGCCGAGCGCTGCGGTGTAGCGCGCCGGAATGCCGGTGTCGGTTGCAGGATTCCACACCTTCGGGTCGACGCCATTGAGGATGCCGCGGACATCGCCGCCTCGCGCGCGGATCACGCCTTCCAGGCCACAACCGAACTCGTGCGTGGTCATCTCCACCGCATAGGTTGGGCTGACCGTGGTCACACGCCGCGCAAACTTCAACCCGGCCTTCATGAAGGACAGCTGGCCGTGGAACTCCATGGCCTGCGGCGATGTGAACCACGATGGCAGGCCCAGCAGGGGAAAGTCCGCCGTCGGGAACAAGCCCTGGTAAGCAAGGTTGTGAACGGTGTAGACCGTGGCGACGGACGCGGCACTCGGCGGGTGGGCCGCGACGTAGGCACAAGCCAGCGCCGCGTGCCAGTCGTGCGCATGCAGCACTTGCGGCACCCATTGCGGATCGAGTTCACCGGCGGCAAGGTGCGCGGCAACCCAGCCCAGCAGAGCAAAACGCTGCAAGTTGTCGGACCACTCGGCGCCATCGCTGGCGTGGTACGGACCGCCCTTGCGCCGGTACAGATAGGGAGCATCGATCACGTACACCGGCACCCGGCTGCCAGGCAACTGGCCGAGCCGCAGGTGCACCTGGCCTGCGCCGAACACGCAACCGAGCGTGGCAACCAGCTTCTGGTGCAGCACAGCGTCAGCGATCTCAGGGAACCCGGGCAAGACCAACCTGACGTCAGCGCCCTGCTCGATCAGCGCCTGGGGAAGCGCGCCGACCACATCGGCCAGGCCTCCTGTCTTGACCAGCGGAAACACCTCCGCCGCTGCGTGCAGGACCTTCGGTCTAGACATCGGCAAGCTTCTTGAGCATTTCCCGGGTGACGAGGGTGATGCCGTTTTCGCTGCGGTAGAAGCGTTCCTGGTCGAGCACGTCGTCCTCGCCGATCACCATGCCGTCCGGAATGATGCAGTCACGGTCGATGACCGCACGGGTCACCCGAGCACCACGACCGACCTCCACACCCGGCAGCAACACCGACCAGTTCACGGTCGAATGCGAATGGACTCGCACGCTGGAGAACAGCAAGGTGCGGAAGACTCGCCCCGACACGATGCAGCCCCCGGACACCAGCGACTCGATCGCCATGCCTCGGCGGTCCTCCTCGTTGTGCACGAACTTCGCCGGGGGCAACTGCGCCTGATGAGTCCACACCGGCCAGCGCGTGTCGTACAGGTTCAGCATCGGATCGGTGGCCGTCAGATCGATGTTTGCGTCCCAGTACGCATCGATCGTGCCGACATCGCGCCAGTAAGGCGCCTCGCCGGTGCGGTTGTGGACGCAGCTGAGTTCGAACGGATGTGCCGAGACGGCGCCGCTCCTCACCGCATGGGGAATGATGTCCTTGCCGAAATCGTGGGTCGAGTTCGGATCGGCCATGTCGCGCTCGAGCTCCTTGTAGAGGTAGCGCGCATTGAAGATGTAGATGCCCATGCTGGCCAGCGACATGTCCGGCTGCCCGGGCATCGGCGGCGGATCGGCAGGCTTCTCGACGAAGTCGATCACCTTGCTGTTCGCGTCGACCGCCATCACGCCGAACGCCGAGGCCTCGGCACGCGGCACGGCGATGCAGGCCACGGTGCAGTCGCGCCCCTTGGCGACGTGGTCGGCCAGCATGAGGGCGTAGTTCATCTTGTAGATGTGGTCGCCTGCCAGCACGACGATGTAGTCGGCGCGGTAGCTCGCGATGATGTCCTGGTTCTGATAGACCGCATCTGCGGTTCCGCGGTACCAGCTCTCGTCGTCGGTGCGTTGCTGCGCCGGCAGCAGGTCGACGAATTCGTTCATCTCGGACTTCAGGAAAGCCCAGCCTCGCTGCAGATGCTGCAGCAGGCTGTGCGACTTGTACTGCGTGATCACGCCGATGCGGCGAATGCCGGAGTTCATGCAGTTCGACAGCGCAAAATCGATGATGCGGAATTTGCCCCCGAAGTAGACCGCCGGCTTGGCGCGACGGTCGGTGAGGTTGCGCAGGCGGCTTCCGCGACCTCCGGCGAGCACCAGCGCGACGGCGCGCTTTGGGAGGTCGAGGCTCTGGGCCAGATGATTGGTCGACGTATTGGGCATGTTGTCTCCGGCGGCGCGGTCACGCGCTCTGTCATGGCGGGCTTGGTGGTTTGCCTCGCGCGTTTGTTCGTTGGCTTCCTGCAGCACAGAGTGTGCCTCCATCCGTACATGTCGACAGCGTCGTTGCAGCCCGACACTGGGCCGCCAATCCGGCGCGAAAAGGCCTGAAACTTGCACTGTCGTTCCCGAATCTCGTGTCGCAGCGGTCTGCTGTCGTCGGCGCTGCTGCCCGTTGACCGAACCCTGGACGAGGTTCATGTCCAGCCATACCGCATACCGACGAAAGCTGTCCCATGTCCGCCAACGCCTCGACCCGCAAGACATCGACCACCCCGGACGTCGTGACATCGGTCGCTACGACCGACGTGCGCCAGGGCATCGAAGACCACCTGCTCAAGACCGTCGGCGTAGCGCCGGCCGATGCCACTCCGATCGAGCTGATGCAGTCACTCTCACAGGTGGCACGCGAGCAGTTGTCCAGACGATGGGTGGCCACGCAGAGCGCTGACCGCGCGATCAAGGCGCGCCGCGTGTACTACCTCTCGATGGAGTTCCTCATGGGTCGCACGCTCGGCAATGCGCTGGCGTCACTCGGCCTGAATGACGCCGCGGCGCAGGGCCTGCTCGCACACGCCAGAGCCCTCGAGGACATCGCCGACCGCGAGCCTGATGCGGCGCTCGGCAATGGCGGCCTGGGCCGATTGGCCGCTTGCTTCCTGGACTCGATGGCGGCGCTCGGGTTGCCGTCGTTCGGCTACGGCATCCGCTACGAGTACGGCATGTTTGCTCAGGACATCGTCGAGGGAAGCCAGGTCGAGTATCCCGACCCATGGCTCGCAGACGGCACGCCCTGGGAGTTCCCTCGCGCGGCCATCTCCTACCCGGTCTACTTCGGTGGCTGGGTCGAACACATTGGCGCCCCAGGTCACAAGAAGGCGGTGTGGCGGCATGCCGCCGAGGTCGCGGCCAAGGCCTACGACATGGTCATCCCCGGTCACGGCACTCAGCGGGTGAGCACACTGCGCCTGTGGAAGGCCGTCGCGCCAGCGCACATCGATCTGCACGCCTTCAACACCGGCGACTACGCGCGCGCCGCCGGAGTGAAGAACGAGTTCGAGAACATCTCGTGGGTGCTCTACCCCAACGACAGCACGCCCGCCGGCCGCGAGTTGCGGCTGCGCCAGGAGTACTTCTTCGTCGCCGCGTCGATGCAGGATCTGGTCGGCCGCCACCTCGACGAGCACCGCACGCTCGACAACCTCGCCGACAAGGTGGCCATCCACCTCAACGACACCCACCCTGCGATTGGCGTGGCCGAACTGATGCGCCTGCTGTGCGACGACCATGGCATGGCCTGGGCACAGGCGTGGGCGATCTGCCAG
>VYKX01000041.1_pt1 | contig 45172 bp, 38 predicted proteins | sample 5114471 | NCBI WGS metagenome assembly VYKX01 (sample SAMN12291785, study PRJNA351875) | freshwater metagenome | isolation source: freshwater lake | place: USA: Michigan, Gull Lake | collected 2013-08-08
GTGCCGACGCCACCCAGAACGACCGAGCCGACCGGCCCCAGCCATGCGGCAGTGGCACCCGACTCGAATTCGCCAAGCTGGTTCGACGCACCGATGAAGATCGAGTTGACCGCGCTCACGCGCCCGCGCATGGCGTCAGGCGTGTCGAGCTGCACCAGCGACTGGCGGATGACGACGCTCACCATGTCGGCCGCGCCAGACACCAGCAGCGCCACCCACGAGAGCGCGAACACCGTCGACACCCCGAATACGAGGGTCGCGAGGCCATAGATGGCGACCGAGCCGAGCATGACTCGACCGACCCGGCGCTGGACTGGCCAGCGCGTCAACGCCGCCGACATCATCAGTGCGCCCACGGCGGGCGCCGAGCGCAGCAAGCCGAGGCCCCACGGGCCCACGTGCAGCACGTCCTTGGCGAACATCGGCAGCAGCGCGGTGGCACCGCCGAGAAGCACCGCGAACAGATCGAGCGAGATCGCGCCCAGCACGACCGGGCGACTGCGAATGAAGTGGACCCCGGCAAGCAACGTTGCCAAGGTGACGGGCTCCTTGGGCGGTGGCACGTGGTCGTAGCGCATGCGCAGCAGCCAGACTGCCGCCGCGGCGAAAAGCAGCAGGCACAGTCCGTACACCACGGCGGGACCGGCCGCGTAGGCGAATCCGCCGAGCGCCGGGCCGCCGATCACCGCCGCCTGAAAACCGGCGCTGCCCAACGCGAGCGCCTGCGGCAGCAGCGCCGGCGGCACCAGCAGCGGCGCCAGCGACTGCTGCGTCGGCATCTGGAAGGCCTTGACGGCACCCAGCAGCACCGAGAGGCCGAGCAGCCACTCGCGACTTGCCATGTGCTCGTGGGACAGGAACACCAGGCCACCTGCGACCAGCGCTTGCACCGCCATGCAGGCCATCAACAGCCGACAGCGGTGGTGGCGGTCGACCACCTGTCCGGCTGGCAGCGCCAATACAAGGGCCGGAGCGAATTGACACAGACCGACCAGGCCGAGGTCCCAGGCGCTTGCGGTGAGCTCGTACATCTGCCAGCCGAGGGCCACCATGAGCATCTGGTTGCCGGTGGTGCCCAGTACGCGTGCCACCAGGAACGCCATGAACGACGGGTACTGCCGCAGCAGGGGTGGCGTGAGGGGGTCGTTCAAGACGGGGACGGCAGGCTGGGCGCGATTCGACGATGGTGCCGCAACAATCGACGGATGCTCGAAACGCAAGAACCTGCAGCCGGGTCCGAATGAACGCAGTCCAGTCCATGCGCGACCTCACCGCGCGTTTTCCACATCAGGGTCGGCTCGAGCTGATCGCGCTGCGCCCTGCCCGCAATCAGCCGGCAGTCGCTGTGCAGGCGGTGGAAGCCGTGGCGGGTCGCGGGCTCGTGGGCGATCGAAGCGCAACGCGAAGCTCGGGCGCAGCCAGCGGATCGAAGCGCCAGGTGACGCTGATCCAGGCCGAACACCTGGCGGTGATCGCTGCACTGACCGGTCGCGACCTGGTCGATGCGCTCGACCTGCGACGCAATCTGGTGGTCTCCGGGCTGAACCTGCAGGCGGCCCGCAGCCTGTTCAAGGACCAGGCCCTGTGGCTGCGCATCGGCGACCAGGTGATCCTGGAGGTGACCGGGCCTTGCGAACCGTGTTCGAAGATGGAGGCCACGCTGGGCGACGGTGCCTACAACGCGATGCGCGGTCACGGTGGCATCACCGCGCGCGTGCTGGTGGGCGGGGCAATGACGCTCGGGGATGAGGTGCGCTGCGAGTTGGCGCCTGCAGCGGGCGACTTCAGATCGGCATGAGCACCTGACGGCTGTTCGCTGCACCGGGGTTCATCGGTCAGACAGCCTCAGTCGACTCTATCGACGCCGAGTGTTCGGCTCAGGAAGCGCTCTTCAGCGCACCCGCAGTGCGAAGAGCCGCGTTGACCACCCTGGCCACGGCATCCCTTGCTTTTGCATCGACGAGCTGCGAAGCCGCATCGAAGGCCTGCCCAGCCGACGCGAGTCCGAACTGCTCTGGCACGACGATCATGCCGAGATTCATCTGCAGAAACTGTCGCGTGGCGAGCAGGCTGCGCAAGCCGCCATGCACACCGGGCGAGGCACTGAGCAATCCGGCAACGGTGCCGGTGAGTGCTGCGATGCCAGCGGGTGCGCCCTCCTCTGCCGGAGGCCGCGAGGCCCAGTCCAGCGCGTTGATCAACAGCGGCGTAGGAAAGCCGTTGTACTCAGGCGTGGCCAAGATCAAACCGTCGTGCGAGGCGAACAGGTCGCGCAGCCGACGAGCGCCATCGGGCATGCCGGCGGCTTCGAGATCAGCGTGATAGATCGGCAGCTCGAGCGCGCCAAGGTCGACGGAGGTGGTCTCGGCTCCTGCTTCACGCAACTGCTGCCCTGCCACAGCGGCCAGGCGCTGGTTGAACGAACCGGTCCGCGAGCTGCCGGACATCACCAGAAATCGAACGTCACTCACCGTGGTCTCCCGTGGCGCAACACGCGCACTTCAGGATAGTCGACCCCAGAAACGACAACGCCCTGGACGGGCCAGGGCGTTGGGCTTGCGTTTGGATCGATCAGCGTGCAGCGACGTACATCGTGATTTCGAAGCCAAAGCGGAAGTCAGCAGCAGCGGGGGTGGTCCAGATCATTTCGGTCTCCTTGAGTGGGCAGGTGCCGGGCGACAACTGCGAGAACGTTCAGTTCGTGAACCGAATGATGCTCAGGCGTCGACCTGCTGCCCAGCCAGGCGACCATGACTTCAGCCTCATGATTTTCATGAACCGACGCTGGCGGCTCGGTGTGGAGCATGGCTCTTTTGCGTTTTATCATGGTGGTGTTATTTTTCTTCCCATCTGCCCCGTCTGAAGTGAAAACGTCCCAAGTGCTTGTGCCGATTCAGATTTCGGGAGTCCTCGTCGCGCGGCAGCGGCGCCGGAGACGGCTCGGTTGAGCGCCGCCGCATCGGCAGCACTGTCGATCCCGCTTCGCCCATCGCCGCGGGAGCTGGCATTCGTGCGCGCCTGCGTCGAAGGTGTCGACACGGCGCAGGCCTTTGCGCTGTACCTCGCCGACGATCGCCAGACCGCCCAATCGAAGCCACGGCTCGTTCTTGATCGCGTGATCGACAAGCTGCGGTCGCTGGCCCGGGCACACGGCCGGCCGGAGGTGGCTGCACTGCTGGGCCGAGACCCCGCGGCGGTGCGAGGCCCATCGAGCGACCTGCTGTCGCTCGAGGCCTACCGCGATCAGCAGGCTCTCGATTTCTACACCGAGGCCGAGTTGGCCGAGCTCTACAGCGCCGAGTTCAGCGGCAGCGCGCGGCGGGACCCGGCCCGGCGTCGGGAGCGTCTGCGCCTGCGGCTGGTCGAAGCGCTGCAGTGGCTGGGCAGCCTACCCGTGCGCGAACCGATGCCGCAAGACCCGGTGGCCTCGTGGCTCGACGACCGGGTGTCGGCTCGGCTCGAGGCGACGGGCATCCGCGTGCTTGGAGATCTGTCGCAGCTGATCGGTCGTCGTGGGTTCCGCTGGCATCGCGCCGTTCGCGGCATGGGGCCTCGTGGTGCGGCGCGCCTCGTTCGCTGGCTGCAAGAGCATGAAGCCACGCTGGGCGCCCTGCCCGCCCCAGCGCTCCAACCCGATCGTCAGATCGACAAGGCCGCAGCCGCTCCCGCGCCGCGCACGGGCATCGTTCCACTCGAGCGATTCATCGCGACGCCCGAGACCGATGGCTCCAGCGGCAGCAACCGAGCGCCTGTCGATCAATGCCTCATCGACGCAAAAGACGACGCCCAGGCCGTTCGCGTCTGGCTGGCGCGTTGGCCGTCGGGCTCCGCGACTTGGCGCGCCTACCGCAAGGAAGCCGAGCGGTTGCTGCTGTGGGCGGTCGTCGAGCGTGGCAAGGCAATGTCGTCGCTCGACCAGAGCGACTGTCTGGCGTACCGCAGATTCATCGCCCAGCCCGGCCTCAGGTGGACAGCACCGCGTCGCACGCAACGCTGGAACGACTCATGGCGTCCGTTCGAGGGGCCGCTCGCGGAGCGCTCGGCGGCGGTCGCGGTGTCGATCCTCAGCGCGATGTTCCGGTGGCTGGTTCAGCAGGGCTACCTGAGCGTGAACCCTTGGCCCGCTGCCGAGCGCGCCGGCGCTCGAGCCGGGCGGGGCGCTTCGGCCACACCGCCGCAGCGGGTCCTGGCGCCCGGTCACCTTCAGCAATGGAACCGTTGGCTCGACGGGCAGACGCCCGGCCCGGCGGTCGAACGGCTTCGATTCATCGTCGACTTCACGGCGATGACCGGCTTGCGTCGCTCAGAGTTGGCCGGCGCTCGCTGGAGCGACCTCCGCTTGCGCAGGGACGGCGCGGGGGCTGCAAACCATTCTTTGCAGGTCGCCGGTCGGCGCCATGGTGGGCGTGAGGTGCCGCTCTCACCGGGCGCGGTGCGGGCGCTGCATGCTTGGTCGCGCTCGCGAGGGCTTTTGCTCGAAACCGCTGCGGAAGCGGGCGACGCTCCCTTGGTCACGGCGCTCGCAACGGGTCGAGCGCTGAGCGCAGCGCGCTTGCACGAGGTTGTCTCGAACGCCATGAAGCGCTGTGCTGCGGACCTCGCTGTTCAGGATCCGGACGGCGCGCGACGTTTCAGCGCCGCCTCGCTGCACTGGTTGAGGCACAGCTGCGGGGTCGAGGCAGCAGCGACTGGCGCCAGCGTGTCCGACCTCATGGGGTGGCTCGGTCATGCCCGCGCGGAAACGGTCATGCCCTACTTCACCGCGCCCCAGCTTGAAGGCGATGCGAAAAGGAAGGCGGCGGAGATGATTTAGGAGCCTGCGGCAGGGCAGGTTTCAGCGAGCTCGCCAACGTGAGTGCATCGGGCGCCATGCTGTTCACTGCGCTGTTGTACGGTGCAACACCCCCGGGGCGCCTTGCCGGCGCCAGGCAAAAGGGACCTTGAAGCAGGCGACGCCCGCTGCTCACCCGAGAAAGCGGGTGATCAAGTGCGTCAGTTCGTCGCGTCGACCCGTCGGGACGGCCGCTTTGCCGAACTCGACCGACGTCTTTCCCGCCTTATCGTGTGTGATCCTGGCCACGCGCTTCCCATCGGCCGACGTGATCGTCTGGCTCGATGCGTTGTACGGTACAACGCCCGGCCCCGCACCCGTGAGCGCATCGAGCACCTGGCGTGCCCCGAGCTTTTCGAGCGCGATGGCGCGGGCCCGGGCGAACGTCCCCTCCGGGTCCTTTTGCACCGCTGCCGACAGTGCGGGGCCCCAGTTGTACTGAATCGACAGCGGGGTGGGGAATGCCTCCACCACCGCATCGGGCAGACGGGCCAGCGTCACGGCCTTGCTCACATTGCCCGCGTCGGCGCCCACGGCGTCGGCAAGCCGGCGCAGAGACGGATACAGCCCGTCGTCCAGCGCCTTGCGGTACATCAGGCCCTGCTCCCAGGGGCTGAGATCCTTGCGTTGGCGGTTCTCGCGGTCCATCGCCGCGAACAGCTCGGTATCGCTCACCGACTCGACCATCGCGTTCACCGGCAGGCCCAGATCGAGGCAGGCGCGATGCCGACGGTGACCGAAAACGATCTCGAAGTCGGCGTCCGGGCGCCCGCTGACGGGCCTCACCTTGATGGGCTGCACGTTGCCGCCGGCCTGTCGGATCTCCTCACGCAGGGCGACGAAGTCCGACGATTCGAACGCGGTCGAATGGCGGTTGGCCCAGCGCGAGGGCACCACACGCTGCGGATCGAGGGGGCGCACCACCGATGCGCCCTCGAAGGACTCGAGCCGCGACTTCAGCGCCTCGGCCTCTTTCATCGCATCGGACTGCGAGGCGAGGAAGTGCATCATGGCCCCAGGCGCCGTCTTGGCCTTGACCTCGGACTTGGGCGCCTCCGGCCTGCGCTCGGCCGCACCGGGCTGCGGATGCTGAATCAGCCCAGCCTTCTCGAACAACTTCTTGGCCATCAATTCCCCACCTCGAGTTGACGACGCCACACCGCCTGCACCGACCCTTCGATCAACTCGGTCACGCGCTCATAGGCGTCCTTGGCACGCTTGAAGGTCTTCAGGTTGCCGTCGTAGCGGCTCAGGTCATAGACGGTGCCGAACTCTGCCGACGCCGTGGCGGTGACGGCGGTCTTCGGTATCTCGACGGGCAGCACCTTGTCGGTGTAGACCGAGCTGATCCAGGTCCGCACGATGGCACTGGCCGCATCCGACGAGTCGACCCGGGACATCAGCACGTGGATGAACTCGAAGGTCTTGTCCAGCCCGCGGTTGGTCAGGAGCCCCCCGGCGAGGTCCGAGAACAGGCTCCAGAACTGCGCCGCTGAGGCGAAATCGAGCGCATTCGGCGGCAACGGCATGATCAGCCCGTCGCTCGCCATGAAGGCATTGATGGTGGTGTACGACAGCGCTGGCGGGGTATCGATGATGATCACGTCGTACTCCGGGCGCACATCGTCGAGACCGTAATGCAGCACGTTCCAGAACTCGAACTCCGCATCGCGGGCCTGCCGGGCTGGCAGGGCGAATTCGGCGCCGTAGAGCAGTGGCGCCGCAGCGACCAGATCGATGCCGTCCCAATAGCTCGGACGGATGGCATACCGGATCGAACTTTCTGCTCCAGTGCACAGCGGCAAGATGGTGTCGTTGTCGTCGACCTCGGTGTCGGGCAGGATGCCGAAGAGGGTGGTCAGGCTGCCCTGCGCATCGGTGTCCACCACCAGCACCCTGTGCCCACGCAGGCTCAGACCCTGCGCCAGGGTCACGGCAGTCGTGGTCTTGCTGACGCCGCCCTTGAAGTTGCCGATTGAAATCGTCACCGCCTCTGCACCGGCAGGGCGCAGAGCCGACGAGCGGTATTCGCGCACCCACTGTCTGGCCTCGGTCAAACTGAACTCCCGTCGCGATCGCGTCGGGTTGAGTTCGCCCGCCGGCAGATCGCCCTTGGTGATCCTGTAGGCCATGTGCCCCTTGTCGATGCCACACAGCGCAGCCACCTGGGTGCTGTTGAATACCGGTGGTGACTTCCGGGCGGTTGGCGACAGCATGGCGCTTCGGATCTCGCTCATCATCGACACGGCCCGTTCGGCCTGATCGACAATGTCGGCCAGCGTGATCCGCTTGGTTTTGCCGATGACGATGGGTTCCACGCGATCTCCTGGATGAACGGGCTTCGGCCGACTTTGCGATTTCAGGTCGATATCGCTCGATCCGTCAAATTTAACATCTGTGGGTGAACGCCGGGGCATCCAAGAATCGCACGCGGTCGAAGAGCACTTTTCTTGGCATCGCGGGACTGATTACGGCTTTGCTAGGGATGCTTTTCGACGTTCCTGCCGGGTTTACATCTTCTAATTCCTTCAAGCTCTTTCAATTCTTTAGACCTCGTAAATCCCATACACGTCAACCACTTAAGTGCTTTCACGTGTGTGCATACAGGCGCCCACGTGAGCAGATTTAGGCGTCTTGGTGAGCGGCTCTGGGCGTGTCCGTGCAGTGCAACAGGCGATCAGGTGAGTGCATGCGGGCGCTTGCAGGCGGTGTGTGAACGTCGTCGAAGCCCCAGCCGAGCACGTGGTGGCGACCCGGTGGGGGTGCGTTGCGCACAGCCGAAGCCGAGCCTGGCGTCGTGCGGCAGCTGCGCACGCTGTGCCAGGGCGTTATCGGCAGACGCGACGCGCGGGCGGCCTGACGCGTGAGACTTTTTAGGAGTTGCCAGCGACCCGTTCGCCGGTGCTCCGCCAAAGACAGGTGAGGACTTTTAGGAACACGTGATTTCGCTTTCTCACGTTCCTGTTGTGAAACTTGCAGCCTCACGTCAAACTCATCGCATGAACCTCCCGCTGCCGGCCGACGCGCCGTTGCGCAAGCCGGTCAACACGCTGGCCATCGTGCCGACCCGGTCGAGCAAGATCACTGTGCTCGCCCGCAAGGCCTACAACGTGTTGCTCTACATCGCGCAAGAGCAGGGCATCGATCAGGAGGTGTACCGAACACCGTTGCAGAACATCCTGCGAGGCGTCGACTTCAATTCGCACGCCCGCGAGATCGTCAAGCAGCACCTGCGGGCGATGGTCAGCACCACCGTGGAATGGCAGTCACCCACGTCGGGCGAGGGCGAGGCCTGGAACGTGGCCGGCTTGCTCGCCCATGCCAAGCTGTACAAGAAGTCGGGCGAGAACTGGGTCGAGTGGTCGTTCGCGCCGAGCATCAAGCACGAGCTGCTCGAGCCGCAGCGCTTCGCGCGCCTGCGCCTCGACGTGATCTCGCAACTGCGTCGCCATGCCGGCGTCGTGCTCTACGAGATATGCTCCAGATACCGCGATGTGGGGCTCACGGCGCGTCAACCCTGGGCGTGGTGGCGCCCGGTGCTCACCGGCAGCCCGGACAGCGAAGACTCGGTCAAGCAGGAGTACCGGTTCTTCAAGCGCGACACGCTCAAGCTCGCCATCGCCGAGGTGAATGCGGTCACCGATCTCGAAGTCGAGCTCATCGAGCACCGCGCCGGCAGGTTCATCTCGGACATCCAGTTCCGCATCGCCAAGAAGCAGCAGGCCACCTTGCCGCTCGGCAGGGCGCCGCAGCCCGTCGATCTGTCCCAGGTGGTGCGCGCTCGCGCTGCGGGGGTGCGCGACGAGGACGCCGAGAACCTCATCCACGCTCACGGAAACGACGCCGTCAGTGCGGCGCTCGACGCCCTGGAAAAGCGAGCCACGAGCGACTTTCCCGAGCCACTGCGCGATCCCCATCGGTATTTGCGTGCCTTGCTGGCCGCACCGGCCAGCAAGGCACCGCCCTCGGCCACGTCGCCCGAGGTGCCCACGCCATCGGTGGCCAAGCCTGTCATGGCTGCGGCGCCCGGTCCCGCTGCGGCGGTGTCGCCCGCGGGTGCACTCGACGCCTGGGCCGCGCAGTGGGTCAGTCAGCGACGCGTGCAGATCGCAGCCGAGTTCGAGTCGTTGCCTGCAGCCGAGCAGGCCGAGTGGGTCGACCGGCTGCGCATGCACCTGGCCGACAGAGGGGTGCACCCATCCATACGCAAGCGACTCGAGTCGCACGGCTGGCGTCACCAGCTCGTGCAGGGCGAGTTCCTTAAGTTCTACAAGGGGCCTGACTGGGACAAACCCACACCACAGGACCTGCTGGCGATCGCCGCCGAACAGTCATCTCGGCGGACCTGACGTGCGATGCCCTGGACTGCGGCGACCGTACTCGTCGGATGCTTTTGGGACGTCAGGACGTGGCCGCTTTGGGCACACGCTCGCACGGATCGGGACGCGAGATCGCGGGGCTGAACCAGGCTTCGTCGTACGGCGCATCAGCCATCGCAGTGGCGCCGGGCGCCACCTCGAGGAAGCCGACGCTCAGCACCACGTCGGCCTGGGGACGCATCTCGCCAGGGGCAGGCAACGATGGCGAGACGTCCCGCTGCAGCCGCAGGTAATGCGGCACGCCGGTGTCTGTACGCACATGGCCGTTGCCGGCGATCAGCACCACGCGCTTTGCGGCGGGTGCCTCGGTCATGGCGAGCGCCAGTGCCGCATCCCGCGCCCGTTGAGCCAGAGCCATGGGCGCCAGCATGCTCGCAGGGAGGGCGCGGCAATGGCCTTCGTCAACCTGGCGGATTACCTCGGCTTCCTGCGCCGCAGTCCATGCGCTATTGACCGCATCTGCAGATGGCGCCGTGATCCAGCGCTGCAATTCGGCGGGCGCTGCCGCGACGCCTCCACGCATGACCTGCGTCGCCTCGGCGCGCGCGAGGTTGCCGCCAACGATCGTCGCGCCACCGGCGAGCGCCGCTTCGAGTACCGGCCGGTGCAGCGGCCATTCCCAGCTCTTGCGGTCGAGCTGTCCGGCGGTGGCGGTCGATTCGGCGTCGCGCGCCGCGCGCGCAAGCGCGGCGCTGTGCTGGCGGTCGAACTGTTCGAAGACGACCCTCGTGGGAACACCATCCGAGAGCAGGGCGCGCAACACGTCGGCCCGCATACGGTGGTGGTCGGGGTTGTCATGGATCTCACCGAGCAGGATGAACCGGGCGCTGCGCAGGCGTGTGACAAGTGCAGACACATCGATCGGTCGCCCCGAGGCGTCGACGGCAGCAACGCTCGACACGGCACCTGCTTCCTTGACGGCGGGCGGCGCAGGGAGATCGGCAGCACGGGCGCTGTCCCAGCCGAGCGCGCAGATGGAGATCGCGCAGGCGAGCAGGCCAGCGCACAGCAACGGTTTGGAGGGCGAAGTCGGCATCACGGTACAGAGAGTGTGAAGAGGGCGTCGCGAACCAGTCCCTGAGTGAGGATCTCCGGCAGCAGAAGGGGCTCGCGGCCCGGCCGCATCAGAACGTACACCGGAACGCCATTGCGACCGAGTCGCGCCAGGGCCCGCGTGATGCGTTCGTCTCGCTGCGTCCAGTCGGCGCGCATGAGCGTCACCTTCGCGCGAGCAAAGTCCTGCATCGTCGTGTCGGTGTTCAGCACGAGGCGCTTGTTGACCTGGCAACTCACACACCACGCTGCCGTGAAGTCCACGAACACCGGGCGTCCTTCGGCGAGATGGCGAGCGATGGCGTCTTCATCGTAGGGCTGCCATGCAGCTTCGGCGCCGCTGTCACGGATCGCAACGGCGCTCTCAGTGTTCACTGAGGATGCCACTGCCGAGGTCGCACCAGTCCATCCCCAGGCGAGACCCAGAGCGCTCATCAGCAAGGCGGCCGCGCTCATCCATCCTGCGCGCGCGGCGGGCGTTGTTGTGCGCAGCCCCAGGATCCACAGACCGAACGCGAGAGCCACCATGGCGACCAAAGCCCTGGCCGCCCCATCCATCCCTGCCTGCTGTCCGAGCACCCACACGAGCCACACCACCGTGAGGAACATCGGAAATGCCAGTGCCTGCTTCAGATGGAGCATCCACGGTCCCGGCCGCGGAAGCCGCGAGCGCCACCCCGGCAGCAGCACGAGGAGCGCGTAGGGCAGGGCCATGCCGAGACCGAGTGCGGCAAACACGCTGAGTGCCAGCTGCCACGACTGGGTGATCGCATACCCCAGCGCAGCCCCCATGAACGGCGCGGTGCACGGACTTGCAGCCACCACCGCCAGAATGCCCGACGCGGCGGCATCGACCGCGGGTCGCTCGTCCCGCCAGGTCGCGAGTGCCGAGGGCAGCAGCCCAGCAAACTCGAAGACGCCCATCAGGTTGAGCCCGATGGCAAAGAACAGCATCGCCAGCACGAAGATGACAGCGGGCTCCTGCAGCTGGAAACCCCAACCGATGGCGCTGCCCGCTGCACGCAGGGCGAGCAGCGCGCCCGCCAGTGCGAGGAACGACAGCACCACGCCCGCGGCGTAAGCCGCTGCGTGCAAGCGCAGTGCCTGCGGCGACGTGTGAGTGGGAGACGCGTTGCGCGTCAGGCTGAGCAACTTGATCGACAGAACCGGGAACACGCAGGGCATCAGATTCAGCAGCATCCCGCCCACGAATGCGAGCAGCAGCGCACCCAACCAGGTGGGCGGTGCGCTGTCCATCAGGGAAACCGGTGCGGAGCTGTCCGTGGACTGCGCGCTGTCACCGAACGCCGCAGCGCCAGCCGGCATCGTGAGGGCGGCAACGGTGCGCACCGGGCTGTCGAACTCCACCGCACGTCGGTCGCCACCCCACACGGTCGGAGTCCCGGTCAAGGCGCCAGCAGAAGAGGGCAACTGGGCGACCGCGATGCCCGAAAGCGTCGTCGGCGCGCTCACGCCGTCCAGCAGACGAAAGCGCACGGCGTAACCGCTGTCCGTTCGGAAGAGCTCGTGGCGAGCGGTATCGACGAGCTGCTCGGCATACGGGAAGACATGCACCACCGGTGGCGCACCTGACGATCTGGCCGTGCCCGCCGCACGCGCAAAGCTCACCAGCAGATCGCTGCCCGCCAACTGCGAGTCGACTGTCCAGCCGGCGATGGGGACGGGCTGCTCGTTGCGGGTGCGCTCGAAAAGTGCGCTGTGTGCCGTGCTTCCGGCCGTGATGCCGTCGGCCGACTGCGCGCCGCCCACCACCGGAAGCACCAACGTCAGGACTGCGCTCTCGGGGATGCAGACGTCCTTGCACACCAGCCAGCGTGCATCCGCCTGGAGGGTCAGGGTGCTGCCAGGGCGCGCCCGCGGCGGCGCGGTGAAGACCAAGGGCAGCAGCACCTCGCCCTCGTAGCCAAAGTTGACCAGAGGTCCGATCGGCAGGCGCTTCGGCGCAGGCCACTCGATGTCGCCCGCCTCGGCGCCAAACGGCAGCGTCCAGCGCATCGACGTGGGCAGACCGGAGTCGCCCGGGTTTCGCCAGTAGGTGTGCCAGTGCGGTTCGTGCTGCAGGCGCAGGCCGATCTGCAGCGATTGCCCGGGCTCGATGGCGCTGCGTTCGGCGACGAGTTCGGCGATGACATGCGGCGTCTTGACGGGCTGTGCCCGCGCCAGCAGTGGCAGCGCGCTGATCAGTACGAGGGCCGCCAGCAGACCCCGGGCGAACCGATGCGCGGCGCCGCGGGTGACAGGCTGTCCGCGCCAGCCCGACGGTGTCCCGTCCCGATCCATGTTCGTCGCTCCGTTCACCAGGGGAGGGCGGATTGTGGCGGCGCAGCCCAAGCCCCCACATGACGACAGGAGCTCAGACGCCGAACGCCTCGCGAACGCCAAGCACCCGGCCGGTTTCACCGGCTTCATACCCGCCGAGCGCGGCCACGGACGAGCGATAGGCCGGCGACTGCAGCATCTGCAACACGTGCGGCATGGGCGGTTCGTCGCGAGACCGCTTGTTGAACGCGAGGAAATAGCGTTCACGCACAAGCGGGATGAAGTGCAGCCCGAACCGCTCTGCTGCGGTTTGCACACCCATGCCCACGTCGGCCATGTCGCTCGCGATGTAGGCCGCGACGGCAGCGTGGGTGAACTCGGTGCTGTCGAAGCCGGTCACCTCGTCCGGTGAGATGCGCTGCTTCGCGAGCAACAGCTCGGTCAGCATGCGGGTCCCCGAGCCTTCGGGACGGTTGACGAATCTCAGGTCCTTGCGCCGCAGGTCGGCGAAGCCACGCACGAACTTCGGATTGCCCGGGGCCACGAACAGTCCCTGCGTGCGCACGGCAAGGTGAATGAGCGAATGCGTGTCGTCTCGCAGCCATCGGCGATAGCGCTGTGCCGCCGGCACTTCGAACTCGCCGATCGGGACGTGGAAACCCGCCAAGTCGCACTCGCCATGGGACAAGGCCGCGACCGACTCGAAACTGTTGCGGTAGCGCAGTTCGACCTGCAGAGACGACGCGTTGAGCTGTTCCACCAGCGCCGCGACGGCAAAACCGTGACTGGCGTGGACGCGCAGTGCCCGGGGTGGCCGCGGCAGGGTGCGTTCGAGTTCATTGGCGAGCTCCGAGGCCAGCGACTCGAGCATCGGCGACAGCCGCGCCGCAATGCGCCGATCCGCCCAGATCAGTTTCTCTGCCAAAGGGGTGAGCGTGGAGCCACGGCCACGGCCCGCATCGAGCAACGAATGCCCGAACAGGGTTTCTGCCCGTTTGATCTGTCCCCAGGCATGTCGATAACTCAAACCCATGCTGCGCGCGCCTTGAGCGATCGCTCCACTCTCCTGCACGGCGGCGAGGAGGGCCAGCAAAGCAGTGGTGTCGAGCAGCGCGTCGGAGTCGACGCCCACTTCCCAGTGAGGGGTGATGTTGATGCGCAGCATTGAGCACCGGAATACATATATGGGTGAAGCTAGGGTTATATCCTCCCAGGTGCTGCTCGTCCAGCCACAGGGCTTAAATGGTTTCGTAGAAACATATAGCCTCTCGTGGCAGTCCACCCCCAAAGGTTTCAGGTAATGAACGCTCCAGTGATCCCGATCCAGGTCATCGACGGCGCCGGTGCGCGTCCGCGGCGCACGCTCAAGGAAAGACAGGTCAGCGCGTCTGCCCTTGCCGCCGTCACCGAAGCGATCGGAGATCGGCCGCTGCGCCGCGACGTTCTGATCGAGCGACTGCACGATCTCAATGACCGCTTTGGTCAGTTGCAGACCGATCACATGGCGGCGCTTGCGAGTCTGTTGAAGCTGTCGCAGGCCGAGGTGTACGAGGTCGCCACGTTCTATCACCACTTCGATGTGGTGCGCGAGAACGCCAACGGCGGTTTCGACGCTCAACCCCGGTTGACGATTCGCGTGTGCGACAGCCTGTCGTGTCAGATGGCTGGTGCCGCCGATCTGCTGGCGCGGCTGCCAACCATGCTCGACGCGGACGTGCGTGTGATCGCTGCGCCTTGCATCGGTCGATGCGAGCAAGCGCCCGCCGTGGCCGTGCATCAGCATCCGATTGCTTCAGCCACGGCAGAAAAGGTCCTTGCCGCCGTGCAGGCCGGTGCACTCACCGACGAGCCGGCACCCTACATCGATCTGGACGCCTACCGCGAGGCGGGCGGCTATCAGACGTTGTCGGCCTGCATTCAGGGCCTGCGCGACATCGAATCGGTCATCAAGCCGCTCGAAGCCTCGGGCTTGCGCGGGCTCGGCGGCGCTGGCTTTCCTGCTGGACGCAAGTGGCGCATCGTTCGCGACCAACCCGCCCCGCGCCTGATGGCCGTGAACATCGACGAGGGCGAGCCCGGCACTTTCAAGGACCGGACTTATCTGGAACGCGATCCGCACCGGTTCCTCGAAGGCATGTTGATTGCTGCCTGGGCCGTCGGCATCGACGCCATCTACATCTACCTGCGCGACGAGTACCACGGCTGCCGCGCACTGCTCGAGCGCGAACTGGCGCGCCTGCAGGCCAAGCCTCCAGAGGCTTATGCGCAGGGCGGTTTGCCGAAGATTGAACTGCGGCGCGGCGCTGGCGCCTACATCTGCGGCGAGGAGTCCGCGATGATCGAATCGATCGAAGGCAAGCGTGGCCTGCCCAGACTGCGGCCGCCCTACGTCGCGCAGGTCGGACTGTTCGGTCGCCCGACACTCGAACACAACTTCGAGACTCTCTACTGGGTGCGCGACATCCTCGAGCGCGGCGCCGACTGGTTTGCCGGGTACGGTCGCCACGGACGCAAGGGCTTGCGTTCGTTTTCTGTGTCCGGTCGTGTGAAGAAGCCCGGCGTGCATCTGGCGCCAGCAGGCATCACGCTCGCCGAGCTCGTCGACGAGTACTGCGGCGGCATGCTCGATGGGCATGAGCTCTATGGCTATCTGCCTGGCGGTGCATCGGGCGGCATCCTGCCAGCGAGCATGGCCGACATTCCTCTCGACTTCGACACCCTGCAGCCCCACGGTTGCTTCATCGGGTCGGCTGCGGTGGTCGTGCTGTCGAAGAGCGACAACCACTGCGACCGTGCGACCGATGCCGCACGCAATCTGATGGCGTTTTTCGAGCACGAGAGCTGTGGCCAGTGCACGCCATGCCGCAGCGGCACGACGAAAGCCCGTGAGCTGATTGCCACCGATCGATGGGACACCAGCCTGCTGGGCGAGCTGTCTCAAGTGATGCGTGACGCCTCGATCTGCGGTCTGGGGCAGGCCGCTCCCAACCCGATCGACTGCGTCGTCAAGTACTTTCCACATGAGCTTGCCGGTTCGGCCGGCCTGCCAGGAGCGGTTGCATGAATGCCAGGACACCGTCTCATCACCTCGACGTCGTGGTGCCCACCGTCGAGTTCACTCTCGATGGGAAATCCGTGCACGCCCGTGCGGACGAGACCCTGTGGCAAGTGGCCCGTCGCGAAGGCACGACGATCCCTCACCTGTGCCACAAGGACGGCCTGACACCTGCTGGCAACTGCCGCGCTTGTGTGGTCGAGGTCGAAGGCGAGCGCACGCTTGCGGCCTCGTGCTGCCGCAACGTCAGCGCGGGCATGAAGGTGAAGACCGACAGCCCGCGATCGGTGACCGCTCGCAAGATGGTCGTCGAGATGCTGATGAGCGACGCCGGAGCGACGACCGACGTGTATACGCGCAAGTCTGAACTTAGCCAATGGGCTGAGCGCCTGGGGGTGGTCGAGTCCCGCCTGCCGAAGCGCGAAGCTCACTACGCCGCTCCTGATCTCAGCCATTCGGCCATCGCGGTCAACCTGGACGCCTGCATCCAGTGCACCCGCTGCCTTCGTGCCTGCCGCGACGAGCAGGGCAACGACGTGATCGGCCTCGCCCTTCGTGGGGCGCATGCCACCATCACCTTCGACGCCGGCGATGCCCTCGGACAGTCGAGTTGCGTGGCGTGCGGAGAGTGCGTCCAGGCATGCCCGACCGGCGCGTTGATGCCGGCGCGCGGCGCCGGTCTGGCCGAGGTGACCAAGCAGGTCGATTCGGTGTGCCCCTACTGCGGCGTCGGCTGTCAGCTGACCTGGAACGTCGGGCCCAACGCGAAGGGCGAGGAACGCATCCACTTCGTCACCGGCCGAGACGGCCCGGCCAACCACAGCCGCCTGTGCGTCAAGGGCCGTTACGGTTTCGACTACATCCACAACCCGAAGCGGCTGCAGACGCCGCTGATTCGTCGCGCTGAAGCCGGGAAGAGGCCCGACGACATCGAGCGCCTCAAGCGGGGTGAGTTGCGCATGGAAGATCTCTTCCGCGAAGCCACATGGGAAGAGGCGCTCGATCTGGCAGGGCAGCAGCTCAGCCGGATCCGCGACTCGGCGCCTCATGGAGCCGGGTCGGCGCTGGCAGGCTTCGGCTCGGCCAAGGGCAGCAACGAAGAGGCCTACCTGTTCCAGAAGCTGGTGCGGCAGGCCTTCGGCAGCAGCCACGTGGACCACTGCACCCGCCTGTGTCACGCCAGCTCGGTCGCCGCCTTGCTCGAAGGCATCGGCTCGGGCGCGGTGAGCAATCCGGTGGCCGACGTCGCCCACTCGGATCTCATCTTCCTGATCGGCGCGAACCCGACGGTGAACCACCCGGTGGCGGCGAGCTTCATCAAGAACGCGGTCGACGCAGGCGCCCAACTCGTCATCTGCGACCCGCGTCATACCCAGTTGACCCGGCGTGCCAAGTGGCACCTGCAGTTCCGTCCGGAATCCGATGTGGCGCTGATCAACGGCTTGCTGCACACCATCATTGCCGAGGGCTTGGTGGACGCCGATTTCGTCGCCGCCCGCGTGAATGGTTTCGATGCGTTGAAGGCAGCCGTCGCCGAAGCGACTCCCGAACGCATGTCCGAGATCTGCGGTATCCCCGCGCAGACGATTCGCGAGGTCGCACGCGCCTTCGCCACCGCCAGCAGCGCCATGATCCTGTGGGGCATGGGCGTGAGCCAGCACGTGCACGGCACCGACAACTCGCGCGGACTCATTGCGCTGGCGCTCATCACCGGCCAGATCGGGCGACCGGGTACCGGCCTGCACCCGCTGCGCGGCCAGAACAACGTGCAAGGGGCCAGCGACGCCGGGCTGATCCCGATGATGTTGCCCAACTACCAGCGCGTCACCAGCCAGACGGTGCGGGAGCACTTCGAGGCGCTCTGGGGCACGTCGATCGATGCGCACCCGGGGCTGACCGTCGTCGAGATCATGCACGCCGTCACCGACGGCACCATCCGCGGGATCTTCGTCGAGGGCGAGAACCCGGCGATGAGTGACCCCGACCTCAACCACGCCCGCTCTGCGCTGGCCAAGCTCGAGTTCCTTGCGGTGCAGGACATCTTCGCGACTGAAACCGCGATGCTCGCCGACGTCATCTTCCCCGCATCGGCGCAGCCGGAGAAGTGGGGCAGCTACACCAACACCGATCGCCTGATCCAGATCGGTCGTCCGGCTGTGCCGCCCCCGGCTCAAGCCAGGCAGGATCTGTGGGTCATCGAGCAGCTGGCCCGGCGAATGGGCGCGGGCTGGAACTACTGGCGCGATGAGGACGGAGACGGCCACGTTGCCGCCGAGGCGCCGGTCGCGCGCGTCTACGAGGAAATGCGCTCGGTCATGGAGCCGCTCTCAGGTGTGCCCTGGTCGCGACTCATTCGCGAGGGCGCGGTGGTGACCCCGGCGCATGCTGAAGACCTGCCTGGCGAAAGCGTGGTCTTCATCGACCATTTCCCGACGACCGATGGCCGCGCGACGCTCGTGCCCACGAGTTTCCAGCCCGGTGTCGAGCATGCCGATGCGGAGTATCCGTTCCTGTTGACCACCGGGCGTGTGCTCGAGCACTGGCACACCGGCGCGATGACGCGCCATGCCAGCATGCTCGACGCCATCACGCCCGAGGCTCTGGCCGCACTGCACCCGGTCGATGCGCACCGGCTCGGCATTACCGATGGCGACATGGTCAATCTCGTGACGCATCACGGCGCGGTTTGCGCGAAAGCAAGTCTCAGCCGCGAGGTGCAAATGGGTCAGATCTTCCTGCCCTTCGCGTTCTGGGAAGCGGCGGCGAACAAGCTCACTGGTGATGCGCTCGATGAGGTCGCGAAGATTCCCGGCTTCAAGGCGACAGCAGTTCGTCTGCAGCGGGCCTGACATTTCAAGACCTCGTGGTGCCTGTCCCGAGCGGCAGGTGCCGCGAGTTACCATCGATTCACGATTGGTGCAGGGCCGGGCGGACCCGGTTCACCGGGCTGCCGTTGGTGTCGAGGCAGCTGCCCCAAGAGATCCGCCGCGCCACCTCAGGGCACCGCCAGCGCTGATCCATTCCGATGAAGCCGACCGATTCCTCTTCACGCACCGACGCAGTCGACCCTTCGCGCCGCGTCGAAGTGCGCGCTCCGGGACGGTTGCACCTCGGTTTTCTTGATCCTGCGGGCACGCTCGGCCGCCGGTTCGGCAGCCTCGGCTTGGTCGTCGATGGGTTTGAAACCTTCGTCGCGCTCACTGTGTCGCCGCAGAACACCGTGTCGGCTTCGACGGCCGCAGCACACGTCGAGGTGGATCGCGCCGCGTCACATCTTGCGGCGCTGCAGCGCCTGACCGGTTGCGACACGCCCTTGCACCTCCACCTTCAGCAGGTTCTGCCAGCGCACGCGGGTCTGGGCTCGGGCACCCAGCTGGCGCTGGCCGTCGGCAGGGCTTTCGCGGCGTGGCACCACCTCGACTTGCCGCTGACCACTCTCGCGCAGTGGCTGGGACGCGGCTTGCGCTCGGGCATCGGGATCGGGGGTTTCGAGCGCGGCGGCTTGCTTGTCGATGGTGGGCCCGGGCCGGATGGGCAGGCCGCCCCGGTCCTGTGCCGCGTGCCACTCCCCGAGGCGTGGCGTGTCGTCGTGGTCATGGACTCGTCGCGGCAGGGGCTGTCGGGCGAGGATGAACGCACCGCGCTGGCAGGCCTGCCGCCGATGCCCCGGGCGGTGGCTGCCGACATCTGCCACCAGGTGCTGATGCGCGTGCTGCCCGGTGCGGCATGCGGCGATTTCGCGCCCTTTGCGGACGGCATCACGCAGATCCAGGAGCAACTCGGCGCGCACTTTGCCGCGGCGCAGAGCGGCGATGCCTTCACCAGTGTCGCGGTTGGCCGCCTGATCCGCTGGATGGGGCAAGCCAGTCGCCACGGTGAGGGCAGTCGAGCCGCGATCGGACAGAGTTCGTGGGGCCCCACCGGCTTCGCGATTCTTCCCGGCCAAGCTCAGGCTGAAGCACTGGTGGCGGCGGCAAGATCGGCCGGCCAGGTGAGCCCGGAATTGCAGATCCACGTTGTTGCTGCTCGCAACCATGGCGCGACGCTTGTCGAGCGTCGTCACCTCGGCGTCGCTGCTCACGCCGCGGCAACCTGACCGAATCCCTCAACGACTTGGCACCGCACATGGACCGCCCCTACATCCTTCACATGTTCACGCCAGGGCGACAGATGAGCCCGTTCGACATCAACATGGCCGCCGACGCGGGCTACCAGATCGTGGTCCCTTACAGCGACGTCGGCGCCTCGAGCATCACCGGCCTGACGCAAGACGTCGTGTTCTCGCGCGGGCCCACCGGCGTGTCGCGCACCGGCATCTTCATCGGCGGGCGCGACGCCATCCATGCGGCCGACATGCTCGACAAGTCGGTCAAGGCGATGGTGCCGCCATTCACCGTGTCGGTCATGGCCGACCCGAGCGGCTCGTACACCACGGCTGCGGCCATGATCGCAAGCGTCGAGGCCGCGCTTCAGCGCGAGCATGGGCACGACCTCGTGGGCCAGAAGGTGGTGGTGATCGGCGGCGCCGGCCCTGTCGGCCGGATCGCCTGCGTGCTCGCCGCTCGCGCTGGCGCCCACGTGCACCTGTCGAATCGCGACGGGCTGGTCGAGGCTGAAACGGCCGCAGGGGTCACCGGGGTGCGATTCGGCGTGACCATCAAGGGCGTGTCCGGCGAAAGCCGCGAAACGGTGCGTGAATCGCTCGCCGACGCCGACGTGCTGTTGGCTTGCGCTGCGGCCGGCGTGCAGGTCATCTCTGCGGAAGATCTGGTCTACGCGCGTCAACTCAAGGTCGCTGCCGATGTGAACGCGGTGCCGCCGGCCGGCATTGCCGGCGTGGGCGTGATGGACAGCGGCGTGCCGCTTCCGGCAGGCGATGCCGTGGGCATCGGCGCCTTGGCGATCGGCAATGTGAAGTACCAGACGCAGCACCGTCTTCTGGTGCAGATGCACGACTCCCACACCCCGCTGGTGCTCAGTTTCCCCGAGGCCTTCGATACGGCCCGCCAGTTCCTGCGCGAACAGGCATCCGGGCGCGCAGCCTGATCGGCTCGCGGCGCTGTCTCCATGACGACGATCGTGGTGGCTGCCACCTCGGCGCGCGTGCTCGCTGAGTGCGCGAGTGCAGAGGGCTTCGAGGTCGATGCGATCGACCTGTTCGGTGACGCCGACACCCGCCGCGTCAGCCGCCACTGGGCGCCGCTCGGTTGGGACGGTTCACTGCGCTTCGATGAGACCTTGTTCGATGCTGCGATCAATGCCTGCGTGGAGCGCGGCGAATCGGTCGGCTGGGTGCCCGGCGCTGGTTTCGAGGGGCGGCCGGATCTGCTTGAGCGCGCGGGATCGCGCCTGTCGTTGATCGGCACCGACGCGAGCACCGTGAGGCGTCTGCGCGATCCCGACGAGTTCTTCGGACTTCTGCAGCGACTCGACGTGCCCCACCCGCCGTACCGCCGCACACCGCCCGATTCACCCGAGGGCTGGTTGATCAAGGACGCTGCCGGCACCGGCGGCTGGCACATACGGCGCTGGGTCAGCGGTGGCGCGGTCGACTTCGACAGGGGCATGTACCTGCAGCGCGAGCAAGCGGGGCGGCCGATGTCGGCCACCTTCCTGGCCAACGGCCGCGAGGCCTGGGTGCTCGGCTACAACGCGCTGCGGACACGGTCCTTCGGATCACGCCCTTTTGTCTACAGCGGTGTGGTCGGACCGGTCGTCGTCGCGCCCGCGGTGGCCCGCACGATCACGCGTCTGCTGGCCGGCCTGATGCGCGAGGTGGCGTTGCGCGGACTCGGCAGCATCGATTTCCTGGTCGATGGCGACGAGGCGTACGTTCTCGAGATCAACCCGCGCCCCCCGGCCAGCATGTCGCTCTACAGGACGGCACGGTTCGATTCCGGACCGCAGGATCAAACCGACGGCACATCGGGGGCAAGCTGCGGGCTGCTTGGGGCGCATATCCGCGCTTGCCTGCATGGGGAACTGCCGCTCGGGGTGAGCGCAGCCACGCCAGTCCTGGGAAGCCCTGGCGCTCCCGCTTTGGCCGATGCGGCGATGGTGCGTGGCGTGCGCATCGTCTACGCTCGCGGTCCCCGTCTGGTCAGCGATGCGGTCGCACGGCATCTCGCCGCGTGGCCGGATGCGCACGACCTGCCCATGGCGGGCACGCGCGTGGCGACCGGCGACCCGTTATGCAGCCTGGGGGCAGAAGGCCCAGACGAGGCGGGGGTCGATACAGCATTGAAGGACCAACAACGAGCGCTGCAGCGCACTCTGGAGACATTTCGATGACCGATACCCCCTCTGTGCTCAACGGCCTGCCGCTGAGCGTCAACGCGCTGGTCCGAAGTCGCGTGCAGCGCCTGCTCGATGACGCCGATGCGCTCGGCGTGGCCGTGATCGAGGATCCGAGCGGCGTCTGCATCGTCGACGCCGGCATCGAGGCACGCAGCAGCGTCGCCGCCGGGTTGCTGGTGGGCGAGATCTGCATGGGCGGCCTCGGCGATGTGGGCCTTCGCTCGTGCACCGACCATGGATGGCCGAGTTGGGTGGAGGTGAGCAGCGCTCAGCCGGTCCTGTCGTGCCTGGGCAGCCAGTACGCCGGCTGGAGCCTGTCTGCGACGAAGGAAGAGACCGGCGGCAAAAAGTTCTTCTCGCTGGGTTCTGGACCGGCGCGCGCGCTGGCGTGCAAGGAGCCGCTGTTTGCCGAGCTCGGTTACCGCGACGAGTCCCCGACCGGTGTGCTCGTCCTGGAGGTCGATCGCCTGCCGCCGCGGGTGGTGGTGGACAAGGTCTTGAAGGACTGCGGGCTCAAGCCGGTCAACCTGACACTGATCCTCACGCCCACCACCAGCTGGGCCGGTACCACGCAGGTGGTGGCACGCGTTCTCGAGGTGGCCCTGCACAAGGCGCATGAGCTCGGCTTCGCACTGCATCACGTCGTCGACGGATCGGCGTCCGCACCCCTGCCGTCGCCCAGTCCGGATGGTGTGGTCGCGATGGGTCGCACCAACGATGCGATTCTTTACGGCGGCAGCGTGCACCTCAGCGTGCGCGGCGACGATGCTGCCGCGCGCGATCTGGCCAAGCGCTTGCCTTCGTCCAACTCGCGCGACTACGGACGTGGCTTCGCGGAGATCTTCAAGCAGGCCGACTTCGACTTCTACAAGATCGATGGCGCGCTGTTCGCGCCGGCGGAGGTCTGGGTCAGCAACCTCGATACCGGCAACACCTGGCATGGCGGCGCACTGAACATGGGACTGCTCAGGGAGCTGTGGCGCCAGGAGGCCTGATGCGCGTTGCCATCTTCACCGACGAGACCGGCTGGCACACGCGGCAACTGCAGGCTGCGTTGCGCGAGCGCGGCGCCCTGGGCCGCTGCATCGATCTGGCCGCCTGCCGGTTCGATACCGGCGGCAGTTGGCACGGGCTCGTCATTCCCGGGTTCGGGCGCGATCTGCCCGATGCGGCCCTCGTGCGTGGAATCGCCGGCGGCAGCTTCGAACAGGTCACGCATCGGCTGGGCGTGCTCCACGCTCTGCGTGAGCTCGGCGTGCCTGTCTATAACGACGCCCGTGCCATCGAGCGCAGTGTTGACAAGGCCATGACCAGTTTCCTGCTGCACCGCGCCGGCGTTTCGACGCCTGCGACGTGGTCTGGCGAGTCGATTGCACAGGCCCGCCGCGTTGCCATCCGCGAAGGTGCGTCCGGACGCTCGGTCGTGCTCAAGCCCTTGTTTGGCAGCCAAGGCAAGGGCCTGCAGCGGGTCGGTCACGTCGACGGTTCCCATCGGCCGCTGCCCCCGCTGCAGCGCAACTACGGATCGGTCGCCTACCTGCAGCGCTTTGTTGAGACGGGCCATTCGCCTGGTTTCGACTGGCGTGTGCTTGTCGTCGGTGGCCGCGCTGTGACCGCGATGCGGCGCGTGAGCAACCACTGGATCCACAACGTGGCGCAGGGCGCGCGATGCGAAGCGCAGGCGATGACTGCTCCGCTGGCCGACCTGGCCTGCGCTGCCGCACGCGCTCTCGCCCTCGACTACGCCGGCGTCGACATCATTGCGTGCGATGAGGCCGATGCGCCCGCGGGCCTTCAGGTACTGGAGGTCAATGGTGTGGCGGCGTGGCATGGTCTGCAGCGAGTCACCGGGTTCAACATCGCGAGCGCCCTGGTCGACGACTTGATCGATCGGCGTTGCGGCGCGGGCGCGGACCGCGCGCAGTCCGCCTGAAAGACGCGCCGGTGCCGGGCTCGCAGTGGCTGGCTCATGCGCGAGCCTGCTTCGTGCAGTCGTGTCGCCTCGATGTGGCTGTGCGCAAGCCGGGAAACGTCAGTGTGATGTCGCCCGGACACGGCATGCAGGCGCAGCAGTTCATCGACAGCGCTAGTGCCGCTGCCGTGCCTTTGTTCCGACCGGGGCTGGCAGTCGGTTCGCGAATCGAAGAGGCGGTGGCCGCGAGTTGGGCCGCGGCAGGCTGCAACACCAATCTGGGCATCATGCTGCTGTGCGCACCCGTCGCCGTCGCTGCCGAGCGGCTGGGCCGTGACCGTGACGCTGCGGGATGGATCGATGCGACAGAAGGCGTGCTTCGAGAGTTGGACATCGCCGATGCCGAAGCGGCTTACCGGGGCATCTCCCAGGCCAACCCGGGGGGTCTCGGCAGTGCAACTCGCGAAGACGTGCGGAATTGTCCGAGTCGTTCGCTGCGCGAAGCCATGGCCCTGGCTGCCGATCGGGACCTCATCGCTCGGGTGTATCGGGATGGCTACGCCGGGCTGTTCGCAGTCGGGGTGTCGGGTCTGGGACCGACCTTCAACCCCATGCGAGTCACGGAGATCCCGATCACCGGTGTCGATGAACCAGGCGCTCCTGCAGCCGGTGACATTCGTGCAGTTCAGCGCTGCTACTTGTCACTGCTCGGTCATGCGCCCGATACACACATTGTTCGCAAGCATGGCGACGCCGCGGCACACACTGTGATGGAAACGGGCAGGCGCTGGCGCGACGATCCACGCTGGTCGGACCCTTCGTGGAGGCCCGAATTCGACGCGGACTTCATGGAGTGGGACGAGACCTTGAAGCGCCATCGCCTGAACCCCGGCACCACGGCAGATCTCACTGTGACGGCGATGCTGCTGGCGATGTTGTGTGTCCCTCATCCCTGCGGTGCAGGCAACATCTGAGGTGATCCTTTCGGCCCGCGGGTTCGGGCTGGTTTCCGAATGGCATGGATCGTGATAGCGTCTTGGATGGGCTGGGCAATCCAGTCAGCGTGTGTCTCACCACAAACCCCAGACAGGAGATAGAAATCATGGCAAAGATTGACCGCTTGATGGTTGGCGAATCGCTCGTCGGCGACGGCAACGAAGTTGCTCACATCGACCTCATCATTGGCCCGCGCGGCAGCGCTGCCGAAACCGCATTCGCGAATGCACTCGTGAACAACAAGGACGGCTTCACTTCCCTGTTGGCTGTTGTTGCTCCGAACCTGCTGACGAAGCCGGCCACGGTGATGTTCAACAAGGTCACCATCAAGGGCGCCAAGCAGGCCGTCCAGATGTTCGGCCCAGCGCAGCGCGGCGTCGCCATGGCAGTTGCTGATTCGGTCGAAGACGGCACCATTCCTGCCGACGAAGCCGACAACCTCTTCATCAGCGTCGGTGTGTTCATTCACTGGCTCGCTGAAGACGACCAGAAGATCCAGGACTACAACTACCAAGCCGTTCGCGAGTCGATCCAGCGCGCCGTGACCGGTTCGCCGACCGCTGCAGAAGTCGTGGCCAAGAAGGGCACCGTTGCTCACCCGTTCGCTGCACACTGAGCGGAATGAGTCAGCCTGAAAGGGCTGCACAAGAAGAAAAGCCGACGGCGATCCCGTCGGCTTTTTGATTTCTGCGGCGTCGCCGGCCGCGCATCGGGGCACCCCGGATCGTCAGTGGCCTCCAGGCACCATCCCCGCTCCGATCAACCTCAGCACTCCAGACGCCTTGGGCGGCTGATCAGAGACCGCTGCCGTGCGCTCGATCATCACGCCCACGGCGTCGACGTCGTCGAACTTGCGCGGCTTCACCACCTTGACGCGCACCCATGCTGCGCCGAAATCGACGATCAGCATGGCGGCAATGGTTTCGGCAAAGGACTCGAGCAGGGTGAGCTTGTGTTCGCGGTACAGCGCCTGCAAGCGCTCGCGCACCACGCCGTAGTCAATCGTGTCCATGATCTGATCCGTGTCGCAGGCTTTAGACCTCGGCACTCCGGCATGCACGTCGACAACGATCGGCTGCGGCCGGTGCAACTCGCTGTCGTGGATGCCGATCACGGTCTGGCCGACAAAACCTTCGATGAAGATCACGTCCATCGGTTGTGACGCGTCCGCAGCGGCTACGGCGCGCGCAGCACGTGATGGCACTGCCAAGGTTGGCAAAGGCAAAGCGTTCAAGGACGGTCTCCGATCAGCAGGGTGCGGCGCGCCAGTCAGCACGGCCGATGCGATATTCTCCCACCCCACTGGCTCGGGCAATATGCGCAGCCGATCCGTGCAGGACTCGGGATGTGTGCGCCGCTCACCTGCCTGTCAGGACCGGTGGCCGCGCGACGACCACGCCAAAACCTTGCGGCTCCAGGAGCCCCCATGTCACCCAATCTGCTGAGCGCCGAGCGCCACTCCGAACGCATCCTGGCCGCACTGCGCCTGAACGAGCCCGGTCGATCGGTCGACGACCTCGTGACGCGGTCGTGGGACCGGTGCCTGAACGACTACCGACTCGATCCGGGGCGACCGAATCAGCCGACGCTCCTCGCCCGTGGTGACCTGGAAGAACGGCAGGAGCAGGCGGCGGACATCATCGAGTCTGCCCGCCACGAGATGTCGCTGCTCCACGCTCAACTCGCCGATGCCGAGTCGGCCGTGGTGCTGACCGACACCGATGGCGTCATCATCCACATGGTCGCTTCGCCAGCGTTCGCGTCTGAGGCGGCTCCGCTCGGTCTGTGCCCCGGAGCGGTGTGGAGCGAAACCGCCGCGGGCACCAACGGCATGGGAACCTGCCTCGCTGCTGCACGGCCGGTGGCGGTTTGTCGGGAGGATCATTTCTTTTCGCAGTTCAGCCAGCTGACCTGTTCCGCCGTACCGGTGTTCGATCCCTCGGGCGAACTCGCGGCGGTGCTCGATGTCACCAGCCGATCGGCCCACATGCAGCAGCACCTGCTGGTGCTGCTCGGCATGACCGCACGCATGATCGAGAACCGGCTGATCGACTGCCGCTTTCCCGGCGCGTACCCCTTGCACTTTCACAGCCGCCCCGAGTTCATCTACACGCTGCATGAAGGCAGGCTGGCGGTGACCGATGACGGTGCCGTGGTCGCGGCCAACCGCAGCGCGCTCTTCCAACTCGGCGTTCAGACGGTCCGGGAGATTCGATCACGGCGGGTCGAGGACCTGTTTCAGACCTCGCTCGGCGAACTGCTTCAACGCAGCGCAACGTCCTCGTTCCACCCGGTGGTGACCTTTCGTGCCGATGCCCATCACCGCTTCTTTGCGGTGGCGCGCCGCCCGGCGGGCGACTCGCAGTGGTCTGCGCCATCGCTGGCTTCGGCAGCCCTGGCAGAAGAGCTGCCGCGAACCCTGTCAGCGGCCCGCGTGGTAGCACCGAAGCCGGACGCCGGCGACGGTGCTGCGGCCTCGGTCTTCAAGGACCCGCGCTTGCTCGCACATCTGCAGACTGCTCGCCGAGTGATCGGTCGGGGCACGCCGGTGCTGCTGTGTGGCGAAACCGGCTGCGGGAAGGAAGTCTTTGGGCGCGCGGTGCACGCCGGCAGTCCGCACTCCACCGGCGCGTTCGTCGCGATCAACTGTGCGAGCCTGCCGGAGAGCCTGATCGAAGCCGAACTGTTCGGCTACCGCGCTGGCGCATTCACCGGCGCGCAGCGCAGCGGCAGACGCGGCAAGATCCTGCAGGCCGACGGTGGCACGTTGTTTCTCGATGAGATCGGCGACATGCCGCTGCACCTTCAGGCGCGTCTGCTGCGCGTCCTTGATGAGCGCGTGGTCACCCCGCTCGGCAGCGAGGATGTTCATCCGGTCGACTTCCAGTTGCTGAGCGCAAGCCACCGCCACCTGCCCTCGCTCGTGCGCGAGGGCAGGTTTCGTGAAGATCTCTATTACCGCCTCGCTGGCATCGAGATCGACCTGCCGCCGCTGCGTGATCGATCCGACAAGCGCGAACTGATCCGCGCTGTGCTCGCCGCCGAGTCCGGCCGGCATGCGACGCTGACGCGAGATGCGGAGAGTCGCCTGCTCGAGCATCCCTGGCCCGGCAACCTGCGGCAGCTGCGCCACGTGCTGCGCAGCGCGGTCGCGCTGTCAGAGTCGACCGAGGGGATGTCGATCGGTGTCGAGCAGCTTCCCTTTCTCCAAGAGCGGCCGCTCTCGCGAGAGGTCGGCGCGCTGCCGGACCACTCGCTCACGCGAGCCGACGCGCCTGCGGAGCCCGCGCCCGCGGCTGATGAGTCCGAAGCCCCTGCGCTCAACCCGATGCAGGTGAGCGAGCGGCGTCTGCTCACCGCGCTGCTCGAGCAACACCGCTGGAACCTCAGCAAGGTCGCCAAGGTGCTCGACATGAGTCGCAACACGCTCTATCGCAAGCTGCGCAAGCTGCAGATCGACATCTCGGCGCCCGCATGACCACGGCAGTCGATGCGATTGCGGAGCGACCGACTCCGCCACGTTCGCGCTTTGCCTGGTGCGTGACCGGTTCGGGTCACTTCCTCGACGAGTCGATGGCGTTGCTCGCGCGCCTGCCGGATGTCGACCTCTACCTGTCGGCCGCGGCGGAGGAGGTGCTCGCGATCTACAAGATGCCGTTCGAGGACCTGAAGCCCTCGTTTCGAGTGTTCCGCGACAAGACGGCGAGCGCTGTTCCCGTGGGCATGCTCTACGACGACGTCTACCACTCGGTGATCGTCGCGCCGGCGACCAGCAACACCGTTGCCAAATGTGCCTTCGGCATCAGCGACAGTCTGCCGACCAACATGTTTGCCCAGGCCGGCAAGCTGGGTATTCCGAGCGCGGTGTTCGCCTGCGACACCGAGCCGGTGGTGGTGACCAAGTCGCCGCACGATTGGGTGACGCTGCGCCCGCGCCGCATCGAACTCGACAACGTCGAGCGTCTGCGCCAGATCGACTTCTGCGATGTCGTGCGCTCGCCGCAAGAGCTCGAAGACTGGCTCGACCGCCGGCTGAAATCACTCTCTCTTGCATGGAACACCTCGTCTTCCTGACCGGCCGTCTCGCGCAGCCGAGTCTCGAGCGCGTGCTCGGCGGCATCGACGCGCTGCCCTTCACCTGGGAGGTGCGCGAGATCGGCCTGCAGGTCGCTGCACTCATGACGGCCGATCTCATCCGCCGCCGGGTGCCCACGCCGGTCGTGACGCCTGCGAACGGTGATGAAGCGCACCGCCGTGCCGACCGGATCATCGTCCCCGGTCGATGCCGTGGCGACATCGACGCGCTGTCGCAGCACTACGGCGTGCCTGTGCAGCGTGGCCCTGAGGAGTTGAAGGATCTGCCGCGGTTCTTCAATCGCGCGGCACGGCCGATCGACCTGAGCGAGTACGAGGTCGCGATCTTTGCCGAGATCGTCGACGCGCACCGCCTGCCGGTCGATGCGATCGTCGAGCGCGCCCGCGCCTATGCGGCCGACGGCGCGAACGTGATCGATCTGGGCAGCCTGCCCGGGGTGGCCTTCGATCACCTCGAAGACAGCGTCCGGGCACTGAAGGGCGAGGGCTTCAGCGTGAGCGTCGATTCGCTCGACACCGACGAGTTGCTGCGCGGCGGACGCGCTGGCGCCGACTACCTGCTGAGCCTCACGCTCGACACGCTGTGGGTCGCCGACGAGGTGCCGTCGACGCCGGTGCTGATCGGCCGTATGCCGACCGACGAGGCCTCGCTGCACGAAGCGATCGAGCGCATGCAAGCCAGCGGCAAGGCCTTCCTCGCCGATGCGATCCTCGACCCGCTGCCCTTCGGCATGACCGCGGCGATCGTGCGCTACCACCGACTGCGTGAACGCTTTCCCGAGGTCGCGATCATGATGGGCGTGGGCAACGTGACCGAGCTGACCGAGGCCGACACCAGCGGCATCAATGCGCTGCTTCTTGGCATCTGTGCCGAGCTGAACGTCGCCGCAATCCTGACCACGCAGGTCTCTCAGCATGCGCGGCGCGCGGTGCGCGAAGCCGACTGGGCGCGGCGCATCATGCACGCCGCCGCGCGCCACCAGACGCTGCCCAAGGGCATGAACGACGCGCTGATGACGGTGCACGCCAAGCATCCGTTCCCCGACACGGCCGACGAGATTGCTGCCACCGCAGCCGGCGTGCGCGATCCGAACTTCCGCATTCAGTTGTCGAAGGAAGGGCTGAACGTCTACAACCGCGATGGTCTGCGGCGCGGGCGGGGCGCCTTCGAGATGTGGCCGCAGCTCGGCCTGGAGAACGACGCCAGCCACGCGTTCTACATGGGCGTCGAGCTGGCGCATGCCGAGATCGCGCACCAGCTCGGCAAGCGTTACGTGCAGGATCAACCGCTCGACTGGGGCTGCGCCGTCGAGCGCGACCCTGTCGACCTGGAAGGCTGGTGCGCCCCGGGCACCACGCTGCAGACCGGCCGCGCGCGCAACCCCTCGCCAGACGTGGGTGATGCACCGGCATCGCCTACTGGCCCGACACCGACGCCATGAACGACCAGATCTTCGAGACCGTGGTCACGACCTGCTCTTTGGCAGGTGTGCCGCACGTCGCGCCCATGGGCATCCGCTACCGCGACGGGCAGGTGGTGCTGATGCCGTACCGACCGTCGACGACGCTCGACAACGTCATTGCCACGCAGCGCGCGGTGCTCAACATCGTGGTCGACACCCGCGTGTATGCCGGCAGCGTGACCGGGCGCAAGGTCTGGCCGACTGTGGCGGCCGAGCGCATCGAAGGCGTGCGCCTCGCGTGTGCGCTCAGCCATGTCGAACTGCAGCTCGTTCAGCGCACCGACGAGGCCCAGCGCACCGTGCTGCTCCTGGATCGGGTTCACGAGGCGATGCACACGCCCTTCGTCGGGCTCAACCGGGCACAGGCGGCGGTGGTCGAGGCGGCGGTGCTGGTGAGCCGTCTGCACATGCTGCCGCCCGAGAAGATCGACACCGAGATGGCCTACCTGCAGATCGCCATCGACAAGACCGCAGGGCCCGAAGAGCACGAGGCCTGGGGATGGTTGCGCGATGCCGTCGAGCGGCACCGTGCAGAGTCCGCAAGGACAAGCACACCATGAGGCCCGCGGCGATGCGCGTCCTGGTGAGCGTTCGCAACGTCGATGAGGCGCTGATCGCCGCCGATGCAGGGGTCGACTTCATCGATCTGAAGGAACCCTCTGCCGGCGCGCTCGGCGGCCTTCCCACAAGCGTCATCGCCGAGGTCGTGAACGCCTTGCGCTCCCACGGACACGCCATGCCGATCAGCGCCACCATCGGTGACCTGGTGCCAGATCAGCGCGCCACCATCCTCGATCGGGTGGCGGCAGTGGGCGCGTGCGGTGTCAATCATGTGAAGGTGGGTATCGAGGGCCACCCCGCGGCGGGCAAGCTCATCGAGGCGTTGGCCGAAAGCCGTTGGCCGGTGGTGCCGGTCTTCATCGCCGACCAGGGGCTCGACGCCGCCGCGCTGCAGCAGGCCTGTGCGGCGTCCCCGATGTTTGCGGCTGTCATGGTGGACACCGCCTCCAAGTCAGTGGGGAGCGTGATCGATCGGATCGATGCCTCTGCGCTGCGCGTCTTCATCGAACGCGTGAAGGCATCAGGCGCGTGGGCAGGTGTCGCCGGTGCCTTGCGTCTCAGCGATATCGACGTGCTGAGGGAACTGGCCCCTGACTTCGCAGGTTTCCGCAGCGCCGTGTGCGAAGGCGACCGGGCCACGGCGCTCAGCCGAGCCCGCTTGCAGGCGCTGCTGCGGCGAGTGCATGAGGCCCGAACGGTGGTGCTGGACCACTGAAGTCTGGCCGACCAACCTGCAGCGCTTGCCCGAAGTGCAAGGCCCTCGACGGCAGTGAGCTCACGACCGAGGCAAGGGCGCGGCGGTTCAGTCTCTTGCCGCGGTACACAGCCCGGCGATGAACTGATCGGGCAGGGCGGGTCCGCAGACCTGGATGTCGACACCGCACTCCAGTGCGTCGGCGGCGTGCGCTGCAAGCCGAGCATCGATCACGCCCGCTGCGCCCAGCTCGCGGAGCGACGCCTGTGCCTCGACATCGCACGACTTGACGATGAGAAGGCCTTGTGCATTCAGGCGCCTCGCCAGATCGAGGGCGATGCTGTCGGAGGTGTGATCCCACGTCGTCGTGTGATCAGCCTGCTCTCGCAGCAGCTCGTGCGGCGCCCACACCGCGACGTGCCCCGCCGTCAGCGCCGGCTGCAGATCGGCCTCGCGATCGCAGCGTCGCAAGCTGGCGTGCAGCCCGCACAGCAGATGCGCGTTCTGCACCATCGCGAGCACCGCCATGTTGTGGGCAGTCAGGTCGTCGAAACGCCACCTCGCCTGCGCATCTCGTACGGCGTCGGCAAACGCGCCACCACCGGGAACGATCACCACCTTCGATGACCCCTCCCGCACCAGCACCTGCAGCATGAGCGCGAGTGGCCTCGTGTCCGACGGGTCTCCTGGGGCGAGGCCGCAGGTCTCGAACGGATCGTCGCGCCGACCGCTTCCGAGCAGGCTGCCACCGAGCTTGACGACCCACATCAGCGCGTCCCCGCCAGAGACCACAGGTGCGCGACCGCGACGCTGGGCGCGCAGACCTGCGCCCAGGCGCGACGAGCGCGCGACTGCGCGTTGTCCGCTGTGCAAGTGGCATCGGTCATCGCGATCGCGTCACCGTACGTTTGCACCGATCCTTGCGAGTTCGACGCCGACACGGCGGCGATGACCTCGTCGACCAGGAAGCTGCCGCAGCCTGCGCTCACGGCGATCCACGGCGTTGAGCCCTGATCCCAAGGCCCGTGGCCCTTCGCGACTTGCGACATCAATTGCCCGAATTGCTGCGCGATCTCGTCGATCTGCAGGGAACGCCAGTGCCGGGCCAGCACAAGCCAGTCGTCCTCCGACGCGTCGCGCGCATCCAGACCGATCATCCGCGCGAGCCGCTGTCGCGAGCCGGGCAGGTCCTTCGCCTGAGCGTCCGCGCTCGGATGCTGGTCGTACGCAGGATCGAGCTCGCCCGTCAGTCGGTAGACGTCGGCCGTGGTCGCGAACCATTCGGCCATGACATTGACCTCGGCGCCGCGAAAGGGCACGCGCCGAGCCAGCGCGCACAGCGGGGTTCGAACGACACCGCTGTAGACGAGCTCGCCACGGCGCAGTCGATCGTGGTCGCTGCGGCTCTGGCTCGCGACACCGCCGTCGCGGAACGCGATCAGGTCGACGGTGGTGCTCCCGATGTCGACCACCACACCGTCACCGAACAAGCGGGCAGCGTGGTCGGCGGTTGCGAACCAGTTGGCCGAAGCGATCTCCGCCCATCGTTGCGCGGCGTCGGCCACATCGATCCAGCCCGCTCGGCCGCCGTACAGCACGATGCGGCCCGGCAGTCGCTGCGCGAGGCGTGCAGCGATGCGCGCGACTCCCTCCTCTCGCGAGGCGAACAGGTCGACCATCTCGCCGCTCATCGTTACCGCGTGCACCATGGGTCTTGCGTTGTCGAGGAGTCGGGACCAGCGCGCGAGTGCTGCGTCGAGCGCGGCATCGAGTTCGTGCAGCCCGCGCCACAGCGCGCACGGCCACTGCGCGACATCGACGATGGCACCGCCGTCGATCAGGCAGGCCTTGGCATGGGCCCCGCCGATGTCCCAGCCGACGATGGTGTCAGCGTGCGCCATGGTCGGTGGTCGCTGGAGCCTTGCGCATCGCGTCACTGGCTGGCCGCAGAGCCAGCACCTCCGCGGCCGGGTTGCGGTCGAGCGATGCGCCGAGGCCGACATAGGCGCTCGTGACCCGCGGGTTCACCTCGATCACGATCGGCCCGCGGGTGGCGTGCCACACCAGGTCGATGCCCACGAGTCCGGCGAGCCCCGGGATCGCCGAGCACACCGCGCTGCCCGTGCGAACGAGGGCAGCACGCGTGTCGGCGTCGATGGTGATGTTGATCTCGACGCCTTCGAGTGACACCGAGCCCAGAGGATCCACGATGACGTGCTGCCGGTTGACTGCCAGCAACTCGGCACCGCTCGCACCGACCAGCAGCGTGATGCTCAATGTCTCGCCATCGACCCAGGGCTCGAACGCAGCGGCGTCGTTGCGCTGGGCGAGATCGGCCTGCGCCTGCGCGAGCCGCTGGTGTCGTCGCGTGTCCACGCTCCCCGCGCCATCGTCGGGCTTCACCACCCAGGCGCTCACCGAGGGATCGTCGGCGAACGCGCGCGACGTGGCGATGCCGCACGCGTGCAGGCGGTCGACGGTCGCACGCTTGCTCGAGGTGAGTCGTATCGATGCGGCATCACAACCGATCCAGCGCTGCGCTGGCACCACCGCGCACAGGCTCGCGAGCACCCCGCCGGTCTCGGGCGCCACCACCCATACTGCCTCGTGCTGCGCGGCTTCGCGGGCGACGAAGTCGATGACGGACTCGCCTTCGTGTCGGGTTGTCCAGACGCTGCGGTGGGAGAGACCATGAGCAGCCACCGGATCCTGCGGATCGGCCGCGACGCTCAGTGACCACCGCGCGAGCACCGACAGGTCGGCGCGCAACGCGTCGCGCATCGCCACGCCTTCTGCGCGCAGCGCGGCCGGCACGTCATCGCCACCGGCGCTGAGATACTCGAACAGGAACAACCGGCGCAGCGTCATCGCGGCGAGTTGTTCGACTTCGGCTTCATCGATGCCATGAACCTGATTCCCGTGATCGACCTGATGCAGGGTGTGGTGGTGAGGGCGCGTCGCGGCGAACGCGGCAGTTATCGTCCGATCGACTCCGCGCTGTGCCGAAGCAGCGATCCGCTCACCGTGGCGGCGATCTTGCGTGATCACTGCGCGGCCGGGCAGATCTACATCGCCGACCTCGACGCGCTGACCGGAAGCGCGCCACAGCACGCCCTGATTGGTGCGTTGTCCAGGGCGCTCGACGGCGTCGAATTATGGGTGGACGCGGGTTTCGCAGGCGGCGCTGCAATCCTGGATTGGCAGGGCAAGGCGAGCGTTGATCCGGAGAGCTGGGTGCCTGTTGTGGCGAGTGAATCCTTGAGCGACGAATCGGCTTTGGCCGCGGCGGCGATGTGCGACGGTTCTCCGCGAAACGATGTCGTCTTGTCGCTCGATCGACGCGGCCCTCAACTGCTCGATCGGGCCGGTTGCTGGACAACGCCGAGCCTGTGGCCGACCAGGGTCATCGTCATGACGCTGGAGCGCGTCGGCGCTGAGCAGGGTCCCGACCTCGATACCTTGGCACAGGTGCGCCAACAGGCACCGGGCCGGCAGTTCATCGGGGCTGGCGGCATCCGCGATGCCCGGGACCTGAGCGCAGCGCGTGATGCCGGCGCCAGCGCCTGGCTCGTCGCGTCGGCGCTGCACGACCTGCATCTGCCCGCGCAGCGTCGCTGATGAACGAAGCATCCTCCAAGCGCGCAGACGCAGCATGGTCAACTGCGTTGCTGGCAACCAGGTCGAAACGGCAGTGGCGGGCCGATTCGCCCGCAGGCCTTGCGACACAATGCTTTGATGACCCTGATGAGTGAAGCCGACGCGCCAGCGGGCGCGTCGCTCTGGACCTGCCCGTTCTGCCCGTTGCTGTGCGATGGCTTGCGGGTCTCGCAGAAGACCGAGACGAGTGCCTCGCTGACCCTTGTCGGCAGTGAGTGTGCGGTGGCGCAGCGAGCGCTGTCCAGCTTTGGTGCCGCCTCGTCGTCAGCATCTGCGCAGATCGACGGCGCTGCTTGCAGCCTGGACGATGCCATCGCTGCCGCCGCGCGTGTTCTGGCGTCGAGTCACCTGCCGTTGTTCGGTGGCCTGGGTACCGACGTGGCTGGCGCGCGTGCGCTGTACCGCCTGTCCTGTGAGACCGGCGCGATCAGCGACGCGGCACAAGGACCGGCCCTGATGCACGGCCTGCGTGCCCTGCAGGACCGCGGTGCCTTCACCACGACGATCGCCGAGGTGCGGACACGGGCCGATGTGATCGTGTGCCTTGGCGGGTCACCGACCGAGAGCTACCCGGAGTTCTTCCGCCGCGTCGGGGTCGACGATGGCCTGGTGCCCGAGAGGCACGTGGTGCTGGTCGGCGAGGGCGGCGATGTTGCCGGCACGCGTGCCGTGCTCGCTGCCCTGACTGGCGTCAGCACCGAGTTCGTTCCCCTGCATGGCGATCTCTTTTCTACCGCGTCGACGTTGGCCGCACTCGTGGCCGGCAGGACGGTTCGTCAAGCGCCTGCGCCGCTGGTCGCGCTCGCAGCGCGCCTGAAAGCCGCCAAGTACGCCATCTTCGTCTGGCAGAACCCGACGCTGCCGGCACACGGCGCGCTGTTCATCGAGACGGTCAACGCGCTGGTTGCGACACTCAACCGCACGACGCGCGCAGCCGGCTTTCCGCTGGGGGGTGGCAACGGCGGAGCGACAGCCATGCAAGTGCATTCATGGCTGTCCGGCGTGCCGCTGCGTTCGCGCGTCGGGCCGTCGGGCATCGAGCACGAACCCTGGTGCTTCGACGCCGAGCGCCTGCTCGACACGCATGCGGTCGACAGCCTGCTGTGGGTGTCGAGCTTCAACGCCGATCCGCTGCCCACGGTCGATCTGCCGCGCGTCGTGATCGGCCACCCCGATCTCGCTGCCAGGGTGGGCACGGCAGCCTCTGGCGCCACGACGGTGTTCATCCCGGTGGCCACGCCGGGCATCGGTGCTCCAGGCCATCTGTTCCGTGTCGACGGCGTGGTGGTGATGCCGCTGCACCGTTTGCGCGCCGATGCCTTGCCTGGTGTCGATGAGGTGATCTCACGCATTGCGGCTGCGCTGCGAGCGTTGCGATCCGAGGTGACGACATGAGCATCTTGAAGCTGCGCGGTGGCCGCGTCATCGACCCCACGAACGGCATTGACGGCGTGGTGCGCGACGTCTTCATCCGCGAGGGTCGCATCGTCGAGCCGGCTGCAGACGATGTGGTCTTCAGCGAAATCGATGCGACGGGTTGCGTGGTGATGGCCGGTGGCATCGACATGCACACCCACATCGGTGGCGGCAAGGTCAACCTTGCACGCATGCTGCTGCCCGAGGATCACCGCCGTGCCGGCAACCCGCTGGCGCTGCCGGATAACCGACTCGAGATGGCGTCGTGCGGCACCTGCACGCCGGGCACTCTCGCCACCGGGTATCGCTACGTCGAGATGGGCTACACCGCGGCGTTCGAGCCGGCGATGGTCGCCGCCAACGCGCGCCACACCCACATGGAAATGGGCGACCTGCCGATCCTCGACCACGGCTCGTACGTCATGCTCGGCAACGACGAGCTCTTCTTGCAGATGCTTGCGGAGGGACGCGACTTCCAGCAGATCCGCGACTACATGGGCTGGACCATCAACGCCTCGAAGGCGATGGGCGTGAAGGTCGTGAACCCTGCGGGTATCTCGGCCTTCAAGTTCAACCAGCGCAAGCTCGATGTCGACGAGCAGCATGTGCACTGGCAGGTCACGCCGCGGCAGGTGGTGCACACGCTTGCGCGGGCGTTGCGCGAGCTCGGCGTGCCCCACCCGCTGCACATCCACGGCAGCAACCTCGGCGTGGCCGGCAACATCCGGTCGACGCTCGACACCATCGCCGCACTCGAGGGTCTGCCCGGTCACCTGACCCACATCCAGTTCCACGCCTACGGCACCGAGGGGCCGAAGAAGTTTTCATCGGCTGCGGTTCAGCTCGCCGAAGCGGTGAACGCGAACACGAACATCAGCATCGACGTCGGCCAGATCATGTTCGGCCAGACCGTGACCGCATCGGGCGACACGATGCGGCAGTTCGCGAATTCCGATCTGGGCCACCCGCGCAAGTGGATCGGTGCCGACATCGAGTGCGACGCTGGCTGCGGCGTGGTGCCCTTCAAGTACCGCGACCAGAGCTACGTCAATGCGCTGCAGTGGTCGCTCGGCCTCGAGATCTTCCTGCTCGTGCAAGACCCGTGGCGGGTGGTGCTCACGACCGACCATCCGAATGGTGGGCCGTTCACCAGCTACCCGCACCTCATCCGCCTGCTGATGGACCGCAGCTTCCGGGAGGAGCAACTCGCGAAGCTGCACCCGGACATCGCGTCGACATCGGCGCTGCGCTCGATCACGCGCCAGCTGTCGCTCTACGAGATTGCGGTGATGACGCGCGCCGGGCCAGCGCGGCTGCTCGGTTTGCGCGACCGCGGACACCTCGGGGCAGGCGCTGCGGCCGACATCGCGATCTACCGCGAGAACGCCGATCGCGAGGCGATGTTTTCGACGCCCGAGTACGTCTTCAAGGACGGCACGCTCGTCTCGCGTGCCGGTCGCATCATTGCCGTGCCCACCGGCGGCACCCACTATGTCGAGCCCGACTTCGACCGCAGCATCGAGAAGACACTGCGCAAGCACTTGGCGTCGCACGGTTCGGTGAATCTCGACCACATCGCCATCGGCCACGACGAGCTGTGCAGCTGCTGCAACGGGGGTCGACTGCTGCCCACGGCGTGCTTTCAGGAGTCAGCGACGTGAGCGCGCCCGTGGTCCGCAATGGCGTGGTGATCGACGACGGGTTCGCCGAAGCCTTTCCGATGAAGGCGGTGCGACTGGTCATCACCGCGCACAACATCACCTGGGCACGGCATGCGGCGGTGGCGACCACCGGCTTCGCGACCTCGGTCATCGCTTGCGGTTGCGAGGGTGGCATCGAGCGTGAACTCGACGAAAGCCAGACGCCCGATGGCCGGCCGGGCATCGCGATCATGCTGTATTCGATGTCGGGCAAGGAACTCGCCAAGCAGATCGAGCGCCGCGTCGGCCAGTGCGTTCTGACCTGTCCCACCACGGCGGTGTTTTGCGGGCTCGGCGAGGGCCCTGAGGTGATCGACCGCGTCGCGCTCGGCAAGAACCTGCGCTTCTTCGGCGACGGTTGGCAGATCTCGAAGGTGATCGCCGGCGTGCGCTACTGGCGTGTGCCGGTGATGGATGGCGAGTTCGTCGCGCAGGAAACCGCGGCCGTCACCAAGGCGGTGGGTGGTGGCAACCTGCTGCTGCTGGCCCGCGACACCGATGCCGCGCTGGCGGTGTCGGAGGCTGCCGTGCTCGCGATGAAGCAGGTGCCCGACGTCATCATGCCGTTCCCCGGCGGAGTCGTGCGTTCGGGCTCGAAGGTGGGCAGCAAGTACCCGGCGCTCGGTGCGTCGACCAACGACGCCTTCTGCCCCAGCCTCTTCGGGCTGACCGCCAAGACCGAACTCACTGCCGAGACCCGTTGCGTGATGGAGATCGTGATCGACGGCCTGACCGACACCGCGGTGGGCGCAGCGATGCGCGCGGGCATGGATGCTGGCATCGCCATCGGTGCAGCGGGCGGGCTCTTGCGCATCTCGGCAGGCAACTACGGCGGCAAGCTCGGGCCCTTCCATTTCCACCTGCACAAGCTGCTTGGCGCCGAGGCTTCGGCATGAGCACGGTGACGACTTTCAAGCTCAAGCAGTCGCCCGCGCTGCGCGTCGACATGCGAGGCATCACCCCCGCCGCCGTGGCCGGTTTGTCCGTGGACGACATCGGGCGCCTGGCGGTGACTCACGGACAGCAGCGGCTGCCGCTGGGCGAGTGGTTTGCGGTGTCGCAATCGACGTCGGATGCGCCGCTCGCCGAGCTGCGCTTCGAGGGCGACCTCTCGCGCTTCGACCGCATCGGCTGGCAGATGGACTCAGGGCGCGTCGTGGTCGAAGGCGCCGTGGGCGATTACGTCGGCGGCGCAATGAGCGGCGGCGAGTTGCGGATCAACGGATCGGCGGGCGACCTGGCCGCCTGCGAAATGTCGGGTGGCCTGCTCGGCGTTGAAGGCAACGTCGGCGACTTCGCCGCGAGCACCCTGCCGGGCAGCATGGACGGCATGCGCGGCGGAACCTTCGTCGTGCGCGGCAGCGCAGGGGCTCGGTTCGGTGATCGCATGCGGCGCGGCACGGCTCTCGTGTTCTGTGATGTTGGCGACTTTCTTGCCTCACGCATGGTCGCCGGCACCATCGCCATCGGTGGCCGGGCCGGCGCGCACGTGGGCTATGGCATGCGCCGGGGCAGTGTGGTCTTTGCGCAAGCTGGCGGCTTGCCGCAGGTGTCGGATACCTTCGTTGCGGCGGGGGCCGAAGCCGCGGTGATCTGGCAATTGCTGGCGCGCGACCTGGCTGCCCACGGGGGGCCGTTCGCTGAATTGCGTTCGAGGACGATCCGCCGTCACCTCGGCGATGTCGCGGCCGGTGGCAAGGGCGAGCTCATCGAGGCCGGTTGATCACCTGGCCCGTGTGGTCCATCCGTTGCCTCGAGCGCAGCGCTGCGCACACGTCTAACGGCTGATCCAGCCATACTGACCGATGGTCGCCGCGCGACAATTCCGGCCGATCCCGCCAGCTTTACCTCCATCCGATTCACGTCTTTCCACAGGAGCACCCCACCATGACTGCACAGTACGTTTTCCATGCCGGTGAAGCCACGGTATTTGCCGCCGAAGGCCAGTTCACCGATGCCATGCCCGAGATCCTGATCGGACGCACCGACGGCCCGGTCGGCCACGCGTTCGCCAGCATGCTGGCGCAGACCAAGGGTCACACGGCGATGTTCGCGATCCGAGCCTGCAACCAGGCGGTGCGCCCGACAACCCTGATCGTGCCGAAGGTGACGCTCAAGGACAGCGCCAACATCGACCTGTTTGGCGGTGTGGTCCAGGCGGCCACCGCGGACGCGGTGGTCGACTGCCTGATCGAAGGCATCATTCCGAAGGCGGTGGCCAACGAGCTGTGCATCATCAGCTTGGTGTGGATCGATCCGCGCTGCGCGAAGGATCCGAACCTCGACAAGAAGGACATGTACCGTACCAATTACGAGGCCACCAAGCTCGCGATCTCGCGTGCGCTGAACAACCAGCCGAGCGTCGAGGAACTCATCGCGAATCGCCACACCATGAAGCACGAGATGGACGACTGGAGCTGACGAGCTGCACCGCACGGATTGCCGCTGACGACCCGGCGCAGCATCCCATGACTGTTCCCTTCGCTCTCCTCGACGATCGCGACGCAACGTCCGAGCGGCCCACGAGCCGGCTGTACACCGGCTTCGTTCGAGAGCATCGATGTGTCGATCCGTCGACGCTCGATGCGATGTGGGCCGAGGTCGATGCCGGGTTGGGCAGCGGCCTGAGGGCGGTGGTGCTCGGTGACTATGAATGGGGCGCCAAGCTGCTCGGCGCCGGTGACCGGGCGTTCGATGCCAAGGACCGATCGATGCTGCGGGTTCTGCTGTTCTCGAGCCTTCAGCACCTGTCACGCGCCGGTGTCGACGAGTGGCTGCAAGCGCTCGAGAACTCATCGCAGCACGCGCTCGGGGCGGCAGCGGGAATCATGAATCTCGAGCCCAGCGTCGACCGGCCGGCGTTCACCCAGGCAATAGCTCGCATTCACGATGCGATCCGCGCCGGCGAGACCTACCAGGTCAACTACACCTATCGCCTTCACGGCCAAATGTACGGTTCGCCGGTGGCGCTGTACCGCCGCTTGAGAGCGCGACAGCCGGTGTCATTCGGCGCGTTCGTCGAATTGCCGGTGCCCGCGGATGGTGATCTGCCCAACGCGGTGACGCACGTGCTGTCGTGTTCTCCCGAACTGTTCCTGCGCCACGATGCCGGCGTGTTGACCGCGCGGCCGATGAAGGGCACGGCGTCGCGCATCTTCGGCCCCGAAGCCGACAGCGAAACCGCGCGGCATCTCTCCCTCGATGTCAAGAACCGGGCCGAGAACCTGATGATCGTCGACCTGCTTCGCAACGACATCGGTCGTGTGGCGCAGGTGGGCTCGGTGAAGGTGCCCGATCTTTTCGCCATCGAGCCCTACTCGACCGTTTTTCAGATGACCTCGACGGTGCAGGCGCAGGTGCTCCCGCAAGTGGGCTTCCCCGATGTGCTGCGGGCGGTCTATCCGTGCGGATCGATCACCGGTGCGCCGAAGCACCACACGATGGAGCTGATCGCCGAGCTCGAATCGACACCACGGGGTCTGTACTGCGGCGCGATCGGCTGGCTCGACACGCCACGCGACGGCCAGCGCCTGCCAGACTTCTGTTTCAACGTTGCCATCCGCACGCTCACGCTCGGCAATGATGTCGAGGGTCTGCGGGCGGCCCGGCTGGGGGTCGGCGCGGGCATCGTGCTGGACAGCCGCGCCGACGACGAGTTCGACGAATGTCGACTCAAGGCGCGCTTTCTGACCGACTTGGCCCCGGGCTTCGAACTGTTCGAGACGTTGCGCCGCGATCCGTCCGAGGGAGTGCTGCTGCTCGATCGTCACCTGCAACGTCTCGGCCACAGCGCTCGTGCGCTCGGGTTCACGTTCGACGCGCAGCGCGTGAGAGAGCAGATCGCCGCGCACTGCTGGGACGTCGTCACGTCAGCGCATCGGCTGCGCGTCGTGCTGTCACACGATGGTCGGGTGCAGATCACCTCGGCCGTGTTGCCTGAGCTGGCATGCGACGCTGCGGGCCGGGTCGGGCTGCTGGTTGCGCCGCACCGATTGCCCAACGCCCAGCCTCTGGCCAGGCACAAGACGACCTTGCGCCAGCACTACGACGATGGGGTGAGAGCGGCTGAAGCGGCCGGTGCTTTCGACAGCCTGTTCCTGACCGTGGACGGGCGCCTGGTGGAGGGCGGCCGCACCTCGGTGTTCCTGAAGATCGACGGCCAGTGGTGGACTCCACCCATCGCCGATGGTGCCCTGCCGGGGGTGATGCGCAGTGTCGTTCTGGAGGACTCTGCATGGCAGGCTGGCGAGCGCACGCTGGTGGAGGCCGATCTCGCCCGGGCTGAAGCCATCATGGTGTGCAATGCCCTGCGAGGTCCGTTGACAGGGGTGCTGCTGGTAACCGATGAGCCCGCTGCGCCGCTGGCGACAGCCCCTGCTGCCGGCACATGAAGCTGGCGCTGTTTGATCTCGACCACACCCTGATCCCGTTCGACAGCGGAATGGCGTGGACGCAGTTCCTGGTGGCCAAGGGGATCTTGCCGCCGGATGCAGCGCAGACCTACCTGAGCTACTGCCATCAGTACGTGGCGGGAACGCTCGATATCCACGACATGCACCGCGCCAGCGTCGGCCCGCTGGCGGTGCATGAGCTCTCGCGCATCGACGCTTGGGCGGCCGAGTTCGGGCAGGTCATGTCGCCCCGGCTTCCGTTGGCCATGAAGAGTCTCGTGCAGTCCCACCTGGAGGCCGGGCACTTGTGCGCCCTGGTCACGGCCACCACCCGTTTCGTGGCCGAGCCGCTCGGTCGGCTGTTCGGCCTGCGGCACATCGTCGCCACGGAACCGGTGATCGATGGTGCCGGCGACGCGAGGTGCCTGACTGGCGACATCGCTGGAGACCCGTGCTATCGGGAGCACAAGGTCTCGCGGGTGGCAGCGTGGCTGGCCGACCTGCCTGAGGGCGCCGGACGTGGTGGCCAGATCTCCCGCTTCGAGCAATCCTGGTTCTATTCGGATTCAGCGAGCGATCTGCCCCTGCTGCGTGCGGTGACAAACCCGGTGGCGGTCGCCCCTGACACCCGCTTGCGTGCTTTCGCAACCGATGCGGGCTGGCCGATCATCGAAGCGGTGCGTTGACCGAATCGCACGGTCCGGCCAACGCCAGATGACGCTGACGGTTCAGCGAATCGACATCGGCATGGCAGCGAGGGAACCCACCGACGTCGTCGCTGCCGCTGGACGCGATTCAACGCCGCGCACGGTGACCTGCGTCGCGCCGTGGATGAACGGCGTTGCGGTGTTGGCTGTCGACGTGCCGTCTTCGCGAGCGGCCAGTGCCGGGTGCTGGAAGTTGGCGTGACCGGTACGCACGGTCAGCGGCGCCGGGTGCCGAACCATCGCGAGGTTCTGCGTTGCGGTGTCCGCTGCCGGCACCATCGTGGGATAGGCGCCGTAGCCGAGCATCACGGTCTGGGCACCTGCGCTACCGAAGGCCAACGCGAGCGAAGCGGCGATGAAAGAGGTCTTGGACATGGTGAATACCCTGAGTTGGAATGGCTCTAATGTATAGGGCATACCCTGACATTAATCGGTTGTTAAGAGCGCATATGAGCTTGAGTTTTCAGGAAATACTGAAAACTAAGCAGAGGTATTCGTTGTAGATCAATGACTTAAGAGCGCCTAGCTTCCGGTATTAAAGTTTTTAATGTGCTCATGGCGCTACATGGGCGTTGGAGGCAGCCCCTCCACTCTGGCTGCCAGACGTGAGGTGGCGGCAGGAGAGTCCGATCACTTGATCTCTTCTACCTTGGCTCGAGTGATGGCGCCGTCCGAGCGGCCCTTGAGGTAGGCGTAGAGGTGGTCGATGTTCTCGATCACGTTCGCGGCGGTCGAGAAGCTGGGCATGCCCTTTTCGAGGCGCCCGCTGGTGACCGTCGTTACGAACTGCTCCTTGGTCAGGACCTTCAGGCTGTCAACGAGCGCTGGTCCGACGAGCCCTTCCTGATTCGCCCCGTGGCAACGGTCGCAGGCAGCTGCCCGCCACGTGCGAAAGCCCTTCATCGTCTCTGCGTCGACGTGATAGCCGTCAACCACCGTGTAGAGCGGCGCGGGGGCAGCGGAAGTCGGGGCGCTTGCTGCTGGCGTCGCCGGCGCCACGGGGGTCTGCGCCGAAGCGGTCAGCGTCGTCAGGCCGGACAGAACGAGGGCGGTCAGGTGTTTCATGGGAAATCTCCTTGGTTCGGGTGGGTGGAGAGCGGAGATCAACGGGTCTGCATCTCATCGAACGCTCGGGACGCGGCGCCGTTGACATCCCCCACCCTCACGTCATGCAGCGACATCGTCCGTGCGGGAATGCGCTTACTCTGGAGCTGTCTCGGCCGATAACAGGTGGAAACCTCGCGCGCGCCTCGCGCCGCGGTAAGACCCTCAGGACGGGAGCCCCCATGAAGCTCGAAAGCATTGTGTTTGCCGTGGCTGCGAAGATCGATGTCGATCGTTCGGTGGTGTTCGAGTACGTGGTGTGCCGCCACATCCAGTCGATCCTTCTCAAGCGCTGCGGTCTGTCGCGGCTGGCCACCGATGCCAACCGACAGGACTATGCCGAGTCGCCCGAACTGAACCAGTGCATCGACCGCGCTGCCCGTCTTTTCCTCGCCGACCTCGTGCGTGCCAGCGAGATCTGCGAAGCCGCCATCGCCCGCTGGCAACTCAGCTACGAGGACTGAGCCCGCACGTGAAGCAGCGCCTGCGCGCTGATTCACGGCTGGCGAAGGCCAAGACGCATGCAAGCGGCTTGGCGGCCTGCGCGGACAGATAGCAGCGCCTGCGCGCTGATTCACGCC
>VYKX01000042.1_pt1 | contig 45148 bp, 41 predicted proteins | sample 5114471 | NCBI WGS metagenome assembly VYKX01 (sample SAMN12291785, study PRJNA351875) | freshwater metagenome | isolation source: freshwater lake | place: USA: Michigan, Gull Lake | collected 2013-08-08
ACCGATCAGCTGCGAGCACCACCTTGCAGCGGCGTGCCACCTCATCAATGAACCAGAAACCCGCGTTGTGGCGGGTGCCGTCGTACTCTGCCCCAGGGTTGCCCAGGCCCACCAGCAATCGAATCATGAAAGGATTATTCGTCGCCCAGAAAGGAAAAAGCCCCACCGGGGTGGGGCCTCGACAGACGCGCCATCAGGCGATGCGCGTCACTTCTTGTTCTGCTTCTCGTTCTTCTTGCCCTTGGCAGGCGCGGCGGCCGGGGCGGCCACCACGACCGGAGCCGCTTCTTCCTCGGCCGACAGCATCGATACCGAGACCAGCACCGGGTTCGGCTTGCCCTGGGTCATGACCTTCACGCCCTTGGGCAGTTCGACGTCGTTGACGTGCAGCGATTGCCCTTTGGACAGCTTGCCGAGGTCGACGGTGAGGAATTCGGGGAGCTCCGATGCCAGGCACTGGATGCGCAGTTCGGTGACCACGTGGTTCACCACGCACTTGTCGACCTTGACCGCCGGCGACTCGTCTTCGTTGATGTAGTGCAGCGGCACCTTCTTGGTGATCTTGGTGGTGGCATCGACACGCTGGAAGTCGATGTGCAGTACCAGCGGACGAAACGGGTGCAACTGGTAGTCACGCAGCAGCACCTGCTGGGATTTGCCGGCCAGTTCCATCTCGAGAATGGACGAGTGGAAGCTTTCCTTCTTCAGTGCGAAGAACAGTGCGTTGTGATCGAGCTCGATCATTGCGGGTGTGCCCGCGCCATAGACGATGCCTGGGACCTTGTCGGCGTTGCGCAGGCGGCGGCTCGCTCCGGTCCCCTGCAACACACGCTCGTATGCGACGAATTTCATGTTGACTCCAAAAGTGGTGAAGCCCCGCGACCAGGTGCTTCGACAAGGGCCTTGCGGCCCGGTGGACATCCGGCCCGAAGGCCGAATGCTTGGTCCGTCGATCAGAAGTTGTTGTTCTGCTCGGCGAACAAAGACGTGACGGACTCGCCGTCGGAAATCCGACGGATCGTCTCGGCGAAAAGAAAGGCTACCGAGAGCTGCCGAACCTTCGGGCAGACCTTGGCGGCTTCGGTCATCGGAATCGTGTTCGAGATGACGACTTCGTCGATCTGCGACTTGACGATTCGCTCGATGGCCGGCCCCGAGAACACCGCGTGAGTGCAATAGGCGTAGACACTTTGCGCTCCACGCTCCTTCAGGACTTCAGCGGCCTTCACCAGAGTGCCGGCGGTGTCGATCATGTCGTCCATGATCACGCAGTTGCGCCCCTCGGTCTCGCCGATGACGTTCATGACCTCGGCGACATTGGGCTTGGGTCGGCGCTTGTCGATGATCGCGAGGTCGCACCCGAGTTGCTTGGCGAGCGCTCGTGCCCTGACCACGCCGCCGATGTCCGGCGAAACCACCACCAAGTCGTCGTACTGCTTCGATTGCAGGTCGGAGAGCAGGACAGGCGAAGCGTAGATGTTGTCGACCGGGATGTTGAAGAAGCCCTGGATCTGGTCGGCGTGGAGATCCATCGTCAACAGCCGCTCGACGCCCACGGCCTCGAGCATGTTGGCCACAACCTTGGCACTGATCGGTACACGTGTAGATCTCGGGCGGCGATCCTGACGCGCATAACCGAAGTAGGGAATGACTGCGGTGATCCGGCGCGCGCTGGCCCTCTTGAGCGCGTCGACCATGATGCACAACTCCATGAGGTTTTCGTTGGTCGGTGTGCATGTCGACTGGACAACGAAAACATCCCGAGCACGAACGTTTTGCTCGATCTCTACCGCAACCTCGCTGTCCGAAAAACGCCCGACCGACGCCTTGCCGAGCTCGACGCCAAGGTGGTTTGCGATTTCCCGGGCCAGCGCTGGATTGGCGTTGCCGGTAAAGAGGACAGTGTTGAAGAGCACATTCCCTCCGTCGAGGCTCTATGGTTGCCCGAGGCTTCTTCTCGGGCTCGCCCCGCGTCCGTCAGGACGCCGCGGGATTCAATGCAATCTGGCAGGGGAGGAAGGACTCGAACCCTCGCATGTCGGAATCAAAATCCGATGCCTTAACCAACTTGGCGACTCCCCTACACCGGTGTGCGGCATAAGCCACACACCACAACTCAACCCCTTATCCGTCAGCCCATTCGCGAAGCGGGTGCGCCGCTAGGCTCCGGCAAGTCCGCAACGTCCATCCGTTCGGCAGATCAGCAAGTGTCGGTCCGGCCGACACGCCCTGAATTCCGAGCCTCGAAAAAACGGCGCTTCCAGATCCGCTCATGCGGCTGTTGCCAAAGTGCGCTGCCATCAAACTGCTGGCTTCTCGCACCTGCGGAAACAGTCGCTCTGTCACTTCCTGCAGATCATTGCGCCCGAAAAAGCCGCCGTTCTCCTGTCCGGACAACGCTGCCGACTCGGTCGCTTCAAAGCTCTCCATTGTAGCCCGCGGGGTATCTCTCGCCAATCCTTCATCGCGGAACACAAGGCCTGTGTCAACAGGCACGCCGGGCGTGAGAACGACGAACCGTTGCTCGGCGAAATCAATCGCGGTCAGCGTCTCGCCAATGCCTTCCACCCACGCTGGGGTGCCGTGAATGAAGAAGGGCACGTCGGCACCGATCGAGAGACCAAGTGCTTGTAGCGCAGACCGAGACCAGCCGAGGTTCCATAGCCGGTTGAGCGCCAGCAAGGTTGATGCGGCGTCTGAACTGCCACCGCCCAGCCCTGCGCCCCAGGGCAAGACCTTGGCGATCGAGATGTCCGCACCCAGGCGACAGCCGCTCGCATCCTGCAGCGCTCGGGCCGCGCGCAGACACAAGTCATCGGCTGGCAGGGGCAAGGTCAGGTCATGGCGGTGGAGTCGCCCATCGCTGCGCACCTCGAAGTGCAGCGTATCCGCCCAATCGATCGGGACGAAGACGGACTGCAGCAGGTGATGCCCATCTAGCCGACGCCCGACGACATGCAGGAACAGGTTCAGCTTGGCTGGCGCGGGAACATCGAAAAGCGCGCGAATGCTCATGGGCGATCGAGCCTGACCTGAACTGCCACTGCCGGGGGGCTTTCACGGCGCGCACCCAGGGCACCATCGTCAAACTTGGACAGATCGACCCTCCAGCCGATCTGTTCGAACCCCGAAGGCTCCGGCGGGTAATTCGTTCGGCTCGGTGCGCCGGGCCAGGGCCGCCCGCGCAGCCAGTCGAACAGGGCCTCGACAGGCAGGGCTTCGCCGACGACGTCCCGGCTCATATCGCCAAGGCTGACATGGCTCGAGGTGCCTTGCGCAGTGATCAACTCGACGTATCCCGGCGCCCAGGTGGCGCGCGCAAGAGTGGTGCCCAGCGGTGTATTGAGGTCAAGCCGGCCGATCACTGCATCGCCGCTCAGTACAAAGGCAGCGGACATGGAGCGCCCTGGGGCCGTGTCGGTAGCTGCAACCTGAACTGACAGGCGGCCTCGCAATGAATCGTCCGACTTCGGCGTCGCTGCGCAGCCGCTCAGCAGCGCAGCGGCGGTCAACAGGACGAGCCGTCGATTCACAGATCGACCTTGAGCCTCGCCACCGTCTCACGCAGGACGTCGTTGGTCTCGTCACGGCTGCGGCCTTCGCGCAGGATACGTCGTGCCTCGTCGCGCTGACCGTTCATCCACAGCACCTCTCCCAGATGGGCAGCGATCTCCGGATCGGGGCGTGAGCGATAGGCTTGCGACAAGTGTTTGATCGCTTCGTCACGATTGCCCATGCGGTACTCGACCCAGCCAAGGCTGTCTGTGATGAAGGGCTCGCCTGGAGCCAGTTCAAGCGCACGCTGGATCAAGGCCTTGGCCTCGGGCAGGCGCATGCCCCGATCCGCCAGCGAGAAACCCAGTGCGTTGTGAGCGTGATGGTGGTCGGGCCGCAACTCGATCACGCGGCGAAGCAGGCGCTCCATTTCGTCGATTCGATTGAGCTTCTCGGCCATCATCGATTGCTCGTACAGAAGGTCCGGGTCATTCGCGAAGCGTTGGTTGGCAGCGCCCAGCACGCTGTTGGCGCGACCCCATTCCTTCGCATCCCGCAGCAACTGCACTTCGGCGAGGACCTTGGCCCGGGCATCGTCGTCGCCCGTCTCCGGTGTCTTGCGGATGAGATCGATACCGTCCTGCAGACGGCCTTGCTTCGCCAGCAGAGACGCGCGGCGGATCTGCACGTCGAGTGCGCGTTGCGGTGAGTCCACCTTGGCCAGCCAGCCTTCGGCGGCCTTGAAATCCCCCTGCATCTCGGCGGCCTGGGCAAGCATCAGATGCGCCTGAGTCAGGCCGCGGTCATTGCTGACGACGCCGTTGTCGTCGTCGGAGGCTTCGGCAGGCGGTGCCGCTTGCGTGGCCGCCGCTTCGGGCGAAGCATTGATGCGTTCGATGTAGGTGAGGAGCGCGGTGGTCGCTTCCTTCGGATGGCGCAACTCGAGTTGAAGCGCGCCAAGTGTGAGCCAAGGCGGGGCCAGCGCTGGTTCGGATGCGGTGACGCGCTCGACTTGAGCCGACGCATCGGCGTGTCGCTGAGACACGCTGAGCGCCCGTGCGTAAAACATGCGGATCGTGTTGGCCTGCGGCTGCGCCTGCAAGTAAGAAGTGATGATGGGTTCGGCGTTGGCCGCACCGGGCAGCAGATCGAGCGCCAGCAGGACGGATCCTTCTGCCTTGGGGTCGGCTTTGTAAGCGCGCTGCGCATAGTCGAGCGCTTGCTCGCTATTGCCTGCGGCCAGAGACGCTCGTCCGATGGCCACCAGCGAGGGTGCCGCCGTCGCCGGGTCGTTGACGTAAGGTTGGAGGGCCTGCTCGAGCAGGGCCGGCGTGAGCTTTCGATCGCCCGTGCGTTCGAAGAAGCGTGGCAAGCTGGAGATAAGCGCCGGGCGCTCATCCGGCGGAGTCAGCCTGACCAGAGTGCGCAGTGGCTCTGCGGCTTCTGGTGACCGGTTCAGCGCGACAAGCATCTGAATCAGGTATCGATGCGCATCGATCGAATTGGGCAGCGTTTCCCGCCACACGTAAACCCCCGTCAAGGCCTGGTCGCCAGCACGGGCCTGCAGCGCAATATCCACCGAGCGACGGAAAAGTTGCTCGTTCTTGGTCTTGCGGGCGGCGTCGATCATGACCTCGAATGCCGTGGAGGCCTCGCCCGTGCCGAGCTCCATCTCGCCAATCAACAGTTGGTAGAAGAGCTGCGAGTCGAGGTTCGAGTTCACCACGACGTTGTCTGCGACTGGTGAACCCTGAGCGCGGGGCGTACTGACGAATGCGCAGCCCGCGATGACGAAGACCGCGACGGCAAGCGGCTTGAATGACAGTGCGGGCATGGGCAACTCCAAGAGGGAAAAAGATTCTAGGTGGCGGATCGGTTTCGACGCCTCAGGGCATACGACCGCTGTACGTCCCGATAATTCCCGACATGCCTGAATTGCCCGAAGTTGAGGTGACGCGACGCAGTTTCGGCAATCGCATCGAAGGTGCCCGCGTGTCCGCGGTTCGCACTGGCAAACCTTTACGTTGGCCATTGGGAATCGATCCGCAGCGCTTGGTCGGTCTGCGGGTCGGGACGGTTTCGAGGCGAGGCAAGTACCTGTGGCTTGCCTTGACCTCCGATGAGCACCCATCGTCTGCCGCTTTGGCCGAGCAACACGCCGCGTCAGGCGGGTTGCTGCTCCATCTGGGCATGTCGGGCTCGCTGGCCTTTGTCGAGCAAGTCTCTCCGCCTGGCCCGCATGACCATTTCGACCTGGTCACCGACATCGGCACACTGCGCCTCACCGATCCGCGGCGTTTTGGCGCCGTGGTCTGGTCGGAGGGCTTGTACGAGGGCACTGCGCTGCGGCTCCTGTCAAAGCTTGGGGTCGAGCCTTTTGATCCAACCTTCAATGGCGACAACCTGTACGCCGCGATCAAGTCGCGCCGAGTTGCGATCAAAGGCGCATTGCTCGGCGGTGGCATCGTTGTCGGGGCAGGCAACATCTACGCCTGCGAGGCGCTGTTCGCTGCAGGCATCGACCCGCGTGCGCGCAGCGATCGCCTGAGCCTTGCACGATGCCGACGGCTCGCCGACGCCGTGCGCTCCACGCTCCAGGCAGCGGTCGATCTCGGTGGGTCGACCCTGCGCGACTTTCGTGACAGCCACGGCATGGCCGGCGAGTACCAACTGCAGGCACACGTGTACGGCCGCGAAGGCGCCCCATGCCGTACCTGCGGCACCTCGATCCGTCGAGTCGTGCAGGCCCAGCGGGCCAGCTACTTCTGTCCAAAGTGCCAGAAGCGCTGATGCAGTGAGCCGACTGCTCGTGGCTGGGGAGTGTCTTTGGCGAAGGATCAAGATGGAACCCTTCGCTACGCCTCTTCCGGCAGCAGTGGCAGGGGCCAGTCGATTAGCATGACCGTCAGGCTGGACCGCTCGGTCCGCCATCACGGCTGAGCCCACCGACATCGACCATGACGTCAGCTTTTGCAGGCGGCTTCGACGATCTGAGCCAGTGGCGCATTGCGCTGCGCTCCGGGGCGATCGCCCTGCGCCGTCACCTCGGCGACCATGCCCTGTCTGACCCGCAGGTCGACACCATGCTGGTCACGCTGCAGGAGCGTCTCGAGGCCGACCGCCTCGTTCTCGCATTTGTCGCCGAGTTCTCGCGAGGCAAGACCGAACTCATCAACGCCATCGTGTTTGCCGATACCGGTCGTCGCATCCTGCCCGCGACACCAGGGCGCACCACGATGTGTCCGGTCGAGTTGTCTTTCGACGGCACCGCGCCGACAACGCTGGCCTTGCTGCCGATCGAGACCCGCCGCGCTGGGCAGTCGCTGACGATGTTTCGCGAACAGGCGCAGGCGTGGACCCATCTGCCGCTCGATCCGCGGCGGCCGGATCAGATGCTGGAGATGCTCAGCGAAGTGACGCGCACGCGCAAGGTGGACCTCGACGAGGCACGCTTGCTGGGCCTGTGGACATCCTCCGACTCTGTCGATCAACCGCAGCCCGACGACGCTGGTCGTGTCGAGGTGCCGGTCTGGCGACACGCACTGATCAACTATCCACACCCGTTGCTGGAGCAGGGGCTGGTGGTGCTGGACACGCCCGGACTCAACGCCCTGGGCACGGAGCCTGAACTCACCCTCGGTCAACTCGCGTCTGCCCATGCGACAGTGTTCATCGTCGGTGCCGACACCGGCGTCACCCGCTCGGACATGGCGATCTGGCGAGACCACCTTGGCGTCCAGCGGCACTCGGTGTTCGTCGTACTCAACAAGATCGACACGTTGATCGATCCGCTGGCATCGCCGAAGGAGATTGCAGCGCAGATCGATCAGCAGCAGCGGTCGACCGCCGAACTGCTGGGCGTAGCACCCGAGAGGGTGTTTGCGCTGTCCGCGCGACAGGCACTGGTTGCGCGCATCGAGGGTGATGAGTCGGCGCTCGGCGCGAGCAGGGTGCTCGATTTCGAGAGGGCTCTGGCCGCCGAACTGCTGCCCAGGCGTCAGCAGTTGCTGCGGCAACTCGTCGACGACACTTGCGCTCGTGTGCTCCGGCATGTCACGCGCAAGGTCGGTGACCTGCGGCGTCAACTCGCCGAGCAGATGCTCGAGTTGCGGGGGCTTCGGGGCAAGAGCAGCGGCAAGCTTGAACTCATGATCGACCGCATCGCACTGGAGGCCACCGAGTTCGAACACTGTCATTCGCGGCTGGCGGCATTGCGCAGCTTGCACTCGAAGCTGTTGCAGGAGACGGTGTCGCTGCTGTCGACCGAGCATCTCGAGGCCGAGGTCGATGATTTCGAGCGCCAGTTGCCCAGGGGGCCTTTCGGCACCGGCAAACGCAAGGTGTTTGCGAGGCTGTGTGCTCGCCTTGTCGAACGCCTGACCACCACGCGCCGGCAAACCGGTGAGATGCGCGCCATGTTCGACGGGACTTTCGCTCGCCTGAACGCCGAGTTCGGGCTCGGCCTTGTGTCCTTGCCCGAACCCGACTTCACCCGTTTCATCGATGACCTTGGCGTCGTCGGCCAGAGCTATGGGCAGTATCTCGAGCGTGATCAGGCGATGCGCTGGTTGCAACCGCAGTTCATGCCGCAGTTCCGCAGCCTTCTGATCCCGCGGCTGTCGGTCGTTTTCGACGGCGCGACCGACGAGCTTCAGCGCTGGAGCCAGTCGGCCATTGCTCACGTCGATGCTCAGTTGCACGAGCGGCGCAGCAGCTTTCAGCGCCGCTCGGAATCGTTGGTGCGTATCCGCAGCGCAGCAGAGAACCTGGAGTCGCGAATCGCCGAAATCGAGCGCCAGGAGCAGCAGCTCAAGCGTCGACTCGAAGAGGTTGAATCGCGGGTGCGTCAGGTTGTCGAACGTGCGGCCGGAAACGGCTTGCAGGCCAACTCGACTGCGGCCGCCGATCAGCGCGCCAGCGCGTGAGTCCAGAAGAAGCCAGCCACCGGCCGGCCGGATTTGCCGAGGCGGTGATCTCGTGGCAGCGTGCGCACGGGCGCAGCGGACTGCCTTGGCAGCACACCCGAGATCCTTACCGCGTGTGGCTGTCCGAGATCATGCTTCAGCAGACCCAGGTGGCCACCGTGCTGGGCTATTACCAGCGCTTCCTCGAGAGCTTCGCCAATGTGGCGGTGCTTGCCGAGGCCTCGCAGGATGAGGTTCTGGCCTTGTGGAGTGGGCTGGGCTATTACAGCCGCGCGCGCAATCTGCATCGTTGCGCAAAGGCAGTTGTCGAAAGGCACGGCGGACGCTTTCCCGAATCGGCCGCCGAACTTGCGCAACTTCCTGGCATCGGCCGATCGACAGCGTGTGCCATCGCTGCGTTCTGCTTTGGCGAGCGGGTGGCGATTCTCGATGGCAACGTCAAGCGCGTGCTCTCCCGGCTGCTCGCCTTCGATTCCGATCTGGCGGTGGCGGCGAACGAGCGGCGTCTCTGGGCCGAGGCGACGGCTTTGCTGCCGATCCGTCACATCGATGTCTACACCCAAGGGATCATGGATCTGGGTGCCACCGTCTGCCTGCAGCGAGCGCCGCTGTGCGCGTCCTGTCCGGTGCAGGACATGTGCGCCGCAGCGCAGGCGGGGACGCAACTCATCTATCCGGTGAAGACGCGAAAGCTAAAGCGCCGACGAGTGTCGAGCGTCTGGTTGTCTGTCGAGCATCGTGGCCGGATCTGGATGACTCGCAGGCCTGACTCGGGCATATGGGCCGGCCTGTGGAGCCTGCCAGAGTTGCCAACGACCGATGCGCTGGCCGCGTTGACTGCCGAATGGCCTGGTGACGGCCAGCAGGGTGCCACGATCCAGCACACCCTCACTCACCGCGATCTCGAGATTCAACCTGTGCGTTGGCGCTTGCCTGATGCCACTGACGCCGATCGATGTGTCGAGGCCCTGGCTTCAACTGGCGAGAGCGTTCGCTGGTTCACCGTCGACGAGGCGTTGGCCGCAGGCATACCGGCGCCGCTGCGTCGCTGGTTGATCGCCGGGCGCTGATGCTCCGTCGGATCTTCAGCCTTCTTGAGAGGAAACCTTTGCGAGGTGAGACGCCTTACCAGCCGGCGCCTTTCAGGTTCAATCGCGGGCGTCGAGTTCGCGATGGCGGATGAGGGTGGCGGTCTGACCGCCGAATCGCTTGCCGAGTTGCTCTACGAGGTACACCGACCGATGCTGGCCGCCGGTGCATCCGATCGCGACGGTGAGGTAGCTGCGCTGGTCGTTGCGGAACGCCGGCAGCCAGCGTGAAATGAAGGCTTCGATCTGAGAGAGCATGTCGCGCACCTCGGGCTGGGCATCGAGATACTCGGCCACGGGCGCGTCGCGACCGTCCTGCGGACGCAGTTCGCGCATGTAATGTGGGTTCGGCAGCACCCGCACATCGAACACGAAGTCGGCGTCGAGCGGCACGCCGTGCTTGTAGGCAAACGACTCGAACACGAGCGTGAGCCTTTGGCTGCCCGCGCGCACGAGATCGCGCATCCAATGGCGCAGCAGGGCAGGACGCAACAGACTGGTGTCGACCACCGTCGATACGGCGCGCAGTTCGGACAGCAGCCCACGCTCGAGCTCGATCGAATCGATCAGAGCTCGGTGAACCCCGGCCTCCGTCGACGGCGCCTGGCTGGCTTGCGACAACGGGTGCGGGCGCCGCGTCTCGGAGAAGCGCCTAACCAGCGCGTCGGTACTCGCATCGAGGAACACCGAGCGGATCAGCACACCATCCCCTCGAAGGCGCTCGAGCAGTGGGAGAAGATGAGGCAGTGATCCGGCGCTGCGCACGTCGACCGCGACCGCCACCCGGTGATCCTGACGTCGGTTCTCGAGTTGTAGGAACGCCGGCAACAGTTCGGGCGGCAGGTTGTCGATGCAGAAGAAGCCGGCGTCCTCGAGCGCGTGCAGCGCAATCGACTTGCCCGAGCCAGAGATTCCAGTCACGAGCACGACCTCGCGAAGGTGCAGCGCAGGCACGTCCGTCGGGTCGCTTGGGCTCATCGGGGGTGAACTGCTCATGATCCGCTGTCGGCTGGCGATGCCCGCGCCGTGCCGCCTATCGACAGCATCTCCTGGGCATGGGCGAGGCTGGTTCCCGACAGACGCTCGCCGGCCAGCATGCGAGCGATCTCGGCCACCCGTGCTTCGCCGGTGACCGGCCGCAGATCGCTGCGGGGAAGTCCCCCGTCGGTCGACTTGGACACCAGATGGTGATGATCGGCACAGGCCGCCACCTGCGGCAGGTGTGTGACCGCAAGCACCTGCCGCTGAGTGCCGAGCTGCTTCATCAGGCGGCCGACCGTCTCCGCCACTGCTCCGCCCACACCGGCATCGATCTCGTCGAAGATGAGCGTGCTGGCCACGCCGTCGTGGGCGCGCACCTGGCAGGTGGTGACCGCGATGGCAAGCGCAAGCCTCGACAACTCTCCCCCCGAGGCCACCTTGTTCAATGGGCGAGGCGTGCTCCCGGCATGCCCCGCGACAAGGAACTCTGCTGCCTCCATGCCGAACGACTGCGGTGTGTCTTGCGGCACCAGCGCCACATCGAACCGACCACCGACCATGCCGAGCTGCTGCATGGTCTGCGTCACCGCAGTGCCCAGCCGGCTCGCTGCGGCGATCCGGGCGGCGGACACGCCCGAGGCGATTGCGGTGTAGGCGCTCAGCGACTCGGCGACTTGCAGACGCAAGGTGTCCAGATCGGCGGCGGCATCGAGCGCGCTCAGCTCGGTCTTCCACTGGGCCAGCAGCGCCGGCAACTCTGCGGGCGGTCGACGGTAGCGTCGAGCCAGTGACATCCAGGCAGACAGGCGTTCGTCGAGCTCCGCGAGCCGCTTCGGATCGGTGTCGGTGTGATCAACGAAGCGCGACAGGGTGTGCGCTGCGTCCTGCAACTGCGACTGCGCGCCGAGCAACACATCGACCACTGCGGCGAGTTCGCCGTCGATCTCGGCGGCCGACCGCAGCCGCTCGATCGCCCGACTGGCCAACGCCTGAGCGTTGTCTTCCGCATCGCTGATGGCATCGAGCGCGTCGCGAGCCGCCTGCAGCAAGGTGTCGACATTGGCGTGGCGGGTGTGTTCGGCGTTCAGATCGGCCCATTCATCCTGGCCGGGCGCGAGCTTGCCGAGTTCGCCGATCTGCCACGCCAGCCGCTCACGCTCGCGTTCGAGTTCGGCCTGCTGACCTTGCGCGCGTTCCAGAGACTCCGTCGCGGCGCGCCACTGCGACCATGCGCAGGTCAGCGGTAGGCCATCGATGCCGGCATAGTCGTCGAGCAGCGAACGCACCGACGCGCTGCGCGTCAGGCTTTGCCAGGCGTGCTGTCCGTGGATGTCGACGAGGTGATCCGCCACATCGCGCAGTTGGGCGATGGTCGCGACACTGCCATTCACCCACGCGCGGCTCTTGCCCTGAGCGTCGATGCTGCGACGCAGAAGCAGGGTCTCCGATCGGTCAAAGCCGGCTTCGTCCAGCCATGGCGTCAGGCTGTTCGGGCTGTCGAACTCGGCGGTGATGTCGCTGCGTCCCGAGCCTTCACGGACCACGCCCGGGTCGCCTCGCGCTCCCAGGGCCAATTGCAGCGCGTCGATCAGGATCGACTTGCCAGCGCCAGTCTCACCGGTCAGCACCGAGAAGCCGCCGTGCAGTTCGACCTCGAGTTCGCGGACGATGACGAAGTCTCGCAAGACCAGCCGCCTCAACATCAGCGCACTCCGGCATTCCAGTGGAGCTTGCGGCGCAGCGTGGCGTAGTAGCTCCAGCCCGGTGGGTGCAGAAACCTCGCCTGGTAGGCCGCGCGACGCACGGTGATTCGGTCACCGTGCAGCAGACTCGCGAGGCTGTGCATGTCGAAGTTCACACTCGCGTCCCTGCCGGCCACGATCTCCACGCTGATCTCGCACGAGTCAGGGAGGACGATCGGACGGTTGGACAGATCGTGCGGCGCAATGGGCACGAACACCCAGCCCGAAATGCCGTGGTGCAGGATGGGCCCGCCTGCGGACAGTGCGTAGGCGGTCGACCCGGTGGGCGAGGCGATGATCAGCCCGTCGGCGCGCAGATTGGCGACGAACTCGTTGCCGATGTCGATCTTCAGTTCGACCATGCTCGAGGTGGCGCCGCGGCTGACCACCACGTCGTTGAGCGCGAAGGCCTCGAATATGGTTCGTCCGTCGCGCTGCACGCCGCCTTCGAGCATGCTGCGCTGCTCTTCTTCGTAGTTGCCGGCGATCATCGGCGCGAGGGCTTCGGTGAACTCGTCGATCGGTACGTCGGTGATGAACCCGAGGCGACCCTGGTTGATGCCCACCAGCGGGATGTCGAAGCGGGCCATCTGACGGGCAACGCCGAGCATGGTGCCGTCGCCGCCAATGACCACCGCCAGATCACATCGTTGGCCCAGTTCGGCGATGGTGAAAGCGCCGTGGTCGGTGATGCCGGTGTTGAGGGCCGTCTCTTGATCGAGCGAGACCTCGAGGCCCTGCCGGATGAGGAAGCGCGCGACCGCATCGATGACGTGTCGGCTGCCCAACGCGTTGTACTTGCCGACCAGCGCTGCATGTTGGAACCGCCTCTTCATGCGGAATTACACCACAGCGTTTTTCGTTGAACCATGCCTGAAACATCGTCTGAAAGAGGCTGCAACCTAGAATGAAAAATCATGGATGAACGCGCGCGGACACTGCTCAAGACACTGGTCGAACGCTACATAGCCGACGGTCAGCCGGTGGGCTCGAGAACCTTGTCGAAAGCGTCCGGCCTGGAGTTGTCTCCGGCCACGATCCGCAACGTCATGGCCGACCTCGAAGAACTCGGCCTGATCGCGAGCCCGCATACCAGCGCTGGCCGCATTCCGACGGCTCGCGGCTACCGCGTCTTCGTCGACACCATGATCACCGCGCAGACGCTGCCCATCGACGATGCGGCGGTGCGCGACAGTCAATTGCAGGCGGACCAACCGCAGCGAGTGATCGCCAACGCGGCGCAACTGCTCTCCAGCTTGTCGAGCTTTGTCGGCGTGATCACCGCGCCTCGCAAGGCAAGCGTGTTCCACCACATCGAGTTCATGCGCTTGAGCGATCGTCGGGTGCTGGTCATCCTGGTCGCGCCAGATGGTGATGTGCAGAACCGCGTCATCTTCACCGCCAAGGACTACACGCCTGCTCAGTTGCAGGAGGCCAGCAACTTCCTGACTGCGAACTACGCGGGCCTGACGCTGGAAGCAGTGCGTGAGCGTCTCAGAACGGAAGTAGATGAACTTCGAAGCGAGATCGCCACCCTGATGCAGGCCGCAGTGCAGGCCGGCACCGACGCCGTCGCCGACAGCCAGGACCAGGTCGTGATCTCGGGTGAGCGCAACTTGCTCACCGTGCAGGACTTTTCCAGCGACATGGGCTCGCTGCGCAAGTTGTTCGACCTGTTCGAGCAGAAGACGCAGCTTATGCGCCTGCTCGAGGTCAGCAGTCGTGCCGAAGGGGTGCGCATCTACATCGGCGGCGAAAGCCGTGTCGTTCCGTTCGAGGAACTGTCGGTGGTCTCTGCACCGTACGAGGTCGACGGCGTGATTGTCGGCACGCTCGGCGTGATCGGGCCCACGCGCATGGCCTACGACCGGATGATCCAGATCGTCGACATCACGTCGCGGCTGGTCAGCAATGCGCTGAGTACGAGATAGGACGGGAGGCGCCGAGCGACGTTGAGCGGGAACCCGCGTGCCAGAATCGTTCGGGTGGGGCCGTTAGCTCAGTTGGTTAGAGCAGAGGACTCATAATCCTTTGGTCGTTGGTTCAAGTCCAACACGGCCTACCAATCAGTTCGGTGATCTGCACGAGAGCGTTTCAGTGCACTGATCGAGTGACGATGCCGTGTGGAGGTGCCATGCGGTGCCTTGTCGCCGGGTTACGCTTGCCCCCGGTCACGAGCACATCAGGCGGCGACCTGCATCCGCCGCCGCGTTGCCGCGCCGATGAGCCCGAACCCAGCAATCAGCATGGCCCAGGTGGACGGTTCCGGCACTGCCAGAACCGGGGGAGAGGCCGGGTCGAGCGGCAGGACGCTGGTCGTGAAGACGCCGCCCTGCGGATTGCTGAGTTCGTCGAGGTGCAGCGACCCGAAACTGCCGTAAAGGTCGATCGTTCCCACGTTCGAAAATCCGCTTGGCTTGCAGCAATTGTCATAAACCCGCAGCGAACCCAGAGGAAGGTTAAACCCGCCATTGCCATCAGTCTGGGAGACGTAAATCCAATCTGCCTCGGCCAACTGCCCCTCCGGCGTCGAGTGAAGGCTCTCGTCGAACAGGGTGTTCACCACATTGGTGATCGTGCCGGAAGTGAACTGATTGAACCGGGAGCCATCGTTGGACCTGGTGATGATTTCAAATTGAAAAACCGAAGGTATGTTCTGTTCCGGCGTAGCGCCGGAGCCGAACCAGGCACCGTTCTGATATGTCAGTGTTCCCAAGAGGAAGCGCTCGCCCACGGCCACGCCGTTGAATGGGGCCGGGGCGAATGAGAGCAAATTCTCAGAGGGCGATCCCGGATCGATGTAGTCATAGCGAAAGGCGACGCTCGACACACTACCGAGATTTGCAAAGCCCATGACTGTCCCGTCGGGCAATGCCTCGGTGGCGGAGATCTGGGCGGGCACGCCGTTGAAAATACCTTGGGCGCCCAAACTGGGGAAGGTTCCGTTGAAGGCAACCCGCCCCATCGGTCCGTCAAAACGGGTGAAGCTGAACTCGACTGTGCCCGATCCCGTAGGCGCAGGAGCGACCGAGATGGCGAGTGCCGGAAATGCCAAGAAGGCTCCAATCATCGCCGCTGCAAACTGTTTCATGACAAATTCCTTGGTTGGAAACCGCACCCGCCCCGGCACCATGGGCTTTTGACTTGAAGGGCCTGCAAATTCACCGGAACGGCGAAAGAGAGAGCCATCACCAGACACTGATCGGCGGTGAGTCGATCACCGTCACAGCCCGGGAAAAATCACGATATCTGCATTCGCCCGGGCGTCCTACCCCTAACTCATGGGGGGGGATGCGGCTGGAAGACAACCTGCATCCCGGGCAGGAGGTGGTGCTACCGCCCCCTCCGCGTGCCTGGACATCAACCGGTTCGGGCCGAATCACTGCATGGTGGACTGCCTGGAAACCACCGAGGCGATGCACCTGCGGGGGCAACTTTCCGGGTGACGTCCAACGTTCCTGCCGCTCTTCGCAGGAGGTTCGGCAGCAACATGGCCCCCCAGAACGCCCGTAGCGCAGCCTTTCAGCCCGTCGCCCGAGCGTGTTTCGACCTGATCCAGCGGTTCAGCCGCCAGCCGAGCAGAACCGCAAGGATGACTGCGTAGATCGCGACCTCTGCAAAGTCGTTCTTTGCTGCTCGCATCCAGAAGAAGTGAAGCAGCCCGAGCCCCGCAATGCCGTAGACCACGCGGTGCAATGCCTGCCAGCGGCTCGATCCCATCCACTTGATCGCTCGATTGAGCGAAGTCGCGGCGAGTGGCGTGAGCAGTAACAGTGCCAGGCTTCCGACCAGGATGAACGGTCGCTTGGCAATGTCTCGAAGGATCGCATCGAGCGCGAACCCCTGGTCCAGCCACGCATAGCTCAGGAAATGCGACACCGCGTAAAAGAAGGTGAAGAGCCCGACCATCCGCCGGAACCGGGCCAGCGGTGGCAGGTTGAACCACTGCCGTACCGGCGAGATGGCCAGCGTCAGGCAGAGAAATCGCAGCGTCCAGTCGCCGCTGGCGCGAATCAGCGCTTCGGCCGGATTGGCGCCCAGGGTGTTGGCCCAGGCGCCGTAGAAGAGCCACGCAAAAGGCAGCAAGCCAATCGCGAAGAGAGCCGGCTTTACCGCGGGATGAAGCCATCTCGAGCGCTGACGAGACGCAACGCCTTGGGCGCGAGTCGTCGATCCCAGATTCATCGTCAGGCGGTCGGTGTGCGCAGCAGTCGAGGTGGTCGCAGCCATTTGAGGTTCATGCCGCGCCGGTCATCAGAAGAATTTCTTCAGGTCCATGCCGGCGTACAACTGGCCGACCTGAGCCTCGTAGCCGTTGAACATCAGCGTGGCGCGCTTCTTCTGGAACAGGCCATCCTCGCCGATACGACGTTCGGTCGCCTGGCTCCAGCGCGGGTGATCGACGTTCGGATTGACGTTCGAGTAGAAGCCGTACTCGCTGCTCGCTGCCTTGTTCCAACTGGTTCGCGGCTCTTTCTCGACGAAGCGAATGCGCACGATCGACTTTCCGCTCTTGAAGCCGTATTTCCAGGGCACCACCGCGCGCACTGGGGCGCCGTTCTGGTTGGGCAGCACCTCGCCGTAGATGCCGAAGGTCAGCAACGTGAGCGGGTTCATCGCTTCATCGAGCCGCAAACCTTCGATGTACGGCCACTCGAGAACCCGAGATCCGAGGCCGGGCATCATGCTGCGGTCGGCGAGCGTCGTGAACTCGACGTACTTGGCGTTGCCGGTGGGCTCGACGCGTTTGATGAGTTCGGCCAGCGAGTAACCCACCCAGGGGATCACCATGGACCAGCCTTCGACGCAGCGCATGCGGTAGACGCGCTCTTCCATTGCGCTGAGCTTGATCAGTTCGTCGATGTCGTAGACCTTCGGCTTCTTGATCTCACCTTCGACACTGACCGTCCAGGGTCGCGTCTTCAGGGTGCCCGCGTTGCGCGCAGGGTCAGACTTGTCGGTGCCGAACTCGTAGTAATTGTTGTAGCTGGTGGCGTCGGCGTAGGGCGTGATCTTCTCTAGCGTCATTGCTCCCGGCACAGTGCTGCGAGCGCCGGGCAGGGCGGCCAGCTTTCCTGGGCGAGAAACTTCTGCGAGCGCATCGCGCGCCGCCCAGGTGGCCAGAGCAATGCCGCCCGCCCCTGCCGCCAGCGAGCGAAGCAGTTCGCGTCGGCCTTCATACACCCGACGGGGCGTTATCTCGATACCCACGGGGTGGACGAATCCGTGATCCTTGAGGAAGTTCATCTGTAGCTCCTGGCGGTCAACACGCGGTCAGCGCGTCACAAAAAATGGGGGAACGCGACCAAAGAGCTGTTGACCTCAATGAATGTTCCGCCGCTGCGTGACTCTATGTCGCTGCGCCGGCTGCATTCCTTACGGCTGTTCGGCTGTTGTTGCGGACAAGTTGCGTGGTGAAGTCGCTGCTCGATTGAGCTGGGTTCGGCAGTCGCTTTACCCCCGTGCCGAAAGCGTTCCGAAGACCCAAAAGAAAAGCCGGTCGACGACCGGCTCTTGCGCTTCAACTTTGACGCTGCTCTCAGTGCATGCCGGCGATGTAGTCGGCAAGCGCCTTGATTTCGCGATCGTTGAGCTTGGCGGCGACTCCTGTCATCTGCGCGTTGTTGTGTCGCACGCCACCGCGGAAAGCATTGAGTTGCGCTTCGGTGTATTCGGCGTGTTGACCTGCCACGCGTGGGTACTGAGCCGGAATGCCCGAGCCAGTCGGACCATGACAACCAGAGCACGCCGGGATGTTCCGTTCGGCGATGCCGCCGCGATACACCTTCTCGCCCAGTGCGACCAATTGAGGCTGCTTGGCAAAGCCAGGCTTGGCAATCTTGGAGGCGTAGAACGCAGCAACGTTGCGCATGTCATCTTCGCTCAAAGTGGCAGCGAAGCCCTGCATGATGGCGTTGACTCGCTTGCCCGACTTGTACTCGGTCAGTTGCTTGACGAGGTACTCCGGGTGCTGTCCCTGCAATATGGGCTGCGCTGGGCTGCCGCGCGATCCGTCGATGCTGTGGCACGCAGCGCAAACTGCGGCAGTTGCGGCGCCCTTGGCGAGGTCCGGTTTGGGTGTCGCTGCAGGCTCGTTCGCTTGCGAGGCAAGGGAAGTCAGCGCAACCAAACCACTGAACAGCAGAGCAGACGCAAACTTCATGTCGAGGTGCCGAGAGAGCAGATGAAGCGACGAATTCTACAATTCGAAGATTTGGCGGACGGCATGACGGAACATTCCACGGACGTTCCAGCGGACAAGCGCGAAGCCGCACAGGTGCGCCAGGCGCTCTCATGGACACACACGGCACGCTTTCTGACAACGGCCAGTCAGCTTCGAGAGCTTCCGCAGACCGAGTTGCCCGAGATTGCCTTCGTCGGTCGTTCCAACGCCGGTAAATCAACGGCGATCAATACCCTCGCGCAGCAAAAGCGTCTGGCTTTCGCGTCCAAGACGCCGGGCCGCACACAGCACATCAACCTTTTCGAAGTCGGCCCGAAGCTGGCGCCCGACGCACTCTTCGCTGACTTGCCGGGGTACGGCTATGCCGCGGTTGCGCGCGACGCCAAGCTGCGATGGCAACAGGTGATGGCGGACTATCTGGAAGTGCGCCGCAGCCTCAGCGGTCTGGTGCTGATGATCGATTCGCGGCTCGGGTTCACTGATCTAGACCGGCAGTTGCTGTCGTTTGTCGCGCCGCGACTGGGCAACGGTTCCGTTCGTTTGCTGGTCCTGCTCACCAAGTCAGACAAGCTCAACCGCAGCGAAGCCGCCTCAGCACTCGCATCGGCGCAGCAGGTTCTGGGCGAAGTCTCGACCGACCAGGCGGACGTCAGCGTCGCACCGTTTTCGGCGTTGAAGAAGAGTGGGGTCGAGGAGGCCGCGACGCTGCTTCACGCCTGGGCTCATCCTTCCTGATCCGCGCCGCAGCGCTCAAGGCCGCCCAAGATACAGGTAGATTCCAGCTTGGCCGCGAGGCGCATACGTTGCTCCGAGATACAGAGGGCCGAGCGCCGTATCGGCGCCGACGTACAGGCTCGTGCCGAGCCGCAGATCCGACAGTGACACCTCGCTGGCCTTGGCCCATGCATTGCCTGCTTCGAGTGAGCCACCGACGAACACGCCGCGCGTGAGCAACGGTGAATCGGACACGCGTTGGTACGCCGCCAGTCGGCCGAAGAGCACATGGCTTCCTGCCAACTGGTTGTACCGATAACCCGACAGGTTCTGGAATCCGCCGAGCCGGTAGCTGTAGCGCTCGAGGCCGGTCAGCTCCTGGCCGCCAGCACTTCGCGCACTCACGTAGGCATTGGTCGTGAAGGTTCCCCAGCTCTTCGCGCCTGTGCCTTCAAGTTCGACCCGCGTGAAGCCCTCTCGGCCCGGCGTGCCGGACACCGCTCGTTTGCCCAAGACGGCCTCGCCGGCAGCTCGATATCCGCGTTGCGGGAAGTTGACGTAGTCGAGCTGATCAACGACAGCGCTGAAGCGCAGGCCGAACTCATTGACATTCATAACGGTGGTGGGGCCGGTGAAGTCCGCCGAGATCAGTTCGGGGTGACTGGCAATGCCGAGGTATTGGGCTCCGACCCTCAGTTCGCCGAACTCACCCCATGGCTGTCCGAGATCGAGCCCGAGCTTCAGACCCCTCTCGTCGAAGCGACCCTGCTCGCGGTCGCTGTCGGGCGCATACAGCGTGATCTGGGCGCGCTTGAAGTCAGCGCCAGCAGCGACGAACCAGTCGCGGCTCAAACCGATCGACCAGTTGAGGGGCATGTAGATCTCGCTCGCCAAGCGAAGCGTGTCGCCCAACTGGAGGAAGTTTCGCCACTCAGTGCCTGCCTGGTCCAGCCATCGGCGGGTGTGGCTGAACTTGATGTTGAAAGCCGAACTGCCCCGGAAGTCGGTGAAGAGGTCGAGCCCGACTCGAAAGTAGTTTGGCCCCCACGGCTTGTCTTCGAGGACGTAGATGAGTCCATCGCCCTGCGGTTCGTTGATCAGTCGAAAGTCTGAGCGCGAATAGTCGCCACTGGCCGCGAGACGTCTTGCATCGCGCTCCGCCTTTTCCTGATCAAACAACTTGCCGGGCGCCAGTTCGAGTTGGTCTGCCAGCCGCTCTGGATTGGTCACCTGCGTCGTCTCGAAGCGGATGAACGCGATCGTGGTTGGGGACCGCTGGAGCTGGGTGAGCGAGGCTTTCCATTTGGCGTAGTCGTCTGGTGACAAGGCGAGTCCGGAGAGCTTCTCCAGCGCTGGCCGCACGCCAGCTTCTCCCTGGTCGATGAACTCGCGAGTGCGGTTGAAGTCGCCAGATGAGAGCTGCCCCAGCGTCGGGGTGATGAGGACATCAGACGGACCGAGCGTGGCCAGACTGCGCTGCACGTTCTGCTCGGTGAGGATGCTCACCATCTGGCTCGTCAGGCCACCCAGCGAACTCAAGGCTTCGCGGCCCGCCAGTGGCGTGCCGATGTTGACGGCGATCACGATGTCGGCACCCATCCTTCGCGCGACATCGATCGGCAGGTTGTCGACCAGACCACCATCCCCGAGGATCCGGTCATTGGCTTCCGTTGGTGCGAAAACACCCGGGACGCTCATGCTGGAGCGAAGGGCGAGAGCGAGGTCGCCCGAATCGAGAATCACGGGTTGCCCGGTCTCCATGTCGGTGGCGACCGCGCGAAAAGGTATGGGCAGTTTGGAAAAGTCGCGAACGGACAGTGCTGGCAGGGAGTACCTGCGCAGCAGCGTTTCGAGACCCTGGCCCGACAGTGCGCCCAGCGGCGCGCGCAACTCGCCGTCGCGCATTCCGAACTCGAGTGCAGGCGAGAGCTGGAAGTCGAGGTCCTTGCGGCGCTGTGGAAGCAGCGGCCGTTCGACGCGGCTCGCAAAGATCTCGTTCCACTTGACCTTGAGCAGTTCTCCCTCAAGTCTGGCGGCGTCCATTCCTGTTGCGTACAGGCCCCCGACGATCGCCCCCATCGAGGTGCCGGCGATCACATCGATCGGGATGCGCTCGCGCTCGAGAACCTTGAGCACGCCCACGTGCGCCAGACCGCGAGCGCCGCCGCCCGATAACACCAGCCCGATGCGGCGTCGCTTGGGCGTGTTCTCAGGGCCCGTCGCCTTTGTCGCAACGGCATCAGTAGCGGCCGTTGCCGGTTCGGCCCAGATCGCTGACGCCAGAAGACAGATCGCACTGCACCTGCCCAAAACCCGCCAAAAGAAACTCATGCCAGATTGTGTTGGGCGCCATGACGACATGTGGCGTGCTGATTCTCAACGCTCAACGCTGGGGGATCCGTTCAGGCGGCGTCGAGTTCACGCCTGACTCGCTCGGCTGCGCTGCTGAACAGCGACCTTTCAGCGAGCGGGGAGACGAGTCCTTCGCGGCACAGCCTTTCCAGGGCATGCCGTTCAATCGAGTGGGTGCGATCGGGCGTCTCACTCGCAAACACGTGAAATCGCCCGGAGGCGCTGTGCCAAAGTAATTGAACCATGCGCCAGCGCCCGCTCAGAAACCATCGGAATAAGGTACCTGGTGTCATTTCCTTCACCATGCGGACGGCATCCGAAGCCGCCTGCATCTCATCGCTCATCAGATCTGATGGCACGGTGTCCATTGAAGACACATCGATGAGCGAGTCTGAAAACGAGTCCACCGGTTGCGACCGGGCGTTCATCGATCCGTCTGCATGCAACTGGCGGACGAATCCAAATGACGCTTCGTCCTTGTCGCCACTGCGGTGACCCGCACGCAGAGCCTCGGTGTGCACTGCCATCAGGTCGTCGAGCACGCCTTGCCGATCCGCCTCGGGCGTGCCCACGAGGGCCATTCCTTCGCGCAAACGCTGGAGCAACCCGGGCAACAGTTGGAGGAGGCGCGTGCGGCTGTCGGGGTGATCCGGTACGCGCAGTGACCACAGCAGTTCGTCGACGGCCGAAAGGATGCCGGTGGTGCGGGGATCTTCGGCACCGAAGCGCAGGATCGATTCAGCGACCACCCTTGCCCAGTCTTGCGTCATGAAGCGGCGCACCCGCTCTGTCGTCTTCACCTGGCGAATCTGCTCGCCAAGTTGCTGGCGCAACGCTTCTTCGAGATCGTCGCGACGTTCGGTTGCGATCAAGGCCTGAATCGACGACTGGGCGTGCGCCTGTTGCTGTTCAAGCTCTTGCTGAAGGTGAAACTCGAGACGAGCGATGGCCTGCACAAACTGCTGGGCGTCCTGCTGCGAGGCCGCAGCGATGTCGGAACTGAGTTCCTCGCAAAAACCATGCAAACGGCCTGCCCGCGGGTCACCAGGCTGCGGCCACACCTGACCTGCCGCAGCAATGCGATTCATCAGTAACCATACCGGGTGATGGTCGCTGCGCAGCATCGACGCGTCGCGCAATGCAACTCTCAGCGCTGATACCTGCAACCGTGCGATGACTGATCGCAGTGGCGCAGCCAACTTTTCGTCGGTCAGCATGGCCTCGAAAAGTCTCGATAACAGCTCGACAACCTGGCGGTCGATGGCGTTATCAGCGTATGGCAACAGTGCTCTCGTGAGCTCGTGCAGTGACATTGCTGCCGGCGGCACGTCCGCTCTCGATGCGGCTACAGAGGTCGTCAAGGCACGAGTCTGCAGCAATGATTCGATCTGTTGAAGCGCTTGTTCCAACGCCGCAGAGAGCACCTCTGGATCTTTCGATCCGAGCGCACTCTCACGCGAAAGGGGCGCGGTGATTTGCGCCGTGGTTCGCGCGCTCGGCGCCACATCAGTGCCGGTGCGCGGGATACGCGACAGCAGTCGGCTCAAGCTGTCGTCAGGCAAGGCATCGCCGTCATTGGGGGCCCTTGCCACCGTGGTGCCGCCCAAGGAGGTGGGCGGAAGCACCACGGTCTTGTAGGCACTCTGCTCGATGCCTTGAGACTCCAGCCTGGTGCATGCGCTTGCCCACGCCAGCTTCAGCGGCCGGGCGATGACGGATGCGGTTATTCGCATCAGGGCGCTGCGATGCACTGGTGAGCGGCTCACGGTGCAAGCCGATTCCCAGACGGCGCGCGCGTAGGTGGACGCCCGCATCGGGTTCGATTCGACGTTGACCCGATCGAGTCCGATCAACGTAGAGGTGAATGTGGCGAGTTCGCGGAGTTCCCACTCGGCCGCGCTGTCAATGAGTTGGGTAGCGCGCGAAATCTCGATGTCCGACTCGACCAGCGCGTCGTCCATCAACGTGAGCGTGCCATGACCGGGAAATGGTTCGAGACCAATGGCGTCTTCTGCCCCGTTCGCCTCAGCCATCGAGAGGCGACGCAGGCTATCGACAAAGGTGGCCTGAAAGCGTGCTCTGCCCTGCTGCAGAAGATCCGCGAGTTCGCGGCGAGCCGTACGGTCGAGTGATGCGACGTCCCCGTCTTTCGAATCCTGAAGCTTGGCGAGCGTCGCGAAAACCACGCGCTCGATCAATCCTTGTGATCGATCCAGTTCGTCTTCGATGAATCGCAACAGCAAGCCTGAAATCGACATGGCACCGGGTTCCGTGCAGGGTGGTTGATTATCGAAGCGTTGTTGGCGGCCGCTCGTCTGCCTACACCCGTTCGGTCAACGGAAAAGGGCTGCCTAGGCAGCCCTTTTCGAAGCCAACTGTCTGGGCCTCGATGACCCAGCCAGCGGTCGGGTTCACATGTCCATGCCGCCCATGCCACCCATACCACCCATGCCGCCGCCCATGCCGCCTGCGCCAGCCTCCTCCTTCGGCGATTCGGCCACCATGCATTCGGTGGTGAGCATCAGCGAGGCAACCGACGCTGCATTCTGCAACGCAGTGCGCGTGACCTTCGTGGGGTCCAGGATGCCCATTTCGATCATGTCGCCGTAGGTGCCGTTGGCAGCGTTGTAGCCATAGTTGCCCTTGCCGGCGAGAACTGCGGCCACGACGACGCTCGGCTCGTCACCGGCGTTCTGCGTGATGATGCGGATCGGCTCTTCGATGGCACGAAGGACCAGCTTGATGCCTGCGTCCTGATCGGCGTTGTCGCCCTTGATCACGCCAGCCGATTGCTTGGCGCGAAGCAGTGCTACACCACCACCCGCCACGATGCCTTCTTCGACTGCCGCACGGGTTGCGTGCAGAGCGTCCTCGACACGAGCCTTCTTTTCCTTCATCTCGACTTCGGTCGCTGCGCCCACCTTGATGACGGCGACACCGCCCGCCAACTTGGCCACGCGCTCTTGCAACTTCTCGCGGTCGTAGTCGCTGGTGGCTTCTTCGATCTGGATACGAACCTGCTTGACGCGGGCTTCGATGTCGGCCGCTGCGCCATTGCCGTCGATGATGGTCGTGTTTTCCTTGCCCACTTCGACGCGCTTGGCTTGACCGAGGTCGGCCAGCGTCACCTTCTCGAGCGTCAGGCCCACCTCTTCGGCGATGACCTTGCCACCGGTCAGGATGGCGATGTCTTCGAGCATGGCCTTGCGGCGGTCACCGAAGCCAGGAGCCTTGACGGCCACGACCTTCAGGATGCCGCGGATGGTGTTGACCACGAGCGTCGCGAGGGCTTCGCCTTCGACTTCCTCGGCAATGATGAGCAGCGGACGACCGGCCTTGGCAACCTGCTCCAGCGTGGGCAGCAGGTCACGGATGTTGCTGATCTTCTTGTCGAAGAGCAGAACAAACGGGTTGTCGAGGATGGCGCTCTGCTTCTCGGGGTTGTTGATGAAGTATGGCGACAGGTAGCCGCGGTCGAACTGCATGCCTTCGACGACGTCGAGTTCGTTGGCGAGGCTCTTGCCGTCTTCGACGGTGATGACGCCTTCCTTGCCGACCTTGTCCATCGCACTGGCGATGATCTGGCCGACGTCGTCGTCCGAGTTCGCCGAGATCGTGCCGACCTGAGCAATTTCCTTGCTGGTCGTCGTGGGCTTACTCTGTGCCTTGAGTTGCTCCACGAGGATCACGACGGCCTTGTCGATGCCGCGCTTCAGATCCATCGGGTTCATGCCTGCGGCGACGTACTTCATGCCTTCGCGAACGATCGCTTGAGCCAACACCGTCGCGGTGGTCGTGCCGTCACCGGCGTTATCGCTGGTCTTGGAAGCAACTTCCTTGACCATCTGCGCGCCCATGTTCTGGAGCTTGTCCTTGAGTTCGATTTCCTTGGCGACCGAAACGCCGTCCTTGGTGACCGTGGGTGCACCGAACGAGCGCTCGAGCACCACGTTGCGGCCCTTGGGTCCGAGGGTTACCTTGACTGCGTTGGCGAGGATGTTCACGCCTTCGACCATGCGGGCGCGTGCCTCGCCGCCAAAAATCACGTCTTTTGCTGCCATGTGTCTATCTCCAAAAAGAGGGTTGTGTCTGCGTTCACCGAACAGTTGTCGCGTATGGGCGCGACACGAGTCGCCGGACGATCAAGCGGACTGAATGCATCGACCGTAGCGCTTGTGCTCGCGCCAGGGTTGCAAGCAGCGCCTTCAAGCCCAGCTCTTCGCGTAACCGCTTTACTTCTCGACAACGGCGAAGAGGTCTTCTTCGCGCATCACCAGCAGTTCGTCGCCATCGACCTTGACGGTCTGACCGCTGTACTTGCCGAACAGCACGCGGTCGCCGACCTTAATGTTCAGGGCAATGAAGTCGCCCTTCTCGCTGCGCTTGCCCGGACCGACGGCCAGAACTTCGCCTTGATCGGGCTTCTCGGCCGCGTTGTCCGGAATGACGATTCCTGATGCGGTCTTGGTTTCCTGCTCAAGGCGCTTGACGATCACTCGATCGTGAAGGGGACGAAGTTTCATAGGTTCTCCTAAGGGTTTCAGGCTGTAATCGAAGGGCCGCGAGGTCCGCACGCATCGCACAGGTCATCTACCTGTCCGAGCGAAGCTTCGCGGAGCCAACTGTTAGCACTCATCCATCGCGAGTGCTGACAAGCGAATTATAGGGATGAAGCTCGCGAGTTCAAGGGCAGGTTGCGCTCTGAACTGACTGACTTGGCTCTGCCGTAGGTCAGTCTGGCTGGTTGTCCCACTCGGTCAGCGAATCCGGTCTTGGGGCACTTTCGGGGACGCGATAACTCTCGGTCGCCCATCCGCCAAAGTCCGATTGCTTGCAGCGGAGGCTGCAAAAGGGCCGATTTGGGTTTGCGGTGCTGTAGACGCTGTTGGTCTTGCAAGCAGGGCAGGGAACCAGCTTTTCCATGGCGCAGCGGTCGCTCACTTTGACGTCCCTGCGCACGGCGTGACTCCTGCGTCGGAGACGCCACCAGACGGGGCGGATGGCCGATGGGCAAAGCTCATGAACACAGCGTGAGTTCAAACGACGTGTCCGCGGTATGCGGTCGCAGTCGACCTTCAGTGTCTTGACGCATCATCCGAACGGAGACCATGAGCCTATGACCAGTGATTTCGGGGACCAGCGACTCCTCGGAGCCCAAACGTACCCGCATCAGGTGGTACGAGCGGCCAGCGGGAAGGCTTTGCTGGAACTGGCCGCTCATTGCGGTCACGAGGTGAGCCTGCCCCGAATCGCGCAGCAAACCAAGTAGTACCGTCAATGCCTCTGCAAGAGGCATGAGCAATGCAATCCAGCGGGCAAGGTCTGCGCGGCGGCGCGAAGGTTCAAGGTGCTGCCACGCGAAGTAAGCCGGCAGGTCGAACTCGCAGGTGCCGCCCGGAATGCTGATGCGGCTACGTATGCTCATCAGCCATTCGTTCGAGGTCAAGGCTTGGCCTGCCTTGCCAGGCAACTGATTCAAGCCGTTGAAGGCGTGGTCGATCCGATCAACGACGTCGTTGAGGGCTTGCTCGGATATTGAAGGGTTGCCCCGGTACGAATTGAGTTGTGCCCGTTGCCTCTCGAGATCCTTCAGCAGATCGGACTTGAGATCAGCGCGGGATGCCACCTCCATGATCTCGAAAATGGTCGCGATCGCGTAGTGATGATCAACGCGGTCGTCCCGCAACGCCAATTGCCCCAATCGGTCGAACAAGTGCTCGAGCCGCAGCATGGTGCGGATGCTCTCGTTGAACGGGTACTCGTAGAGGATCAAGCGAATGCCTTCAGTGTCCCGCGCGAAACCCGAATCAACCGACGAGTCAGGCCACCAAATTTATTGTTTCACAGCGGTGCCTGGATTCGTTGGCGCCACTGGGCCCAGAGCGCATCGACCGCGCTGTCAAGTTGTTGTGGGGACAGCCCTTCGTTGACGATGACGTCGTCTGCAACCCGCAGTCTTTCAGCGCGGGGCGCTTGGGCGCGGATTACCGCGCGCGCCGTGTCAGCGGACCAACCGGAACGCGCGACGACACGATCGATCTGGGTCTGCTCGCTGCAGTCGATGACCAGCACCCGATCGACGCGTGCCCGCCAGACGCCTGACTCCACGAGCAGCGGCACGTCGAAGACGATCACAGCCATCGAGGCCATCGCAGCGGCTTTGCGCTCGGCTTCATCCATCACCAGCGGATGCAACACCGATTCCAGTTGGCGGCGAATTCCCTCGTCACTGAATGCAAGTTCGCGCATGCGTGAGCGGTTCAAGCCGCCATCTGAGGCGATGATCTCTTCGCCGAAGGTCTGGCGCAAAGCAGCGATGGCCGGCCCAGTCCCGCACGTGAGGTCTCGCGCAATCTGATCGGTATCGACGATGCCCGCACCGCGGAGTTCGAGCATACGGGCCACGCTACTTTTGCCGCTACCAATGCCACCGGTCAGGCCGATCGACAGTTGGTGCTCGCGACCCGGAGGCCCTATCGGCGCTTGAGTGTCAGCCATTTTGCGCAGCAACGGAGCCTGCTGAGATGACGCAGCCTAGGCCCAGCCCAACCAGCCGAAGACGCGTTGCTGGCCAATCAGCATCACCGCCAGACCGGACCCCGCAAGAAAGGGACCGAAGGGGACGTACACGCCTTCGCGCAGTCGCCCAGTTGACTTCATCGCGATGCCGACGATTGCGCCGATCACCGAGGCACCAAGGACTACTGGCAGCACCATGCCCAGACCTAGCCATGCGCCCAAGGCCGCCAGCAACTTGAAGTCGCCGCGGCCCATTCCCTCTTTGCCGGTGGCCAACTTGAACAACCAATAGACGGACCAAAGGGACATGTAGCCTGCGATTGCACCCCACACCGCCGACGGGAGCGGAACGGTCCACCCTAGGAGCGAGCACAACAGTCCAGCCCACAGCAAAGGCATGGTCAACGCATCGGGCAGCAAGGTGGTGTCCCAGTCGATACCCGCCAGCGCCACCAGCAAAGCAGCGAACCCGCACCAAGCAAGTGCGGGGATAGACGGGCCAAAACGCGCGGCGATGGCAGCAAACAGGGCTGCTGTGAGCACCTCGACGAAGGGATAGCGGGCAGAGATCGGCGCCTTGCACGCTGAGCACTTGCCACGGAGGCGGACGAAACTCAACACAGGGATGTTCTCGTGCCATGCGATGGCGTGGTCGCAAGCAGGGCATCGCGATCTGGGCGACGCCAGGCTGAAGGCGTCCTGGGCTGGCTGCGACATGCCGAGCATGTCGGCGCTGTCGCGACGCCATGTTCGCTCGAGCATTACCGGCAGCCGATGAATGACCACGTTCAGGAAGCTGCCGATGCAAAGTCCGAAGACGGCAAGTACCCAGGGTGAAAGCAGTACCTCAAATGCTTGTGCGTTCATCCCGTCGAATCACACCACCTGGCCGATCTTGAAGATCGGCAGGTACATCGACACGACGATGCCGCCGATGATCGTTCCAAGGATCACGATGATGAAAGGCTCCATGAGGCTGGACAAGCCCTTGACGGCCTCGTCGACTTCGTCCTCGTAGAACTCTGCTGCCTTGCCCAGCATCTGGTCCAGCGCACCCGATTCCTCGCCGATCGCGCACATCTGCAAAACCATGTTTGGAAAGACGCCCGTTGTCTGCATCGAAGTGGTCAAGGAGGCGCCAGTTGAGACATCCTTCTGGATCGCTTCCGTGGCTTCGGCGAACACGGCATTCCCAGATGCGCCGCCTACCGAATCCAGAGCTTCGACAAGAGGCACACCTGCTGCGAACATGGTCGATAGGGTTCTGGTCCAGCGTGCGACAGCGGATTTGTTCACCAGATCCCCGAAGACTGGAACCTTCAACAGCAGGCGATCGATCGCCTTTTGCATCTTCTCGGAACGCTTCCACGATTCGAGGAAGAAGTAGACCCCGCCCCCGAGGAATCCGAAGATCGCCCACCAGTATTTGACAAAGAACTCCGACATGGCGATCACCACCAGCGTCGGCGCTGGCAAATCGGCACCGAACGATGTGAAGACTTCCTTGAAAGCCGGGATCACGAAGATCATGATGACCGTGATGACAATGAATGAGACGACCAACACGGCGACCGGATACATCAGCGCCGACTTGATCTTGTTCTTGATTGCCATCGTCTTTTCTTGATAGACAGCTAGTCGATCAAGCAAGGTCTCAAGAATGCCGCCAGCTTCGCCAGCTTCGACGAGGTTGCAGTACAGCGCGTCGAAGTACAGCGGGTGCTTACGAAACGCAGCGGAAAGGCTGGTCCCTGTCTCCACGTCTGAACGAATGTCGGTCAGCAAACGTGTCAACCGCGGATTCGGGCTGCCACGCGCGACGATGTCGAAGGACTGAATCAGCGGAACGCCCGCCCGCATCATGGTGGACAACTGTCGGGTGAAGACAGCGATGTCCTTTTGCTTGATGGACCGCCCGCCACTCATGCGCCGCTTCTTGACCTTTGTCGTCAAGATTCCCTGCCGTCGGAGACTGGCGCTGACCATGGCCTCGCCGCCAGCGCGCATTTCGCCACGCACGACCTTGCCGTTCTTGTCCTTGCCCTCGTACTCGAAGACAACGTCACTCATGCTCTTTACGGCCGATGCTGTCGCCATGGCTTCTCCGGGAAACGCCTTTCGCCGATCAGGTTATCGGCAGGAATGTGCAGTCGTACACCCCAAATTATTCATTGGTGACGGAGATGACCTCCTCGAGCGTGGTTACCCCCGCCCGGACTTTCACCAGACCGGATTCGCGCAGATCACGCACGCCTTCTTTCTGGGCCTGTTCGGCAATATCCACCGCCGTACCTTCGGCGAGGATGATGCGTTGGATTTCCTCGGTGACCGGCATCACCTGGTAGATGCCGACGCGTCCCTTGTAACCGTTGTTGCACGCAGAACAGCCAACAGCACGGTAGGACTTCCAGGTGCCGGTGAGATCGGTTTCAGCGAATCCGGCCTTGATCAAGGCCTCGCGCGGATACTCCGACGGGGCTTTGCAAGATTCGCACAACTTCCGCGCCAGACGTTGAGCGGTAATCAAGAGGACGCTCGACGCAATGTTGAATGGCGCCACGCCCATGTTCAGCATACGGGTCAAGGTGGTTGGTGCGTCGTTCGTGTGTAGCGTCGACATCACCATGTGACCTGTCTGCGCAGCCTTGATGGCAATGTCGGCTGTTTCAAGATCACGGATCTCGCCGACCATGATGATGTCAGGATCCTGCCGAAGGAAAGACTTCAGCGCTGCCGCAAAAGTCAAGCCGGCGCGGTCATTGACATTGACCTGATTGATGCCGGGAAGGTTGATTTCCGCTGGATCCTCGACCGTTGAGATGTTCACGCCCGGCTGATTCAGGATGTTCAGGCACGTGTAAAGAGAGACCGTCTTGCCAGACCCGGTTGGCCCCGTCACCAGCACCATTCCGTAAGGGCGCTGGATGCAGTGGAGCAGCCGTTCACGCTCGATCTTCTCGTAGCCCAGCGCCTCAATGCCCAGCTTCGCACTCGATGCGTCCAGGATTCGAATGACGATTTTTTCTCCGAACAGCGTGGGCAACGTACTGACGCGGAAGTCGATCGACTTGCTGCCGAACTTCAACTTCATACGACCGTCCTGGGGCACTCGCTTTTCTGAGATGTCCAGTCGCGAAATCACCTTGATGCGCGAGGCAAGCTTGTCCTTGATGGCGATCGGTGGCTGTGTGATCTCGCGAAGCTCGCCGTCAATGCGGAAGCGGACGCGGTAGTGGTACTCGTACGGCTCGAAATGAAGATCAGATGCTCGCGCGTTGATCGCGTCGATAAGCATCTTCTGCAGAAAGCGAACGACAGGAGCGTCTTCGACATCTGCAGTGACCTCGGGGGAGTCCTGGACGGTCGCATCGTCCGTAACGTCGAACTCGAAGTCACCACTAACAAGCGACTCCAACGTTTCGGTCGCACTGGTTCCGGATGCTTCTACGATTTTCGAGAGTTTGTCGTGCTCGACGATGACCCATTCGGGGGACAGTTGGGTCGCAAACTTGATCCGTTCGACCGCTTCCTGGTCGGTCGGGTCTGCGCCTCCGATGAACAGTCTGCTTCCGCGCTTGCCCAACACGATGAGTTGATAGGCCGACGCGAGCTTTCCATCGATGATGTTGGTCGGCAGCTTCTGCGTGTCAATGGCGGCAAGATCAAGCACCGGCAGCGCCAAGGCCGCAGAAAGCGTATGCGCGAGATCTGCAGGGGAGACCGCGCCCGATGCAATCACGGCGGCGACAAACCCAGTCTTCTTCTCGCGGGCTGACTTGACCAGCGATTCCGCGTTCTTCTCCGACAGCTTGCCGGCATGTACGAGGACGCGGGCGACCCCAGAAAGGGCGGATTGAGGAGCCTCTGCGAGAGTGTCCGCCATACGAATTCCGCCTATCTCGGCGCAAACAGCGGGTCGCGCGCCCGGTTCGGTCGCCGAAGTGATGGGCAGGTGACTGTCATCGGGCAGACTCCAGAATCGCGAACATAGCCTGTGGTCGGGGTGAGAGGATTCGAACCTCCGGCCTCTACGTCCCGAACGTAGCGCTCTACCAGGCTAAGCTACACCCCGAAAGGTCAAGACCGTCGATATTTCGGTCAGTGTGATCGGTCAATTGATCGTCGCGCCAACTCTAGCAGAGCGTCCTTCTGGGCAGAGGGTTGAAGCACCGACAAGCAGGCTTCGGCAAGACCAGCCTGTTCGCGCGCGACATCCCGTGTCGCTTCAATCGCGCCAGTCCCGCGAACGATATCGATCACTTCAGGAAGACGGTCCGCATCGCCGTCCTGAATGGCTGAACGCACGAGTTGACGTTGGGCCGGCGAGCCGCGGTGCATAGCAATTAGCAATGGCAGTGTGGCTTTTCCTTCCTTGAGATCGTCACCAACATTTTTGCCAAGTTCGCTGGCAGTTCCCTCGTAGTCGAGAAGGTCATCGACCAGCTGGAAAGCGGTTCCCAGCGCGCCGCCGTAATCAGCACATGCTGCCTCGACGGGCAGGGGCGAATTTGCGAGGATTGCTCCCAGCCGAGCACTTGCCTCGAACAGCTTGGCGGTCTTGAATCGGATCACTCGCAGGTAGTCGGGTACTTCCAGGTCGGCGTTGTGCATGTTCATCAGCTGGAGCACTTCACCTTCAGCGATTACGTTCGTCGCGTCCGCTAGAACTTGCAGCACCGGGACTCGACCAACCGCGACCATCATCTGAAAAGCACGCGAGTAAATGAAGTCACCGACGAGCACGCTGGCGGCATTCCCAAACAGCGAATTTGCCGTGGCACGTCCGCGACGCAAGGTTGACTCATCAACCACATCGTCATGCAACAGAGTCGCGGTGTGGATGAACTCAACCGTGGCCGCAAGCAAGAACCGCTCATGTCCATCAAAGCCCAATGCCTTAGAAAATAACAAGACCAGCAGAGGCCTGATGCGCTTGCCGCGTGCGTCGATGATGTAACTCGACACTTGGTTGACGAGCGCCACTTCTGACGACAGTTGTTGGCGTATGACAGTGTCAACCGCCTCCAAATCGCGGTCGAACGCGTACTTTCTTCCGATGCTGTCAGACGAAAACACTTTCGGGGTCGTTGGCACGCTGTCCTTTAGGTTGGATCTCTCACTAAATTATAGGAACGCGCTTCCATCGGGCGTTCCGAGCTTCGCTTACCGACGGGGCCGCCAAGGTATACTCGCGGGCTCCGTACGGACCGAACGCTGAGTTCGCTGTACATCCTTGAGCTAGGGGCAAACATGCACGCAGTGATGAAAACTGGTGGCAAGCAGTACAGGGTGTCGACCGGGTCGATGATCCGTGTCGAGAAGCTCGCTGCCAACGTGGGCGATCAGATTACCTTCGGCGAAGTGCTGATGCTTGGAGATGGGGCGGCCACCGTTGTTGGTTCCCCAATGGTCGCTGGCGCTACCGTCCTCGCGAAAGTGATTGCCCAAGGTCGCGGCGACAAGGTGCGTATCTTCAAGATGCGGCGACGCAAGCACTATCAAAAGAGGCAAGGGCATCGCCAGAGCTTCACCGAAGTGGAGATCACGTCGATCAACGCTTGATTTTTGAAGGAACAGAGAAATGGCACAGAAGAAGGGCGGAGGATCCACCCGCAACGGCAGAGATTCCCAGCCCAAGATGCTTGGGGTCAAGGTTTACGGCGGTCAAGTAGTAACCGCTGGGTCGATCATCATTAGGCAGCGGGGAACCACTTTTCACCCCGGCGTCAACGTCGGAGTGGGTCGCGATCACACGTTGTTTGCGCTTCAGGACGGTATGGTCTCGTTTCACATCAAGGGTGCCAAGAATCGCCGAACCGTGAACGTCGACATGGCTTGATTGGCGAATGCATCAATCGCTAACGCCCCGGTTCCCGGGGCTTTTTTTTTGCTCTTGCGCGGGCGCATTTGAATGTGACTCCGCTTGGGTGGTGTGCTTGGTTGACGCCAAAGGCATCTAGGGTTAGCACGGAACACCAAAGCAATGAAGTTCATCGATGAGGCAAGCATTGAGGTCGTCGCTGGCGATGGCGGCAACGGCTGCATGAGCTTTCGGCGTGAGAAGTTCATTCCGTTCGGCGGACCCAATGGTGGAAATGGCGGAAGGGGCGGAAGCGTCTATGCCGTAGGCGATGACAACCTCAACACGCTCATCGATTTCAGATATTCCCGCAGGCACGAGGCCCGGCGGGGGGAGAACGGGCGTGGTTCGGACCAGTTCGGAGCGGCCGCGCAAGACATCATTCTTCGCATGCCAATGGGAACCGTCATTTCCGATGCCGAAAGTGGCGCTGTGATAGGCGAGTTGCTTGTGGCCGGCGAGGCGGTCCTCTTGGCGAAGGGGGGGGATGGTGGATTCGGCAACCTGCACTTCAAGACCAGTACGAATCGTGCTCCGCGACAGAAGACACCAGGCTGGCCGGGTGAGCGCATGCGCCTACAACTGGAGTTGAAGGTTCTGGCGGATGTTGGTTTACTGGGCCAACCGAATGCGGGCAAGTCCAGCTTGATCTCTGCAGTCTCAAATGCCCGTCCGAAAATTGCTGATTACCCGTTCACAACACTGCACCCTAACCTTGGCGTCGTGAGAGTCGGCCCAGAACAGAGCTTTGTCATCGCTGATATCCCCGGGTTAATCGAAGGAGCGGCGGAAGGCGCGGGGTTGGGACATGTTTTTCTACGGCACCTGCAACGCACCCATCTCTTGTTGCATGTCGTTGACCTCTTTCCGTTCGACTCGGCCGTCGATCCCGCTACGCAGGCGCATGGCCTGATCAGCGAGTTGGAAAAGTACGATCCAGCACTGGCCGCGAAGCCGAGATGGCTGGTGTTGAACAAGATGGACCTGATACCCGAACCCGAGCGAGCCATTCGGGTCGAGGCTTTCCTCAAACGGTTCGCTGCAAATTCCCCGGTTTTTCAGATATCTGCATTAACCCATGAAGGGTGCTCCAACTTGATCCGATCTGTCTTCGAGCATGTCGCAAAGCTGAAGAATCCCGCGACACCTACGTTTGACCCTCGGTTTGGTGCGGAATCTGAAGACGGAATCTAAGAGATGACAACTAACCTGGCGCAATCGCGCCGCATTGTCGTGAAGCTTGGTTCTAGCCTGGTGACCAATGACGGGCGTGGCATCGATACGGCGGCAGTTCAAAACTGGTGCGAGCAGTTGGCGGCGCTTTCTGCGACGGGGCGCGAAGTGATTGTTGTGTCTAGCGGTGCAGTTGCAGAGGGCGTCAAGCGTTTGGGTTGGCAAACGCGCCCGCAGCAACTGCATGAATTGCAGGCTGCCGCGGCAGTCGGACAGATGGGTTTGGCACAGGTCTACGAAACCAGCCTGCGCACGCACGGACTTTGCAGCGCGCAGATTCTCTTGACTCATGCGGACTTGGCTGATCGCGAGCGATACCTCAACGCTCGATCAACGCTAATGACCCTTTTGCGTCTGCGCGTTATTCCCGTAATCAATGAGAACGATACCGTTGTCAACGAGGAGATCAAGTTCGGCGATAACGATACTCTGGCGGCGCTGGTTTCAAATCTTGTCGAGGCAGATCTGCTTATCATCTTGACTGATCAGCGAGGCCTTTATTCGGCCGACCCCAGAAAAAATCCTGAGGCGCAATTTGTTCACACGGCAGTTGCCGGCGATCCGGCATTGGAGTCAATGGCGGGCGGGGCAGGAAGCACTATTGGCCGGGGCGGGATGATCACAAAGATTTTGGCTGCAAAGCGCGCTGCGCGCAGTGGTGCCAGCACGGTGATTGCTTGGGGTCGTGAGGAGTCGGTCCTGGTTCGGCTTTGCAGTGGTGAAGAAATTGGAACCTCGCTGCGGTCGACAATGCCGAAAATGGCGGCCCGAAAACAGTGGATGATCAACCAACTCCAATTACGGGGGGCGGTTTGCGTGGACGAAGGCGCGGCGTTCAAGATCAGTCGGGAGAATAAGAGTTTATTGCCCGTAGGCATTCGCGAGATTCGCGGCGATTTTCATCGTGGAGATGTGGTGTCAGTGGTCGACACTGAGGGTAGAGAGATTGCACGCGGACTGAGCAACTATGCCAGCGCTGAGGCCAGAATAATTCGGGGCCACACCTCCGCAGTGTTTGAGTCGTTGCTGGGCTTTTCGGGGGAGTCCGAGATGATTCATCGAGATAATCTAATTCTCATGTAGGCAGCGCGAACGGCCATTTTTGTGGTTGGGCTGTATTCACCGAATTCGATCTCTGACTCCGACTAATGCATGGATAAAATATTTAATGTTCTCTCGTCGATCAACCCTTGTCCGCAGCCTCTGGATGGTCGACATCTTGAATTGCTTCAGAAATCCCAGGAGTGAGGTGGGCTGGCCTTGTCAACGTGCAATTGGTAGGTGGTAGATACCTAGAAAGCTCCGTCAAGGCCAATTGATAGACTTGACGCTTGAACTCGATCACGATTTCCAGCGGAATCCAGTATTCGTGCCATCGCCATGCATCGAATTCCGGATGGTTGGTGGCTCGGAGATTCATGTCACTGTCTCTTCCGGTGAGTTGAAGAAGAAACCAAATCTGCTTTTGGCCCCGATAATTCCCGCGTGACTCGCGGCGGATGAATCGATCTGGAACCTCATAGCGCAACCAATCGCGTGTACGCGCGAGGATTCGCACATGGGCGGGATCCAACCCCACCTCTTCGTAAAGCTCTCGGTACATCGCCTGTTCGGGCGTCTCGCCGTGCTTGATCCCGCCTTGCGGGAACTGCCATGAGTGAGTTCGCAGCCGTTTGCCCCAGAACACCTCATTTCGCTCGTTCAGCAGGACGATGCCGACGTTGGGTCGATAACCCTCACGGTCCAGCATAATCAACTCCGGTTTTCGCTAATTTGTCAATTATCGGCGCTCACGGCCAAATGGCAATCGCTGTGTGGGGTACCCCTGCTGTCAGCGCTATGGCACCAAACCCCTTTTCCAACCGCCCCGTTGCGTCATGAAGCTTTCCAACTTTTTCATCTCAACACTCAAGGAGGCGCCGTCCGAGGCGGAAGTCATCAGTCATCAGCTGATGCTTCGAGCCGGCTTCATCAAGCGTTTGAGCGCAGGCATATACACCTACATGCCACTTGGCTTGCGGGTCATCCGCAAGGTCGAGGGCATCGTGCGCGACGAAATGACCGATGCGGGCGCGGTTGAGTTGCTCATGCCCCTCATACAGCCAGCCGAGCTCTGGCAGGAAACTGGACGCTTCGACAAGATGGGCGAGGAGTTGCTGCGCGTCTCAGACCGCCACGATCGAGCCTTCGTCTTCCAGCCAACCAGCGAAGAAGTAGTCACCGACATTGCCCGTCAGGAGTTGCGCAGCTACAAGTCGCTTCCAAAGACGTTTTTCCATATTCAGACGAAGTTTCGCGATGAACGTAGGCCGCGCTTCGGCGTCATGCGTGGGCGAGAGTTCACCATGAAGGACGCCTACTCGTTCGACCGCGATATTGAGTCTGCGCTTCTGAGCTACGACCGCATGTACGCTGCTTACGTGCGCATCTTCAACCGCCTTGGCTTGACCTTCCGCGCAGTCGCCGCGGATACGGGAGCCATTGGCGGAGACCGTTCGCATGAGTTCCAGGTAATCGCCGATGCCGGTGAGGACGCCATCGTGTACTGCGCGTCCTCGGACTACGCCGCCAACCTCGAACTGGCCGAAGCGTTGCCCTTGATTGATGAACGCGCAGTGCCGAAGTCAGCCATGGTCAAGACGTCCACCCCAGGCGTGACCACTTGCGAACGCCTTGCGGGTTTCTTGGCGGTACCCATTGAGCAGACCGTCAAGGCGATGGTTCTCGCGACAGAAGTCACCGATGGTTCGGAAGCGTCTGCGACTCGAGTGTGCTTGCTACTGATTCGCGGTGACCATTCTCTCAATGAGATCAAGGTCAGCAAGCTCCCGGGCTTTGGCAACGGACACCGGTTCGCCACGCCTGCAGAGATCGACGAGTACTTTGGTTGCGTGTCTGGCTACCTTGGTCCTGTCGCGTTGAAGAAGCCACTGGATGTCATCGTGGACCGTACCGTCGCGGCGATGAGTGATTTCATCTGCGGTGCGAATGAAGCCGGATATCACTACACAGGCGTCAACTGGGGGCGCGACGTTCCCGAACCCACTGCAGTAGCTGATCTGCGTAATGTCGTCGAAGGCGACCCGTCGCCTGACGGCAAGGGGCTGTTGTCGATACAGCGAGGTATCGAGGTTGGACACGTGTTCTATCTCGGCACCAAGTACAGCCGAGCCATGAACGCCACATTTCTCGACGATCACGGCAAGGCGCAGTTTCTGGAGATGGGTTGCTATGGGATCGGTATCACGCGCATCCTGGGTGCCGCCATCGAGCAGTGCCATGATGAGCGCGGGATGGTGTGGCCGCGTTCCATTGCACCGTTTGAGGTCGTCATCTGCCCCATCGGCTACGACCGCACGCCCGACGTTCGATCGGCAGCCGACAGGCTGCACGCCTCGCTGATCGCCGAGGGCATCGATGCGGTCCTCGACGACCGTGGCGAGAGACCCGGGGCGATGTTTGCCGACTGGGAACTTATCGGCGTTCCGTGGCGCGTCGTCGTGGGTGACCGTCACTTGAAGAATGGTGCCGTCGAGATCCAAGGTCGAAGCGAAGTGGCAGCCCGGCTGATCCCGATCGAAGCCGTGGTGGCCACCTTGAGGGATCAACTCGCCGGATGAATGTCGCCCGCCGTGCGTTGATGGTGACTGGCCTCGCATCGCTGGTCTCGCCGCCCACGGCGCACGCTGGCTCGCAGATAGAAGAGCCCCTCGCCGATTCGGTCCGTTCCGCCTTGTCGGCGGCGATCGGCGACACCGCTCCGCCCAAGCCGAGCTTCGACACCATGGACGAACGACTCGTCTATCTGCGCTGGCTCAGCGCGACAAGCGAGCGCCTCAAGCGACGCAAGGCGGAGTTCGACACGCGTATCGATTTCCTTGACGCGGTTTGGTACGAGAGCAAGCGCAAGGGGCTCGATGTGTCGCTGGTCCTTGGGCTCATCCAGGTCGAGAGTGGATTCCGCAAGTACGCGATCAGCAGCGTCGGTGCGCGCGGCTATATGCAGGTGATGCCATTCTGGGCGAGGTTGATCGGTGATGGCGATGCCAGCCGCCTGTTCCACATGCAGACGAACCTGCGCTTCGGCTGTGTGATCCTGCGTCACTACCTGTCGATCGAGCGAGGCGATCTCTTCCTCGCTTTAGGCCGATACAACGGCAGTCGCGGAAGGTCGGAGTACCCGAACATGGTGTTCGCGGCTCGGCGGCAATGGGAAGTACTCTGACGCCGCGGCCGGCGACTCTTCAAAGCCCAGTCCACGCCCGCGGCGTTGCTGCAGTCACGCCGACCAGCGTCAGTACTCGCTCGATGGTTTCGTCCACCAGATCGTCTATCGAGGTCAGCCCGAGGTAGAAAGCCGGCAGAGGCGGGAAGATGATGCCGCCCATCTCGGTCACCGCGGTCATGTTGCGCAGGTGAGCGAGGTTGAACGGAGTTTCACGCACCATGAGCACCAGACGGCGCCGCTCCTTCAGGGTGACGTCGGCGGCGCGAGTCAGCAGGTTGTCCGACAGGCCATGCGCCACGGCAGCCAAGGTGCGCATCGAGCAGGGAGCGACGATCATGGCGTGCGTCGCGAACGATCCGCTGGCGATCGAAGCTCCCACGTCAGATGGGTTGTGGGCGTGATCCGCGAGAGCCTCTAGATCTTGGCGGCTCATGCCGACTTCATGGTGGACGTTCAGAATGGCTGCTGGGGTGGCCACCAGATGCGATTCGCACCCCGCCGTTCGCAATCGTCTGAGCAGTCGAACGGCGTACGTAGCGCCCGTTGCGCCAGACACGCCGACGACGATGCGGGGCCGGAGGGCGTGATCCATCAGACCGATCGTCTGGTCTGCTTCAGGACTTGAGCAGCGTTTGCAGTTCGCCGGCTTCGTGCATTTCTGCCAGGATGTCCGACCCGCCCACGAACTCACCCTTCACGTAGAGCTGCGGGATCGTCGGCCAATTCGCGTATTCCTTGATGCCCTGGCGAATGTCCTCATCCTCGAGCACGTTGAATGTCTTGACGTCGGTGGCGCCGCAAGCATTCAGGATCTGGATGGCGCGGCCTGAAAAGCCGCACATCGGAAACTGCGCAGTCCCCTTCATGAACAGGACCACGCGATGGCCCTTGACGATGTCGTCTATACGCTTGTGGATGTCGCTCATGGTGTAGCTCCCGATCAGATGAACTGCTGAAACAGGCGGGAGGTTACATGACAACAACGAGCGCAGCGCTGGCCCTTCAGGGGCGCAAAGACTTCAGAAAGAGTACGACGCGCCGAACTGAATCACTGGCGACATGCGCAGTTCCCGCAGCAAGTCATCGACGGTTGGTCCAGCTCCGGTTGCCGTGCCGAACCTGACCGCCGAGCGGGGCGACTGCCCCAGAAGCCCGACGTCAGCGCTCAGACGCCATCCAGTTCGCGGCATCGCCTCGCTGTAGCCGATGCCGACATAGGGCTGTACGGTCGCGTCGCGCGCTGCCTCGGCGTGCTCACCAAGCCATCCCGCATGGCGAGGCAGTTTGAATCCGGTCTGATCGAGCCCCTGCCCGACCTTCAACTGCCATGGGCTCGGTTGCAAAGGACCGCCTTGAGCATCACCGGGCCCCTGCGCCTGAGCAAGTTGGTAGTGTGTCGCGATTGCGCTGAACAGAATCAGGTGGCGCGTGATCCTCATGATGGTGCTCCTGTACCGACCCAACAACCGATCTCCTCATTCCTGTGCCGCGATCCACCGACCTCCGGTGCAGCGCTTTCGTCCTGCCAGATCGCATCGGCTCTGCACGTCGACGAATCCCCGTTCGACCAACCGCTGCACGACCGCAGGTGCCTGATCGTGACCGTGCTCTAGCGCAAGCCAACCCCCTGGAAACAGGCCGTCGGGCGCCGCATCGATGATCGCGTGCAGGTCGCCCAAGCCATCCTGAGCCGCCACCAGCGCTTCCCTAGGCTCCTGCGCGAGCGCCACAAGATGGGCATCACCAACCGCAATGTACGGCGGGTTCGACAAGACGAGGTGAAAGCGTTGCGGCAATACCGCATGCCACCAATCGCCATGCGCCCATCGGATGTCCAGGCCGAGGCGCAAGGCATTCCTGCGCGCCGTTTCCAGCGCTGCCGGGCTCAAGTCCACGGCCGTGACGTGGGCATGCGGGTAGGTGTTCTTCATCGCCAGAGCGATGGCGCCGCTGCCTGTGCCCAGGTCGAGGACGAACGGCGACGGCAACGGGAAGTGCCGACTGAGGATCTCGAGACCCCACTCGACCAGGGTCTCGGTGTCGGATCGTGGAATGAGCACCGAAGCGTCGACCGACAGTCGCAGCCCGTGAAAGACGGCATCCCCAAGCACATAGGCGATCGGTTCGCCTCGCGCCAAGCGCGCAACGCCGTTGGCGAAGGCGTTGGTGTCGGCCAACTCCATCCATTCGCTTGAGCGAGTCACCAGTTCGCTGCGGCTGCAGGTCAACACCCGGCACAACAGCCATTGCGCCTCAATGCGATCGACCCCTTGCGACTGCGCCCAGATCTGCGCTTGCTCCACGGTCAGCGGTGAAGGCACCGCACCATCGGGGGTCATGCTTCGCCGCTGCCTTCGAGGGCGGCCAGTTGCTCTGCGGCGCTCGCCGCCTGCAGGGAGGCGATCACTTCGTCGAGGTCGCCGTCGAGGATCGATTGCAGTCGGTACAGCGTGAGGTTGATGCGGTGGTCGGTCAGTCGACCCTGCGGGAAGTTATAGGTGCGGATTCGATCGCTGCGATCGCCAGTTCCGATCAGCCCCTTGCGGGTGGCGGCGTCCTTGGCGGCTCGCTCACTGCGTTCCTTGTCGCGCAGACGCGCCGCCAGCACTGCCATCGCCTTGGCCTTGTTGCGGTGCTGCGACCTGTCGTCCTGGCACTCGGCGACGAGTCCTGTGGGCAGGTGTGTGATGCGGATCGCGCTGTCGGTCTTGTTGACGTGCTGTCCGCCTGCACCGCTGGCGCGGAAGGTGTCGATGCGCAGATCAGCAGGATTCAGCGCCACCTCTTGCGCTTCGTCCGGTTCGGCCAGAACGGCCACAGTGCAGGCGCTGGTGTGGATGCGTCCCTGCGTTTCGGTCACCGGCACGCGCTGCACACGATGTCCTCCTGATTCGAACTTCAATCGACCGTAGACCCCATCTCCTTCCAATCGCACCACCAGTTCCTTGTAGCCGCCGAGGTCTGATGTGCTCTCCGAAAGCACCTCGGTGCGCCAGCCCTGCCGCTCTGCGTGCCGAAGGTACATGCGGGCAAGGTCCGCGGCAAAGAGCGCTGACTCGTCGCCGCCGGTTCCCGCACGGATCTCGACAAAGGCGTTGCGCGCATCGTCGGGATCGACTGGCAGCAAGGCAGTGAGCAGTTCGTCCTGAAGTCGTCCGACGTCCGCTTCGGCATCGGCGATTTCCTCACGCGCGAGATGCTCCATCTCGGCGTCACCCTGCACATCAGCCAGCAGGTGTCTGGCGGCCGCGGCATCGCTCTCGCGTTGCTTGAAGCGCTTGAACCGGTCGCTGACCGCCGCCACTTCAGCATGCTCGCGCGTCACGGCTCGATAGCGTTTGGCGTCGGCACCGATGCCCGGATCGGCGAGTGTGGCCTCGAGTTCATCGAGGCGCATCAACAGGCGTTCGAGTTGCTGTCGGAAAGCGGTCTTCATCAGTGCGCACGCGCAACGTCGAAGCTGCGCATCGAGAAGGGGCACTGCCGCGAAGCGCGCAGCGCAATGGAGGTGGTCCGGGATTCAGGCCGCTCAGCGGCGACCTCGTCGACGGCGAAAGCTAACGCTCTGCGTCGCCGTGACGGTCTGTCTTCTCGGCAGCAGTACCCTGCGCTCTGCCAGCATGCCCGCTGTTGCGCAGAAACAGACGCGACAGCGTGTGACTGAGCTCAGCGCGGTCATCGACTTCGGCGTGGTGAAGTTCCGAAAGGGCACCGTGCAGCAGCTTGTGCGTGAGGCCGCGCGACAGAGACTCCAGCACTGTGTCCACGCTTTCGCCCTTGGCGATGAGCTTGCGCGCCTTGGCAATCTCGGCATGACGCCACTCGTCTGCCTGCGCGTTGAGTGCCTGAATGAGCGGCACCGCACCCCGCTGGTCGAGCCAGCGCACGAACCCCTGCACGCCGGTTTCGATGATCGCTTCTGCTTGTTGCACCGCCGCCTGCCGCTTCTCGCCGGCCATCTGCACCAGCGACGACAGGTCGTCGACCGTGTACAGGTAGACGTCGGACAGGCGGCTGACTTCGGGTTCGATGTCTCGCGGCACGGCGAGGTCGACCATGAAGATCGGCCGACGTCTGCGCAGCTTCAAGGAGCGTTCGACGGCACCAAGGCCGATGATCGGCAGCGTGCTGGCTGTGCAGGAGATGATCACGTCGAACTCCGCCAGACGCTGTGGCAAGTCACCGAGGGGCATCGATTCAGCGTTGAACTTGGCCGCAAGACGCTCACCGCGTTCGCGGGTGCGGTTGGCCAGAGCCATCGCTCGTGGCTTTCGGGCAGCAAAGTGGGTGGCGACGAGTTCGATCATCTCGCCAGCACCGACGAAGAGCACCTTCAATTCGCCCATGTCCTCGAACAGCTGTGTCGCCAGACGCACGGATGCGGCCGCCATGCTGATCGAATGCGAACCGATCTCGGTCGAGGTGCGCACTTCCTTTGCTACCGAGAACGAGCGCTGGAACATCTGGTGCAAAGTGCTGCCCAGCGTTCCGGCGCTGTCGGCCTCTCGCACCGCCTGCTTCATCTGCCCGAGGATCTGCGGCTCGCCCAGGACCATCGAGTCGAGTCCGCTGGCAACGCGAAACGCATGGCGTGCGGCTGCGCCGTTTTCGAGCACATAGGCGTGCTGCTGCAGACTGGATCGCGACAAGCCGCCCACCTCGGCCAGCCAGTCCATGGCCGGCACCACCAGTTCCGAATCGGCTCCGACATAGAGTTCGGTGCGATTGCATGTCGACACGAGAGCCGCCTCCGGTGCGCGCTCGACCCGTTGCCGGAATGCCATCAATGTCGGCGCCAGTTGCTCCGTGGCGAACGCGAACTTGCCGCGCAGGTCCAGCGGCGCGGTGGCGTGGTTCAGTCCAAGGGCGAAGACACTCATGGTTGTCAGAGAAAATTTACAGCAATTCTTCGATCGTGCCCATCCCGAGATTCCGCGATCAGCCGCCCGAGCACTTTCACGACCAGATGGCTTTCGGTGGTTCTAGCCTGCCTCAACGACCATGACCTTGATCCAGATCGTCCCGCATGCCATTGGGTTCCTCCTGACTCCGATTCTCCTCGGCCTTCTCGCCTCGCTGATCGCGAAGGCCTTGTGGCGGGGGGCACTGCGCCACGCGCGTTGGCCCGCCTTGGCTGCCCGTTGCGTCGGCGCGTCCCTTTCAGTGGCGGTTTCCGGACTCATGCTGAGCGGACGCGACGGCCGCGTGCTGACGTACGCCTTCATGGTGCTGTCCTGCGCAGTGGTTCTCGCTTGGAGCGCACGGGCTGCACGTTGACTACGGCACACCGCATCAAGGCGGCGCGCTTGCATCTCTAGCCGGCCGCGCCAAGCGCCTCGACAGTGCGCACTTCGCCGCGCAGCGAATGCGGGTTAACCTGGGTGATCACGACATCAACCAGTTGACCAACGAGCCGCTGTGCGCCCTTGAAGTTCACCTTCCGGTTGCACACCGTGCGCCCCATCAACTCGTCGGCATCCTTGCGCGATGCGCCCTCGACCAGCAAGGTCTGCACGCTGCCGATCATGGCCCGGCTCAAGCCCTGGGCATGGTCGTCGATCGTCGCCTGGAGTTGCTGCAGGCGTTCGAGCTTGACCGCATGCGGGGTGGTGTCGACCAAGCCCGCTGCCGGGGTTCCCGGGCGCGGGCTGAAGATGAAGCTGAAGCTGTTGTCGAAACCGATCTCTTCGATCAGCCGCATCAACCGCTCGAAATCGTCGTCGGTCTCCCCCGGAAAGCCGACGATGAAATCGCTCGAGAGCCGCAGGCCGGGGCGCACCGCGCGCAGCTTTCGAACCGTGCTCTTGAACTCCATGGCGGTGTAGCC
>VYKX01000043.1_pt1 | contig 44744 bp, 47 predicted proteins | sample 5114471 | NCBI WGS metagenome assembly VYKX01 (sample SAMN12291785, study PRJNA351875) | freshwater metagenome | isolation source: freshwater lake | place: USA: Michigan, Gull Lake | collected 2013-08-08
TGTTGACCGATGGGCGCGGAAACATCGCGCGCGACGGATCCCCGGGACGCGCGCGTGCGACCGAGGACCTGAGCCTGGCCGCTCGCCAGTTCCGCGCCGTCGGGCTGGGCGCCTTGCTGATCGACACCTCGCCGCAGCCGGTGCCGGCAGCACGTCAGCTGGCGACGGACATGGGTGCGACCTACCTGCCGCTGCCGTATGCCGGGTCGTCGATCTTGTCGAAGGCGGTCGGGCAGGCGGTTCGGGCGGTGCAATCTTCACCGTCGTCCGGTAGCGGATCTTCTGCCGGACAGACGCGATGACCGATCGAGCAGACCGTCTCGACTGGGCGGTCGAAGGGCGTGACTGGCCGCACCGCGAGGCGAGCCACTTTGTCGATGCCGCCGGACTGCGCTGGCATGTGCAGCGCTTCAGCGGACCCCACGGCACGGCACCGCTGGCCCTGCTGCTGCACGGCACGGGCGCCTCGGCGCATTCGTGGCATCCGATGCTCCCCTTGCTGCGGCCGCACTTCGAGGTGCTGGCGCTCGATCTGCCGGGACACGCCTTCACGTCGATGCCGAGCGCAGCGCAGTTCACGCCGTCAGGAATGGCCCGCGCGGTGAGCGCCTTGCTGAAGGAGCTCGGCGTCGCTCCGGCACTGATCGTCGGTCATTCAGCGGGAGCCGCGGTCGGTGCCCGCATGGCGCTCGACGGACTGGTGACGCCGAAGCTGATCGTCAGCCTGAATGGTGCTTTCCTGCCGTTACCGGGAGTGGCTGGGTGGGTGTTCCCGCCGGTCGCCAAGTTGATGGCGGCGATGCCCTTCACGTCGGAAATGGTGTCGCGTCGCGCGGCAGACCGCGGCGCGGTCGAGCGGCTGGTGAACGGCACGGGCTCGCGGCTCGATCCGGCCAGCACCGATCTGTACGCCAGGCTGGTGCGCAACCCGGGTCATGTGGCCGGATCGCTCGGCATGATGGCGAACTGGGACGTGCGCACCCTGTGGCTGGATCTGCCCCGCCTGACACCGTATCTGGCGCTGGTCGTGGCCGAGAACGATCGCGCCGTGCCGCCGTCGCAGGGCCGCCAACTGCTGGCGCGCATGACACCGCCAGCGCGAGCCACCCTGGTGAACCTGCCCAGACTCGGGCACCTGGCACATGAGGAAGATCCGGCGTCGAGCGCTGCGGCGTGCATCGACTCAGCGCGCGCTGCCGGCGTGCTGGACAAGGTTTGAGCGCACCCGCAGAGCGCGGCGAACTCAGGGCTGTACGGTGTCGATGACGATGGCGAGTCCGGTGCTGCCGGTCTTCACGTTGGTCACTTGCCCTGAAAGATCCCCTGCGCTCGGCATCGCATTGCCCGACTTCGAGATCCGCGCTCCGACGACGACGAGCGGATGCGTCGACAACGTCATCGCCGGCGACATGGCCAACGAATCGTCGAGCGTGAAGTCGATCGGCAGGTCGGCCACCGTCTTGCGCAGGATGGCGAGTGGCATGCGCGGGCCTTCTGCGGCACGAGCAAAGATGAAGACCACATCGGTCGGCGCTGCCTTGGCAGCAAGCGCCGGCGCGAGCGTGACCCGGCCGCTGACGCTCGTCGCGGCCGCCGCACCCGCCGTGGAAGCCTTTGCAGCAGTGGGTGGCGGCGTCGCCGTCACCGCTGCTGCCGATGCCGAAGCAGACACCGTCGCGGCGGCGGCTTGCGTGCCGGGCGGCAAGGCCTTGCGTGCGGCTTCAATGCTGCTGTCGAGTCCGTTGGCGAAATCGCTGCCGGGCGGGGCGAGTTCCCGGGCCCGCGTCCAGTAGCCGAGCGCTTTCGCGTAGTCCTGGGCCTCGAAGGCGCCGCTTCCGGCGAGGGCCAGCGCCTTGAGATTGCTCGGGTCTAGAACAAGGGCCTGGGCGACCAGGCGGGCGGGCTCGCCAGCGAGCTTCTGACCCTGAAGCACCGCAAGCACGTCCGCGTGGTCGGTCAGCAATTGGGCGTCCTGAGGTGCGAGCTTCACTGCCTTGGCATACGCAGCGCTCGACTCGGGGAAGCGTTGCATGGCTGCATAGGTTCGCGCGAGCAGCGTCCAGCCCTGGACGTCATCGGGGCGCGATTCCATGCGTTCGGCGAGTTGCTTGACGAGGGTTTCGACCTGCTCGACGGTGACGCCGTCGGTGTCGGCCTGCATGCCGCGCGAGACGGACGCCATCACCGCCTCGGGCTGACCGATGCGGGCATAGATGACGCCGGCGAGCAGGGGGACGCCGATCGTCATCACTGCGATCGTTCTCCATGGTCGTTCGGCCCGAGCGTTCGGCGCCAAGGCGCCCGAGCTTGCCACGCTGCCAAGATCGATTTCCTCGAGCACGCGACGCTCGACCTCCTCGCGTCCCAGGCGGTGCTGCTCGGCGTCGATCAGGCCGCGCGCCAGATCAGCGTCGAGTTGGGTGAGCTGATCGCGCAGGATCTGCAACGTCGCCTCGCGTGCGAGGGGGGCGTCGGTGGGGGACAGGCCGGTGTGTCGCTGGCGCCAGAGGGCGAAGGCGAGCCACGAAAAGGCGGCGACGGTGAGCGTCGCGGCCACGATCCAGAACGTCGTCATGCGCCGGGGGACCCTTTGTCGTCGAGCAGTTGTCTTGCGCGCTGCAGGTCGGGTGTGCTCAGGGGCGCACTCGCCACAAGCTTGCGGCTGCGGATCGCACGGGTGAGTGCGAACGCGGCACCCAGCAGCAGCGCGAACGGGCCGGCCCACAAGAGCACGGTGGTCGCCTTGAGCGGCGGGCGGTACAGCACGAAATCGCCGTAGCGCTCGACCATGAAATCGAGGATCTGGCGCTCGCTCTGACCATCGCGCAGCTTGGTTCGGATCTGCTGGCGCAGGTCGACCGCCAGATCGGCGTGCGAAGCGGCGATCGTTTCGTTCTGGCAAACGAGGCAGCGCAATTCCTCGGCGACCTTCAGAACCCGTGCTTCCAGCGCAGGGTCTGCCGAGAGGCTGCTGGCCTCCTTGCCGTGCGCGGTCAGCGCCAGAAGACTGAAGAGCAACGAAGCGAGAAGGCGGGCGATCACGGCGAAGCCTCGAGTTGCGCTACCAGCGGCAGCAGCGTTGCGCTGAGCGATTCGGCAGTGACCGGACCGATCTGCTTGTGGCGAATCACGCCCTGCTTGTCGATGACGAAGGTCTCGGGCACGCCGTAGACACCGTAATCGATGCCGACAAGCCCGTCGGTGTCGGACAGCGACGCGATGTACGGGTTGCCGTGCTTCTGCAGCCAGGCCAGACCGTCGTCACGCTTGTCCTTGTAGTTCAAGCCGTAGAGCTTGACCTTGCCATCCTTGGCCAGATCCACCAGCAGCGGATGCTCTTGCCGGCAGGCGACGCACCACGACGCCCACACGTTGAGCATCCACACCTGACCGCGCAGATCCTGCGTCTTCATGCGCAACGAGGGGTCGTCGATGCGCGGCAGGTCGAATGCCGGCGCTGCCTTGCCGATGAGCGGCGAAGGCACCTCGCGCGGATCGCGGTTCAGGCCCACCGCCAGGAAAGCCACCATCACCATGAAGATGATCAGCGGCAACAGGTATCGCTTCATCGGATCGTGGAATTTCGCGCCATGGCGGTCGGCTGCGGAAGCGGGGAAAGCGGTGGCGACGGCGGTGACTGAGGCGGCGCGCCAAGGGGCCCGGAAATGACGGTGCGCTTGACCCTGTAACGACGGTCGAGCACTGCGAGGAAGCCGCCGCCGGCCATCAGCAGGCAGCCGATCCAGATGAGGTTGACAAGGGGCTTGTGGTGCACACGCACGCTCCAGGCGTTCGCACTGACCGGTTCGCCGAGCGCCACGTACAGATCGCGCGCAATGCTGCGATCGATGGCGACCTCGGTCATCGGCGAGCGCGACACGTTGTACACGCGGCGCTCGGGCCGCAGCGTCGCGACAGGCTCGCCGTCGCGGGTGACCTTGATCACCCCTTGTGCCGCCATGTAGTTGGGCCCCTTGACCTGGACGACGTCTTCCATCGTGAAGGTGTAGCCACCGGCGGTGGTCGTCTCACCGCGCTGCATCCGCACGTCGCTTTCGGTCTGGTAGCCGTTCACGACCGTGACTCCCAGAACAAACACCGCCACACCCAGGTGCGCAAGCAGCATGCCGTAGTAACTGCCGGACTGGGCACGCACGCGATCAAGCAGGCCCGGCGCCGGGTGCTCGCGCAACCGAAGTACCAGGTTCACGACAACGGTACTGGCGACCCATGTGGCCATGAAGAGGCCAAAGCCGATCATCGGCGTCCATTTGCCGGGAGCAAGCGGTGCAAGAGCGGCGCTCACTGCACAGACCAGCGCGGCCCAGCGCAGACGGCGGGCGAGGTCGATCACGCCGGCCTGTCGCCAGCGGGCGAGGGGTCCCACGCCCATCAGGAATAACGCCGGCGTCATCAATGGCACGAACACGGCGACGAAGTAGGGCGCACCCACCGAAATCTTGCCCATGTTCAGGGCATCGAGAGCCAGCGGGTAGAGCGTGCCCAACAGCACGGCCCCAGCGGCCACCACCAGCAACACGTTGTTGGCGAGGAGCATCGATTCGCGCGACACCAGGTCGAAGCTGCCACCGAGACCGACCTTTGGCGCGCGCCAGGCGAACAACAGCAGCGAACCACCCACGACGAAGGCCAGGAAGCCGAGGATGAAGACGCCTCGCGCCGGGTCGGTGGCGAACGCGTGCACCGAGCTCAGCACACCCGAGCGCACGATGAAGGTGCCCAGCAGTGACAGCGAAAAAGCCATGATCGCGAGCAGCGCGGTCCACATCTTGAAGCCGCCACGTTTTTCGGTGACCGCCAGTGAATGGATGAGCGCGGTACCGACCAGCCACGGCAAGAACGAAGCGTTCTCGACGGGATCCCAGAACCACCAGCCTCCCCAGCCGAGTTCGTAGTAGGCCCAGAAGCTGCCAAGCGCGATACCGAGGGTCAGAAAGCACCAGGCCACTGTGGTCCAAGGGCGTGACCAGCGCGCCCATGCGGCGTCGAGCCGTCCCGACAGCAGCGCCGAAATCGCGAATGCGAAGGAGACAACGAAGCCGACGTAGCCCATGTAGAGCATCGGCGGATGGATGATCATTCCCGGGTCCTGCAGCGCAGGGTTCAGGTCGCGGCCGTCGAGTGGAGCGGGCAGCAGACGCTCGAACGGGTTCGAGGTGAACAGTGTGAACAGAATGAAGCCGCAGCTGACCAGACCCATCACGCCCAGGACGCGTGACACGGTGACATCGTCGAGGCGTTTGGAGAACGTGGCCACCGCCAGCGTCCAACCCGACAGGATCAACGACCAGAGCAGGATCGAGCCTTCGTGGTTGCCCCACACCGCAGTGATGCGGTAAATCGTCGGCAATGCGGTGTTGGAGTTCTCTGCGACGAGCAGGACCGAGAAGTCGTCGGTCACGAAGGCGTACGTGAGGCAGGCGTACGACAGCAAAGTGAAGAAGAACTGCCCTTGCGCCGACGGCCGCGCCAGCGACATCCACGCCGCATTGCCGCGGTGCGCGCCGGCCAACGGCAGGAAGCTTTGCGCCAGCGCCATCGTCAGCGCCAGGATCAGGGCGATGTGCCCAATTTCAGGGATCATGGCTGAGCTCCGGGGTTCTGCGCCGATGACGTCATGGGACCGCCGGGCATCTCGCCCTTGCGCGCCTTGGCGAGCGCGTCGGCCGCTTCGGGGGGCATGTAGTTCTCGTCGTGCTTGGCCAGCACCTGCTCGGCGCGAAAGACGCCGTCGGAGCCGAGCGTTCCCTGCGCGACCACGCCCTTGCCTTCCTTGAAGAGGTCGGGCAACAGGCCGGTGTACGTGACGGGCACCGTGCGCGCCAGATCGGTTACCACGAAGTTGACGGTGAGCGAGTGCTCGTCACGCTTGATGCTGCCCTCCTCGACCAGGCCGCCGACGCGGAAACTGCGCTCGCGAGGCGCTTCGTTAGCCGCGATCTGCGAAGGGCTGAAGAAGAACACCAGGTTGCTCTGGAAGGCATTGAGCACGAGGGCGGTTGCCAAGCCCAGCGTCGCGATACCTGCACCGATCGCGAGTGCCCGTTTCGTCCGAGGTTTCATGTGGGTTCTCCAAAATCGACTTCACGTTGCAACGCGTGCTCCTGTGACAGGGCCCGTCGACGCGCTCCGATCGCCCAGATCTCGACGGCGATGACGGCAGCCGTGACGCCGAACGAGCCCCAGACATACAGGCCGTAACCGCCCATGGCGACGAACTCCGACCAACTGTTCCACCAGATCATGCGCGCGCCCCACGAGGTGAGCCGTCTACCGATGCGCCGACGGTGCGTCGCGATGGAGTCGTCCGCGGTGTCATGCGTTCCCCAGTTCTGCACGGACCCACACCGCATGCCGCTCGCGCTCCAGGATGACGCTGCGCAAGCGAGCCAGAGCAACCGCGAAGCAATACATCCAGAACGCCAACGCCATCAGGAGCATACCGGTGAGCATTGGCGTCGCCATGCTCGAACCCTTCGTGAAGGTGACCGAAGCTCCCTGGTGGAGGGTGTTCCACCACTTGACAGAGAAGTAGATGATGGGCACGTTGACCGCGCCGACGATGGCCAGCAGCGCTGCGGCCCGGTCCGCGCGTCGCGGATCCTCGATCGCCGCATGCAGCGACATGAAACCGATGTACAGAAACAGAAGGATCAGCTCCGAAGTGAGCCTCGCGTCCCATACCCACCATGTTCCCCATGTGGGGCGACCCCACAGCGCCCCTGTCCACAGCGCGATGAAGGTCATCAGTGCGCCTGTCGGCGCCAGCGAAATGGCGAGCATCGCTGCAAGCCGCGTGTTGAACACCAACCCGATGGCAGCCCAGAAGGCCATCGCCAGGTAAACGACCATCGACATCCAGGCCGCTGGTACGTGGATGTAGATGATCCGGTAGGCATCCCCCTGCTGGTGATCGGTCGGTGCGACGAGCATGCCCACATAAAGCCCCGCCAGCGCGAGGATCAGGGCGAGTGCGCCGAACCATGGGACAGCACGTCCGGCCAGCGGGTAGAAGCGCTGCGGCGCGGCGAACTTGAACCAGTTGATGTCTAGGGATGACAAGGGCGGAACTCCGTGCGCCAACGCTGAAACGCTTTGCCAGCGCGGTGCGCGCGGCGATGCGGAGCGGGATTGTGCAACGCGTTCATTCCATGGAAATCCGAAGGGCTGTCGAGGCCGCCCACGGCGACAGGAAGAGTGCCAGCGACAGCATCGCGCCGAGTAGGGAGAAGTGTCCGCCGACCGGCATCCCTGCCGCGGCCGCGTCGACGGCGCCCGCGCCAAAGATCAGCACTGGAATGCACAGGGGCAACACCAACAGGGACAGCAGGACGCCGGCACCACGAACGCCGACCGTCAGCGCAGCGCCGATGGCGCCGATCAGACTGAGCAGCGGCGTTCCGACCAGCAGCGCCAGTGCCAGCACGCCGATGGACTCGGCCGGAAGATCGAACTGCAAGGCCAGCAGCGGGGCGACCAACGTCAACGCCAGCCCCGAACACACCCAGTGCGCCGCCATCTTGGCGAGCACCACCAAGGGCAAGGGACAAGCCGACAGCAGCAACTGTTCGAGCGTGCCGTCCTGATGGTCATCAGCAAAGAGTCGGCCAAGCGACAGCATCGAGGCCAGCAGTGCCGCGACCCAGATGACGCCGGGCGCCATGGTTCTCAGCATCCGAGGCTCCGGTCCGACGCCGAGCGGGAAGAGGCTCACCACGATCACGAAGAAGAAGAGCACCGCGAAGGTGTCAGCGCGGCGCCGAATAGCCAGCCGCAGATCGCGCACGAAGACGGCGCGGACGATGTCGACAGTGGAGGAGAGGGAACTGTCGCCAGATTCGCTTGGCGCAGGATGAACGGGCATCACAGGGCGAGTTCCCGCTGCCTGACGCTGGCGTCGAGCGGTATGGCCTGGTGGCTCGTCAGAACCACGATTCCGCCAAGGCTGAGATGGGTTGCGACCAGCCCTGCCAGCCACTCGCTCGCAGCGGTATCGAGCGCATTGAAGGGCTCGTCGAGGACCCAAAGTCGCGCCGCATGCCCTTGGACCAGTCGCGCCAGATTGACACGTCGACGCTGTCCCTGCGACAGGCTTCTTGCAGGCAAGTATTCGCGCGTGCGCAGACCGGCGGCCGCCAGCGCCTTCATGGCGAGCGGGCGCTCGAGGCGGTGACCGGACATGATGCTTGCGGCGATGAGATTCTCGAGCGCAGTGAGGTCGTCCTTCAGCGCGGCGGCGTGGCCCAGGTAGATCAGGTCGCGGTGGAACTCGTCGCGTTGCTCCGACAGCGAACGCCCCTGCCAGAACACTTCGCCTTCGCTCGGTGCAGTCAGCCCGCAGAGGATGCGCAGCAGACTGGTCTTGCCGGCGCCATTGGCGCCCAGAACCCGCAGCAGTTCGCCACCCGCCAGCACCAGATCGACACCGCTGAAGAGACGCCTCGATCCACGGTTGCAGGCGAGACCGCGAAGTTCGAGCGCTGGGGCTGGGCCGTCCGGGCCGTCGTGCACCTTCGAGCCAAGAGTAGAAGTCAAGTCGGCGTGCTTCGGCAATGTTGAGCCGGTTCAAACCGGCCGGGGTCGGACGACCCGGTCGCGCAGCGGATCTGCGCTTCAAGCGGATTATCCTGACGCTGCACTCTGATTGACCAGCGAGAGAGAACGCATGAGTTCATCGTGGCTTGCCTTGTTCGAAATGCTGCTGGTCGTAGGCGGCGTCGCTGGCTGGGCGGCGTGGGAGTTGCGAACGCTGCGTCGGGAGGCCGAGCGTCGCGAGTTGCGTGGCGGCGACCACAGGCCCGACGACACCGTCGATGGTCAGTGACTTTTCATCACGACTGCTGTGACCTGCCTGCGGGTGAATGCCCGTCACCACGGCGGGGGGATTCACATATAGTGCGCGGCGCCCGCGGTTGGCCTCATCAGCCACGCAACCGGGCCTCTGGCTGCCCCACTCCCATCATCGAGTGAGCAGGTTCCCCTTGAACCGTTGTCCCTGTGCCTTGTGGCGGTAAACCGCCCAAAGGCGTTACCGTGGAGTTGCTTCACGGACATCCGAACACACTGGCCCGAATGCAGACATCCTTTCAAGAGCTCCTCGCCGCTGGCGCTGATGCGGCCTCCGCCATCTCGGCTCCTGGACGCACCGCGCTGTCCTTCGGGGGCTTGCGTGCCCTCGTGGGGGACACCCTCGCCACGCTCAACGCACTGGGTGTCGGTCGCAACGATCGGGTCGCCATCGTGCTCAACAACGGCCCGGAGATGGCAGCCTGCTACATCGCCTGCGCTGCAGGCACGACCAGCGCTCCGTTGAATCCGGCTTACCGGGCCGACGAGTTCGAGTTCTATCTGTCTGACCTGAATGCGAAGTTGCTGATCGTCGAGCGCACCAGCACGTCGCCCGCCATCGACGTCGCCACGAAGCTGGGCGTGCCGGTGGTTGAGCTGGTGGTGGCCGACGGGGCGCCAGCCGGACAGTTCACGCTCGTGCCGCGTTCACAGGCGTCGGGCGCCTCGGCAAATCACGGTGGGTTTGCATCAGGCACCGATATCGGCATGGTGCTGCACACGTCTGGAACCACTTCGCGCCCCAAGATCGTCCCGCTGTCGGTCGCGAACCTCTGTGCTTCGGCCACCCATATCCGCGAGACGCTTCAGTTCACGCCGAGCGACATCGGCCTGAACATCATGCCGCTGTTCCACATCCATGGCCTGATCGCTGGAGTGCTGGCACCGATCTCGGCGGGTTCGCAGGTGTTCTGCACTCCGGGCTTCAACGCTTTGAAGTTTTTCCAGTGGATGGACGAAGCCTCGCCCACCTGGTACACCGCGGTGCCAACAATGCATCAGGCCATCGTCTCGCGGGCGAAGGGCAACGTCGAGATCATCAAGCGCCATCCGCTGAGGTTCCTGCGGTCGTCGTCGTCGTCGATGCCGCCACAGGTGATCCGTGAACTCGAAGAGATCTTCGGTTCGCCGCTGATCGAGTCCTATGGCATGACCGAAGCCACGCACCAGATGGCATCGAATCCGCTGCCGCCGAAGGCGCGCAAGCCGGGGTCTGTCGGGGTTGCGGCAGGCCCGGAAGTGGCCATCATGGGTGAAGACGGTGAGGTGCTGGCTCGCGGCGAGGTCGGCGAGATCGTCATCCGCGGCCCGAACGTCACTGCCGGCTATGAGAACAACCCGAAAGCCAATGCCGAGGGATTTCGCGACGGCTGGTTCCGCACCGGCGACCAGGGCGTGATGGACAGCGAGGGCTATCTCAGCATCACTGGCCGACTCAAGGAAATCATTAACCGCGGCGGCGAGAAGGTCAGCCCGCGAGAGGTCGACGAGATTTTGATGGACCACCCTGCCGTTGCGCAGGTCGTGTGCTTCGGCATGCCGCACCCAAAACTCGGCGAGGAAGTTGCCGCTGTGGTGGTCTTCAAGGAAGGCGCCTCGGCCACCGAGCGCGAGATTCAGGAGTTCGTTGCCAAGCGCGCCGCCGACTACAAGGTGCCGAAAAAGATCCTCTTCATGGACGAGATTCCGAAGGGCGCTACCGGAAAACTGCAACGAATCGGGCTCGCACAGAAACTCGGCCTCGTCTGAATTTACCCAAGGCTTGCCAAAACCCCGCGCTGACGGGGCCGACAACAACGAGGCTCGAAGCCACCATCCGCGACTTTCCCCTTCACCTCACCCCACCAACCCAGGAGACAACATGAGCCCTTTTCGATTTCCTTTGAAGGCAGCCATTGCCGCGGCAGCGGCTGTTCTGCTCAGCGGCACGGCCTTCGCCGCTTGGGAACCCACCAAGCCCGTCGAGTTCGTCGTTCCGGCCGGAACGGGTGGTGGAGCCGACCAGATGGCGCGCTTCATTCAGGGCGTGGTGTCGAAGAACAAGCTGATGCCCCAGCCCATCATCGTCGTCAACAAGTCGGGCGGCGCTGGTGCCGAGGGCTTTCTCGATGTCAAGGGCGACAAGGGCAATCCGCACAAGATCGTCATCACCTTGTCGAATCTGTTCACCACACCACTGGCGACCGGTGTTCCATTCAACTGGCGCGACATGACTCCCGTGGCCATGCTCGCACTCGACGAGTTTGTGCTGTGGGTGAACGAGGAATCGCCGCACAAGACGGCCAAGGCCTACGTCGAGGCGGTGAAGTCTCAGCCTGACAACACCCTCAAGATGGGCGGCACCGGGTCGAAGCAGGAAGACCAGATCATCACCGTGCTGATCGAAAAGGCCGCCGGCAAGAAGATTCGCTACATCCCGTTCAAGGGCGGCGGCGACGTGGCCGTGCAGTTGGTGGGCAAACACATTGATTCGACGGTCAACAACCCGATCGAAGCCGAGTCGCACTGGCGTGCTGGCAAGCTGCGAGCACTGTGCGTGATGGACAAGGCGAAGATGCCTTATCCGGAGAAGCTCACGGCCACGCAGTCGTGGCAGGACATCCCGACCTGCGCGTCGGCCGGCATTCCAGTCGATTACCTGATGCTGCGCGGCATCTTCATGCCTGCAGGCGTGACGCCCGAGCAGGTCGCCTACTACGTCGACCTTTTCAAGAAGTTGCGCGCAACGCCGGAGTGGAAGGAGTTCATGCAGAAGGGCGCCTTCAACCAGACGTTCATGACGGGTCAGGAGTTCATCGACTGGCTCGGCAAGAACGAGCAGATGCACCGCGTGCTGATGAAGGAAGCCGGCTTCCTGGCCAACTGATGTGGTGGGCGGCGATGCCGCCGCCCCTGCGCCCAACCCGAACGACTGAATCCACCGCTCCATAAGCGGTGGGCTGGAGCTTTTTATGAGCGAGCCCGACGACGACGGCAGCGAATCGATCAAGGAACGTGGACCCGAGGTGGCGGTTGCGGCCATCCTGGTGGCACTGGCTCTCGTGGTGATCGCCGACAGTCTGAGAGTGGGCATCGGCTGGGCCGAGGACGGACCGCGTTCCGGGTACTTCCCGTTCTACATTGGCTTGCTGCTGCTCGCTTCGAGCGGAACGATCCTCATCAAGGCGTTGATTGGCTGGCGCAGTGCGACAGCGCCTTTCGTCAAGCGCAGCGAGCTCTCGGACGTGATGGCGGTGCTCGTGCCGATGCTGATCTATATCGGCGTCATGAACTGGACAGGCATCTATCTGGCGTCGGTCGTGCTCATCGGTTACTTCATGCGTCGGCACGGAAAGTTTGGCTGGCCGTTGTGCGCCAGCGTGGCAGTCGGCGTGCCGCTCACTTTCTTCATCGTGTTCGAACGATGGTTCCTCGTGCCGCTGCCGAAGGGCCCTTTTGAAGCTCTCTTCGGACTCTGAGCCATGGAACAAATCAATGACCTGATGCACGGGTTCAGCGTCGCGCTGACCGGACCCAATATCGTTTTCATGCTGGTGGGCATCCTGATGGGCGTGCTCATCGGCGTGCTGCCTGGGTTGGGCGGAGCCAACGGCATCGCAATCCTTCTGCCGCTCACCTTCAGCATGAACCCGACGTCGGCGATCATCATGCTGTCGTGCATCTATTGGGGTGCCTTGTTCGGCGGGGCGATCACCTCGATCCTGTTCAACATCCCTGGTGAGCCCTGGTCAGTGGCGACCACCTTCGACGGCTACCCCATGGCACAGACCGGCCGGGCAGCACAGGCGTTGACAGCGGCCTTCACGTCATCCTTTGTCGGTGCGGTGTTCGCTGTGATGCTGATCACCTTCCTCGCGCCGCTGCTCGCCAAGTTCGCACTCAAATTCGGACCGGCGGAGTTCTTCGCCGTGCAGTTGCTGACGTTCTGCAGTTTTGTCGGCATGAGCAAGGAGCCGCCGGCGAAGGTCATCGCCTCGATGATGCTCGGCTTCGCGCTTGCAGCGGTAGGCCTGGATAACGTCACCGGACAGCTGCGCATGACCTTCGGATCGCCGGAACTGCTCAAAGGGTTCGACTTCCTGATCGCTGTGATCGGACTGTTCGGCATCGGCGAGATCCTGCTGACCATGGAAGAAGGCCTCGCGTTCAAGGGCAAGTCGGCGAAGATCAATTTCAAGGTCGTCTGGCAGACGTGGAAGGAACTCCCGCGTTATTCCATGACCTTCCTGCGTTCAACTGCAGTCGGCTGCTGGATGGGCATCACGCCGGGCGGCGCAACGCCAGCGTCGTTCATGAGCTACGGCATTGCTCGTCGCCTGTCGAAGGACCCGCAGTCCTTCGGCAAGGGCAACATCGAAGGCGTCGTCGCACCCGAGACCGCGGCGCATGCGGCCGGCACCTCGGCGCTGCTGCCGATGTTGACCCTCGGCATCCCTGGCTCGCCCACAGCCGCGGTGCTGCTCGGTGGTCTGCTGATCTGGGGCCTGCAACCGGGCCCGATGCTCTTCGTCGAGCAGAAGGAGTTCGTCTGGGGACTGATCGCCTCGATGTACCTGGGCAACATCGTCGGCCTGATCGTCGTGCTGACGACCGTGCCTTGGTGGGCAGCGATCCTGCGGATCCCGTTCTCGGTGATTGCGCCGGTCATCGTGGTGATCTGTGCGATCGGTGCGTACACCGTCAACAGTTCCATGTTCGACGTGGTCATGATGCTTGTCTTCGGTGTCGTCGGGTACCTTTTCAAGAAGCTGCGCTACCCGCTCGCGCCGTTGGTGCTGGCGCTGGTGCTCGGAAAGATGGCTGAATCGAGCTTCCGCCAGGCGATGCTGCTGTCCGATGGCAGCGTCTCGATCTTCTGGTCGAACCCACTCGTGGCCAGCATTGCTGGCCTGGCGATCGTGCTGCTGTTGTGGCCGCTGTGGGGAGCCTTGAAGGACATGGCGCGCGCTCGCGAGACGCATCAGGGCGCGAGGAGCTGAGATGAAGATTGCCGTGGTCGGCGCCGGTGCCATCGGCGGCTACCTGGGGGCGCGTTTGGCGCTTTCCGGTGAAGACGTCACCTTCATTGCGCGCAACAAGAACCGGGCTGCGATCCAGGCGAATGGGTTCAGGCTGATCCGCGAGGACGGCAGCGCCGAGCACGCCAGCACCGCGCGTGCAGTCGCCGACATGGCCGAAGCCGGCCCTCAGGATGCCGTGCTGCTCACCCTCAAGGCCCACCAGGTGCGCGACGTGCTGCCGGCGCTGCGAAGCCTGTTCGGCCCTGACACGATGGTCGTCACCATGATCAACGGGGTGCCTTGGTGGTACTTCCACAAGCTCGCGGGCCCCTACGAAGGCAGGCAACTCGACAGCGTCGACCCGGGCGGCGTCATCGGTTCGCACATCGAACCCGAGCGGGTCATCGGCAGCGTGGTCTATCCAGCAGCCGAACTCGTCGAGCCGGGTGTGGTGCGAGTGATCGAAGGCAACCGTTTCACCCTTGGCGAGCCGGATGGCAGCCGCAGCCCGCGTGTCGAAGCCTTGTCGCAGGCCTTCATGAAGGCGGGGTTCAAGTCGCCGGTCAGCAAGGACATCCGCGCCGAGATCTGGATCAAGCTCTGGGGCAACCTCAGCTTCAATCCGATCAGCGCGCTCACCCACGCGACACTGGAGGACATCTGCCGCCACCCGGTCTCGCGAGACCTCGCCGCCCGCATGATGCGCGAGGCGCAAACGGTGGCCGAAAAGCTCGGCGTCGTCTTCAAGATTTCGCTCGAGCAGCGGATCGCCGGTGCCGAGGCGGTGGGCGCACACAAGACGTCGATGCTGCAAGACGTCGAGCATGGCCGCGCTCTGGAACTCGAAGCGCTGGTCGGCAGCGTCGTCGAACTCGGTCGCATCACCGACACGCCGACGCCGACGGTAGACGCCATCTACGCAGCGGTCACTCTGCTGGGAAGCACGCTCGGCAAGGCCAGAGGCCGTCTCGAGGTCCAACCGCTCGGTTGATTCCCCTCGGCGTCTGGGCAGGGTTGCCGGTTCGCCAAGTTCGCCAGTTCCGTCAATCGACTCGCGGGGGCAGGATGCCTGGGTTCCAGCAGGCTCGACGCCCGCTGTGCATCTTCAGCCGTAAGGGTTGGAAAGCACGCCAATCCCGTCGATCTCGACCTCGACCCTCACTCCTGGCTTCATCGGCAGGACCCCCACCGAGGTGCCGCACAGGATCACGTCGCCGGGCAGCAGCGTCATGTCGTGCGACAGCAGCGATACCAGTTCGGCGGGGGAGAAGGTCATGTCCGACAGCGGGTAGTTCTGCCGCTCACGGTCCGTAACTCGGGTGCGCACGGTGGCCGTCGATGGATCGAAGTCTGTCTCGATGCAAGGGCCGAACACGCCGAAAGTGTCGAAACTCTTGGCGCGGGTCCATTGAGCAAAACTGGTGTCACGCCCGATGAGTTCCATCGCGGTGACGTCGTTGGCGCAGGTGTAGCCAAAGATGTGCCCCGGCGCGCTGTCGACCGACACCGCGCGCGCAGTCCGACCAATAACGATGGCCAACTCGCCCTCGTAGGCGACCCGTCCGACATCGCCTTCGGGCGGCCGGATTGTTTCCGAGTGCGCGCAGTAGCTGTTGGGCGCCTTCAGGAAGTACAGCGGTTCAGGCGGGCGAGACCAGCCGTTCTTCTCGGCCAGCGCGTTGAAGTTGTTCCACAAGCCGATCATCTTGCTTGGATGGCAAGGCGTCAGAAATTCGATGGCGGTCAATGGCAGGCGCTCAGCAGTTGCCTGGGGGTCGCACCAGAGCTCACCCTGGTGAACGACAACGTTGTCGCCGTCTATCGCACCGAATCCTGTGCGTTCGCCGTGTCTGAACCGGATCCACTTCATGGCGTTTTCTCTTTGACTGGAGGCTGAGCGGGGATTGCTCGGGCGCATTGTCCCGTGGCCTTCTCCAGAACCCTTGGAAGTGTTGACGAGTGGCAACTCAGTGTCTACATTAGTTGACACTTTGCGCTGAAAGGCTAGCCTTACAGCCGCAAGCACGTCTCACCTCCAACCCACCGAGGAGTTCGCCATGAAGCCCATCACCCGTATCGAACAGTCCCTGGCCGTGGCGGTCGCCTCCGGAGAGGCGGAGGGCTGCCCCCCCAAACTGGCCGGCGCCATTCGCCACGCCGTGTTTCCTGGCGGCGCGCGCATCCGCCCGCAGTTGTGCCTGGCCGTCGCGCAGGCGTGCGGTGACGATGACCCTGCCTTGTCTGAAGCCGCCGCCACCGCGATCGAACTCCTGCACTGCGCATCGCTGGTGCATGACGACCTTCCGTGCTTTGACGACGCGCCCACCCGGCGCGGTCGCGCGTCGGTGCACTTTGCCTTTGGTGAAAGCCTGGCGGTGCTCGCGGGCGACGCGTTGATCGTTCTTGCATTCCAGACTCTCGGGTCGGCCGCCGGAAAGTCGCCCCTGCGTTTGCCGCGAGTCCTCGGCACCATCGCCCGCGCCACCGGCATGCCCCACGGTATCGTCGCCGGGCAGGCTTGGGAGTGCGAGCCCAGGGTGTCTCTGGCCGACTATCAGCGCGCCAAGACCGGTGCGCTCTTTGCGGCGGCAACGGTTGCGGGTGCTCAGGCGGCTGGCGCCGACGCCACCCCTTGGCGCGATCTGGGCGAATGGCTGGGCGAGGCCTATCAGGTGGCCGATGACATCCGTGACGTCGCCTCTGACCCGGCTCTGCTGGGCAAGCCCGTTGGTCAGGACGTCGCCTTGTGCCGCCCCAGCGCCGCGCGAGAGCTGGGCCTCGAGGGCGCCATCCACCACTTCGATCGCCTGGTGGCAGCAGCGATCGAGGCCATTCCACCGTGTCCTGGTGCCGCTCAGATGCGTGCATTGGTGAGGTTCGAAGCCGAGCGTCTGGTACCGAAGGCCATGGCTCAGGAACTGGCACGGGTCGTTGCATGACAGAGATCTTCCGAACGGGAACTTCGAAGCCGTCGGGTGCGTCGTGAAGCCCGCGGGGTGGTTGTCGCAGGAGGTGGATCTGTCTGATTCACCCTCCTGGGCGGATCGCTGGCTGGACCGGCTGTGGGCGTGGCGCGACCAACGCGTTGCGAGCCCCGGCTTTCGCCGCTGGGCGGCTCGCTTTCCGCTCACGCGCCCCGTCGCGCGGCGCCGCGCACACGATCTGTTCGATCTGGTGGCCGGGTTCGTCTACTCGCAGGTGCTCCTCGCGTGCGTGCGGGTGCGTCTTTTCGATCTCCTGGCAGAGGAGCCCCAGACGCGCGAGGCCATTGCCTTGCGCATCGGGCTGAGCGAAGACGCGACCGACCGCTTATTGGCTGCTGCCGTGTCGCTCGATTTGGTCGAACGCCGAAGTCGCGGTCGTTTTGGGCTGGGTCGGCTGGGTGCGCCACTGGTCGGCGAAGAGGCGATCACCTCGATGATCGAACACCACGGTGAGCTCTATGCCGATCTGGCCGACCCGATCAGATTGCTGCGCGGTGAGGGCAAGACCTCGGCGCTGGCTTCGTACTGGCCCTACGCCGCAGCGGAGTCACCGGACGCGCTGGCGTCTGATCGGGTGTCGCCCTATTCAGCGCTCATGTCGGCTTCACAGCCTCTCGTGTCCGACGAGGTGCTCGAGGCGTATTCGCTGACTGCGCATCGCCGATTGCTCGATGTCGGCGGCGGAGACGGTACGTTCTTGATGGCAGTGGCCCAGCGCGCGCCGCACTTGCAGTTGCACCTTTTCGATCTGCCAGCGGTCGCCGACCGAGCGCGGCAGCGCTTCGCGGATCAGGGCCTTGCGGATCGCGCTTCTGCGACCGGCGGGAGCTTCTTCAGTGATGCACTCCCGACGGGTGCCGACGTCATCAGCCTCGTGCGGGTGATCTTCGACCACGACGATGCGCGCGCTCTTTCGATCCTGAAGGCTGTTCGCAGGGCTCTTCCTGACGACGGAACCTTGCTGCTCGCCGAGCCGATGTCCGAGACACCCGGCGCCGAGGCCATGGGCGACGCCTATTTCGGTTTCTATCTTCTCGCAATGGGCAAAGGCAGGTCGCGCAGTGCGGCGCGTCTGACCGACATGCTGCGTCAGGCCGGATTCGGCGAGGTGCGCTTGTTGCGCAACCCGATGCCTTTGCAGACGCAGGTGATCGTGGCCCGGCCGACGGCCGCATGACGCTCCCGGTGGTAAACCCCTGCCCTTTGTAGTGTAAGTTTAGCTTGACACACATCAATGTCAGACTAAGATGACATCCACAAATGAAGACGCTACCTGAGACAAACACCGTGATGCAGCGCACTAGCACGCATCGCTGCCACCCCGCGGAGCAGACGTTGTGAACACCACAGCGGCGGTTCTCGAACGGCCTGAGCACCTGGTGCTGAGCCGTCTGGCGCTCGATGCAGCCACCGACATCGACGTCACAGTCGATGTCGAGTGGAGCGGGATCAGCACAGGAACCGAGCGTCTGCTGTGGTCCGGGCGCATGCCCAACTTCCCCGGCATGGGGTACCCGCTGGTTCCCGGATACGAGTCAGTGGGGCGTGTGATCGCTGCCGGTCCGTCGTCCGGACGTCGCGTGGGTGATCGGGTCTTCGTGCCTGGCGCCAAATGCTTTGGTGATGTGAAGGGCTTGTTTGGCGGCGCCGCATCGCGGGTCGTGTTGCCCGGCTCCCGCACGATCGCTTTTGCAGAGGATCTGGCGGAGCAGGGTGTGCTGCTCGCGTTGGCAGCGACCGCGTACCACGCGCACTCCATTGCGGGCGTGTCGCAGCCAGATCTGATCATCGGACACGGTGTGCTCGGTCGCATGATCGCGCGCCTCGCGGTCGTCGCTGGCGGCCAGCCTGTGGTCTGGGAAACCAACCCGATGCGGCGCGAGGGTGCGGTGGGCTACACCGTCGTCGACCCCGCCACCGACAACCGCCGCGACTACCGCTGCATCTGTGATGTGAGCGGCGACGGCTCTTTGCTCGACACACTGATCTCAAGGTTGGCGCCCGGCGGCGAGGTCGTACTCGCGGGCTTCTACGACGAACCGCTGTCGTTCATTTTCCCGCCCGCCTTCATGCGCGAGGCCCGCATCCGCATTGCTGCGCAATGGTTGCCGTCTGACCTGGTGGCGGTGAAGCAGCTGGCCGAGTCCGGCAAGTTGTCGCTCGACGGACTGATCACCCACCGCTCGCAGGCCGCCGAAGCTGACTCGGCTTACCGCACGGCCTTTGGCGACCCTGCCTGTCTGAAGATGGTTCTGGATTGGAGAAATCTGACATGAGCAATGCCCAGTCGACACCTGCTAACGCCGCGACATCCAGCCCGGTGACCTTCATGATGAAGGATCTGCGCGCCGAGGCGGCCGTCGAACCGGCGCCTGTCGCCACCGGTCCGGTGACCAAGGAAACCCAGATCATTGCCATCTACGGCAAGGGCGGCATCGGCAAGAGCTTCACGCTCGCCAACCTCAGCTACATGATGGCCCAGCAGGGCAAGAAGGTCCTGCTGATCGGCTGCGATCCCAAGAGCGACACCACCAGCCTGCTGTTCGGCGGCCGCGCTTGCCCGACGATCATCGAAACCAGCAGCCGCAAGAAGCTCGCTGGCGAAGCGGTCGCCATCGGCGACGTCTGCTTCAAGCGCGACGGCGTCTACGCCATGGAGCTGGGTGGACCCGAGGTTGGCCGCGGATGCGGCGGCCGGGGAATCATTCACGGCTTCGAACTCCTCGAGAAGCTCGGCTTCCACGAGTGGGGCTTCGACTACGTCCTGCTCGACTTCCTGGGCGACGTGGTGTGCGGCGGCTTCGGCCTGCCGATCGCCCGCGACATGTGCCAGAAGGTCATCGTCGTCGCGAGCAATGACCTGCAGTCGCTCTACGTTGCCAACAACGTCTGCAGCGCAGTCGAGTACTTCCGCAAGCTCGGTGGCAACGTGGGCGTGGCCGGCATGGTGATCAACCGCGACGACGGGACCGGCGAAGCCAAGGCCTTTGCAGAGCAGGTCGGCATCCCGGTGCTGTCGACGATTCCGGCCAACGAGGACATCCGTCGCAAGAGCGCCAGCTACGAAATCATCGGCCGCCCGGGTGGTGCCTGGGGCCCGATGTTCGAGGAACTCGCCACCAATGTCGGTACGTCCACGCCGATGCGTCCAAAACCGATGACGCAGGACCAGCTCCTCGGGCTGTTCTCTGCCGCCTCGGTCGGGCGCGATGTGGTGCTCGAGCCGGCCACCCAGTTCGACATGTGCGGCAAGACCGAGAGCACCAAGGAAACGCTCGAAGTGGTCTACGACGAAGTCTGAGCAGCCCGCCACCATGTCGAAGACCATCCCGATCCTTCCTGCGGCCGCGGCGCCGGTGGGAACCCCCACGACGACGATCGAAGGCGACGGCATGGGTTGCCACGCCGGTGGTGAAACACTGCTTGCGGCAGCGAAGTCGGCCGGCAAGTCCGAGGTGCTGGCCCAGTACGCCAAGGACTACCCGAAGAACCCGAACGCCGGGCCGCACGACCAACCGCAGAGCATGTGCCCGGCCTTCGGATCGTTGCGTGTCGGTCTGCGCATGCGCCGCACCGCGACCATCCTGTCGGGCTCGGCCTGCTGCGTGTACGGACTGACCTTCACCTCGCACTTCTACGGTGCGCGTCGCAGCGTCGGCTACGTGCCGTTCAACTCCGAGTCGCTCGTCACCGGCAAGCTCTTCGAAGACATCCGCGAGGCCGTCCACAAGGAAGCCGATCCGGCGAAGTACGACGCGATCGTCATCATCAACCTGTGCGTGCCGACGGCCAGCGGCGTCCCGCTGCAGATCCTGCCGAAGGACATCAACGGCGTTCGCATCATCGGCATCGATGTGCCGGGCTTTGGCGTGCCCACCCACGCCGAGGCCAAGGACGTGCTCGCAGGCGCGATGCTGAAGTACGCACGCAGCGAGATCATGGCCGGTCCGGTGCAAGCACCGAGGGCAGGGCGCAGCGACAAGCCCACGGTGGCATTGCTCGGCGAAGTCTTCCCGGCTGACCCAGTGATCATCGGCATGATGCTCGAGCCGATGGGGCTTGCCGCCGGGCCGGTCGTGCCGACCCGCGAATGGCGCGAGTTGTATGCCGCGCTCGACTGCACCGTCGCCGCTGCGATCCATCCGTTCTACACCGCCAGCATCCGCGAGTTCGAGGCTGCAGGCCGGCCGATCGTCGGATCGGCCCCGGTCGGCCACGACGGCACCGAAGCCTGGCTGCAGGCCATCGGCAGCGCCGCCAACGTGCCGCAGGCGCAAATCGACGCCGCCAAGAACCGCATGCTGCCGGCGATTCGCGGTGCGCTGTCGAAGATGCCGATCAAGGGGCGCATCACCCTGAGCGGCTACGAAGGCTCCGAACTGCTCGTTGGTCGATTGCTGGTCGAGAGCGGCGCTGATCTGCGCTATGTCGGCAGCGCCTGCCCCCGCACCGCCTGGAACGAAGCCGACACGCAGTGGCTGGAATCGAAGGGCGTGCAGGTTCAGTTCCGCGCTTCGCTCGAACAGGATCTGGCGGCGATCGCCGAGTACCAGCCTGACCTGGCGATCGGCACGACGCCAGTGGTGCAGGCGGCCAAAGCGCAAAGCACCCCGGCCCTGTACTTCACGAACCTGATCTCGGCGCGCCCGCTGATGGGACCGGCAGGTGCTGGGTCACTCGCGACGGTCATCAACGCAGCCATCGGCAACAAGGCGCGCTTCGACCAGATGAAGGACTTCTTCGGTGCAGTGGGCGAAGGCCATTCGTCGGGCGTCTGGGAGCCCGCCAACGGCGTGCCGCAGGACCGCCCCGACTTCAAGGCCGACCAGCGCCGCCAGGCTGAAAAGCTGGCCAAGAAGCGCAAGGCCGAGGAGATGATCTGATGAGGTGCGCGGCATGCTAGTTCTCGACCACGATCGCGCCGGCGGCTACTGGGGCGCCGTCTATGTCTTCACCGCCATCAAGGGCCTGCAGGTGGTGATCGACGGCCCGGTCGGTTGCGAGAACCTTCCGGTGACTTCGGTGCTGCATTACACCGATGCACTTCCGCCGCACGAACTGCCGATCGTCGTGACCGGGCTGGCTGAAGAACAGCTCGGTCGCGAAGGCACCGAAGGCTCGATGCGCCGCGCGCACGCCACGCTCGATCCCGACCTGCCTTCGGTGGTGGTGACGGGCTCGATCGCCGAGATGATCGGCGGCGGTGTGACGCCGTCGGGCACCAACCTGCAGCGTTTCCTGCCCCGCACCATCGACGAAGACCAGTGGCAATGCGCCAACCGCGCGATGTTCTGGCTGTGGAGCGAGTACGGCATGAAGAAGGTGCCGGCCCGCAAGCCATTCGCCGAGCGACCTGCCGGCGAGAAGCCTCGAGTGAACATCATCGGCCCGAGCTACGGCACTTTCAATTGCCCGAGCGACCTCGCCGAGATCCGCCGTCTTGTCCAGGGCATCGGCGCCGACGTCAACATGGTGTTCCCGCTCGGCAGTCATCTGGCCGACGTGTCGCGCCTTGTCGAGGCCGACGTCAACATCTGCATGTACCGCGAGTTCGGACGCATGCTGTGCGAGGCGCTCGAGCGTCCGTACCTGCAGGCGCCGATCGGTCTGCACAGCACGACGAAGTTCCTGCGCAAGCTCGGCGAACTGCTGAACCTGGACCCCGAGCCCTTCATCGAGCGGGAGAAGCACACCACCATCAAGCCAGTGTGGGACCTGTGGCGCTCGGTCACTCAGGACTTCTTCGGCACGGCCACCTTTGCCGTCGTGGCCAACGAGACCTACACCCGCGGCATCCGCCACTTCCTCGAGGACGAGATGGGGCTGCCCTGCAGCTTCGCCGTGGCTCGCCACGCAGGCGCCAAGACCGACAACGAAGAGGTGCGTCGCCTCGTCAAGGAAAAGACGCCCCTGGTCCTCTACGGCAGCTACAACGAGAAGATCTACCTTGCGGAATGCGCCGGCGCTTCGATGATGAAGGCGAGCTACATCCCCGCGTCCTTCCCGCTGCCCATCATCCGCCGTCACACCGGCACGCCGTTCATGGGCTACTCGGGTGCGACGTACATCGTTCAGGAGTTCTGCAACGCCCTGTTCGACGCGCTGTTCCACGTGCTGCCGCTGGGCACCGATCTGGACCGCATCGATGCCACGCCCGCGCGGCTCGAGCCGCAGTCGTCGATGGCGTGGGACGCTGAAGCCTTGCAGATGCTCGACGAAAGCGTGCAGAACGAGCCCGTGCTGGTCCAGATTTCAGCGGCGAAACGTCTGCGCGACCGGGCTGAGCGTGACGCCCGGGCGGCTGGCGAAGACCGCGTCAGCGCCGAACGTGTCGGCCGCGCTCGCGATGCGATGCGCCAGGGAGCGCTCGCATGAACAGATTTGCCCCGAATGGCTTTCCTGAATTCCGTTCAGCCCTGCTGGACGAACCGAATGTCGTGGCGCAGTGCCGCGGCTGCCTTGACCGCGCGGGCTCTGCGCGGTGCCGGCCGATTGGCCGTCATTAAGGAGTAGATCCTATGGCTGAAAGAAAAGGCTCCGTGTCGGGCCTGACCGACGAAGAGGCACAGGAGTTTCACAAATTCTGGACGCAGGGTTTCGTGGGATTCACCGCTGTTGGGGTGGTAGCTCACTTCCTCGTCTGGGCTTGGCGTCCTTGGCTCTGATTCTCTAAATCCCGGAAGGGGAATGCTATGACTGAAACCAACAACCTCGCTCTGCAACAGATTCTGAAAAAAGACTCCAAGCTCTATATGGGTATCTTCGCAATCAGCTTTCTGGTGTTTCTGCTGGTTGCCGTCATTGCGCAAGCAACGACCTGTCATTGGCGGACCTGGTTGCCGGGCGCAGAGGGTGAGAAATCATTGATCAGCGGTGTGAAGGGTGCGGTATACACCTTTATGTCCAATGTAATTTAGGAGATTGACCATGTGGAGAATTTGGCGTTTGTACGACCCACTTCGTGCGATGGTGGTTCAGGGTATCTTCCTGTTCGGTTTGGCGGCCATGATTCATCTGGTGCTGCTGAGCACGACGACCTACAACTGGTTCGACGGCATCAACGCACGGGCCAAGATCGCGCAAAACGCGGCACTGCCTGGCGGAGTGACTTCACCCGCCACGCCGACGAAGTAAAGATTCCGGGCAAGCGCCGGAATTAGGCGAGGCCCGGGCCATCATGGCCTGGCCTTGCCGGTTGTTAGGTTTTGCCGATTGGCAGATTCAGCAGTAGGCGGCATTCGGACCGCCGCGAATATCGAGGAGTAGCCCATGGCCACGCTCAGTTTTGAACGAAAGTACCGCGTACGCGGCGGAACCCTTGTGGGGGGCGACCTGTTCGATTTCTGGATCGGTCCGTTCTATGTGGGATTCTTCGGAATCACCACGATTTTCTTCGCGGCACTTGGAACCGCGATGATTCTCTGGGGCGCCTCCATGGGCAACACATGGAACGTCTGGCAGATCAATATTGCTCCACCGGATCTGAAATACGGTCTTGGTTTTGCCCCACTGCGCGAAGGCGGGTTATGGCAGCTCATCACGGTCTGCGCGCTTGGCGCATTCGTATCGTGGGCGCTTCGCGAAGTCGAAATCTGCCGGAAGCTCGGCATGGGCTTGCATGTGCCCTTCGCGTTCTCGATGGCCATATTCGCCTACTTCACTCTGGTGGTGATTCGCCCGGTGCTGATGGGCGCCTGGGGTCACGGCTTTCCCTACGGCATCCTGAGCCACCTCGACTGGGTGTCGAACACCGGATATCAATACCTGCACTTCCACTACAACCCGGCGCACATGGTGGCGGTGAGTTTCTTCTTCGCCACCACCTTCGCCCTGTCGCTGCACGGCGCGCTGGTGCTGTCTTCGGTCAACCCCGGAAAGGGTGAACTGGTCAAGACGCCAGAGCACGAGGACACCTTCTTCCGTGACTTCATCGGTTACTCGGTGGGCACCCTCGGCATTCACCGCGTCGGGCTCTTCCTTGCTCTTTCCGCCGGTTTCTGGAGTGCGGTGTGCATCGTGATCAGTGGTCCGTTCTGGACCCGCGGCTGGCCCGAGTGGTGGGGCTGGTGGCTGAACCTGCCCATCTGGAGCTGACCTCTCAATCGCTAGGAGTACCTCATGGCTGAATATCAGAACATCTTCACGGCGGTGCAGGCGGTTGGACCAGTGCACCACGGCATCGAATTGCCGCACGGCAACAGCCCTCGAACCGGTGAGACCCCCGCGATCGTCCACCTCATCGGGCGGCTCGGTAACGCCCAGATCGGTCCGATCTATCTCGGTGGACTGGGCGTGGCGTCGCTGCTTTGCGGACTGCTCGCGTTCAACATCATCGGCTTCAACATGCTGGCTCAGGTGAACTGGGACCCGATCCAGTTCGTTCGACAGTTGTTCTGGCTGTCTCTCGAGCCCCCGGCGCCTGGCAACGGTCTGCGCTTCCCACCCATGAATCAAGGTGGATGGTGGATGGTCGCAGGCCTGCTGACCACGATCTCGGTGTTCCTGTGGTTCGCCAGAACCTACCGCCGCGCTCGCCAGCTCGGCATGGGTACCCACATTGCATGGGCCTTCCTGGCCGCCATCTGGCTGTTCCTCGTCCTCGGCTTCATCCGGCCGCTGCTCATGGGCAGTTGGGGCGAGGCGGTGCCCTTCGGCATCTTTCCGCACCTGGACTGGACGGCAGCGTTCTCGATCCGCTACGGCAATCTCTTCTACAACCCGTTCCACATGCTGTCGATCGTCTTCCTGTACGGATCGACGCTGCTGTTCGCGATGCACGGCGCGACCATTCTTGCAGTGAGCCGCTACGGCGGGGAACGTGAAATCGAGCAGATCACCGACCGCGGAACCGCGTCGGAGCGTGCCGGGCTGTTCTGGCGTTGGACGATGGGCTTCAACGCGACGATGGAGTCGATCCACCGCTGGGCCTGGTGGTTCGCGGTATTGACCCCACTCACTGGCGGCATTGGCATCCTGCTGACCGGCACCGTGGTCGACAACTGGTACCTTTGGGCAGTGAAGCACCATGTGGCACCGATGTATCCGCCGATGTGGGCCCCGGTCATCGACCCCGCCACGCTCCAGGGAGTCAAGCCATGACCTTTCGCATCCAAGCCGCGCTGAAGTGGTTGGTGCTGTCGACCGTCGCGCTTCTCGCGGGCTGCGAACGACCACCGATCGAAGTCGTACAGCACGGCTTTCGTGGCACCGCGATGGCCCAGGTGTACAACCCTCGCACCGTCGTCGCCGCGCTGCCGCTGAACCAGGCGCCCGCGTCATCCCCTGCTGCGCCTGCGGGAGGCCCGGCAGCTTCTACCGTGTACCAGAACGTGCAGGTGCTCGGCGATCTGTCGGTTGCCGAGTTCTCCCGCACCATGGCGTCCATCACCGCCTGGGTCGCACCTGAACAAGGCTGCGTTTACTGCCACAACGCCCAGAACTTTGCGTCCGATGACATCTACACCAAAGTTGTCGCGCGGAAGATGCTGCAGATGACGCGCAAGATCAATACCGACTACACGCAGCACGTCGCCGCCACCGGAGTCACCTGCTACACCTGCCACCGCGGCAACAACATTCCGAAGAATGTGTGGTTTACCGCCAGCCCGGAGGCTCGATCTGACGGCATGCTCGGCGACAGGGCCGGTCAAAACCTCGCCTCGCCAGTCGCAGGTCTGGCGTCTTTGCCCGAAGACCCGTTCACGCCCTACCTGCTCGAGGCGAAGGACATCCGGGTCAACGGGCCAACAGCACTGCCCACGGGCAACCGGCATTCGATCAAGCAGACCGAATGGACCTACAGCCTGATGATGCACATGTCGACGTCGCTGGGCGTCAATTGCACCTACTGCCACAACAGCCGTGCGTTCGCGGAGTGGGAATTGAGTCCGCCGCAACGGGTGACGGCGTGGTACGGCATCCGGATGGTCCGCGATCTCAACAACGAGTACATGGTGCCGCTCACCGACGTGTTTCCGGCTCACCGCAAGGGCGACACCGGCGACGTGGCGAAGTCCAACTGCCTGACCTGTCACCAGGGCGCCTACAAGCCGCTCTACGGCGCCAAGATGGCCAAGGACTATCCAGCGTTATACGGCCCGGGGGGAGCAGTCGCTTCGGCCAGTGACGCCACCGTGTTCTTTGCAGTGGGTTCATCGACCCTGGACACCGAAGCGGCGCAGAAGCTGGACGCCGTGCTCGCCGGCCTCAAGGTCAACACCAGCGGCAAGGCGGTGATTTCGGGCTACCACTCTGCATCGGGCGACCTGGAGACCAACCAGGAGCTCGCAAAGCAGCGGGCCTTCGCGGTGCGGGACCTGCTCAAGTCTCGTGGCATCGAACCCGACCGTGTCGTGCTCGAGAAGCCGCAGTCTGCCGAGGCCAACCTGTCTGGCGAAGACCCGAAGGCGCGGCGCGTGGATATCGCCATTCGCTGACACGCAGACCGTTCACGATCAGCAGAAAGGCGCCTCAGGGCGCCTTTCCTGTTTCTTGAGAGGGCCGCTGGCGCCTCGTTCACGTTGGCGGCGAGTTGATGTTCGGCGCCCAGCGACCCAGCAGCAGCGCATTACCGACTACGCTCACGCTGCTGAGCGCCATGGCCGAACCGGCGAGCATCGGGTCGAGATGACCGAGTGCGGCGAGCGGGATCCCGACGACGTTGTAGGCGAAGGCCCAGAAGAGCCCCCGGCGCAACGTCGACCAGGTGTGCCGCGACACGTCGATGGCCTCGGTCACGAGAGCCGGGTCGCCGCGCATCAGCGTGATGCCGGCGCTTTCCATCGCCACGTCGGTTCCGGTGGACATCGCGATGCCCACGTCCGCAGCGGCGAGCGCTGGCGCATCGTTGATGCCATCGCCGACCATGGCGACCACCTCGCCGCGGGCGCGCAGACCGTCGATGACCAGGCACTTGTCTTCGGGTAGCGCGAGTGCGTGTATTTCGCTGATCCCGACGGCCTGCGCCACGGCTCGGGCGCTGCCCGGGTTGTCGCCACTCAGCAGCACTGAGCGGATGCCCAGGCGACTGAGGCCTTCGACCGCGTCACGCGAACTGGGTTTGACGGCGTCACCGAAAGCCAGCATGCCGAGCACATGCGGCTTGGCGCCAGCGATGTCGCTGCGTTCAGTGCTGCTCAGTAGCCAGGCCAGCGTGTGCCCGGCGTCCTCGAGACGCGTGGCGATGGGCTGCAACTCGCCCCCATCGGCCCCCAGTTCTGCCATCAGGCGGCTGCTGCCCAGGCGCCATATCGAGCCATCGATGGTGGCCTGGACACCCCGGCCGGGCAGGGCATGCGCATCCGTGGCCACCGGCGGCTCCAGGTGCTCGGCAGAGGCGGCCCGCATCACGGCGCAAGCGAGCGGATGATCGCTGTGGCTCTGCAATGCAGCGGCAAGGCGCAGCACCTCGGTGCGGGTGGTCGGCGCCGCCGCGTGCACCTCGACCACCGTTGGATGCCCCTCGGTCAAGGTGCCGGTCTTGTCGAAGATGACAACGGACACCGAATGGGCGATCTCGAGTGACTGGACGTCCTTGATCAGGATGCCATGACGTGCCGCCGCGCCGGTGCCGACCATGATCGCCGTGGGCGTTGCCAGGCCGAGTGCGCACGGACAGGCGATGACGAGCACCGACACCGCGTTGATCAGGGCACGCTCTGGATCGCTCGAGGCGGCCATCCAGCCGATGAAGGTGATGGCGGCAAGTGCGAGCACCACCGGCACGAAGACCGCGCTGACGCGGTCGACCAGACGCTGGATCGGCGCCTTGCCTTCCTGAGCCGACTCGACGAGCCGCACGATTCGAGCGAGGGTGGTTTCGGCGCCGATCGCGCGGGTGACGACCGTGAGTGCGCCATCGCCGTTGATCGACCCGGCAGTCACGCGTGCACCGACCGCCTTGGCGACGGGGCGGCTCTCACCGGTGATCAACGACTCGTCGACGTCGCTCTCGCCCTCGGTGACCTCGCCGTCGACGGCGACACGCTCACCCGGACGCACACGAACGACGTCATCGATGCGCAGCCACTCGACCGGAACCTCTTTCTCGACGCCCTGGCGCACAACGTGCGCGACTGTCGGACGCAAGGCGTTGAGCGCGCGGATCGCATCGGTGGTCTGGCGCTTGGCCTTGTCTTCCAGCCATTTGCCGAGCCGAACGAGGCTGATGATCGTCGCAGACGCCTCCAAGTACAGGTGTGGCGACCCGTCACTTCCTGCGTGTTGCGCGAGCATCAGCACCGACAGCCCGTACGCCGCCGAAGTGCCCAGCGCGACGAGCAGGTCCATGTTCCCGCTGCCGGACTTCAGCGCTGCCCAACCCGCTCGGTAGAAGCGCAGTCCAAAGGCGAACTGCACCACTGTCGCCAGCGCCATCTGCGCGCCGCCCGACAGCGCGGGCACGTGAATACCGACCACCCCGAGCAGCATCGGAGCGACCAGAGGCAGGGTCAGCGCCAGCGAGATCGCAACGGCCCAGCCCGCGCCGATGCGAGATCTCGAGGCGGCGACTTCGCCCGGCGCTGCGGCGGCGACTTCGTACCCGGCCTGGGTCACCGCCGCATCGATCAATGTCTGAGGCAAGGCGGCGTCAACGACCAGCGCGGCTTCTTCGGTCGCCAGGTTCACGATCGCAGATCGCACACCCGGCACCTTCTGCAGGGCGCGCTCCACCCGAGTCGAACACGACGCGCAGGTCATGCCGCCGATGCGTATGCGCAGGCGACGGGGCATCGCCGCGTCGATCGACGGCGGCAGGGCAGGGGTGCTCATCGGTCGTGGGCTTTGTCGGTCAGTCGACAGTGGAGTGTGTGAACGGGGAGGGGGCAGGGCTCTAGGGTGGCGACAAAAGTGTCGCGCGTCTGCTCGGGTGCACACGCTGAGTTTCGATCGGCTGCAGGATCATCGTGCGCACGAACGACTCATGTGAGGTGCGTTGGCCGCCACACAAGTCGAAGTAAAGTCGATATGCTGATCAAAGCATTCATCGTCTTCAAGATCGACCGCACGCCAGCGGTTCGCACGGAATAACAAGACCTCGGGGGACCCATGACATCCATCGCTCTCGCGCCATTGGCCTGTATCCGCTGGGTTCGTCGGCTCTGGCAGTTGAGTTCGGTCGCGGTGCTCTTGATGCTCGGTGCATTCGCGTTGAACGCTCCCGCTCAGGCGGCGGAGGACTTTCCCTTCAAGACCGAAGAGCTCGACCAGATGCTGGCGCCCGTGGCGCTGTATCCCGATTCGCTGCTGACGCAGATCCTGATGGCGTGCACCTATCCGGCCGACGTCAAGGAAGCGGCCGATTGGTCGAAGGCGCATCCTGACCTCAAGGGCGATGCTGCGGTCGCCAAGGTACAGGACAAGGATTGGGAGCCCGCGGTGCAGTCGCTGGTGGCCTTTCCTCAGGTGATGGCGATGCTGCGCGAGGCGCCACGCGACGTGCAGCGACTGGGTGATGCGTTCCTCGCCGACCCGGGACTGGTGATGGATCGGGTTCAGGTGCTGCGCAAGCAGGCGCAGGCTGCCGGCAACCTGAAGACCAACGACAAGCAGAAGGTCACCGTCCAGACCGAGGCGAGCAACGTGCAGGTCATCGTGATCGAGCCAGCGCAGCCGCAAACGGTGTACGTGCCGGTGTACCAACCGGCCACCGTCTACGGTGTCTGGGGCTATCCGGCGTACCCGCCGGTGTACTGGCCACCTCCGCCTTACTACTACCCGCCTTCGAGCGGAGCCTTCGTTGCTGGCTTCTTCTGGGGCGTGGCCATCGTCGGCATCAACAACAGCCTGTGGGGCGGCTGGAACTACGGCCGCGGACAGGTGAACATCAACGTCAATCACTACAACCAGATCAACGTCAACCGTCCGATCACGGTCAACAACAACAACTTCGTCCACAACTCGAATCGTCGCGGCGAAGTGCCGTACCGCGACAACCGCAGCCGCGAGCAGTACGGCAAACAACAACTGCCTGGTGCCAAGGACCGGGAGGATTTCCGCGGCAAGGACGGCCGCGACGCCGATCGTGCGCGTGCCAACGAGGCGCTGAAGTCGCGCGGCATCGAACCGGTTGCCGGCCGCGATGGCATGCCTGCGGGCTCGCGAGATGCTGCCAACGCCCCTCGCGACGTAACCCGTGATCGAGCGTCGACCATGCAGGGAACAGCGGACCGGATGGATGCGGGCACCCGACCCTCTGCGAGCGACATGCAGCGGCCCGTGTCCAGGCCCGAACCATCGATCGATCGACCGACGGGCCGACCCGCTCCCAGCGGCGCGTTGTCTGGTGTCGGCAATGCATCGGCATCGCGCGCTCAGGCCGATCGAGGACGCGCGAGTCGTGAATCCATGGGCCAGCGCAGCGGTGGCGGCGGCGCGGCAGCAGGCAAGGCCCGCGCACGCTGATCTCAGGAACACCCACCATGCACACCTCACAACTCTCTTGTGTCTTCCGACTTTCAACGCTGCGCGGGATCGCCCTTCTTCGACGGACCGGTCGAGTGTTGGCAATGTGGACGTTGGCCATGGTTTGCGCCGCCCCGATGGCCGCACGAGCGCAGGACGGCTTCTCGACGCCAGAACAGGCTTCCGACGCGTTGATTGCCGCCGTGGTTGGCGACGACAGCGCGGCCATGCAGAAACTGCTGGGCAAGGATTGGCGCAAGCTGATGCCCCCGAAGGGCATCACTGCCGACGATCGACGCCTGGTCGGCGAGAAGGCGGCGGCAGCGCGGACGGTGCGCGCCGACAACGGCCGCGGCGTGCTGGTGATCGGCCTTGACGAGTGGCCCTTGCCTATTCCCCTTCAGCAGGGCACCGACGGCCAGTGGCGCTTCGATCCGAAAGGAGGCCGCGAGGCCATCCTCGAGCGCACCATCGGGTCCAACGAACTGTCGGCAATGAAGGCGGCATTGGCCTATGTCGACGCTCAGCGCGAGTATGCGCAAGCCGATCGCAACGGTGACGGCGTGCTCGAGTACGCACAGAAACTGATCAGCAGCACCGGCCGACGTGATGGCCTGATCTGGAGTCCTGATCTGGGCGACGACAGCCCGCTGGGCAGTGCCTTCTTGCCCAACCGTCCTGGCGAGGGCTACCACGGCTACCGCTTCCGGATCCTCACGGAGCAGGGCTCGAACGCCAAGGGCGGCGCGCACAGCTACCTGATCGGCAAGCGGCTGGTCAATGGCTTCGCGCTCGTGGCCTGGCCTGTGGCCTACGGCACCACCGGCGTGATGACATTCATCGTCAATCACGATGGCGAACTGTTCGAGCGCAATCTGGGATCAAAGACCTCAAGCGTTGTCGCCGACATCCGGCGTTTCGATCCCGACGACAACTGGCGGCGGCCGGCGCCTTGAATCAGTCGGCTTTATCGACCCCCTGCGCCAGACGATGAGCGTGACCGTTTTTTCTGTGCCCGACATGACCTGCGGGCATTGCGTGAAGGCGATCACCAGTGCCATCGCGGCGATCGATTCTCAGGCGGTCGTGCAGGCTGATCTGGCCGCCCACCACGTCCGTGTCGACAAGGCCGTGGTGAACAAAGTCGCCCTGGCTGAAGCGATGCGTAACGCTGGCTATTCCCCCGACGTGTTGCGTGACGCAGCGTCTGAAGGTGCTGACTGACCCAGCCATCTGGGTAGTCCGTTCACCCTCGTTGCCTTGCCCCATTTGATGCGCTCGCTCCAGCTTTGGTACCCATGGTTCGCGATGAGGGCGATGTGCATCAGCCTCGTGATGATGCTCTTCGGGTTGCATGCGGCCGCTCAGGGACCCGCAACGGCTGCTTCGGCAGCGTTCGCCACGCCAGCGGCGACGAGCGGCGACGAAGCTTCCGTGGTGGTGTTCAACCGAACGATCGCGACGTTTCGCGCGCCCATGTTCGGTGTCCCGCCTGCTGAGCGCGCACGCCGAACCCAAGCCAACCTCGAACGCATGCTCGAACGCGCGGGTCCCGGGGCGATCACCGTTCAGGTCGAGAGCCCTGGGCATTTCGTGCTCCTCGATGGCACCCTGGCGCTGATCGTGAGCGCCGGCGACGTCGATGCGGTCCAGGGTGAGACCCTGGAGCAGGCCGTGCAATCGGCGACGCAGCGGTTGGCGCAGGTGATCAGCGAAACGCGCGAAAGCCGCGATCTGACGTCCTTGCTTAACAGTGCCGTGAAGGCCGCGATCGCCACTGCCGTGTTTGTCGGCGCGATCCTCCTGCTCAATCGCGCCCGGCGCGCCGCGCAGGCGGCGCTGACCGAGGTCATGCATCGGCGCGCCGACCGGCTGCGTCTCGCCGGCGCCGACCTGTTGCGACGCGACCAGCTCGCCACCGCAGTTCGCTTTGCCACCACGGCGCTCTATTGGTTCATCTTCCTTTCGCTGACTTATGAGTGGCTGAGCTTCGTCCTCAGTGGCTTTCCGTACACCCGGCCCTGGGGTGAACAGTTGCATGGCTACATGCTTCGCGTGCTGCTGCAGGTGGGCGGCGGCATGCTCGATGCCATTCCCAATCTGGCGATCGCGGTGCTCGTGTTCTTCATCGCCCGCACGGTGATCGCACTCATTCGCCCGGCCTTCGACAACATCGAGCGGGGTTTCGCGACCGGCGGCTGGCTTGATCGCGACACCGTCGGTCCGACGAGGCGCATCGCGACAGCGCTGATCTGGATCTTTGCGCTGGTGATGGCGTACCCGTACCTCCCAGGCGCACAGACCGAAGCGTTCAAGGGTGTATCGGTACTCATCGGCCTGATGATTTCGCTGGGGTCGTCGAGCGTGATCGGGCAGGGCGCCAGCGGTCTCATCCTGATGTATGCCCGTGCACTGCGCCGAGGCGAGTACGTGCGCATCGGCGAGCACGAGGGCACGGTCACCGAGGTCGGCATGTTCATCACGCGCATCCGCACCGGGCTGGGCGAAGAGATCAACTTGCCGAACTCACTCATCCTCGGTTCGGCCACCAAGAATTACTCGCGCACCGTCAAAGGTGCGGGCTACGTTGTCGACACCACCGTGACCATTGGCTACGACACGCCGTGGCGGCAGGTCGAAGCCATGCTTACCGAAGCGGCCAGGCGCACGCCAGGCATCCTCAGCGATCCGCCACCGCGTGTCTTCCAGACCGCGCTGTCGGATTTCTACCCCGAATACCGTCTGGTGTGCCAGGCCGAGCCCGAGGCGCCGCGTCCGCGCGCCGAAGTGCTGAGCGCCCTGCACGGCAACATCCAGGACGTGTTCAACGAGCACGGCGTGCAGATCATGTCGCCGCACTACAGGGGCGATCCCATCGACGCCAAGGTCGTGCCGCCGGATCGCTGGTACGCGCCACCGGCAGCGCGCGAGCGAAGTTTCATGAAGTTCCCGCAGACTGGCGCTGCATCAGGCGGGCAGGGGACTGCGGCGGACCCCCCTGGTGGCAACTAGAAGGCGTCATCGCCAAGTTCAGATCAACAAACCAAAGGAGAGAGCAGATGGATGTGGGAACGATCGAGACCTTTCTGCGAACGACGGTCACCGAGTTGGCCATCAAGGTGTTGGCGGCGATCGCCTTCTGGATCGTCGGGCGCTGGCTGATTGGCCGGGTCATCGGGCTGATGCAGGCGGCCATGGACCGCAACAAGGTCGACACCACGCTCACCAAGTACCTGGGATCGATCGTCGCCATCGCACTGAACATTGCGCTGGTCCTCGGAATCCTCGGCTACTTCGGAATCCAGACCACCTCGTTCGCCGCGATGCTGGCCGGCGCGGGCGTGGCCATTGGCGCGGCCTGGAGCGGCATGCTGGGCAACTTCGCGGCGGGTGCTTTCATGCTCGTTCTGCGGCCGTTTAAAGTGGGTGACTTCGTAACGGCCGGCGGTATCACCGGCACGGTACAGGAACTCGGGTTGTTCGGCACCACCATATTGACGCCGGACAACGTGGTGACTCTGGTGGGCAACAGCAAGATTTTCGGTGACTCGATCTCCAACTTCTCGTCGACACCGGCACGTCGCGTCGAGCGGACCGCACAGCTTGCCGGCGGAGTGGACGTGACCGACGCCATCGCTCGCTTGAGGGCTGCTGTCACGGCAATACCGAATGTGGTGACCGAGCCTGCGCCGGAGGTGAGTCTGCTCGACATCACGCTGGTGGGCCCGGTGATCGCGGTGCGGCCGTACTGCAACAACGATCACTATTGGCAGGTGTACTTCGACACCAATGAGGCCATCGTGCGGGTGTGCAAGGACGCCGGATGGCCGGCACCCACCCCGACCAACATTACCCGCATGATTCAGGTGCCCGCATGATCCGCCCCGTGACCGCACGCAGTGCGAAACCCAAAACTGCACCCGCTGCCAAGCGCAGGATCGCCATCGCCTGTCAGGGCGGCGGAAGCCAGACTGCTTTCACTGCTGGCGCACTTCGCGGGCTGTTCGAAGGTGGTTTGCTCGACGACTTCGAGGTGGTCAGCCTCTCTGGAACCTCGGGCGGTGCGATCTGCGCCACGCTGGCGTGGATCGCCATCGTTCGCGGCGACGCGCAGCCATGGCAGCGGCTGTACGACTTCTGGCACGACAACAAGGCGGTCTCACCCGCCGAACAGGCGTTCAACCGCTACGTGGTCGACACCATGCGGATGACGAACGCCGGGCGCATTCCAAGTTTGTCGCTCAGTCCTTCATCGCCATTGATCCAGATGATGATGAGCGCGTCGACTCGTGGGCTTCGTCCTCTGTTCACTGACTTCCGCGGCCTGCTCGAAAAGCACATCGACTTCGCAGAACTCAAGCGCTGGGGTGCTCGGCCAGACGACCCCACCTTGCTGCTCGGGGCAGTCAACGTTCTGACCGGGCGTCTGGCGAAGTTCTGTAGTGCGAAAGAGGCCATCCGCGTGGAGCACATCCTGTCGTCCTGCGCAGTGCCCAACATCTTTCCGGCGGTGGAGTTTGACGGCGGTGCGTACTGGGACGGCCTGTTTTCCGACAACCCGCCGATCAGCGAGCTGGCGCAGGCGAGCTTCGTGGGCGTTGATCGGATCCCGCACGAGATTTGGGTGATCAAGATCAACCCGACCGGTGCTCCCCGCGTGCCTGGCACAGCCGACGAGATCAGCGACCGGCGTAACGAGCTGGTCGGAAATGTCTCGCTGTTTCAGCAGCTTGATGCCATCCGCGTGATGAACGAGCTGTCTCTGAAGGGCGCTTTCGTCCCAGAGTTCATGAAGAAGGTGGGCCTCGACGGCCCGATAGGCATACCGAAGTCCTTCGCCGACGATCCAGAGCGTCCTTACGATTTGCCGTTCATCGAGATGTCGGCCGCGATGTCAGGCTCTCTTGACTACGAAAGCAAGCTCGATCGCAGTGCGGAGCACATCGATGAGCTGATGGCTGATGGTGTGGTTCAGGCGCGCGAGTTTCTTGTCAAGCGGGCTTCGCTGTCTTCGCGGTAGTCAGGTCCCGGTCCTCCCGCACACGGTGTGCGGGGGACATGTGGAGTCCACAGTGAGCTTGTTGACTCGCCGGCCGAATCCGTCGGCTGGCCGATGGTTGGTTGATCTCCGACCGCCTATTTGGATAACGGTAGACATAATCTACATAGGCACGCATTAGGCCAAGCGCCAAAGAATCAACGACCGTGACACGAGGCACCGCGTCTGCAGCCTCGCTGCGCTTCAAGCGCAGGAGATCACCGCGCTTCAAGCATTGTGCTGGCCGCTTTGATCGATACGGCGGTCATAGGCGATCACGTCATCTGGAAGCTTGACCAGAACCGGGCGATCCAGAGGCCGGACAACCCGAGTGCGCAGCCCCGAAAGCGCGTCGGAACCTTCGATGGCCTTGAGCACATCCTCGGGCTGAACCATCAGTGCAAACGGATTCTGGTGCGATGAAGCGTGGGTGCGGGCCATGGCGAACTCCTTCAAAGGTTGGCCAGTCGACTCTAGGAACAAGCCGAATCAGCGCCAGTCAGCGTGTCACCATTTGAGATGTCGGAAATCCGCTGACACGACTGTCAGGGATTGCAGGCCCTTCGGCGACGACCCGGCGCCCGCGATGTCGAGCAACGGTCAGCGTGCGAATCCCTCAGCGGCTGCGCGGCTTCAGTTTCTTGGCCAGCGAATCGCGACCCGCGCGCGAGGCGAACTCTGCAGCAGTCAACCCCAGATCGTTCTCGCGCCTCGGGTCTGCCCCGGCTTGCAGCAGCAGATCAACACAAGCGCTTGGCCCGTACTGCGCGGCCATCATCAGTGGGGTCGTGCGATTCGGTGATTCGGCGTCAACCGCAGCACCCTTGGCGAGCAGGATTCTCATCGGGCCCTCGTCAGGTGCCGTTGCGGCGTAATGCAGCGGCGACCAGCCGGGCCGGTTGACAGCGGCTCCGCGCGCGAGAAGCTTCTCGACCAATGCCACCTGTCCGCGCAGGCTGGCCAGCATCAATGCTGTTTCGCCAGCGGGATTTGCGGCGTCGACATCGAGCATGGGATGTTCAACCAATGCTTCGGCGGCTTGGTACGACTCAAGCCGAAGCGCAATCACCAGGCCGGGCTGGCCCCGGTCATCCAGCGTGTTCGGATCGAGTCCCCGCCGAAGCAGCGACTCGACGGTGCTGCGGTGGTCTCGCTGGATGGCGATGAAAAAGTCTTCTCTAGAGCCCGCATGACTCAAGGAAAAAAACGCAGCGACAACGAGATAGACAAGATATTTCACGTAATTTCTAGGTTCCGACATGCCCTGTATCCGGTGGGACGCTGAACAGGCGCTCGAAGTTACGCCGCGTTATGGTCGCCACATCCTCTACGGCAATTCCCTTGATTTCGGCGAGTTGTCGCGCCACCCACGGCACCAAGGCTGGTGTGTTCGTCTTGCCCCGAAAAGGTGCGGGTGCAAGGTACGGGCTGTCGGTTTCGATCAGGCAGCGGTCCAACGGCACGACCGCCGCCACGGCGCGCAGCTCGACCGCATTCTTGAAAGTCAGGATGCCGGAAAAGGAGATGTAGAACCCCAGATCCAGCGCTGCGGTGGCGACCTCCATCGTCTCGGTGAAGCAGTGAAACACGCCGCCGACATCGCCCTCGCCCTCCGAACGCAGCACCTCCAGCGTGTCGACGGATGCGTTGCGCGTGTGGACGATCAAAGGCAGTCGAGATTTCCGGGCCGCCCGGATGTGCACGCGAAAACGCTCGCGCTGCCATTCCATATCGGCAACCGACCGGCCTTCGAGACGGAAGTAGTCAAGGCCCGTCTCGCCCAGAGCCACGACCCGTGGTTTGCGGGCGAGCGCCAGGAGATCTTCGAGCGTCGGTTCGCGCACGCCCTCGTTGTCGGGATGAACGCCCGCGCTCGCCCAGAAGTTGTCGTGAGCCAAAGCCAAGGCGTGCACCTCGTCAAACTCTTCGAGCGTCGTGCAGATGCACAGGGCTCGGCTCACTCCGGCGGCCTGCATCTCGGCCCGAATCTCGGGAAGACGAGCCCTCAGTTCAGGGAAGCTCAGGTGGCAGTGCGAATCGACGTACATCGAGGAGTGCGCAGCAGGGTGCGCGAAGCAGGCGGGTCAGATGGTTTGGGTCGGCTTGGACGATGCGATCGAGGTCCCGAGCACCTCCTCGATCTTCAGACGAAGCACCTTGCTCTTGTCGTCTGCCGGGAACCGTACGCCGACGCCCTGTGTGCGTCCGCCTGAGGCGTTGGCCGGGGTGATCCAAGCGACCTTGCCTGCCACGGGATACCTTTGTGTGTCGTCCGGCAGCGACAGCAAAAGGTAGATGTCGTCACCGAGCCGGTAGTCGCGTGCTGTCGGGACGAACAGCCCGCCGTCAACCAGTAAAGGCATGTAGGCCGCGTAGAGAGCGCCCTTCTCACGGAAGACCAACTGAATGACGCTCGGGCGGCTGGATGCTGCCGGTGCAGCACCGTTGGCGGCAGGACGCAAGTTGAGTTCGCTCATGAATTCAGTTTATCGGCACCGCGTCGCGCCGTGCGAAGGGATTGCGCGCCGATGCCATCGGCGGCGCCAGAGCGACGCGTGCCTGCTGCACGAGCATGTCGAGCGAGAGCGGCAACTGCCAAGGATGATCGGCATGCCGCGCCACACGGAGCAACTGCGCATGCCAGCGTGTCAGGCCTGCCAGGTCGACGCTTCGTCCGAGCGCGGATGCAGGGAAGTAGCGCGGCGCTGACTGCACGGCGCAGCACATCGCGTCGTGGCACAGCTTGAGCATGACGTCGAGCACCCAGGGCAAGGGTCGACCGCTCAGACCAGTCCCGTCGCCCGACGCCAGTTGCGCCGGAAGTGCGAGCCAAGCTTTGGCGTCGAACCCGTCCCGGCTCCATGCGAGCGCCTCTTCGGGCTGACCGCCGGCCGCAGCCAGCAACACCTCGGCCTGCGAGACGCCCTGCCCGGCCAGCCAGCTCGCGGCCACGGCAGGGTCGGGCAGCGCCAACACGACGCGCTGACAGCGGCTGCGAACGGTAGGAAGCAGCGCATCTGCCGCGGCACCGGCGAGCGCGAAGCGAAGCGCTCCCGGCGGTTCCTCGAGAGTCTTGAGCAGGGCATTCGCTGCGATCGCGTTCATGCGCTCAGCGGGAAACAGCACCACGACCTTCGCTGCACCGCGAGCGGCCGTCGCCTGTGCAAAGCCGACGATGCGACGAACGTCGTCGACACGGATCTCCTGACTGGGCTTGCGCTTGCCTGCGGAATCGTCAGCGTCGTCGTCAGAGCCCCAGCCGAGTGCTTCTCGCAATGCCTGCGGCAAGAGCACCATCAGGTCGGGATGCGACCCCGCCTGAACCATCCGGCAGGAGGGGCACACGCCGCAGGCCACTCCTTGGAACGCTGCATCCGCCTTGGACTCGGCCTCGCACAACCAGGCTGCGCCAAGGGCCAGCACCATATCGAACTGGCCGACACCTTGCGGTCCGTGGATCAGCAGCGAATGTCCCCGCTGGTTGTGCCAAGCCTCGCGAAGTGGCCCCGCGAGCCAGGGCAGCGATCGACCGGCGCGCGGCATCGGACTCATCGAAGCACCCGGTCGAGGGCGAGCTCGACCTGTCGCGCGACGTCGGACTGCCCGACCGCCGCGTCGATGCGTTCGAAGCGCTTCGGGTCGGACTCGGCCCGCGCGGCGTAACCGCTTCGAACGCGTTCGAAGAACCCTTCGTCCTGCTGCTCGAAGCGGTCGGGGGTACGAGCGGCAGTGCGCCGCTTGGCGGCGACGTCGGCAGGCAAATCAAACCAGAGCGTCAAATCGGGTTGCAGATCCGGATGAGTCCAGGACTCGAGTTGCGCCAGGACCGACAGATCGACGCCCCGGCCTGCTCCTTGATAGGCAAAGCTCGCATCGGTGAACCGATCGCACAGCACATCTCGACCTTCGGACAGCGCTGGCCGGATGACTCGCTGCAGGTGATCGCGCCGCGCCGCAAACACCAGCAGCGTCTCGGTCAGAACATCCATCGGCGCCGTCAGCAGCAGCTCGCGGATCTGTTCGGCGAGTTCGGTACCGCCGGGCTCTCGCGTCACTTGCACCGCCCGGCCCGAGGCGCGCAGGCGTTCGGCTGCGGCCGTCAGGTGCGTGCTCTTTCCCGCACCATCGATGCCCTCGAACGTGATGAATAGGCCTCGCACGCCATGCCCCGGTCGATGGATGGGAATCGCAGGCCTCAACGGCCACGCTGGTACTTGTTGACCGCTCGATTATGGGCGGCGAGGTCATTGCTGAATTCGCTCGAACCGTCGCCTCTGGCCACGAAGTACAGCGCACGGATCGGCTCCGGGCGCACTGCCGCCAGCAGCGACGCCTTGCCAGGCATCGCGATCGGCGTTGGCGGCAAACCGTTGCGCGTGTACGAGTTGTAGGGCGTGTCGGTCTGCAGGTCTCGCTTGCGCAAGTTGCCGTCGAACGCTGCACCCAGACCGTAGATCACCGTGGGGTCGGTCTGCAGCGGCATGCCGATGCGCAGGCGGTTGATGAACACCGCAGCCACCTTGCCACGGTCGGCGGCGAGGCCGGTTTCCTTCTCGACGATGGAAGCCAGTGTCAGCGCCTCGTCGGCATTGGCCAGTGGCAGATCCGCCGCGCGCTGCGCCCAGGCTTCGGCGAGCTGACGCTGCATTGCCCGCCGAGCGCGCTTGAGCACCGACAGGTCGCTGCTGCCCTTGCTGTACGAGTAGGTGTCCGGAAAGAAACGTCCCTCGGCTGCCGTGCCTGGCTCGCCGAGCGCAGCCATCAGATCGCCGTCCGACAGCTCGGCAATGGTGGGCTTGAGCGCGTCAGCACCAGCCAGTTCGGCGCGTATCTGACGCATCGTCCAACCCTCACCCAGGCGAATGAACGCGCTCTTCTCGCCGCCGCGGATCATCGTGTCGAGCAGTTCGATCGGCGTCGTGTCGCCGTCGATCTCATAGCTGCCGGCACGAATGCGGCGGCTGTCACCCGACCATCGGAACCACTCATACAGCAGCCACGGCGGTGCCTGCACGCCGGCAGCGACCCAGGCTTCGGCGATGCGGCGCGGCGACGTTCCGGGCTCGATGGCCAACTCTGCCGTCGCCGCTGCGAGCGGCAGCGGGCGTTGCAACCAGAAGGCAAGACCGCCGGCAACCACAGCCAGCAGGACAGTCAGCACCGCGAAGAGAGTCAGGACGCGGCGCATCGTTGATCTACAAGGAGTTCAGGCGCCATGGCAGACAAGCCATCAGAGCGCCAATGGGCCACGTGTCCTCGCATTGCTCAAATCATAATCAGCCGATGCATTCGTCCCCGACGCTCGACGCTGCGGTGGTCCTCTCGCACTGGGGCGTGATCCGCGCCCAAGGCAGCGATGCGGCGACCTTTCTCCACGGTCAACTGACACAGGATGTCGCGCACCTCGACGCGTCGCACGCGCGTCTGGCGGGCTACTGCTCGCCCAAGGGTCGGTTGCTCGCCAGCTTCGTGATCTGGTCGCCGCGCGCAGGCGAGGTGCTGCTGGCCTGCCACGCGTCGGTGCTGGCGGCCACGCTCAAGCGGCTGTCGATGTTCGTGATGCGGGCGCAGTGCCGTCTGACCGATGCCAGCGCGGATGTTTGTTTGGTGGGTGTCATGGGCCAGGGTGCGCGTGATGCCACATCCGGTATGGCCGACTGGGGTCGTCGCGTCGATGCCCAGGGCGTCGACTGGATCAAGCTGCCCGAGGTCCATGGCGTCGCCAGAGCGTGGCAGGTGCACACGAGCAGCGCCGCGCCCACCTGCGCGCCGAGCCAGGTCGAGTCTGCGCTCGACGCATGGAGGTGCATGGAGGTCGACAGCGGCATCGCGATCATCGAGTCGTCGACCACCGATGCGTTCGTGCCGCAGATGCTGAACTTCGAGCTCATCGGCGCCGTCAACTTCCAGAAGGGGTGCTACCCCGGTCAGGAGGTGGTGGCGCGGTCGCAGTACCGGGGCACCGCCAAACGCCGCACCTTCCTGTTCGATTGCCCCGAGCCACTGGCTGCTGGCGACGACGTCTTCCACGGTGAGGATGCTTCACAGCCTGCGGGGAAGGTGGTGGTGGCTTCTCGAGCGCCCGTCGATTCCGCTTCGGGCCTTCATCACGCACTGGTCGAAGTGAAACTGGCCGCCATGCGGCACGGAAGCCTTCATGTCGGGACCGTCGACGGCCCTCGCCTGGTTCAGCGGACGCTTCCGTATGCGGTGCCGGTCATTGAGGAATCCGGCCTCGCCAGCACACCCTGAACCATGGCGAACGACGCCACGTTCGCAGCGCGCGAGTTGTACGTCTACTTCCACGCCCCGGCCGACCGGGCGAGTGAGATCGCCGCCGCCGTTCGGGAGATGCAGCAGCGCCTGGGTTCGAGTTTTCCCGGGCTTGAGGTGGCCCTTCTGCGGCGGCCGGATGACGGCAGTGGTCGACACACCTGGATGGAAATCTATGCGTGGGCGGGCGGCCGTGTCGACCGGTCCACCGACGACGCCTTCAGGCAAATGCTCGCCAGTGAGACTGTGGGATGGCAGCACCTGCTGGACGGACAACGCCACCTCGAGGTCTTCGAACGGTGTGCCTGATCGCCCTGGCCCTCGGACAGCACGCGCGCTTTCCGCTGGTCATCGCGGCCAACCGCGACGAGTTCATGGCCAGGGCGGCGGTGCCGCTTCAATGGTGGCCTGCAGAGGACGACGGCAGGGCCATTCTGGCTGGCCGCGATCTCGAGTCGGGCGGAACCTGGCTCGGGCTCTCCAACGCCGGCCGTTTGGCCATGCTGACGAACGTTCGCGAGCCCCATCGCACCGATCCGAGCGCCACATCCAGAGGGCATCTCGTCCCGCAATGGCTGTCGGGCGACGAGCCTTTCGACCGCTTCTGGCAGCGCAGTTCAGCATCGACGCACAACGGCTTCAATCTGATTGCTGCCGATGTCCGGCGCGGTGAATGGCATTGGGCATCGAACCGCAGCGCGGCGCCGCGCTCAATGCCGCGCGGCATCTACGCCGTATCGAACGCCCTGCTCGACACGCCGTGGCCCAAGACGGTCGCACTCAAGCAGGCATTGACCGGTGCGCTAAACGACGTGCAGAACTCGCCGAGCGCTGGTGCTGGTGAACTCGCCGAACGTCTTTTCGCCGCGCTCTGCAACAGTCGGCAAGCTGCCGACAGTGATCTGCCGAGCACGGGTGTGAGCCTTGCCGTTGAACGAGTCTTGTCAGCGAGCTTCATCCGCAACGACGACAACAGCTACGGCACCCGTTGCTCGACGGTCGTCGTCACTGAACGGTTCGCCGATTCGAATCGATGCCTGACCCACGTGATCGAGCGCAGCTTCGACAGCGAAGGGAATCGGTCAGGCGATCGGCACGAGTTTGTCGAGCCGTGGCCTGACGCTGGACCCATGTAAACGCCTTCGGCGTTGACGTTGCCGATGTCGAGGCTGGCGCCACCAGGCGCGGGCAGTTGTTCGTGATCCGGCCGGTCTTGAAGTCATTGACCGCAACGCTGCCCTTGCCCTGGGGCTCGCCATGCGCGCTGTCACTGCCCCGGTGGGCCCCGCACAACAGCTTGCCAACGCCCACAAAGACAAACGGCCTGAGCGTGTCTCCACGCGCAGGCCGCTACAGGCATCGGACCGGGGTCCGAAACCGCTGTTCGATCAGTGATCGTTCTTGTCGAAGAACTGCTCGTCTTCGGTCGAACCCTTGAGCGCTGCCGTCGAGGACTGGGCTTCGATCGTGGTGGTGACCGCATCGAAGTAGCCGGTGCCGACCTCGCGCTGGTGCTTCACCGCGGTGAAGCCCTTCTCGGCCGCTGCGAACTCGGCTTCCTGAAGCTTGACGAACGCGCTCATGTTGTCGCGGGCGTAGCCATAGGCCAGGTCGAACATCGAGTAGTTGAGGCTGTGGAAGCCGGCCAGGGTGATGAACTGGAACTTGTAGCCCATCGCACCGAGTTCGCGCTGGAACTTGGCAATCGTCGCGTCGTCCAGGTTCTTCTTCCAGTTGAAGCTCGGCGAGCAGTTGTACGACAGCATCTTGCCCGGGAACTTGGCGTGAATCGCTTCGGCAAACGTCTTCGCGAACGCCAGATCCGGTTTGCCGGTTTCGCACCAGATCATGTCGGCATACGGCGCGTACGCCAGACCACGGCTGATCGACTGCTCGACGCCGGGGCGGGTGCGGAAGAAGCCTTCGATCGTGCGCTCGCCAGTCAGGAAAGGCTTGTCGTTGTCATCGACATCGCTGGTGACCAGATCGGCCGCCTCGGCATCGGTGCGAGCCAGCAGCAGCGTTGGCGTGCCGGAGACGTCCGCCGCGAGACGCGCAGCCACCAGCTTGGCAACCGCTTCGCGCGTCGGCACGAGCACCTTGCCGCCCATGTGGCCGCACTTCTTGACCGAAGCCAGTTGGTCCTCGAAGTGCACGCCGGCAGCGCCCGCTTCGATC
>VYKX01000047.1_pt1 | contig 40208 bp, 47 predicted proteins | sample 5114471 | NCBI WGS metagenome assembly VYKX01 (sample SAMN12291785, study PRJNA351875) | freshwater metagenome | isolation source: freshwater lake | place: USA: Michigan, Gull Lake | collected 2013-08-08
GCGATCGTTCGGCAGCAACAGACGCGGTGGCGCGGGTCGTCAGATCACGGTCTGTGCGAGTTCACCGCCGGCATAGCGCTTCGCGACGGCTTCGAGTGACTGCGGCTTGATCTTGGCGGCCTGGCCCTCGCAGTTGAACTCGACGTAGCGCTGGCGGCAGATCTTTCTCGCGGCCTCGCGTGCGGGCTTGAGATAGTCGCGCGGGTCGAACTTCTCAGGGTTCTCGGCCATGAACTGGCGGATCGCCGCGGTCATGGCGAGGCGCACATCGGTGTCGATGTTGATCTTGCGCACGCCGAACTTGATCGCCTCCTGGATTTCGCTCACCGGCACGCCGTAGGTTTCCTTCATGGCACCACCGTGCTGGCGAATGATCTCGAGCAGGTCCTGCGGCACGCTGGAACTGCCGTGCATGACGAGGTGGGTGTTCGGAATGCGCTTGTGGATGTCCTTGATGCGGCCGATCGCGAGGATGTCGCCGGTGGGCTTGCGGGTGAACTTGTAGGCGCCGTGGCTGGTACCGATGGCGATCGCCAGCGCGTCGAGCTGCGTGCGCTTGACGAAATCAGCGGCCTGCTCGGGATCGGTGAGCAACTGATCGATCGTCATCGTGGATTCGGTGCCGTGACCGTCCTCCTTGTCACCCTTCATCGTCTCGAGCGATCCCAGGCAGCCGAGTTCGCCTTCGACCGTGACGCCGAGTCGGTGGGCCATATCGACCACCTGTCGGGTGACTTCGACGTTGTAGTCGTAGCTCGCAATCGTCTTGCCGTCGGCTTCGAGCGAGCCGTCCATCATCACCGAGCTGAAGCCGAGGTCGATGGCGCCGCGGCAAACGCCCGGGCTCTGTCCGTGGTCCTGGTGCATGACCAGCGGAATGTGCGGCCAGCTCTCGACTGCAGCCTGGATGAGGTGCTTGATGAACGGCTCGCCCGCGTATTTGCGCGCCCCAGCACTGGCTTGCAGGATGACTGGCGCACCGACTTCATCGGCCGCGGTCATGACCGCCTGCACCTGCTCGAGGTTGTTGACGTTGAAGGCGGGAATGCCGTACCCGTTCTCGGCTGCATGGTCGAGCAACTGGCGCATGGAAACGAGAGGCATGAGCAGATCCGTTGGTTGAGGGGCGGCGCTGGAGCGGGTCACGCCACCAAGGCGTGCCGACACATGCGTTCGCATGCTTCCACACAGCGATGACAGCGCCTCAATTGTATCGACGGGGCCCCGATCGAAAGCTCGCAAGCAGCCCGCGAATTGGGCTGCGAAAGACCCCTTGTTCGGTTCCTGCGTGTGCAGCCGCATCACAACAATACGAAGAGTGGGAGGGTCCTTGATCGCCCGTTTCCCTGGAACCAAAAATGGCGCGTTCGGACCTGCTTGCACTCACATCGTGGATCACGGCGGCCGCCTCGGCGCATCCGGGCGATCTGGCCGATGCTCTGGTGGCGCATGCCGGCGTGACGCGGCGCACCGCATTACACCGACTGCGCGAGTTGACCGCAGCCCAGTGGTTGGTTCGTGAGGGGGACATTCGCCGGCCGATGTACCGGCCGGGCCTGCTTCGCCAGATCGTTCGCCACTACCCGATCGATGGTCTTGCGGAAGATCGGGCGTGGTCGCGCGACTTCGAACCGCATTTCCAGTTGCCCACCACGGTGCGGCGCATCGCCCAGCACGCCTTTGGTGAACTGCTCAACAACGCGATCGACCACAGCGAAGGCTCGGGCGTCACCGTCTCGATGCGGCAGACCTCGTGCCACTTGCAGTTGTTTGTCTCGGACGACGGCCGCGGTCTATTCGACAAGCTGAGAGACACCTTTGCGCTCGACGACCCGCGGCAAGCAATGTTCGAGCTGAGCAAGGGCAAGCTGACAACACAACCCGAGCGTCATGCCGGACAGGGACTGTTCTTCGTCTCACGGCTGGCAGACGTGTTCGACCTGCACGCCAATGCTCAGGCCTTCCAGCACCGCCGTTGGGACGAGGCCTGGCGAGTCGGCACGCCGCTCGGCCGCCAAGGCACGTCGGTGTATTTCGCCTTGGCTCTGGACAGCGAACGGTCGATCGAGTCGGTGATTCGTTCGCACAGCGAAACCGGTCGCGACGCGAGCTTCGACCGGACGGTCGTGCCGATGCGGCTCGCGGTGTCGGACCGCGTCGAACTGGATTCGCGTGCGCAGGCTCGCCGTGTGGCAGCCCGGCTTCACAGGTTCAAATGCGCGGAACTGGATTTCGACGGCATCGGATATGTCGGACAGGGATTCGCCGACGAACTCTTCCGAGTGCTGCCAAGGCATCTTCCCGACCTTCGACTGACACCCGTCAACATGAATCCCGACGTGGCCGCCACGGTGGCCGCCGCACTGGCCTGATTCAGAAGTTCGGGGCGCCGCCTTGCGCCGCCGGTGGGTCGATTGCAAACAGCTGCATCTCGGACAGGACGATTCAGCCGCCTATCTTGTCGGTTCAAGCGACTCGGCAGACCTTCAGCATATTCGTCCCACCGGGGTAGCCCATCGGCTCACCGACGGTGATCGCATAGGTATCGCCTGGCTTGAGCACGCCGTTTTCGATCAGCAGCGCCTCGGCACGCGCCAGCGCCTGATCGCGATCGGTGTAGTTGGGCATCAGCAGTGGCCGGACATTGCGGTACAGCGCCATCTTGCGCTGACTGACAACCTGAGAGGTCAGGCCGTATATCGGCACATGGATCTTGTGGCGACTCATCCACAACGCGGTCGAACCTGACTCGGTGAGCGCAAGGATGGCTTTGCAACCCAGGTGATGTGCGGTGAAAAGAGCAGCCATGGCGATCGACTGGTCGATTCGGCCGAAGACCTTATTGGTGAAGCCGCTGTCGAGCGCGATCTCCTCGGCGCGCTCGGCCTCGATGCAGATCGACGACATCATCTCGACGGTCTCGACCGGGAACTTGCCCGCTGCGGTTTCAGCGCTGAGCATCACCGCATCGGTGCCGTCGAGCACCGCGTTGGCAACGTCGCTGACCTCGGCACGCGTGGGGACCGGATTGACGATCATCGATTCCATCATCTGCGTGGCGGTGATGACGATGCGATCGAGTTCGCGTGCCATCTTGATCATCTTCTTCTGCAGAGCCGGCACCGCTGCATTACCCACCTCGACGGCCAGATCACCACGCGCGACCATGATGCCGTCGCTGGCCTTGAGAATGCTTTCAAGCACTGGGATCGCTTCGCTGCGCTCGATCTTGGCGATGAGTGCGGCCTTGTGCTTGTAGGGCTCGCCAGCAACGTTGGCGAGTTGACGGGCCATCTCCATGTCGGTGGCGTTCTTTGGAAAGCTCACCGCCAGGTACTCGCACTGGAAGCTCATCGCGGTGCGGATGTCTTCCATGTCCTTGGCCGTCAACGCGGGTGCGGTCAAGCCACCACCGGCCTTGTTGATGCCCTTGTTGTTGGACAGCTCCCCGCCGACGACGACCGTGGTGTGGACCTCGGCGCCGCGCACTGCGTCGACGGTCAGCTTCAGGAGGCCGTCGTTGAGCAGCAGCGTATCGCCCGGACGAACGTCGCGAGGGAGTTCCTTGTAGTCGAGGCCGACACGTTGTGCTGTGCCGAGTTCGGTCGTCGCGCCGTCGAGGATGAACGGCTGACCGGCTTCCAGAAAGACCTTGCCTCCATCGAACTTGCCGACACGAATCTTCGGGCCCTGAAGGTCGGCCATGAGAGCGACCTCCTTGCCCACCCGGCGCGCCACGTCGCGCACCAGCGCCGCGCGATCGATGTGGTCCTGCGCCTGCCCGTGAGAAAAATTGAGCCGCATGACATCGACACCAGCGCGGATCATGCGCTCGAGCACCTCGGCAGAACTGGACGCCGGCCCGAGGGTGGCAACGATCTTGGTGGCGCGGGACATGTGGAGACTCCGGTGTGGGAATGCAAAGAGGTCAGAGGGACACGCGCTGAGCATGCCGTGTCGGCGCGTCCTGGGAGGGACGGACGAACGTCACGCCGAGCGCGTCTGGGCCGCGCGGTGCTCGAGGATCTCGATGGCCGGCAGCACCTTGCCTTCGAGCATCTCAAGGAACGCCCCGCCGCCCGTGCAGATGTAGCTGATCTCGTCGGTGATGCCGAACTTCGCGATCGCAGCGATCGTGTCACCCCCGCCCGCGATGCTGAACGCATCCGAAGCGGCAATCGCCCGGGCGATCGCCTCGGTGCCGTGCGAAAACGCGTCGAACTCGAAGACACCCACCGGGCCGTTCCAGACAATGGTGCCCGCGCTGCGAAGTTGATCGGCCAGAGTGGCGGCGGTGACCGGCCCGATGTCCAGGATCATGTCGTCGTCGGCGACCGCGCTCGCCGGCTTGGTGCTTGCGGGCGAATCGGCGGCGAACGCCTTGGCGGTGACCACATCGGTCGGGATCGGCACGGCCGCACCACGCGCCTTCATGCTGTCGATCACCGCACGCGCTTCGGCGACCAGATCGCGCTCGACGAGCGACTTGCCCACCGGCAGACCCATGGCCAGCATGAAGGTGTTGGCGATGCCACCACCGACGATCAGACCGTCGACCTTCTGCGACAAGGCCTGCAGGATGGTGAGCTTGGTGCTGACCTTGCTGCCCGCCACGATGGCGATCAGCGGACGACGCGGCGCGGCCAGTACACGGTCGATTGCATCGGCCTCTTCGGCCAGCAGCGGGCCGGCGCAGGCGACCGGTGCGAACTGAGCGATGCCATACGTGGAAGCCTGCGCCCGATGGGCTGCGCCGAAGGCATCGTTGACAAAGATATCGCACAGGGCGGCGAGCTTGCGGCTGAGCGCCTCGTCGTTCTTCTTGTCGCCGACATTGAGCCGGCAGTTCTCGAGCATGACCAGTTCACCGGCGGCAAGCGGACGACCATCGATCAGAAATCCGTCGACCCAGTCGGTCACCAGTGGCACCGGCCGACCGAGCAGTTCACTCACGTGTTGCGCCACGGCGGCGAGCGAATCGTCAGGCTGCGGATGTCCCTCGGTAGGTCGGCCACGGTGCGAGGCCACCATCACTGCCGCACCAGCGTCCAGCGCAGACCGGATGCACGGCAACGAGGCGCGGATACGGGTGTCGTCGGTGATGCGACCTTGATCGTCTTGCGGCACGTTGAAGTCGACACGGATGAAAACCCGTTTTCCGGCAACTTCGCGATGGGCAATCAGATCGGTGAACAGGATTGCTTTCATCGTTTCGTCCAGGGTTCCAATTAGTTTACGGTGGCCCCAAGGCAGCTCGCGCAGGGCTTACCAACCCCGCAGCAGATGCAGCGGCAGGTAAACCGCGAGTCCGACCACCAGAGGGCCGAACACACCAGGCCGAACGGCGTACCACAGCGAAGCGGCTGCGGCGGCAGGCCAACGCGCGTCGGCCCACGAGTCGATCAACCTGCCTTGCGACATGACGATCTCGGGAACGATGACCGCAGTCAATGCTGCGAGCGGTGCAAGCTTCAGGCTCTGACGAAGCCACTCGGGAATCGGCACTTCGCGCTCGGGAATCAAGAAAAAGCCCCTGGTAATCACCGTGATGACTGCCAGGCCAGCGATGGTGGTGGCGCTGAACCAGGTCGTTTCGTCGGGCGTCATGAGGTGGATGGTCGAAGCCGTTCGGCAGCCTTGTCGGCCTGGTGCATAACGAGGCCTGCAGCCACTGCTGCGGCAATCGCCACCAGGATGTTGAGCTTCAGAGGAAGCGCGAACGATGCGACCGCAGCGGCGCCAGCAACGATCGCCGCCACTGCCGTGATGCGATCGTTGACGAGCCCTAACGCCAGCCCAACCATGGCGAGCGTCCCGGCAAAGCCGAGCCCCCAGTGGGTCGGAACGACGTTGGCCATCACGATGCCCAGTATCGAAGGCACTTGCCACATCGACCAGAGGACCGCAACACCGCCGAGGTAGTACGCGATGCGATCGCCAGGGCTTTCGCCGGCGCGCAAGGTTTCGGGATGTGCCCGCTGAAACATGATGAGATTCAGATCGGCGGCAAGAAAGCCGAGCGCCATACGCCTCGAACGTGGAAGATGTCCGAAGACGCTGCGCCACTGTGCGCTGTAGATAACGAAGCGCAGGTTCACGCAGAAGGCAGCCGCTCAGATCACACCCATCGGCGCACCCGCGGCAAGCAGCGGCAAAGAGGCCAGCTGCGCGCTGCCCGCATAGACCAGCAAGGACATTGCTACCGCCAACTCCGGGCTGAGCCCGCCCTTGACCATCGCGATGCCAGTCACGAATCCCCAGGCGGCAATGCCGGGAGACACACCCACCATGTCGCGGGCCCCTCGTCGGAATTCAGGGTGTCGCCACAGTGAACCGGCGCTTGTCATACGCTGATTGTGGCGGCCATGGTGACCGACATGGGGCGCCTCAGCCGGCTTTGTCTTCTTTGGGCGGCCGGTCCTCCCGTGCTGCGGACGCAGCACGGGAGGACCTGGCAGCGCCGCTGGCCGCGTCGACGGAATCGCGCGAATCGCCTTCTGTGCCTTTAGGCGCGGCAGTCGGTCCGAGTTGCGGCGAAACCGGTTCGATCTTGTTTTCGCGCATGTAGTCGTTCATGTCGCGCCAGCCGGCAAAGATGGCCGCCTTGTCGGCTTTGCGATTGAGGCTGTAGCAGTCTTCGATGGCGCGCCCGGCATGTCGGCAAGCGCCGCCGATCGCGTTACCTTCGGCCTGGCGAGCAGCCGCCACTTTTTCCGGCGATTCGATGCCGAGTTGCTCGCATCCGGTGAGACCGGCGGCGACAGCGATCAGCAGACTAAGAGCGGGGTGACGCATGGGAGGTAAGCCAAGGAATGGAAACGCGACGAAACGGTGCCGATCAACGTTCATATCGACCGGGGACCGGCATTCTTGATGCCGCCCGAGGCCTCGCAAGCTGAGGGCTTGATGCCGAAACGATCGCCCTCGACACCGGTCTCGCCTTGCAAAAACGCTGAGGCTGGCAGGCGCTTGCCCCCTGCGCGCTGCAATTCAGTCAGCACCACGGAACCCGTACCGCAAGCCACGGTGACCCCGTCGTGCGACGCCGACACCACCGTGCCTGGGGCCTCGGCCAGTGCCGCTACGTCTTCCGCCCTGGCGTTCCAGACCTTGACGAGTTCGCCTCGCCAGTGCGAACTCGCGCCCGGCGCCGGGTTGAAAGCGCGGATGCGCCGCGCAACCAAGTCAGCCGGCGGTGTCCAGTCGATGTAGGACTCCTTCTTGTCGATCTTGCGGGCGTACGTGACCCCCTCCTCGGGCTGCGGCAGTCCAGGAACTGGGCCCTTGGCAAGTTCTCGCAGTGACTGCAGGATCAGTTGGCTACCGCTTTGCGCCAGCCGATCGTGCAGACTGCCCGCGGTGTCGATCGGCAAGATGTCCATCGGCGCGCTCATCAGCATCGCACCGGTGTCGAGTCCGGCGTCCATCTGCATGATCGTGATCCCCGTCTGAACGTCTCCGTCCTCGATGGCACGTTGGATGGGGGCTGCACCACGCCAGCGCGGAAGCAGCGATGCGTGGATGTTCAATGCCCCGAGGCGCGGCAGGGTCAACGCCCATTCGGGGAGGATCAGCCCGTAGGCGGCGACGACCAGAACATCGAGTTGCATCTCGGCAAGTACTGCTCGGGCGGTGGCCGCGTCGGCCGCATGGGAACCATCCAGACGCAGCGAGATGGGCTGCAGCACCAGTACGCCGTGCTCGAGAGCCCAGCGCTTGACCGCGGACGGTTGCAGGGTCTGGCCGCGCCCTGCGGGGCGATCCGGTTGCGTCAGCACCACCCGAATGTCGAAGCCGGCTTCGCCAAGGCGGGCGAGCGCCACTCTGGCGAACTCGGGCGTGCCAGCGAAGCCGATCTTCATTGCGCTGGACACCAGAAGAGGTACGCGAGCACATGACACGCCTTGTCAGCGTGCCTCATCCCGCGTCTGCTTGAGCATCTTGGTGCGGATGCGGGTGCGCTTGAGCGGGCTCAGGTACTCAACAAACACCTTGCCAACGAGATGATCCATCTCATGCTGGATGCATTTGGACAGCAGGCCGTCGGCATCGACTTCGAAGGCGCTGCCGCAGCGGTCGAGCGCGCGAACCCGAACCACTTCGTGCCGAACGATCTTGTCGAAGACGCTGGGAACAGAGAGGCAGCCCTCCTCGCCTACAACCAGTTCGCCGCCGCGGAAGGTCAGTTCCGGGTTGACGAGGACAAGGGGAGCATCGCGCGATGGCGTCGTGTCCATGACGATCACGCGCTCGTGAACATCCACCTGGGTGGCCGCTAGGCCGACGCCATCGTTGGCGTACATCGTCTCGATCATGTCGTCGATCAGTTGACGGATGCGGTCGTCGACAACGGCCACCGGCTTGGCAACGGTCTGTAACCGGGGATCGGGAAAACGAAGGATGCTTAGCTTGGGCATGTCAACAAGCCTGAAACTCAAGGTCACACTGCCATCCGCCGCGGCGGCAGACGGTGCCGAGAACCGTCGCTTTCAGCGACACGTCGAGGCCTTCCATCAAGGCAATTTCGTTGCGACCACAAGGGTTTAGGGGCAGAATCTTCGAAATCAATTGAACATTTTGTCTGAATTTCCGGCTCTTGATGTCGATACGCCTGTGTGAGTATCGAGCCTACTTTTCCAACGGCAACCCATGGCGCGGCGCTCAAGTCGCCCGTCCGGAGACTTCATTTCATGACGCGTCTCGTACTCCTCGCGCTGCTTCGTGACACCCTGGCTCCCGTCGTCATCCTGAGTGTGCTGTTGTCGGCAACCACCACGTCCTTGGCGGCACCGAACTATCCCATCACCGAGCAACAGCGCGATACCGCCCAAAAGGTTGCCGAAGCGGGCGTCCCTCTGTCTGAACTCTCGCCCGACGCGCCTTCGTCGTACACCGTCAAGCGCGGCGACACGCTTTGGGGAATATCGGAAATCTTCCTGAAGCGCCCTTGGCGCTGGCCGGAACTCTGGGGCATGAACTTGCAGGAGATCCGCAATCCGCATCTGATCTTTTCAGGTCAGACCGTGTATCTCGACACTTCGAACGGTCGCGCGCGTCTGCGCGTTGGCCAATCGGTCGACGGGGGAGTACTCAAATTGTCACCGAGGGTGCGCCGCTCGGCACTCGACAACTCAGCCATCCCATCGATTCCGTTCAACCTCATTGAGCCGTTCCTGGCCAACGCGGTCATCTTCGAAGGTAACGCCCTCGAATCGGCTCCACGCATCGTAGCGGCGCAAGAAGGACGCGTGCTCCTCACACGCGGCGATACGGCCTACGTGCGCGGCGACTACGGCAAAGACACGGTCTTCAGGTTGTTCCGTCAGGCCAAGCCCTTGAAGGACCCGATGACCAGCGAGGTGCTTGGCTACGAAGCCGCCTACATCGGCACGGCGGAGTTGGTGAAGCAAGGCGAGACCCGTGTCTCCGATGCTGGGTTGACCGAGGTGGTCCCCGACAGTTTCATCGTGACCAGCATTCGTCAAGAAGCCGGCGTTGGCGATCGTCTGGCACCAGCCGCCTCGCAGCAATTCGAAAACTACGCGCCGCGCGCTCCAGCAGCGCCCCTGGCAGGACAGATCGTGTCCGTTTATGGCGACGCGCTGTCTGCAGGCCAAAACCAGATCGTGGCTCTGAACCGCGGTGCAACTAACGGCTTAGAGCGTGGCCACGTCCTCGCGCTGTGGCATGGCGGACGTCCGGACGTCGACAAGACCGGTACGGATGGTGTTCCACGCACTGCCATGCGCTTGCCCGACGAGCGCCACGGCATGCTCTTCGTGTTCAGGGTGTTCGACAGGATGTCTTACGCGCTGATCCTGTCAGTGAAGGAACCGGTGCGAGCAGGCGACAAGTTCACCCAGCCCTGAGTTCTCTGACCAGTCCATAGCGTGTTGGTCGATCGCGGCGAACTGGCTGCATGGCTGCGGCTGATATCGACGCCGCAACTCGGCCGCGTGTCTGCGAGGCGTTTGCTCGCTGAATTTGGCTCTCCTGAAGCCGTGATCGGTGCCAGCGCAAGTCGACGCGCAGAACTGGTCGGCATCGGACCAGCGACGTCGTTGACCACTCAGCCTGAAGGTCTTGCCGCGCTGGTGGACGCCACCTGGAACTGGTTGCAATCGACTGCGCACGGGTTGCGAGCAGTGATCGTACTGGGTGACCCCGAGTACCCGGCGAGGCTGCTGGAAACGGCCGATCCCCCTCTGCTGCTGCATGCCGCGGGGCGAACAGATCTTCTGTCGGCGGATGCGCTGGCCATCGTCGGCAGCCGAAACCCCACGCCCCAAGGTTCGCTGAACGCCACGGCCTTCGCACAGAACCTCGGTGACGCGGGTTGGACCATCGTTTCGGGCTTGGCCTTGGGCATAGACGCGGCAGCGCACGAGGGCGCCTTGAAGACGGTGGCGTCGACCATAGCGGTTGTGGGAACAGGTCTGGATCGCGTCTATCCGAGGCGACACCACGAACTGGCTCATCGAATCGCAACCGACGGTCTACTGCTGAGCGAATACCCAATCGGCTCGCCGCCCTTGTCGGCCCACTTTCCCCAGCGCAATCGGATCATCGCGGGAATGACACGCGGAACGCTGGTGGTTGAGGCAGCGGTCGAGTCCGGATCACTCATCACGGCACGACTGGCGACAGAGGCGGGCAGAGATGTCTTTGCCGTGCCGGGGTCTATCCACTCGCCGCAATCGCGGGGCTGTCATGCCCTCATCAAGCAAGGCGCCAAGCTGGTGGAAAGCGCTCAGGACGTTCTCGAGGAACTGCCGACTTGCGTGGCAACAACTCCTTCGCGCACGACATCCCGGATCGATGCGCCTTCAGTTCCTGCAGGCGACGCGCTGCTGTTGGTGATGGGCGTTGATCCGATCGACCTCGATGAACTGCAAGCACGAACTGGCATAGCCACTCAGGAACTCAACGTACGACTTCTCGAACTGGAACTCGACGGCCGGGTGATACGCATGCCGGGGCAGCGGTTCCAGCAAGTCCGCACGGCCTGAGGCGTGATGGGGCATTCGCCGACCGTTTGGCAATCTTCTGTCGCGTGACCTCGCGCAGAAATGCCTCGGGTATAGTGTTTTCATGTTCGATGTTCTTGTGTACCTCTACGAGAACTACTGGCGACCGGATGCCTGTCCGGATCACGCGCAGTTGACGCGCAAGCTGTCGTCGGTGGGCTTCGAGACCGACGAGATCCAGGAGGCGCTGTCATGGCTCGACGGGCTGGCAGTGGCGGCTGAATCCTATGTAGGCGAGCAAGGTGCCCTGAGTTTGCGGGTGTATTCGCCACGCGAGCACGAACATATGGGTGATGCATCCATCGGGTTCATCAGCTTCCTTGAGTCCGCAGGCGTGCTGCCACCACCGATGCGCGAGATGGTGATCGATCGTGCAAGCGCCATCCCTGGAGGTCCCCTCGACCTCGAAGACCTGAAGATCATCGTGTTGATGGTTTTCTGGAGCCTGGGCGAGGAGCCTGACGCGCTCATCCTCGACGAACTGTTCGTCGCCGAGGAAGACCGTCTGATTCACTGACCTGAGTTCAGATTTCGTCCGCGTTTCGAACGCGGCGGTCAGTTCAGCAGGCGGCTCGGATCGACGTCGAGTTTTGCCAGGGCACTGCGCGTGGCGCGAACCGTCAGTGACTCCTCCTGCACCGGAACGAGAAGTCCGGCCTGAAGAAATGCGGCTAGGCGCTGCTGCTGGAAAAGGATGCCTCGCCCGATCGGCGAAACAAAGAGCGTGAGCTGATGCCGCAAGCCGCGCCACGCGAGTTGGACCGATTCATTGCGTCCGCTGTGGTCCAGCATGTACCAGCTGCCCACCTGCAACTCACGGGCCCAGGCCGTCATTGCCGGCGTCGGCATCGACCCCCCCATCGAAACGACCTCAAGTTCGCTGCTTTCGTGGCCTGATAGATCGAGCACGAGCGATTCGTCGATTTCCAATTCATCGGCGTCAGGCAACAACTCTTCAAGCGTCTCCAGTCGAGACATCAACTGCTCGAGACGCTCCTTGGGAATCGCAGCGGTTCGCGCGGTGAACGCGGCCGCCAAAGAGTTGTTCAGCCGTTGAATGTGCTCGTCCTGCTGCGCAACCGACACCCCGGCCGATTGCATGCCGTCACGCAGAACCTTGAGCAAGGGGGGAAGACGTCGGATCACGTCAGCGCGCTCGTCTCTGGACACCTTGGCCCCGACAGACCAAATCAGGTCAGCAGCGGTTCGCTTCATGACCTTCGTCTCATCGCTGTGCAAGCCAGACTTCACCGCCGTCATGGCAAGAACATCCGCCCAAACCTGGAAAAGGAAGTCGCGCACTCCCTCCTGGACCGGGACGTCGTTGAGCATCCTGCGCAGCTCGATCGTGTACTGAATAGCCAGCGTCTCACGCTGCTCGACCTGCTGGGCCAGAGAGACACCCTTTCGAGACGCCTCGTTCTCGTTCTCGAAGTAATGCTCAAGGAACTTCTCGAACTCGATGAGCACGGTCTGGAAGACGCGTCGACCCGTGTCGGGATACGCCTCGACGACCTGCACCACGCGCTTGATCTCGCGTTCGACTGGTCCACCAGCCTCGCGGATGTTGTTGGCGTCGAAGCCCATCACGCAAGATCCCATCCGGTCGATCAGACGGCGTGCCGGATGATCGATGGTCGCAAAGAAGTCGGGCTCGCCGACCGCGACGCGAAGGACCGGCATTTGCAGGCGCGCAAACCACACGCGAATCGTCGCCGGTATGCGTTCTTCGGTAAGGATGCTCTGGAAAAGCAATGCGACGACCTCGATCGTTGCCCGCTCTGCCGGTGACCCCGCCGCCGCCTTCAGCACCTGCTTGCGCTGGTCGAGTTCCTCCAGGATTGCGGGCGTGCTCACCGCACCAGCCACCGACGGTAAGCCGCCCTTTGCGCTTGGACTGAATCGCAGTGCGATCCCTTGCTGGGCATTCGAGATGGCCGCCTGAAGCGATGAAGACGCCGCACGCATGTGGCCAGTGCGCGCGAACTCTGGCAATTGGCGTCCGATCAGACGATTCAGCCGACTCAGCACCGCTTCGGCGTTGGCGGTTCCACCCCGCCCTAGCGAACCGGCGCGGGTCATCAGGCGCGTTTCCTGCCCGACATCCACGCGCGTACCAGCATCCGCTCCCGACGCTGCGGGGCCGCGCAAACCCTGCGGCACCGGTACCGTGTTGCCAAGGGTGGTGGTGAAACCCGTAGGCCGCGATCGACGAATCAACGGGCGAAGATCGATCTCGGGCAACACCCGTTGCTCGATCAAGCGCCGGTTGGCCTCGTGATAGGCCTCTTCGTTGAAAAGTGCAAACTCCTGGTGCAACACTGCTTGTAAGGTGCGCCAGGCGTCGTGGCTCAGCCCTGCACTTCGCCAAGTGGTGATCGCGATTCTTGCGAGCACATGGGGACGAAGGACGTCGTTCGCCTCGAGTTCGTCGCGTCCCTCGAGCAACGTCATCCGGGCGCGCAGATCCGTGAACTCCCACGATGCGCGATCCATGACTGCGAGGGCGAGACGTGAACTGAGGATCTCGCCCTCGATGGTTTCGTTGTCGACCAGACTGAAATTCTGCCGACCTCCGGGCAGAGGCAGATCATTCGGTCGGGATGCCGAGACCATGCCGTTGAGCATGGCTGATCGGAGCATGGAGTCGGCCCCCTGCAACCACGCACCCGCAGACACCTTGAGGTCCTCGACGGCGTCTCGCCGTCGCATCATCGTCGCCGGGTCGGCAGTCAAGGAAAGCACACGACGCGCACCTTGCTCAACCCCTTGAACGACCCCACCAAGGCCCGCGAGCAATCCTTCGACGTACGAACGCCGTGCCTGGGCAGCCAGAGCGATCGTTTGGGCGTTGGACGCCATGGATTGCGGTGTTGTCAGGAGCTCGCTCAATCTCCCGAACGACTCTACACCACCGCCCCGGCGTTGGGGTCGTCTGGATCAAGCTCCTTGCCCGTGGGCTTGATCAGATCCTCACGCTTGACGCCAAGCCACATGGCAATGGCCGCTGCCACGAACACCGAAGAGTAGATGCCGAAAACGATGCCGATGGTCAACGCCACCGCGAAGTAGTGAAGGGTTGGCCCACCGAAGATGAGCATCGAGACCACCATCATCAACGTGCTGCCGTGGGTGATGATGGTTCGGCTGATGGTGCTGGTGATGGCATGGTCGATCACCTGCGGCGTGGTCAGCTTGCGGAACTTCCTGAAGGCCTCGCGGACCCGGTCGAAAATGACCACCGACTCATTCACCGAATAGCCCAGCACGGCCAGCACAGCAGCCAGCACCGACAGCGAGAACTCCCACTGAAAGAACGCGAAGAAGCCGACGATGATGATCACGTCGTGGAGGTTGGCGATGATGCCGGCGACCGCAAACTTCCACTCGAACCGGATGGCCAGATAGATCATGATGCCAGCAACCGTCGCGGCCAGCGCCAAGGCACCGTCGCGCGCCAGTTCAGAGCCGACCGATGGCCCGACAAATTCGCTGCGCTGCAATCGAACGCGCTCGGCGCCGACCTCACCGCACACTGGCGCGGTGGTCTCGATGCCCTTGTCGGACTTCACCGCTTGGGTGGTAACGACACCGCCCTCTGCCTTGCACAGCGCTCCGAACACCTGCTCGACAACCTGGGCCTGTTTGACGTCACCGCGCACGGGCAGGCGAATGAGGACATCGCGCGAGGTGCCGAACTTCTGCACCTGGACCTCGCCGAAGTTCAATGCCTCGACCGTCGATCGAACCCGGTTGATATCGGCGGCCTCGGTGTAGGCCACTTCGATCACCGTCCCGCCTGTGAACTCGATCGACAGATGAAGCCCCCGCGTGACGATGAAAAAGACTGCGGCGATGAAGGTGATGGCGGAGATCACGTTCAGCACCAGGGCGTGGCGCATGAACGGGATATCGCGACGGATCCGGAAGAACTCCATGGGGGCTCCTTGTCAGATGTTCAGGGGTTCACCGCGATCCGGCAACCGGTTGCTTCTCGGCGCCCGGCGTAACTGCAGGCTTCCAGATCTGACCAATAGACACTGTCTTGAGCTTTTTCTGGCGTCCGTACCAGAGGTTCACCAGCCCTCGAGAGAAGACGACCGCCGAGAACATCGATGTCAGGATGCCCAGGCAATGGACCACCGCGAAGCCGCGCACCGGCCCGGAGCCGAAAACCAGCAGGGCGAGGCCGGCAATCAGCGTGGTGACGTTCGAGTCGAGGATGGTGGCGAACGCCCTCTCGTAGCCGTTGTGGATCGCCACCTGCGGCGAGTGCCCGTTGCGCAGTTCCTCGCGCACCCGCTCATTGATGAGCACGTTGGCATCGATCGCCATGCCGAGCGTCAGCGCGATGGCGGCCATCCCCGGAAGCGTGAGGCTGGCCTGCAGCATGGACAGCACCGACACGAGCAACAGCAGGTTGAACGCCAAGGCAACCGTCGAAAACACCCCGAAGAGCAGGTAGTAGGCGCACATGAAGAGTGCAATCGCTGCGAATCCGTACAGCACGCTGTCAAAGCCCTTGGTGATGTTGTCTGCACCCAGGCTCGGACCGATGGTGCGCTCCTCGATGATCTCCATCGGCGCAGCGAGTGAGCCTGAGCGCAGCAGCAGTGCAGTGTCGGCAGCCTCGCTGGTCGTCATGCTCCCTGAAATCTGGACACGTCCGCCGCCAATCTCTGCGCGAATCACCGGCGCGGTAACGATCTCGCCCTTGCCCTTCTCGAACAGCAGGATCGCCATGCGCTTGCCGATGTTGTCGCGCGTGACATCCTTGAAGATACGTGCCCCCTTGGCGTCGAGCGTCAGATTCACTGTGGGCTCGTTGGTCTGGCTGTCGAAGCCCGTCTGCGCGTCGGTGAGGTTCTCGCCAGTCAGGATCACCTGGCGCTTGACGACGACGCCCACGCCGTTGCGCTCGACGTAACGCTCAGAGCCGAAGGGCACCGGGCCACTACCACCTGCGGCCGCTGCGGCCTCGGTGCTTTCGTCGACCATTCGCACCTCGAGCGTCGCCGTGCGTCCGATGATGTCCTTGGCCTTGGCAGTGTCCTGCACGCCCGGGAGTTGCACCACCACGCGGTCCAGCCCCTGCTGCTGAATCAGCGGTTCGGCGACACCGAGTTCGTTCACCCGGTTGTGCAGCGTGGTGATGTTCTGTTTGACGGCCGCGTCCTGAACGCGCTTGGCAGCATCGGGCTTGATCGCTCCGGTCAACAGCATGTCCGTGCCATCGACCGCATCGGTCCACTGCAGGTCGGGAAGTTCGCGTCGAAGCAGATCCTCTCCCTGGGCGAGCGTCTCACGATCGCGAAAGCGCACCACGACCGTGTTGCCGTCGCGTTTGACGCCGGCGTAGCGGATCTTCTTGTCGCGCAGCAGCAGAGAGGCATCGCCTACGGTGGCCTCGGCCTTCTTCGTGAGCGCCGCCTTCATGTCGACCTGCATCAGGAAGTGCACGCCGCCTCGAAGGTCGAGCCCCAGCGACATGGGCAGGGCGTGAAGAGACGTCAGCCAGTGCGGTGAACGCGACAGAAGGTTCAGCGCGATGATGTAGCTCGGGTCGGCCGGGTCGGGGTTCAACGCCTTGCCGATGACATCCTTAGCCTTGATCTGGGTGTCGGTATCGCCGAATCGCGCCTTCACCGAATTGCTCTCGAACTGGACGAAATCCGCCTTCAGTCCAGCGTCCTTGAGCGCCGCTTCCACACGTTCGGCAGTCGACGAGTCGACCTTGAGCGTGGCACGTCCACTGCTCACCTGAACTGCGGGCGCCTCACCAAACAGATTCGGGAGGGTATAGATGACGCCGATCAGCAGGGTGACGACGAGCAGCGCGTATTTCCAGAGCGGATAGCGGTTCATGTTGGCTTCCTTGCGGCCGGCGCTCGGGCGCAGACCACCGTGCTCGGTGGCGCGCCGACCTAGTGGCCCGACCCGCCGCGATGTTTACTTGAACGTGCCCTTGGGCAGCACCTGGATGACGGAGGACCGCTGAACCTGGATCTCGACGCCGTTCGCCACCTCCACGCCAAGGTAGGTCTCACCCATCTTCGATACCTTGCCGAGTACGCCTCCGGAGATCACGACCTCGTCTCCCTTGGTCAGCGCTTCGATCATCGCGCGATGCTCCTTTTGCCGCTTCATCTGCGGGCGGATCATCACGAAGTACAGCACCACGAACATCAGGATGAGGGGCAACATCGAAGCGAGGTTGCCGAACAGACCAGGACTGGCAGCCGGTGCGGGTGCGGCCTGAGCGAAAGCTTCGGAGATGAACACAGCAGATCCTATTCAGTTGGGCGCTTGGGCACAGCCAGTCGATTCTATGCGGCGCCCCAAGTTCCGACACATGTTCAGGCACGTCCGTGGGCAGCCGTGAAGGCGGCGAATCGCTCGGCCGCGCCCGCATCGACATCGGCCCACTCGAAGCGCCAGGTCCAATTGCCGACGCCGGTTCCAGGGACGTTCATGCGATGGGCGGTATCGAGAGCCAGGACATCCTGAAGTGGGTAAATCGCAAGATTCGCTACCGAAGCGCTGATCGCACGCATCGCGGTACGGCACACAGCGGCTGCGTCGAACGTTCTCCCGCAGTCATCCAGTCCGAGATAGGCCGTGGCGAGGGCTCGTTCGTGGGGGCTCGCTGACTGCCACCAGCCCACGGTCGTGTCGTTGTCGTGGGTCCCGGTGTAGGCCACGGTGTTTTGCGCGTACCGGTGTGGCAGATAGTCGTTGTCGGCGCTGCCGCCGAATGCGAACTGCAGGATGCGCATGCCCGGCAGGCCCAGCGAATCGCGCAGGGCCTCGACGTCGGCGGTGAGGACCCCCAGATCCTCGGCGACGATCGGAAGCTCACCGAGCGCAACCACGATCGCATCGAACAACTCGCGACCGGGGCCCTGCACCCATTGCCCATCGACGGCAGTGGGGCAGGTGGCTGGAATCTCCCAGTAAGCAGCAAAGCCACGAAAGTGGTCGATACGGAACACGTCCGCGTGATCCAGAGCGCGGCGCAGACGCGAGACCCACCAGGCGTAATCCTCGAGCGCCATGCGATCCCAGCGATACAGCGGGTTGCCCCAGCGCTGCCCGGTTGCGCTGAAATAGTCGGGCGGCACCCCGGCGACGACCACGGGTTGAAGGTCGGCGTCCAGCCAGTAGAGGTCAGGCCGCGCCCAGCAATCCGCGCTGTGATGGGCGACGAAGATCGGCAGATCGCCCATCAACGAGACACCCTGGCGCTGCGCATGGCGCCGGACAGACTGCCACTGTTCGTCGAAGCACCACTGGACGAATCGCCAGAAGTCGACCTCGGGCGCATGCGCGATCCGGAATGCGTCGAGCGCGGCCTTGTCCCGACGCGCGAGGAGGGGATCCCAGTCCCACCATCCACGCCACTGACCATCGGCCGAATGGAGGCGCTCGATCGTCATGAAGAGCGCGTAATCGTCCAGCCAGTGCGCCTGCGCATCGGACCACCGCGCGAATGCTTCTCGATCACCTTCCTGAGCTCGGTCGAAGAACCCAGCAGCTGCTTCGCGCAGGCGCGCCTCGCGCCAGGGAACGACCGCGGCGTAATCAACGCGCTGCGGATCGAACTGCGCTTGCCGCACTGCCTGCGCCAACGCGTCGGCATCCAGCCAGCCGCGCTCGACGAGCCGTTCGAGCGACACCAGAAGCGGACTTCCCGCAAACGCCGACACGCTCTGATACGGCGAATTTCCCGGCCCGATCGGCGTCATGGGCAAGACCTGCCACAGCCGCTGCCCAGCCTGCTTGAGCCAGTCGATGAAGTGAAACGCTGCCGGACCGAAGTCGCCGCAGCCATGCGGTCCGGGCAGCGACGTGATGTGCAGAAGGATTCCCGAAGCGCGTTGTTGGAGGTTCATGCAGTGGGGACTCGCGGTTCGATGGACATGGTCATGCGGTACTGCAAACGGCAAGCCCGCAAGGGGCACGGCAGAGGCGAGGCCAGACGGGTTCGTCCCCTCGGACACACGCAGGTTCCCGGCTACGATTCCCGAGACACTATTGCAGAGTCCGGCCTGCACGCCACTGAGGCCACGCGATCCCATGACCGCCCCCGATCAACCCATTCCAGCAAAGCGCCAGCGTGGCGCCAGGGCAGCGTGCGGACATCGCTGATTGCTGCCGCGGTCTTCGTGCTCGGGTGGTGCAGCGGCTGTGCATTGCAGTCGTATTCACCGCGCCCGATCGAGGCCTCGAACGAGCAGACGCGCTACCTTTCACAGCGCGTTGATGACGAGGGTCTGAGGGCAGCACTCTTGCGCCGCGGCATAGACACCACAGTGTGGCCGCTGCCTCAGTGGGGTGCAGCCTCACTCGATGCTCTGGCACTGGAACGTCACCCGGACATGCGGGTTGCCGCGGCCGAGCTCGAAGCCACCATCGCCTCGAGCCGCCTGGCCTTGCAACGTGCCCGGCCCGGACTCGACGTGACGCTCGAGCATCACAGCGCGAACGGCGCGAGCAGTTCCCCGTGGAGCGTGGGGGTAGCGCTCGACACCGTGCTGACTCAGTGGCTGGTGGGGCAGGCGCGCCAGAGCGCGCTGCTCGAGTTGCAGCAAGCGCAGGTCCTGGACGCCACCTACCGAACTGCCGAAGTCGCCTGGGAAAGCCATCGTCGCGTGAGGAGCGCCTACGGCGCGTGGACGCAGGCGAGCAACGCGGTCGAGGCATGCGCCGAGGCGCTGGAGCTGAGGCGGCGCGAGTTTGCGCTGTGGCAGCGGCGCGAAGCGCTGGGGGCGGCCAGTCGCCCGGAGGTCCTGCAGGCGGGCCAACGAGCCATCGGTGTCGAGCAGCAATGCTCGCGGCATGATCTTCAACGCGATGCCGCGCTGGGCTTGCTGGCGAGCGCGACCGGCCTGCCCCTGTCGCAGCTTCGTGGCCTGACCTTGGAGCGCACTGCGGATCCGGCAGCTCTGGTACCTGCCGCTGCAGACCCCGATTGGCAGCGGGCAGCCCTGCAGAACAACCTGCCCGTGCGATCGGCTCTCGCCCGCTATGCCTTGGCCGATGCCGCCTTGCGGCTGGAGATTGCACGCCAGATCCCCGACGTGTCTTTGCGCCCAGGGTACGCATGGGATCAGGGTGACCACCGCTGGTCGCTGGGTGTGGGGTTGCCGCTACCGCCGTGGAACCTCAACCAAGCCGGCATCGCCGATGCGTCGGCGAGGCGAGATGCGGAGGCCGTCCGCTTCGCGGCAGTTCAAGCGCGGGCCTTGTCCGAACTGGACAACGCGATGTCCGCGCTCAACGGATCGAATCGCGAGGTGGCGATATCGCAGAGCATCCTCCATGCGGCGCGTCAGAACTGGGCGCGAGCGGCGCGGCGTGTCGAACGCGGCGATGCCGATCGACTGGAGGAGCTCGGCGCGGCGCAGGCCGTCGCCGATGCCAGGCGGTCGCTGATCGATGCGCAGGCAGCAAGGGCGGGGTCATTGGACGCGATCGAGGACGTCCTGCAGATGCCTGTCGGCCGCGTCTGGGTTACCTCGGGTACAGATCGCCCACCGCTTGCAGTCGCCACCGGATCGTCCCTGCCGGTGGACCGGCCATGACTCTGCACCTCGCGGGGCCGCAGGGATGACCAGAACGGCCTTCGTTAGGTTATTCATTGCCCAGACCGTCGTGCTGGTGCTGGTGGGCTGGGCTGCGGTCTACCTGGGGCGCGACGAGTTCCGGCTCGCCACAGAGCGTGAGGACGATGCCCTGCCGTCGGCTTCGCTGGTCACTGAAGGCCCTCCCGGCGAATTGCCTGCGCTGCACCTGACGACGCGAGCGCGTGAACGCGCGGGCATCTTGGTACAGGCACCTGCGGCAGGATCGGCTGGCGGCATGAGAGATTTCGTTGCCACCGTGCTGGACGTGCAATCACTGGCGCAATGGCGAGGACGAATCACGTCGGCCGCGCACGAGCTTTCCGGCGCGCGCGCGAGCGCGGAGGCCAGTCGAGCCGAGGCCGAGCGCCTGCAAGCGATGTTCGAAGACGACCGCAATGCGTCGCAGCGTGCGCGTGACGCGGCCTTGGCGCTGTCCCGCGTCGACCTGGCCAAAGCCCAGTCCCAGCAATCGCAACTCGACGCGCTGCGCCGATCGGCTCGAGTCGAATGGGGCCCGGTGGTGTCGAAGTGGCTCGACGGCGCGGTCGACGACCCGACGCTGCTGCGACTGATCAATGGTCAGGAAATTCTGTTGCAGGTGGTGGTGCGGGCAGACGCGGCCAAGTTGCCAAAGACCCTGTCGATCATCCTGCCCGACGGCAACGTGCCCGCGACCGCACGTGCGGTGAGCACGGCCGGGAGCATCGGCGCCGAGTCCGCTCACGGCGGACGCGTCTTCCTCTTCATTGCTGCAGGGCAAGGCCTCGCACCAGGCATGCGGCTGTCGGCGCAAGCGCCGGATGACGGGTTGCGCCAAGGTGTCGCCGGCGCGATAGTCCCGTCGAGCGCTGTGGTGTGGCACGCTGGTCAACCGTGGATCTATGTGCGTGAGGCGGTCGATGATGACGACGCTGCTGCAGAGGCGGCCGCCTCCGCAGCGGCGGCACCCAACGTTGAGCAGCCTGACGTTTTCCGGCGCCGCGCGCTGGGGCCGACAGCGGTTCGCGGTGGGTCGCATTGGTTCGTTCCGGGTCTCGCAACGGATGAGGCGGTGGTGACGCAAGGCGCGCAATTGCTGCTGTCTGAAGAACAGAAGGCGCGAATCAAGAACGAGAACGACGACTGATGCTGGCGGCGCTGGTTCGTTTCTCGGTGCGCCATGCCGGTCTTGTGCTGGGCCTGGCCTTTGCCCTGGCGGGCTTCGGCGTGCTGCGCATGACAGGCGCAAGCCTCGATGTCTTCCCCGAGTTCGCTCCCACGCAGGTGGTCGTACAGACCGAAGCGCCAGGGCTCGACTCGGCCGCCGTCGAGACACAGGTGACGCAGCCGATCGAGCAATCCGTCGGCGGGCTCGCAGGCATCACATCGCTGCGGTCACAGTCGATACCGGGCCTGTCGGTGGTGACCGTCCTCTTCGAGGATTCAAGCGATATCCATCGGCACCGGCAGGGTGTGGCAGAGCGCCTCGGACAAGCGATCCCATTGCTGCCGACGGGGGTGATCCCCAACCTGACGCCCTTGACGTCCTCGGCCAGCACGGTGATGGGGCTCGGCCTGACCTCGAAGACGCTCGACGGGGTGGCACTTCGCGCCCTCGTCGACGGTACCTTGCGGCCCCACCTGCTGGCGGTTCCGGGGATTGCCGACGTGAACGTCTTTGGGGGAGCGGTGCGGCAATGGCAGGTGCAGGTGGACCCGCAGCGCCTTGCCCGCGTCGGCTTGTCGCTTCCCGAGCTCGCAGAGACCTTGCGCCAAGCCTTTGTGGTCCGGCCCGGCGGGTTCGTCGAATCGGAGAACCAGCGCATCGACGTGACTGTGAGTTTGCCGAAGAGCGCTGGAGGCGGATCAATTGCGGCTGAACTGGACGCCATGAGTGCGACCGTCATTTCGACCAAGGACGGCGCGAGGTGGCTGCTGCGTGATGTGGCAAGCGTTGTCGAGAGCGGAGCACCGCGCTACAACGCCGCGCAGATCAACGGCGAGGAGGGCGTGTTCCTCATGGTTCAGGGACAGCTTGGCGCAAATACTAGAGACGCCACCCGCGACCTAGACCATGCCCTTGCCCAGATCCGACCTGCTCTCGAACGCGCTGGGGCGACCGTTCACGCCGACCTGTTCCGACCTGCCAACTTCATAGAAACGGCTGTCGGCAATGTAGGCAGCGACGTGCTCATCGGCGCCGCACTGGTCGTCGCCATCCTCTTCGTGTTTTTATACAACCCGCGAACCGCACTGATCTCGGTCGTTGCGATCCCGCTGTCGCTCATTTCTGCGGTTCTGACCCTGCAGGCCTTTGACGTCGGTCTGAACATCATGGTGATCGGCGGCCTCGCCATTGCGCTCGGTGAGGTGGTCGACGACGCCATCATTGATTGCGAGAACATCTTTCGACGGTTGCGTGAGAACCGTGCGCTGGAGAGTCCACGCCCAACCGCCGAGGTCGTGTTCGACGCCTCGATGGAAGTGCGTTCTTCCGTCGTGTACGCCACCTTCATCGTCGCTTTGGTCTTTGTGCCTTTGCTCACTCTGTCCGGGGTGGCCGGCAAACTGTTTGCTCCCTTGGGTCTTGCGTACATCGCAGCGATCGGCGCGTCGCTGGTGGTGGCTCTGACGGTGACTCCGGCGATGTGTCGGCTTCTGCTGGAGCGAGCATTCCTGTCAACGGCCGATCCACCGCTGATCGCCTGGATGAAGCCGCGTTATGAGCGTGTGCTCCTGTGGATCGAGGCGCGAAGCGCAGCAGTGCTGAGCGTTGCCGTGCTGAGCATGTCCGCGGCGATCGGGGTGCTACCGCTCCTCGGTGGCGAGTTCATACCTCCCCTGAAGGAGGGGCACTACATCGTGCACATGAGTGCCGTGCCAGGGACGTCTCTCGACGAATCGCTGCGCATCGGCAAGCTGGTGACACAGTCCTTGCTCGAGATTCCCGGCGTTCGTTCGGTCGCACAGTGGGTGGGCCGCTCACAGAACGGAGCCGACACCTTTGGCTCGCACTACAGCGAGTTGGAGGTGGAAGTAGGGCAGGTGTCTGGCGCTCAACAGCAACGCATCTTGCGGGACATCCGGCGAGTGCTGTCTGGCGACGATGGCGACACGGATCAGCGCGATGAGGTTTCCGCTACCGGCGCATTTCCCGGCCTCGTTTTCGCAGTGAACACTTTCCTCACAGAACGCATTGGTGAGACGGTCAGTGGCTATCCGGCGGATGTGGTGGTGAACCTCTACGGTGACGATCTGGACGGACTGGATCGGGACGCCACCACCGTAGCGTCGGTTCTGTCCGGCATGTCTGGTGCGACCGATGTCCAACTCCAGGCGCCGCCGGGCGCCCCGGAACTGCAGGTTCGGCTTCTGGCTGACGCCTTGGTTCGATATGGCCTGATGCCAGGTCAGGTGGTTGAGACAGTCCAGGCCGCCTATGACGGCGTGTTGGTGGGCCGTCGATCGACCGGGTCTGTGGCGACGCCGATCATGCTGGTTGCGGACAAGGCCTCTCGCGCCGACGTCACTCGGGTCGGTGCGCTTCCACTGCGGTCAGCCAGCGGCGAACTCATCACGGTACGAGATGTGGCCGATGTGGGCATGGCGGACGGCCGGTACAAGATATTGCGAGACGGAGGCCGCCGCGTGCAAACCGTGATCGCGAATCTGACGGTCGGTGAGGACCCGGAACGATTCGTGGATGAACTGCAAACGAAGTTGCTCGCAGCTGCAACGCCCAGCGGTGGTGAAGACAAAGGCTTCTCCCGAGGCAGTCATTTCGAAGTGCTTGGCGCTGCGCAGGCGCAATCCAGGGCAAGAGCCGACCTTCTTACAGTGTCTGCAATGGCAACGGTCGGGGTGCTCGGTTTGTTGCTGCTTGCGTTCGGTTCGGCGCGCACCACTGTGGTCGCCACCGCCAACCTGCCTTTCGCGCTGATTGGCGGAGTGGCAGCAGTGCTGTTCACTGGCGGCTTGTTCTCGCTCGGATCACTCGTCGGTTTCGTGACGCTGTTCGGCATCACGCTACGGAATTCGATCATGCTGGTGTCCCACTATCGGCAGCTTGTCGAACTCGAGGGCCATCCCTGGGGGATCCAGCTCGCCGTACAAGGCGCACAGGAGAGGTTGCCCTCGATCCTGATGACTGCCCTCGTCACGGGCCTGGGGCTTCTGCCATTGGCTCTGGGAAGTGCTGAGCCGGGCCGAGAGATCGAAGGCCCGATGGCCATCATCATCGTTGGCGGCCTCGTGAGCTCTACCGTGCTGAATCTGCTGATTCTTCCGACGCTTCTACTGCGGTTCGGACGGTTTGTACCGCCAGTTCACAGCCGTCGATGAGAAACCATCGAACGCCAGCCAGTGATTTATTGGTTGCGGGGGCAGGATTTGAACCTACGACCTTTGGGTTATGAGCCCAACGAGCTACCAGACTGCTCCACCCCGCGGCTGTACGTTGCAGTTTACAACGGCGCTCCTGCAAACGCCATCTCTGATTTCAGGTAAGAACCCGCTCACCTGTCCAACAATGCGAACGTGATAAACGACTTTTAGGCTTTCTGCCTATGAACTTGGACGACTAGTCAGCGAGTCGCGAGATTGGGACTGGCAATTCAGACCGTCTTTGGGTCGCCGTCGGTCACTTCTTGAACCGGGCGGTCAACCAATTCGACAAACGCCAACGGCGCGTTGTCACCGACACGAAATCCCATCTTCAGTATTCGTGTGTATCCACCAGGTCGCGCAGCGTATCTCGGTCCGATCTCGTTGAACAGTTTGGCGACCAACTCGCGGTCGCGCATTCGATTAAATGCCAATCGACGATTTGCAAGAGTCGGCACCTTGCCCAAGGTGATGAGAGGTTCCACCACGCGACGCAACTCCTTCGCCTTCGGGAGAGTGGTCTTGATCGCCTCGTGTCTGAGGAGTGAGTTGCACATATTCCTAAGCATCGCCAAGCGATGTTCAGAGGTGCGATTCAGCTTACGAAGCCCATGGCGGTGACGCATAAAAACCCTAACTTGACTGACTAACGATATTCAAAACAACCGAGTGACTCTGCAAGACATCAGTGAGGAGGCGACAACGCACGAATCAAGCACTCTATCAACTAACAGCGCCCGTTAACGCTTGTCTAATCCTTGAGGCGGCCAGTTCTCAAGCCGGGCCCCAAGGGTCAGCCCGCGGGAGGCGAGTACTTCTTTGATCTCGTTGAGCGACTTACGGCCCAGGTTTGGAGTCTTAAGCAACTCAGTCTCGGTGCGCTGGATAAGGTCACCGATGTAATAAATATTCTCTGCCTTCAGACAGTTAGCAGAACGCACAGTGAGCTCAAGCTCGTCAACGGGACGAAGCAAGATTGGATCAAACTGCGAACTACGGTTGACAGGTTCAGTGAATGCTGCAATCTCACTATTCTCGAGTTGTGCAAAGACTGCCAACTGCTCAACCAGAATCTTGGCGGACGCGCGCACGGCCTCCTCTGGTGAAATCGCGCCGTTGGTACTAATCTCCATCACCAACTTATCGAGGTCAGTCCTTTGCTCAACTCGCGCGCTCTCGACCGTATAACTGACCCGAGCGACGGGTGAAAACGACGCGTCGAGAACAATCCGCCCAATGGATTTAGATGGCTCATCGCCGAACCGCCGCAGGTTGCCCGCTACGTATCCGCGACCTTTCGCGACTTTGATTTGCATATCCAGCTTGCCACCATGCGCCAAGTTAGCAATCAAGTGAGTGGGGTTCACGATCTCCACGTCGTGCGGCGTCTGTATGTCCGCCGCCGTGACCACTCCCTCTCCCTCCTTGCGCAGGACAAGAGTCACTTCATCCCTGTTATGAAGTCGAAAAACGACGCCCTTCAGATTCAGCATGATGTGAACCACATCTTCCTGAACGCCATCAATCGTGGAGTACTCGTGAAGTACACCAGCAATCGTCACCTCTGTTGGCGCGTAGCCAACCATTGACGAAAGCAGCACCCTACGTAACGCATTCCCTAGCGTGTGTCCATATCCACGCTCAAACGGCTCCAATGTGACCTTCGCCCGATTCGTGCCGGTTGGCTCTACCGCGATGGCTTTTGGCTTTAGAAGATTAAATTGCATTTCGGCTTTCTTTCAATACCCTCGGCTCGTTACACCGATAAGGCTGACCCCCGAGGCCCTGAAATGTGGGTTAGGCGAACGGATAAATTTGACACACCGTCATGGAGTGACAAACCCCAAACGTTATAAATTCAACGCGAGTACAACTCGACGATCAGTGCTTCCTTGATATCCGAACCGAACTCGTCACGCTCGGGGGTCTTCTTGAAAATTCCCTCCATTTTAGAAGCGTCAATTGCAACCCAACTGGGCATGCCGATTGACTGGGCGAGTTTCAGCGCGTCGATAATACGCAATTGCTTCTGTGAGTTTTCACGCACAGCGACAGTATCACCAACCTGAACTAGGTAAGAAGCGATGTTGACTGGCTGGCCGTTGACGGAAATTGCTTTATGGGAAACCAACTGCCGCGCTTCCGCTCTCGTTGAGCCAAAACCCATCCGGTAAACCACATTATCCAGACGTGACTCAAGTAGCATGAGCAGGTTAGACCCTGTATTACCCTTTCGCTTTTCAGCTTCGGCGAAATATCTCCGGAACTGTCGCTCCAAGATCCCATACATACGCTTTACCTTTTGCTTCTCGCGCAACTGGAGGCCAAAGTCCGAAGTGCGCGAACCGGAAGTTCGCCCATGCTGCCCGGGCTTGCTGTCAAACTTAGCCTTGTCCCCGATCGGACGGCGCGCGCTCTTAAGGAATAAATCCGTACCCTCCCTGCGCGAGAGCTTGGCCTTTGGCCCTAGGTATCGTGCCACGCTGATTCCTTGAAACTAGATTGATCTGTGTATGCTTACTAAAGCAACCGCAGCAAAAAGGGATGCAAAACGGATTGTTATCGCGGACTGTTCAAAAGACGTCTTAAAATCTGAGGGTGAGGACGTCAAATTCGGCGACGCTTCTGCGGGCGACACCCGTTATGGGGTACGGGAGTGACATCAGAAATTAGGTTGATGCGGATGCCCAGAGATGCAAGTGCTCGCACTGAAGACTCCCGGCCTGGCCCCGGGCCCTTGATTCGGACGTCCAAGTTCTTGATTCCCTGTTCCTGTGCAGCACGCCCAGCAACCTCTGCTGCCACCTGCGCCGCAAAAGGCGTACTTTTCCGGGATCCCTTGAATCCTTGACCACCGCTAGAAGCCCACGACAAAGCACCACCCTGCCGATCGGTGATGGTGATGATCGTGTTGTTAAACGAAGCATGTACATGAGCAATCCCGTCTGCGACATTCTTACGGGCCTTCTTTCGAACTCGTTGCGCTGCTGTGTTGGGTGCTTTAGCCATTCCGATGGATCCTTAAAAACTCGCAAACTGCTTGAAGAGCAGCGACGATGTAGGTCACTTCTTCACCAATGCGCCGGACTTCCTCGGACCCTTGCGGGTGCGGGCGTTCGTCTTGGTTCGCTGCCCGCGCACCGGCAACCCCCGGCGATGCCGAAAACCGCGGTAGCACCCGAGATCCATAAGCCGCTTGATATTGACCGAGATTTCTCGCCGCAAGTCGCCTTCAATCGTTAAACGACCGATCTCCTCACGAATACGCTCGAGGTCAATATCTGAAAGATCCCGAATCTTTCTGTCGAAAGGGACGCCGCTTTGGGAGCAGATACGACGCGCTGTCGTACGCCCGACACCAAAGATCGAAGTAAGTCCAATCTCCGCATGCTTCTGCGGGGGAATATTGATACCAGCAATACGCGCCATCTAGATCCACCTGAGCTGTTGATACAACGACATGTCAACCTTGCCGCTGCTTGTGCCTTGGGTCATCGCAAATCACACGTACAACCCCGTTCCTTCGAATCACCTTGCACTTCCTGCACATTTTCTTGACCGATGCCGCAACTTTCATAATTTCACCTCTTTCCCAAGATTACTTGGCTCTGAAAATGATTCTTGCTCTACTTAAATCATATGGCGTCAACTCGACGGTGACCTTATCGCCCGGGAGGATTCTGATATAATGCATACGCATTTTTCCGGATATGTGCCCCAACACGATATGCCCGTTCTCGAGTTTCACCCTGAAAGTGGCATTAGGCAGATTCTCCAGAATCTCACCCTGCATTTGAATGACATCGTCTTTCGCCATTGATTCCGATCTGACCTTCAGTTAAATCCCCCGCCAGATCTTAACTTGGCTTGAAATTGGCTTTCTTCAGTAATGACTCATACTGCTGGCTTTGAACATAACTTTGCACCTGAGCCCAAAAATCCATCGTCACAACAACAATAATCAACAGCGACGTTCCGCCAAAATAAAACGGGACGTTGTATTTTAAAACCAAAAACTCAGGAAGCAAACACACCACCGTGATGTAAATGGCCCCAGCAAAGGTCAGTCGAGAAAGGATCCTATCAATGTGTCGAGACGTCTGCTCGCCAGGCCGTATGCCAGGGATAAAAGCACCACTCTTCTTCAGATTGTCAGCAGTTTCCCTACTGTTGAAAACAAGCGCCGTATAAAAGAAACAGAAAAATATAATGGCGGCCGCGTAAAGAACGACGTAAATAGGCTGCCCGGGAGATAAAAGACCGGCCAAGTCTTTGAGCCATCGCCAACCCTCGCCGGTCGCGAACCACCCCACGAAAGTTGCCGGGAGTAAGATAATTGAAGACGCAAATATTGGAGGGATCACTCCCGCCATGTTCACCTTCAGCGGCAAATGCGATGACTGCCCGCCATATACTTTATTACCCACCTGCCGCTTCGCGTAATTAACAAGGATCTTCCGCTGTCCACGCTCTACGAACACAACACCGTACGTCACGAAAACTACGAGCCCCAAAATAAACATACAGGCCAGGTAACTCATTGCCCCAGTCCGGACCAGCTCAAAAAGTCCTCCCACTGCCCCGGGCAACCCAGCCGCGATCCCAGCGAAGATCAGTATTGATATTCCGTTTCCGAGTCCGCGCTCGGTAATCTGCTCACCCAACCACATTAAGAACATCGTGCCTGCAACCAAACTCACGACGGCAGTAAGACGGAAACCGAAACCTGGAGTGATAACCAGACCGGGCGTACCCTCAAGCGCCAGCGCGATTCCAAGCGACTGGAAGAGTGCGAGCCCAAGAGTCCCGTATCGCGTGTACTGGGTTATCTTTCGTCGCCCAGACTCACCCTCCTTCTTGAGGGCTTCAAATCTCGGGACGACGTAAGTCATCAATTGCATTATGATTGACGCAGAAATATAGGGCATTATCCCGAGCGCAAATACCGTAAATCTAGATAACGCCCCCCCCGAAAACATATTGAAGAGACTCAGGATGCCGCCCTGCTGCCCCTTAAACAGTTGAGCCAGTTGATTAGGATCGATACCGGGCACAGGTATGTGTGCTCCCAACCTGTAAACAACTAAAGCAAGGATCAGAAAAACGAGCCTCTTTCGAAGTTCGCCGAATTTGCCGGACTTCGCTAACACTCGTTCTTGCGTTGCCACCGTGCGTTCCGATCAAATCACCAATAACAACTCAAGCAATCAGGAAACGCTGCCACCAACAGACTCAACAGACTGCTTGGCACCAGACGTCACTTGAATTCCGTGCAGATGCAGTGGCCTGCTGATCGAACCACACTTAATAAGCTTAACTACCCGCGTGTCACGCCGAATTAGACCTGCATCGATCAACACCTGGCGATTGATCACATCAACGTTCAACGACTCCAAGTCGGTTAAGCTCAATTGAGCATTCCGACGCAGCAATGCCGACTTGAAGCCCCTCTTGGGTAGCCGCCGCTGCAGTGGCATCTGACCGCCCTCGAAGCCAGTCTTGTGGTACCCACCAGAGCGTGACTTCTGGCCCTTGTGTCCGCGTCCTGCAGTTTTCCCCAACCCAGACCCTATACCTCGGCCTACACGGCGCCGACTGGTGTTCGATCCCGCGGCAGGTTTGATGCTATTCAGTTCCATAGATACTCCGAATCGCGTTCAAAGGACTCGCACCAGGTAAGTGACTTTGCGGATCATTCCGCGCACGGCCGGCGTGTCCTCGAGTACTGATTCACTATTCAATTTCCGCAAGCCAAGGCCGCGGACCGTAGCACGATGAGAGGCGCGAGTTCCTGCCACGCTCCGCACGAGCTTCACCTTCAAAACCTTTTGGTCAGACACAGTCACACACCCTTCAACCAAGAATCTGCTCGACAGTCAGTCCGCGCTTTGCAGCGATTTCTGCAGGCGTACTGGTTCTTTTGAGGGCGTCAAGCGTCGCACGAACAAGGTTGTACGGGTTCGACGATCCGAGGCTCTTGCAGACAATATCGCTGACACCCATGACTTCGAAGACCGCGCGCATCGGACCACCGGCAATGATTCCCGTACCGACGGGGGCTGGCGCCATGAGCACATGCGACGCTCCGTGTTCTCCAACCACCTTGTGATGGATCGATCCATTTTTTAGGGACACCTTAACCATGTTCCGACGCGCATCATCCATCGCCTTTTGAACGGCAACGGGGACCTCTTTGGCCTTGCCCTTCCCCATACCGATTCGCCCACTCCCGTCGCCGACTACGGTGAGCGCGGCGAAACTAAGAGTCCGCCCGCCTTTGACAACTTTCGTCACTCGATTGACAGCGATCATCTTTTCCTTCAGACCGTCATCGTTGCCATCGGTCTGAGCACGTGGTTGAAACTTGGCCATTTTTGATCCTTCGTTAGAACTGCAGGCCAGCGGACCGGGCCGCCTCCGCCAGCGCCTTCACCCTGCCGTGATACGCAAAGCCAGCGCGATCAAAGGCGACCTTCTGGACGCCGATGGCTTTTGCCTTTGAAGCGATCCTTTCTCCGATCAACGCCGCCGCCCCAGCATTCCCACCACCACCAGACGCACCGAGAGAATCCCTGACCTCCCGCTCAAGTGTCGACGCAGAAGCGAGCACACGAGCACCATCCGCAGAAATAATGGTCGCGTAGATGTGCGCATTCGTTTTGAACACAGTTAATCGGTCGACTCGCTGCTTGGCGATACGCACCCTCGTCTGTTTGGAGCGCCTAAGGCGTTGGTCTTTCTTCTGAATCGTCATCTCATCACCTACTTTTTCTTGGTTTCCTTGATGACAACCTTTTCGGTCGCGTAGCGGATCCCCTTGCCCTTGTAAGGCTCAGGGGGGCGGATCGCGCGAATTTCGGCTGAGACTTGTCCCACGGCCTGACGATCGGCACCCTTGATCACGATTTCAGTCTGGGTCGGGCACTCGACCTTCACACCTTCAGGCATTTCCTTGGTGACAGGGTGCGAATAACCAACCTGCAGCGTCAACTTCGTTCCAGCTGCCTGCGCCCGAAATCCGACACCCACCAAGGACAACTTCTTCTCAAACCCCTTGGTCACACCCAGCACTAGATTTGCCGCAAGCGCGCGTACCGTACCGGACATCGCGTCGGCCGCAGCAGTTGAATCGCTGGGGCGAACCCTCACCACACCAGGCTCATTCATCACCGACACCTGCGCGCTAATGGGAATACTCAACTGCCCGAGGGGGCCAACGACCTTAACCCGCCCTTCGCCGACGGAGATCGTCACTCCAGCGGGGACCGCAATCGCCATCTTTCCAACGCGAGACATTTGGACTTCTCCTAGGCAACGTAACAAAGAACTTCGCCGCCTATACCTGCTTGACGCGCCTTGCGATCGGTCATGACTCCCTTCGGGGTAGTCACAATGGCGACGCCCAGACCATTCTTGACCGTGGGAATCGCATCGCAGCCGCGGTAAATCCTCAAGCCAGGGCGGCTGACGCGCTCGATATGCTCAATGACGGGACGACCAGCGTAGTACTTCAACTCAATCACCAGCTGCGCCTTGCTGGGCTCACCAACGACGCTGAAGGAATCGACATACCCCTCCTCAACCAGCACTCCAGCGATAGCCAGCTTCAACTTTGAAGCAGGCATTGAGACAGAAGGCTTTTCCACCATCTGAGCGTTCCGAATGCGGGTCAGCATATCGGCGATGGGATCACTCATACTCATGTAGGCATCTCCAGAACGAAACGAGGGCTCACCAGCTGGCCTTGACCAGACCCGGGATATCACCCTTGAACGCCAACTCACGAATCTTGTTACGACCCAGCCCAAACTTCCTGAACGTGCCCCTCGGGCGCCCCGTCAACGCACAACGATTTCTCTGGCGGGTCGGGTACGAGTTCCTCGGCAGCTGCTGCAACTCAAGCCGGGCGGCGTACCTCTCTTCGTCCGTCCGCTTTGCATCGTTTGCTGCCGTCTTGAGCTCGTTGTAGAGAACCGAATACTTAGCCGCCAGCTTGGACCGCTTTAGCTCGCGCTGGATCAATGAAAGCTTTGCCATATTCGTCTCAATTCTTGAAAGGGAACTTGAAACCAACCAGCAACGCCTTGCATTCATCGTCACTTTGCGCGGTAGTGGTTATACTGATATTCAGACCGCGCAAGGCGTCCACCTTGTCGTACTCGATTTCCGGAAAAATAATTTGCTCCTTGACGCCGATGTTGTAATTTCCGCGCCCATCAAACGCTCTTCCCGAAATTCCGCGGAAATCTCGTACTCGCGGCAACGCTACGGTGACGAATCGGTCAAGAAACTCATACATCTTTACTCCGCGCAGGGTCACCATACAGCCGATCGGAACCCCGTCACGGATCTTGAATCCCGCGATAGCCTTCTTTGACTTAGTGACAACGGGACGCTGGCCTGAAATCTTCGCGAGGTCGCCTACCGCGTGCTCCATAACCTTCTTGTCGGAAACCGCCTCGCTCACACCCATGTTCAGGGTAATCTTCGTTATACGAGGAACCTGCATTTTTGACTTGTATGCAAACTTCGCAACAAGCGCTGGTGCAATCGTGTCACGGTAAATCGCCTGTAGGCGAGCTGAATTCTGCTGCTGCGTCATCACCGCACCTTATGACTTAAGTTCTTCACCCGACGAACGGAACACGCGAGTCCGCGACCCGTCGGGGCGAATCTTCACACCGATGCGATCAGCCTTCCCTGAGGCAGGATTGAACACTGCCACATTGGACTGGTGAATCGGCAGAGTCTTCTCCACTACGCCACCGGTCTGCCCCTTCATTGGGTTCGGCTTGACGTGCTTCTTGACGACATTCACGCCCTCAACGGAGAGAAAGCTGTCGTCTATGCGAGCGGACACTATCCCGCGACGACCCTTGTCACGCCCGACAAGGACGACGACCTCATCACCTTTGCGAATCTTCTTCATTCTTTACCCAGCGGAAGTGAACTAGAGGACTTCAGGCGCAAGCGAGACGATCTTCATGAATCGCTCCGTGCGCAACTCGCGCGTTACAGGCCCGAAGATCCGAGTCCCTATCGGCTCAAGTTTGGCATTCAGCAGGACCGCGGCGTTGCCGTCGAAGCGCACCAAGGAGCCGTCCTGACGACGCACACCCTTCGCCGTCCTCACTACGACTGCGCTGTAGACCTCGCCTTTCTTGACGCGTGAACGTGGAGCAGCTTCTTTGATGCTGACCTTGATCACGTCGCCGATTCCGGCGTACCGGCGCCTCGATCCGCCGAGCACCTTGATGCACATCACGGATTTGGCACCAGTGTTGTCGGCGACGTCGAGTCGCGATTGCATTTGGATCATTTGTCTTTCCCAACTTGCACCAGACGAGCGCGTTGCAGTGCAACAAGCTCAGGCCGGTCAGTCTTGGGCCCAACGCCTGACTGGTGGCAGGACGCCTTACGGGCAGGATTGTCACGTCACTCAAACGAGAGTGACGCTTCACGCGAAGCTTGCGATTGTAACTTGGAGTACGCTGGAAGTCAAACGACGATTTGCGACTTTACTGCTTGCATACGGCCTGAAGAAGGCCAACTGCCAGAGTGCGGGCGACCGCCCAGGCGTCAGACGCCGCGCGCCTTTTGAATCAATCTAGTGACGGCCCAGGACTTGGTCTTAGAAACGGGTTTGGTCTCGGAGATTTCGACGACATCACCGTACTTGAACTCGTTGTTCTCGTCGTGCGCGTGGTACTTGCTCGAGCGGGCCACGATCTTGCCGTAGAGAGCATGCTTCGTCCGTCGCTCGATCAGAACGGTAATCGACTTATCCCGCTTGTCGCTCACCACTCGTCCGACCAAAGTTCGACTCGACTTTGTCTTCGCTTCAGGCGATAAATCGCTCATTTCTTCTCTCCAGCTGCAGCACGGCGCTTTTCTGCAATCACAGTCTTGACGCGCGCCAGCGAGCGCCGCGTCAGACCCAGCTGCTGATGATTGACCAGTTGTTGCGTTGCCTTCTGCATGCGAAGCCCAAAGTGGGCCTTGGCCAAGCTAGCAACCTCCTGCTTCAGCTCCGCAATATCCTTGTCCCTGAGTTCTGATGTTTTCATTGTTCCTCTCCGCTTCTGTCAGGAACCGACTTGCCGGACAACAAACAGCGTGCTGAGCGGCAGTTTTGCGGAAGCGAGCTTGAAGGCCTCACGCGCAAGTTCCTCAGGAACGCCGTTAATCTCATAGAGCACCTTGCCAGGCTGGATCTCAGCGACGTAGTACTCAGGATTTCCCTTGCCGTTACCCATGCGCACCTCAGCAGGCTTCTGTGAAATCGGCTTGTCTGGAAAGATACGTATCCAGATCCGACCACCGCGCTTAACGTGTCGGGAGATCGCCCGGCGGGCAGCCTCGATCTGTCTGGCGGTGATGCGTCCTCGTTCAGTCGCCTTCAATCCGAAATCCCCAAAGGACACCTTGGCGCCTCGTGTGGCGACGCCCGTGTTACGTCCCTTCTGCTCCTTGCGGAACTTTCTTCGTGCTGGTTGAAGCATTGTCTAGTTTCCCTTCGTGTCACCGCCCGACGGCGGAGCGACCGATTTTCGAATTCGCTTGACTGCCGGTGACTTGGTGACTGTTGCGTCGCCGGTCTCTGCAGGCTTTGGTGCCGGAATGGCATCAGCCGTCCCACCGCCGGTGGTTCGCGCCCGGGGAGGCTGTCCTGATCGCGCGCTGCGGCGCTGGCGGCGCTCGTCGTCACTGGGCTCGATTTGCTTTGAAGCCGGCGCCTCTCCGTGTGCCAAACGGTCGCCTCTGTACACCCAACACTTCACGCCGATGACACCATAGGTAGTCCTGGCTTCGGAAAACCCGTAATCAATGTCCGCCTTCAGTGTGTGCAGAGGGACCCGCCCTTCGCGATACCACTCGCACCGGGCGATCTCGATCCCATTCAGCCGACCGGAGGACATGAGCTTGATGCCCTGGGCGCCAAGACGCATGGCGTTTTGCATCGCTCGCTTCATGGCGCGGCGGAACATAATTCTCTTTTCGAGCTGCTGCGTGATGCTGTCTGCGATCAGCTGTGCATCAATCTCGGGCTTCCGAACCTCTTCAATATTGACCGCAACGGGCACGCCAAGTCGACGGGTCAACTCGAGTTTGAGGTTCTCGATGTCCTCGCCCTTCTTGCCAATCACCACGCCTGGACGCGCGGAATAGATCGTAATCCTGGCGTTCTTTGCCGGTCGCTCGATCAACACGCGAGACACCGCAGCGCTCTTCAGGCGCGTCTTGAGGTACTCCCGGACCTGCAAATCTTCCGCAAGCATCGTCGCGAAGTTCTGATTGTTGGCATACCAGCGAGATGCCCAGTTTCTAGTCACAGGCAAACGAAAGCCAACCGGATGAATCTTTTGTCCCATATTCGTCCCTAAGCGTCAGTTTCCGACGGTGATATAGATGTGGGCAGTCGGTTTGCTGATTCGATTCCCGCGCCCTTTGGCTCTGGCGGAAAAACGCTTCAGCGTCGCACCCTGCTCGACGAAGATGGTCTTCACTTTCAGTTCGTCAATGTCCGCACCATCGTTGTGTTCAGCGTTGGCAATGGCGGATTCAAGAGCCTTCTTGATGATGCCAGCGGCTTTCTTCGGGCTGAATGCCAATATGTTCAGCGCCTGATCGACCGGGCGTCCACGAACGAGGTCAGCCACCAGCCGTCCCTTGTCAGCCGAAAGGCGTACGCCCCGCACAATAGAACGTGTTTCCATAATGGATCCTTATTTCCGGGCAGCCTTCTTGTCCGCGGGATGGCCCTTGAACGTACGCGTCAGCGCAAACTCACCCAGCTTGTGCCCTACCATCTGATCGGTCACGTACACGGGAATGTGCTGCTTGCCGTTGTGCACTGCGATTGTCAGTCCAATGAAGTCCGGGAGGATCGTGGAACGCCGCGACCATGTCTTGATTGGCTTCTTGTCCTTCACTGCAACCGCCTTGTCGACCTTCGCCATCAGGTGATGGTCCACAAACGGGCCTTTCTTGAGCGAACGTGTCATCTTCTAGCCCCTCATTTCTTGCGGCGCGAGACGATGAACGTCTGCGTACGCTTGTTGCTTCGGGTTCGGTACCCCTTCGTCATGGTGTTCCACGGCGAGACCGGAACCTGCCCTTCGCCGGTCCGGCCCTCACCACCTCCGTGCGGGTGATCCACCGGGTTCATTGCCACGCCGCGAACCGTCGGCCTGATGCCCTTCCATCGAATCGCACCGGCTTTGCCGTACTGCCGCAGGCTGTGCTCTTCGTTCGAGACCTCCCCGATAGTCGCACGACAGTCGATGTGCACCTTGCGCACTTCGCCAGAGCGCATGCGCACCTGGGCGTAAGTGCCCTCGCGGGCCAGCAGCGTGCACGATGTACCCGCCGACCGCGCAACCTGTGCGCCCTTCCCTGGCAGCAGCTCGATGCAATGGATCACAGACCCGACGGGAATGTTCCGAATGGGAAGTGCATTCCCAGCCTTGATGGGCGCCTCTGCTCCGCTCATGAGCGTCTGGCCGATCTCAAGCCCGCGTGGGGCAATGACGTAACGCCGCTCCCCATCCGCGTAGCAGACCAGGGCAATATGGGCTGTGCGGTTAGGGTCGTACTCGATTCGCTCGACCTTGGCAGGGATACCGTCCTTGCTGCGAACGAAGTCCACGACGCGATAGTGGTGCTTGTGTCCGCCGCCCTTGTGACGGATCGTGATGTGCCCGTTGTTGTTGCGGCCGGCGTGCTGAAATTGCGGCTCAAGCAGAGACGCCTCTGGCTTGCCCTTGTGCAGATGCGGATGCACCACCTTGACGACCGCACGTCGACCCGGCGAAGTGGGCTTGACTTTGACGATTGGCATTACGCGCCCTCCCCAGAGAAGTTCAACTCCTGCCCGGCCTTCAGCGATACGTAGGCCTTCTTGACGTGGTCGCGGCGCCCGATAGAGCGCCCAAACTTCTTCACCTTGCCCTTTTGGACAACGGTGTTCACGGCTTGAACGTCGACCTTGAACATCAATTCGACCGCGGCCTTGATCTCGCCCTTCGTGGCGTCTCGTCGAACCTTGAACAACACCTGGTTGCTCTTCTCGGACGCCAGTGTCGCCTTCTCGCTCACGATTGGGGCAACGAGCACTTCGGCAAGACGTGTCTCAGAAAAGCTTGATACGTTCGTCATGACAGCATCTCCGCAAGTTGCTCGGCGGCCGCATGGGTCAGCAAAACCTTCCGGTAGTGCACCAGAGACATGGGATCCGCGTGGCGAGGATCAACGACCAACACATTCTTCAAATTGCGGGCCGCCAAGAAAAGGTTGTCGTCGATCTCGTGGGAGATAAACAGCACCGAGTCGAGCCCCATTGATTTCAATCTGGTCGCGAGCAATTGAGTCTTCGGCGCCTCGAGCGAAATCGAATTGATGATCGCCAAGCGCCCTTCCCGGACCAACTGGGAAAGGATGGAAGCCATGCCGGCGCGGTACATCTTCCGGTTCACCTTCTGTGCGAAGTTCTCGTCCGGGCCGTTCGGGAAAATTCGACCGCCTCCGCGCCACAAAGGAGACGACGTCATGCCGGCGCGCGCGCGGCCGGTTCCTTTCTGTCGCCAAGGCTTCTTGGTTGAGTGCTTGACTTCTGCACGCCCTAGCTGCGCGCGCGTTCCTTGACGCGCATTCGCTTGGTAGGCAACCACGATCTGGTGGATCAGCGCCTCGTTGTAGTCGCGAGCAAAGACGCCATCTGGAAGGTCCACCTTGGCCGAAGACGCGCCGCTGTCGCTGAGAAGTTCGACTTGCATCAGTTCGCCCCCTTGACAGACTTGGCCTTTACTGCGGGACGGACCACCACGTGCCCATTTTTTGACCCCGGAACGGCCCCACGGACCATCAGCAACTGGCGCGATTCGTCTATCCGAACCACGACCAAATTTTGCGTGGTGCAGGTCACATCGCCACGGTGCCCAGACATTTTTTTGCCAGGGAAGACCCGCCCTGGATCCTGCGCCATGGAGATAGACCCGGGCACGTTGTGGGAGCGGCTGTTGCCGTGGGAGGCGCGCTGTGAACTGAAGTTGTGGCGCTTTATAGTGCCGGTGAAGCCCTTCCCGATGGAAGTGCCTTGCACGTCAACTTTCTGTCCAACCGTGAAGAGCGCAGACGTCGTGACTCCAGTCCCCACGGTGTAGCCTGATGCCGCCGCTTCGTCCACACGGAACTCGCGCAACAGTGAGCCTGCTTCAATACCAGCTTTCGCGAAGTGGCCCGCCAGCGGCTTGGTCACCCGGCTTGCGCGGCGCGAACCATAAGCGAGTTGAACCGCGGTATAGCCGTCCGTCGCAAGGCTCTTGATTTGAGCTACACGGTTACCGGAAACGTCTAACACCGTAACCGGCACGGCATCGCCATCGTCGGTGAACACGCGCAGCATGCCCACCTTCCGTCCCAACAAACCGGGGCGGTTGCACTCATTCATCTTTTTTCTCCAGCCTCGTTGACCGAGGCCTTTGTTGCACACGCCCGACATCGATTGGCCGGGATGGTCTTTTGTTCGCTCAGGGATCAAGCCCGAAACGAACCGCGGATTCTAGCCGCCGTAAGACGCGGTGACTAGAGGCTTCCGCACATGATTCACTGCAGCTTGATCTCCACGTCAACGCCGGCGGGCAGATCGAGTTTCATCAGCGCATCAACGGTCTTGTCGGTGGGATCGACGATGTCCATGAGGCGCTGGTGCGTCCGGATCTCGAATTGGTCTCGGGATGTCTTGTTGACGTGGGGCGAACGCAGGATGTCAAAGCGCTGCATTCGGGTCGGCAACGGCACCGGCCCCTTAACGATGGCGCCGGTTCGCTTTGCGGTGTCGACGATCTCCAGGGCAGACTGGTCGATCAGCTTGTAGTCATAGGCCTTGAGGCGGATACGGATTCTTTGCTTTTGCATGGTGGTTCCAGATTGGTGGGCACGGGGCCGTTAGAGCCTCGCTAGCGAAGTCCAACGAGGTTCGACTCGGGGGAGAGGTGTCGCGGCAAGCGGCCGCGCCCCTGTAGTGACCTGCGACTCTTACTCGATGATCTTTGCCACCACGCCAGCGCCTACAGTGCGACCACCCTCGCGAATAGCAAAGCGCAGCCCCTCTTCCATCGCAATCGGGTTGATCAACTTCACAGTGATGCTCACGTTGTCTCCAGGCATCACCATCTCTTTGTCTTTGGGCAAC
>VYKX01000048.1_pt1 | contig 40093 bp, 27 predicted proteins | sample 5114471 | NCBI WGS metagenome assembly VYKX01 (sample SAMN12291785, study PRJNA351875) | freshwater metagenome | isolation source: freshwater lake | place: USA: Michigan, Gull Lake | collected 2013-08-08
CGCCGCGCCCGTGACCGCGGCTACCACCGGCTTGCGGCAGTTCACCAGCGCTCGCATGAAGGCGAACACCGGCGCGTCGGGCGCGGACGGCGGACGACCCATGAAGTCGTCGATGTCGTTGCCGGAGCTGAAGATGCCGGGCTGCCCGACGATGAGCACCGAGCGCACCGCTGCATCGGCATCGGCCGCAGTGAGTGCCGCCGCCATCGCCGAATACATCTCGACGGTCAGCGCGTTCTTCTTCTCCGGCCGCGCGATCTCGATGGTCGCCACGCCGTTGAGCGTCGCCGTGCGGATGTGATGCAGTGAAGGCGTGGTCATCTCAGACCCTTTCGAAGAGACCGGCCGCACCTTGCCCGCTGCCCACGCACATCGTCACCAGACCGCGCTGCAGTTGCCGACGCCGCAGCGCATGGACGACGGTGACCGCGCGCACCGCGCCGGTGGCGCCCAGCGGGTGACCGAGCGCGATCGCACCGCCGAGCGGGTTGACCTTGGCCGCATCGAGCTGCAGTTCGCCCATCACGGCCAAGGCCTGTGCCGCAAACGCCTCGTTGAGCTCGATCCAGTCGACATCTCCCAGTGACCACCCAGCCTGCCGCAGCACCACCGGCACCGCCTCGACCGGGCCGATGCCCATGAGTTCGGGGGCCACGCCGCGATTGGCGTAGCCGACGAAGCGCGCGAGCGGCGTCAGGTTGAAGCGCTTGACCGCCTGTTCGCTCGCGACGATGAGGCACGCGGCGCCATCGCTCGTTTGCGAACTGTTGCCTGCGGTGACGCTGCCGAGGCCGGTCGCACGCCCGGACGGGTCTCGCGGGGAAGCAAATGCCGGTGGCAGCTTGGCCAGTGCCTGCAGCGACGTGTCCGCACGCGGCCCCTCGTCCGCGCTCACCGTGCGCAGACTCGACGTGGCCACACCCGTGATCGGATCGATGTGGCGCACGGTCACCGCAACCGGGGTGATCTCGCCCGCGAACTCGCCCCCGGCCTGCGCGGCGATGGCCCGCTCGTGCGACTGCAGTGCGAACGCGTCCTGCGAATCGCGGCTCACCTTCCAGCGCTCGGCCACCCGTTCGGCGGTGAGTCCCATGCCGTAGGCGATGCCCAGGTGATCGGTGGCGGCAAAGACCGCCGGGTTGACCGACGGGTGGTGACCCATCATCGGCACGCGGCTCATGCTCTCGACACCGCCGGCGATCAGTACCTCGGCCTCGCCCACGCGAATGCGGTCGGCGGCCATCGACAGCGCGGTCAGACCCGAGGCGCAGAAGCGGTTGACGGTGACGCCGCCCACGCTGTTCGGCAGCCCCGCCAACAACGCCGCGATGCGGGCGATGTTCAGTCCCTGCTCGCCTTCGGGCATGGCGCAGCCGATCACCGCGTCGTCGATCGCACCGGGGTCGAGCGACGGCACTTGCGCGAGCGCACCGCGGATCGCTGCGACCAGCAGGTCGTCGGCACGCGTGTGGCGAAAGGTGCCACGTCCGGCCTTGCCGATGGGCGTTCGGGTCGCCGCGACGATGTAGGCGTCGCGCAAGGGGGAGTTCATGCGATTCCTTTCGAGGTGAAGGCCGGAGCGCACCGCTGGCATGGCGTGAACACGTCGGGCGACTTCAATGGCGTCAATTTCAATGGCTTCAATTGCGCACCGGCTTGCCCGTCGCGAGCATGCCGGTGATGCGTTCCTGCGTCCTCGGGTCGTCGAGCAACGCGCAGAAGTGCCGGCGCTCGAGCGCCATGAGCGTCGCCTCGGTGACCACCGTGCCGCTGTCGACATCGCCGCCGCACAGCACCTCGGCGATCGTCGACGCGATGTGGAAGTCGTATGCACTGATCTGGCCGCCATCGCGCAGGTTGACCAGTTGACCGCGGATCGTGGCGGCACCGTCGCGGCCCGCCACCGCAAACTGCGCGCGCACGGGCGGCTGGTACCCACTGTCGGCCATGGCCCTGGCCTGGGTGATGGCAACGAACAGCAGTTCGTCCTTGTGCGGCACGATGACATCGCCCTCGAGCAGGTAGCCGAAGCGCCGCGCCTCGAGTGCGCTGGTGCTCACCTGGCCGAGCGCGGCGTGGCCGAAACCCGCACGCAGGAAGGGCACGAGATCGCTCTGGCCCTGCGCCTGTCCCTGCCCCATCGACGCCATTTCGGCCGCACACCGCGCGATGAAGGTCAGCCCGCCAGCGCCCGGGATCAACCCCACGCCGACTTCGACCAGCCCGATGTGGCTTTCCATCGCGGCGACGCGTCTCGCGCAGTGCACTGCCAGTTCGCACCCGCCGCCGAGCGCCATGCCGCGGATCGCCGCCACCACCGGCACGGTGGCGTAGCGCAGCCGCATGAAGGCCTGCTGCAGGGCGACGATCGCCGGCTCGATGCCCGCGGCGCCGCTGGCCATGAAGGCCGGCATCAGGACCTCGAGGTTTGCTCCGGCCGAGAACACCTCGTCGGGCGACCAGATCACCAGGCCCTTGAAGTCTTCCTCGGCCAGCGTCAGCGCGCGGACCAGAGCCTCGGCCAGCGAGGTGGTGAGCAGGTGGAGCTTGGTGGTGATGCTCGCGATCAGCACCTCGCCATCGAGCGTCCACACGCGCAGCTCATCCGTCTTGAACAGTTCCTCGCCCGATGCGAGCGGCAACGGTGCGCCGCTGCCGAACACGCTTTCGCGGAAATGCTGGCGCTGATACACCGGCAACTCGCTCGCCGCGACGAAGCTCGCGGTCGCCGCACTCCACGAGCCTTCGGGTTGATGCACGCCACCGCGTTCGGCGACCGAGCCCTCGAACACCCACTTCGGCAGCGGCTCGTGGCACAGCGCGCGGCCGTGGTCGATGTCGTCCTGCACCCAATTGGCCACGGTCGACCAACCGGCCGCCTGCCACAGCTCGAACGGGCCCTGCTGCGAGCCGAAGCCCCAGCGCATCGCGAAGTCGATGTCTCGGGCGCAATGCGCGACCTCGGACAAGTGCACCGCGCTGTAGTGGAAGCTGTCGCGCAGCACGGCCCACAGGAACTGCGCCTGCGGATGGCTGGATTCGCGCAACAGCTTCAGGCGCTCGGCCGGCGGCTTCTTCAGCATGCGGCCGATGATGTCGTCGGCCTGCCCGCCGCCCGGCACGTACTCGAGGCTGTCCGGGTCGAGGCGCAGGATGTCGCGGCCGACTTTCTTGTAGAACCCGGCACCTGTCTTGGACCCCAGAGCACCGCGCTCGATCAGTGTCGCGATCACCTTCGGCGTCGCGTAGTTCGGATAGAAAGGGTCGTTGCGCGCATGCGGGCCCAACTGGTCCTGCAGCGTCCTGATCACATGCGCCAGCGTGTCGAGGCCGACGACATCGGCAGTGCGAAACGTCCCTGAACTGGCACGGCCGAGCTTGCGCCCGGTGAGGTCGTCGACCACGTCGTAGGTCAGGCCGAAGGTCTCGGCCTGCGTCATCACCGACAGCATGCCTGCGATGCCGACGCGGTTGGCGATGAAGTTCGGTGTGTCGTTGGCGCGCACGACGTTCTTGCCCAGCACGCTGGTGACGAAGGCCTCGAGCGGGTCGAGCAGGTCGGGTCGCGTCCGCGGGGTCGGGATCAGCTCCACCAGCGCCATGTAGCGCGGCGGATTGAAGAAGTGGATGCCGCAAAAGCGCGGCTGGATCGACTCGGGCAGCACTTCGCTGAGCCGGCCGATGCTCAGGCCCGAGGTGTTGCTGGCCACGATGGCATGCGGCGCGATGTACGGCGCGATGCGGGTGTACAGGTCGAGCTTCCAGTCCATCCGCTCGGCAATGGCTTCGATGATCAGGTCGCAGCCACGCAACTCTTCGAGGTGCTCCTCGTAGTTGGCCTGGCCGATCAGGGCCGCGTCGTCGGCCACGCCGAGCGGTGCCGGCTTCTGCTTCTTCAGGCCGTCGACCGCCCGCGAGACGATGCCGTTCTTCGGTCCGTCCTTGGCCGGCAGGTCGAACAGCACCACCGGCACTCGCACGTTGGCCAGGTGCGCCGCGATCTGCGCACCCATCACGCCGGCGCCGAGCACGGCCACCTTGCGAACGGGAAAACGTTTCATGGGAATCTCCTTGAGGGGCCGCTGTCAATCGCGCGCCAGTTGCACACACGGTGCGCGGCAGTGCAGTGTGTCGAGCATACCCACGCCGGGGCACAGGACACAGATTGTATGAATTCCGAATTCAGAAAAGCGAATCGTCGAGCGCCATCAGCGGCTTGGCACCACTGCGCACGGTGCGCATGAGCGACGCCGTCTCGGGCAGCAACCGGGCGAAGTAGAAGCGCGCGGTCGCGAGCTTGGCAACGTAGAAGTCGTCACCTTCGGCCGCATGATCGAGGGCCACCTTCGCCATGCGCGCCCAGACGTAGGCAAAGGCCAGATGGCCAACGAGACGCAGGTAATCGACCGAGGCCGCGCCGACCTCATCGGCATTGGCCAAGGCCTTCATGCCGATCTCGGTGGTGAGCGACGTCATCGACTTGGCGAGCTCGGCGAGCGGGTCGATGAACTCGGCCATCGCTTCGTTGACACCTTCGTCCTCGATCAGCTGGGCGATGAGCGCTCCGAACTTCTTCAATCGCGCACCGCGGTCGGCCAGCACCTTGCGGCCGAGCAGGTCGAGAGACTGAATCGTGTTCGTGCCCTCGTAGATCATGTTGATGCGGGCATCGCGCACGAACTGCTCGATCCCCCACTCGCGAACGTAACCGTGGCCGCCCAGCACCTGCAGGCAATGCGAAGTGGCAATCCACGCGTTGTCGGTGAGAAAGGCTTTGACCACCGGCGTAAGCAGCGCGACCAGGTCGGCGGCCTCGGCACGTTCGGCCTCGTCAGCAGCGGCAAGCGAACGGTCGAGCATGAGCGCCGTGAACACCGACAGCGCCCGCCCTCCTTCGGCGTACGCCCGCGCCGTCAACAGCATGCGGCGCACGTCGGGGTGAACGATGATCGGATCGGCCGGCTGCTGCGGCGCCTTGGCCCCGGTCAGCGAGCGCATCTGCAGGCGCTCCTTCGCGTACGCCGCGGCGTTCTGGTAGGCCACCTCGGTCAGACCAAGCGACTGGTTGCCCACACCCAGGCGCGCCGCGTTCATCATCACGAACATCGCCTTCAGGCCCTGGTGCGGTTCACCCACCAGTTCGCCGAAGGCCGCATCGAGATGCATCTGGCAGGTGGCATTGCCGTGGATGCCCATCTTGTGTTCGATGCCGCCGCAACGGATGGCGTTTCTCTCGCCCAGCGAACCGTCGGCGTGCGCCCGGAACTTGGGCACGACGAACAGCGAGATGCCCTTGCTGCCGGCCGGCGCGTCGGGCAATCGCGCGAGGACGAGGTGAACGATGTTGGCCGCGAGATCGTGTTCGCCCGAACTGATGAAGATCTTGCTGCCGGTCAGCGAGTAGCCACCGCCGTCTGCCGGAAGTGCCTGGGTGCGCAGCAGGCCGAGATCGGTGCCGCAGTGCGCCTCGGTCAGGCACATCGTGCCGGTCCATTCGCCGCTCACCAGCTTCGGCAGGAACAGCGCGCGCTGCGCGGGCGTGCCGTGCGCATGCAGGCATTCGTAGGCGCCGTGCGTCAGCCCGGGATACATCGCCCAAGCCTGGCTGGCGCTGTTGAGCATCTCGTACAGGCACTGGTTGAGCGTGACCGGCAGACCCTGCCCGCCATAGACCGGATCGCAGGCCAGCGAGGCCCAGCCGCCGGCGGCGAACTGCTCGTAGGCGGCTTTGAAGCCAGTGGGTGTCCTCACACTGCCGTTGGCAGGATCGAAGCGACAACCCTGCGCATCACCGACGGCGTTGAGCGGCAGCACCACTTCACTGGCGAACTTGCCTGCCTCCTCGAGGATTGCATCGACCGTCGCAGCATCGACATCAGCATGGGCAGGCGAGCCGGCGAAGTGACCGCAGGCGTCGAACACCTCGTGCAAGACGAAGCGCAGATCCCGCAATGGCGCTCGGTATGTCGGCATGCAATCGATTTTGCACAGGCACCGTTCTAGCGCGCATGCCGGACCGCAGGAACCCCACTTTGTGCCGGCGCCCGCGGCGGCGTGCGAACATCCGCCTTGTCACAGAGACTGACTACGCTCGATCGACAGGAGCTCTGATCGTGGAAGTTCTGCAACTCGATGTGTCTGGACGGCCCCAGTCCTGGCTTTCAGCCAAGGAAGCTGCCGTCCTCTATGCCTGCGACGCGGTGGCCTGGACGCTCGGCGACGCTTTCTTCGTCATGCGCGGGGGCGTGCAGCGCCGCACTGGCCTGCAGTCGCGCATCGAAGTGCACCCGATCATCGCCGTGCGCGGTGCCATTCCGAGCCGCGCGTGGCGACAGAGCCCGGCGCTGTCGAACCCCAAACTCTTCGTTCGCGACCGACACGTGTGCGCGTATTGCGGCGGTCGGTTCCCGGACGACGACCTGACGCGCGAGCACATCGTGCCGACCTCGCGCGGTGGCCTCGACAGCTGGATGAACTGCATCACCGCCTGCCGCACCTGCAACGGCAACAAGGGCAACCGCTTGCCTGAAGAGGCTCGCATGTCACTGCTCTACCTGCCTTATGTGCCCAGCCTGCACGAGGACATGATCCTGCGTGGTCGGCGCATCCTGGCCGACCAGATGGAGTTTCTGCTGGCCAGCGTGCCACGGCACAGCCGTCTGCGAATCTGAGCGGCCTCGTCAACAGTTCCAGCAGGCGGCTTGCGGACTTGCGCGTTCCGTCCCGATGAATCAGAACGACACACGTTTCTTTACAGGTTCGACCACGAACGAACCACGCTCATTCCTGTCAAATCTGCCTCTCTTTCCTGTCAACCCGCTTCGCCGCCCACCCGTTGGGGCTGGACTGCAAGGAGCCCACACCATGAAACGATTCGTCATCCTCGCCCTGTCTGCCCTCGTGCTGGCTGGCTGTTCGACCACCAGCCCCGATGTGATTCAGCGCGGTGACGCGCAGCGCCTGTCGACGGTGCAGGACGCCACGGTGCTGTCCGTCCGCTCCGTCACGGTGGCGGGCTCACAAAGCGGAGCCGGTGGCGTGACCGGCGCAGTGGTCGGCGGCGTCGCCGGATCGTCTGTCGGCGGGGGCAAGGGCAGCATCGTTGCCGGCGTTCTGGGTGCGGTCGCCGGTGCGGTCGCAGGCAACGCCGTCGAGCAGATGGCCACCAAGGAAGACGCCGTCGAAATCATGATCCAGCTGCGCAACGGCGACCGTCGGGCGATCGTGCAGGCCAAAGGCAATGAGACCCTGGCGGCCGGCGACGCGGTCATCCTGGTCACGTCCGGTGGCACGACTCGGGTGACGAAGGCGCCAGCCGCCACCCGCCCCGCCAACGGCAGCTGATGTGACTGTCCCGCGCGTCAGCGCGCGGTGACTGCTGGTGCCACGTCGAAGGCGATGCAGATGCGGTCCTGCGCCGCGCTGAACGGAATCGTGCGGTGAAACAGCGACGACGGGAACAGCACGATGTCGCCCACGGTCGGTGACACCACCTGCACCGGGAACTCGGCGTGTGGCCTCGGATAGCCATCGCCGTCGGTGCTGAACTCGATGCAGCCCTCCTGCGAGCCCGCCGACCGGGGCGGCATGGCCAGGTAGAGCACACCGCTCAGCCAACCCGTTTCGTGGATGTGCGAGGTGAGGTGACCGCCGGTGCGCATCTTCACGAACCATGAACTGCTGAAGGCGATCTCCTTCGGGAATTCGCTGGCGTAGACGCACGCCGCATCAGCGTGCCCTTCACGGTAGCGAGCGACGGCGCCGACCACCAGCGCAGCGAGCGCGCGGAAGGACGGCTCGGAGCGCTTGAACAGGTTGCCGGCCGACTGCTCGCCGTTGTGCAGGCGCCCCTGCCGGCGCGCCGCGATCTCGGCGGACGCAACGTCGCGGATCAGCGCCTCCAGCAACTCGCTGCCGGGTGTGGCGAGTTCGTCGATGCGCCCATGGTGGACGAACTCCATCGGATTCGGGCAGAAGCGGCAGCTGTCGGGCACACCGGCGCTCGCGGCGTGATGGGCCGACAGGTTGGCGAGCAGCGGCGCGCGGTGGCCGGAATCATCGATCAAGCGCTGCTGCAACTCGACGCCGAAGGCCTGACGCTGGCCACTCTTGTACAGACACAGCAGCACGCGGTCGTGCCAGTCGCGAAGCGCCGCCTGCCGAAAGTGCTCAATCGCCTGATCGAAGCGACTGCCATCGACGAGCACCGTGCCCAGGTTGTAGTGCGCCTCGGCGGTGTCGGCCGACTGATCCAGCGCCCGCTCGAAGCAGGCAACCGCGTCGTCGAACCGACCCTGGTCACGCAGCACCTCGCCGAGGTTGTTCCAAGCGTCCGGATAGGTGGGCTGCATGGCGAGCGCGGCCTCGAAGCTCGTCACGGCGAGATCCAGCCGGCCCTGGTTGCGGTACGCCGTGCCCAGATTGAAGTGCAGCCGCGGATGCGGCCTGAGCGCCAGCGCGCGCTGGTAGCTGTCGACCGCGGCACTCAGATCGCCCCGCGCTTGCAGCACCGAACCCAGATTGCCGTGCGACGCCGCGTGGTCGGGCTGCGCGGCGACCGCGCGCCGGTAAGAGTCCGCGGCTTCGTCCAGCCGCCCCAGCGCCTGAAGCGCGGTGCCGCGGTTGTAGTGGGCCACCACGAGCGATGGCTTGAGTGCGACGGCCTGGGCATAGCTTTCGGCCGCTTCGCCATGGCGCCCGGCGCCACTCAGAAGAATGCCGACGTTCACATGCAATTCAGCGTGTGCGGGCTGAAGGCTGAGGGCCTTGCGGTATCGGTCCACCGCCTCCTCGCGGCGGTCGCACTGCGAGAACAACTGGGCCAACTGGCAGTGCATGTCGAACGACGGACCGGTCAGCTGCTCGAGGCGCAAGAAGCTCTCGAGCGCGTCTGCCCACTTCTGCTGTGCCGCCAAAGCCGCCCCCAGGATGCTGTGCAGCACTGCCGCCTGCGGATGGCGCCGCAAGGCCTCGCGAGCCCCAGCTTCGGCGCGCTGGGGCTGGCCGGCGTTCAAGGCCTGGGCCAGCGGCTGAACCTCGGCGGGCGGTGGGGGGCGGACGATGGGGGGCAAGGCGGGGCCTCTGTGCAAGAATTTTCCGGAACAGAATCGACAGCATGCCCTATCCGAACTCCACGCGTCGATTTGGGCTGGCTCGCGACTTTTCGTCAACGTGTTCCGCCACAAAGCTCCGGTGACCGGTGATTCTCCTTGCGCTCCGACTCCACTCTCGACTTACCCGACGCAGGACACCCCGAACGTTGTGCATGCCGACACCTCGGTGCCCCTGTGACGTCGATCGCCCACCCGATCACACGGTTGCCGCAGGTGCGGACGGCCGGTTCGTCGGCGGTTGAGGTTCCAAATTGACCAAGAGCCACTGGGTCATCGGCTGGAAAGTGTCGTCCCTGGCGCTCAGCATGGCCAGCGTGCGCTACAGAGCCATGCTGCCATTGCTCAGTCTCGAGCAAGCCGGGCAGAGCTGTCGGGTCTTCTCGGATGCTGACAACGCCCACGTCGAAGAGCTGGATCTGCTGGTCATCGTCAAGAGCTTCACGACCGAAGATCTGGCGCTGGTTCATCGGGCGGTAGAGCAGGGGGTGCCTGTGGTGCTCGATCTGTGCGACAACATCTTCATATCCACTTACGGCGCATCTACTGCAAAGGTCAAGGCATCGCCAGCTCGGATGTTTCTCGCGATGGCGAGGCTGTGCAAATGCATCGTCGTCACCACCGAACCACTGGCGGTGGCGGTTCGAGAACGTCTGGACGTGCAGGTCCCGGTTCATGTCATCCCGGATGGCTTGGAAACCCGCAGGCTGCTGGAACAGATGCGAAGCAGGCTTTCTGCCGCGCTCGAGGACCAGCAAAGGAATCTAGAGACGAGAGGCCGGATGCACGCGACTCGCCAGCGGGTCGCACGTCTCATGAGCCATGTCCGCAGCATGCGTAAGGAAGCCGTGATTCCCCTGGCCAGTCGCCTCCTGCGCCGCGCCGGCGACGAACTGCGGTGGCAGGTTCTGGGGGATCGCGCCAGGCAGCGGTTCAAGCCGCTGCGCGCCATGCTCAGCACCCGCATGGCAGCCCACCAGAAGGCGCCACCGGCGGTGAACCCGCCTGTCGATCCGGACGTCAAGCGAATACTTTGGTTCGGCAATCACGGAGCACCACACGCCCGCTTCGGCATGCTGGATCTGCTGGAAATCCGCGACGCACTGGAAACCATCGCGAAGGAGTTCAAGGTAGAACTCGTGGTGGTCTCGAACCTCTACGAGAAGTACGAACGGCACATCAAGCCGCTGGCGATTTCCTCCAGCTACTTCGACTGGACGCCCGCAACGGTCAAGAAGCAGCTGGCACTGGCGTCAGTGGTCGTGGTGCCCAACAGCGGGGATGAATTCAGCCTGTGCAAGTCGGCCAACCGCACGGCCACTGCACTGCATGCTGGCGTGCCCGTGGTGGCCCGGGAAACACCGGCGCTCAGCGTGCTCAGGGATTGCATCGTCATGGACGACTTCGTGGGCGGTTTGCGGCTCTACCTGACCGACAAGCCGCGTGCGGCCAGCGATGTCGCGAGGGGCAGGGAGGTCATTGCCCGAGAGTTCGGACCAGCTGCCATCGCGACGGCCTGGGGGAATGTCATCGGCCTCGCGGTGTCCAATCAGAGAACCATGCGCCCGGACGGCGAACTGGTCGTTGCCCTGAACATCATGCAGGACCTGGACGTCGCGCTGCCCATCATGGTCCAGGCCGTGCGCGCAGGCGTGTCGGTGGTAGCTTTCTGCAACGTCGCATTGCTGAAGAAGTCCCCCCGCTTGCTCGAAGTGCTTCAACAGCGTCGGATCGCGATATCGATGCTGCAGGAAGACTTTCCCGATGACGCAGCTTTCCAGTTTCCCCCGTCAGCCAGGATGCTTCTGACCGCTGGCGAGTCGAATTTGGGGCCGCATCGTTTCTCACGCTGGTTGACCGATGCGGCCAATCGCAGAAGCCTGTTCACTGCCACGCTGCAGCACGGCTTCGAGAACATCGGCCTGACCTACGACGACGAGTTTCAGTCGGCAGACAGGATCGACTTTGCCTCACGACGCATCTATCTCTGGGGCGGATTGGAGACGCTGCACCCCAAAGTGGGTTCGGCAACACGTCAAAAATGCATACCCATGGGTTGCCCAAAACCAGCTCGAGTTCCGAAGGCTGAGTTGGGCGATCTGCTCCATCCGTTCAAGACTGTCATTGGCGTCTTCGAAAACTTGCACTGGACACGCTACACAGACGACTACCGTGCGTTCTTTCTTCAAGGTGTCGAGGCGCTCGCGTCTCGATTCCCGGAGGTGCTGTTCTTGGTCAAGCCCCACCACGCCGGCCGATGGCTGTCCGCGCGATTCAAGGGCAGCGTTCCGACGGCCGCGAACATCCTGATCGCGGATCCCCAGTCTCCTGCGTGGGAGCCCCACACTGCGCCGAGTTTGATGGGGCATCTTCAAGCCATCATCACCTCGCCCTCCACCGTGGCGATAGATGCTGCCCGACAACAGTTACCGGTCGCGGTGGTTGCGCATCAATTGCACCTCGCCAATTACGATCCGTTGACGCTCATACGGTCGGGGGCCGACTGGCAGGCGTTCGTGGAATCGGCCTTGGATGCTGCTTCCAGAGAGGCTCTTGTCCGTCACGGATGTCGATTCATTGGCCGTACCTTGCTTCCCGACGGTGCAGCCGAGCGAATCGTCATCGATATGATGGCCCACGTCCCTCGCAAGTTGGTGCATCGCACATGAAAGAACTATCGATCCTCGTCACCGGTGGTGCAGGGTTCATTGGTAGCCGACTCGTGCGGGCGCTACTGCACGCCCACCCGCACCGACGCATCTGGGTTCTCGACAACCTGCACCCCCAGGTCCATGGGTCGAATGCGGCGACCCCGGCCTTTCCCAGCCAAGTGGAGTTTGTACGCGGCGATGTTGCAGATCCCGACGCCGTGCGTGCAGTCGTCAGACAGGCAGCGCCTCGTTTGGTGTATCACCTGGCGGCTGAGACGGGCACGGGGCAGTCCTTTGATGAGCCAGCACGCTATTGCAATGTCAATGTAATGGGCACTGCGCACCTGCTGGAGGCGCTGCGCGGCGTCAATTCCACGCGGCGGGTCGTTTTGGCGGGCTCCCGAGCGGTTTACGGCGAAGGGGCTTACGTTGATTCAGACGGTTGCGAGCACGTAGGCCTTCCGAGGCTGGACTCACGCATGAAGGCTCGCGATTTCTCAGTTCCCTTGCCGAAGGGCGCGCGTTTGCCCGCTACGGCGGGCAAGAGCCACAACGAGTTGCCACCGGCACCAACCTCGGTCTATGCATCTACCAAGCTGATGCAGGAATACCTGCTGACGCAAGCGGGGCAAGGGGCCGACTGGGGCGCGATCATTTTGAGATTCCAGAATGTTTACGGGCCTGGTCAATCCTTGCGAAATCCTTATACAGGCGTGTTATCTCATTTTGCGCGCCAGTTATTGATGGGTAAAGATCTTTCAATATTCGAGGACGGTGAGATTGCCAGAGATTTCGTTTTCGTGGACGATGTCGTTGATGCATTGTTACGCGCCGGTGATCGCGCCCTTCCTCATGGCGCAATTGTCGATATAGGTTCCGGTTCTCCAACGACCATATTGAAAGCCGCTCGCATTCTGCAGAGGGAATTGAATTGCAACGAAGCGGTATTGCGGATAACGTCTGAGTTTAGAGCTGGTGATATACGTCACGCCTGCGCGCATATAGAAAATGCGAGAAGGCTTCTTGAATGGTACCCCAGTATTGGTATTGAAGAGGGCTTGTCGCAGCTGGCGATGTGGGCGCGAAGAGAGTATGAAGCCTCGCTTTTAGAGAGTTAAGACAGTGGTTGACAACTCATTGATTCGGGTGTTTGTCGGTACCGATCGTTCTCAGTTGCTGGCAGTGTCCGTGCTTGAGTATTCGATCAAGAGGCACACTACTGCCCAGGTTGAAGTGACTCCCTTGCTGGACCTTCCTGTGCCACAACCCAAAGATCCGAGGAATAGCCAAAGAACTGGGTTTTCATTCAGCCGATTCTGTATCCCGAAGCTGGCAGGCTATAAGGGTAAGGCGATCTACATGGATGCCGACATGCTAGTGATGCATGACATCCGGGAGCTTTGGAACATTCCCTTCGAAGGGGCCAAAGTCATCGTGCAAGAAGAGGTCAAGTTCGACAACGTGTCGACCCTTAAAGCCGGGGCCCCTGACAAACGCAAGAAGCAATGTGCCGTGATGCTGCTGGATTGCGAACGGCTGGACTGGGCCATCGAAAGCCTCGTTTCAGACATGGATGCAGGTCGATACGACTACGACCAACTGATGCACAACCTGTGCGTCCTGCAAGATGACGACATCAAATACGGCGTGCCGTTCGAGTGGAACAGCCTGGAACACTGGGACCGTGACACCCGACTGATCCACTACACAGACATGTACACCCAGCCTTGGGCCGAATGCGGCAACCCTTACGGCCACCTATGGTTGAACGAGGTCAGGCGCATGTTGCGCGAAGGCAGGTTGACGCAGCAGGCGTTGGACAAGGAGATCGAACTCGGGTACTTCCGCCCCTCTCTGTTGCGCGACATCGCTTACCGGCATCTGCTGCCCTCGTTCCTGCACAAAGGTTGGGACAAGGTGAACATGGCGAGAGACAGGATGTCCGGCTACGTGAAGCACAAGGATGTCTACGAGGCGAAGCGGTTGCGGCAAAAGGCGATCAAGGCGTACGAGGTCGCAGCGCCATCCCGCATTGAACAGGGCGGTACGCCTTGAAGTACCTGCTCGACAAGCTTTCCGCCCGCCTGATGAACTGCAGTGGCCACTTTGAGATTCTTCTCGACGGCAACGCGCAAGGCTTGAATGTCTTGGTGCTCACGGAGTACATCAACGCCACTTACTTCATCAGTTTTGACATTCCCTTGCGTCCGCTGCATGCCGAAGGGGCTTTGAACCTGGCGGTGGCTTCACAAAAACACGTCGTATCGCAAGGTCTGGGATGCTGGGAGTTGTGGGCCGATGATTTCCGTCCTGACGTGGTCGTCATGACCCGGTATGGCGATCCATCGGGTCGGGCCATCTTGGATGCGTTTAAACGTCGAGGCGTCCCCGTGATGTACCACATCGACGACGACTTGCTTGAGATCCCGCAGTCTCTGGGATCCGAAATCCAGATGCGACAAGGGGCACCCGATGTGGTCGAGACCCGTCGATACCTGCTGGCGAATTGCGATCTGATCTACACCTCGACGGCCCCGCTGGCCGAACTGATGAGCGGTCGATTCCCCGGTCGCCGGGTGTTCCACGGCATCTACGCGCCATACATGGGCCCATTGGGTCTTGCCACAAAGCCGACCGGTCGTGCAAGGAACGTGATCGGATACATGGGCTCGAAAGGACATCAGCTCGATCTCGAACTGGTCGTGCCGACACTGGAGCGACTGCTTGAAGAGCGCCCCGCGCTAGGGTTCGAGGTGTTCGGCACCATCAAGATGCCGCCGCGCCTAGCGCGTTTTGGAACCGACCGGGTTCGTAGCCACGCGGTCCAAGCCACTTATCGGGACTTTCTGGTTCGGCTTTCCGAACTCGATTGGTGCCTCGGTTTGGCACCGTTGGTCGACGGCCCCTTCAATCGCTGCAAGGCGCCCACAAAATTCATCGAATACACAGCGAGTGCAATTCCTGTAATTGCATCTGGGTTGCCAGTGTATTCGGATGTCATTCCCGAAAATGGAGGGCGGCTGGTCGATAACGATTGGTACACTCCGATTTCCGAGCTACTCGACGACTCCGACGTCCGCCAAAAAATAATTTTTACGGCACAGAAACACGCTGAATCAAAGTATTCGATAGAGGTACTTCAGCAGCAAGTGATGCATGTTTTTAGACAGGCTGGAGCAGCAAACTGAAATGACTTCCGAACAAATACAGCAAGCGCTTAGTGAGCTTTCCCCTGAGACACCGTGGGCACACTTATTCGAATTTTCACCGGGCATTTTCAGTGTCACCCCGGACAATTCTCAGTTTTTTCGAAAAGCCACGGGTCTTAAACAGGTTGGCGAGGTTCTTTTGCAGATTGCAGAAACCCAAGTACGAGGCCATAGTTTGGTCGGAAAACGCGTACTCGATCTGGCCTGTGGGGAAGGTGGGCATTCGGTTCAGTTTGCTGAGAAAGGCGCGAATGTATTAGGCGTGGAAGGCAGGAAGCTATATGTAGATCGTGCACGTTTTGCCGCGAAAGCGATGGGGCAATCCCGAGTGGAGATTGTCCAGGCAGATGTCCGCAAGCTTGACCATAGCTTTGGATCCTTTGATATTGTTCTTTTTTCAGGCATCCTGCACCACTTGGGTATTGACGACTTCGACGGCATGATTACCGAATTGGGGCGTCTGACGGCCGATACGTTGCTGATATATACCCATATCGGCTCCGACTTGGCTGCTAAGAACCATCGATTGCAGGGGCCCGAAAAAACTGCACGGGGCCGCGAGGGTTTCCTCTTTCGGGAGCACAAGGACGGCGCCACCGCCGCGCAGAAGGAGCAACAAGTGCGCGCATCGTTGGACAACACGTTTTCGTTCTGGGCCCGCGAGGAGGCACTTATTGACGCTTTGCGGTCAGCGGGCTTCCCGCTGATTCTGAAGGTGTTGACGCCGCACCCGTTCGGCTGGGAGAACGCCTCATACCGGCCCATTCTGGTAGCGAAAAAAGCGGCGGCGGCTTTGTGAACCTGCTGGAACTCATCGCCAAGAATGACCCCAACGTGCGGGTCGAGGTTTGGGATCCTGCAACCGCCGCGTGGGGGCCGCACGACAGACCAGCCTCGTTGATTTCCAAGATCAGTCGACCGCGGATCGCGGTAACCGGCGTTATCCCCAGTTTGGTGATGGACACGGTGCGCGGTCTGCAATTGAAGTCGGGAATGCGGGTAGTGGTAAGGAACGCCGGTCTCTACTGGCCGAACTACGTTGAAGGGCACGGAAGTTTCAAGTTTTGTTCAGCAGGGGGCGGTGAGGTGGTGGTGGTAGTGGGTTGGAGTTCGGGCGATCACAATGAACTTGCTCTCCATACTGAATTCCGCGCGGACTCCAAGCTGACCGAGAAATTCGTCCCTCCCATGACTGCAAACGCAGTCGACTTGGTAATTTCAATACCTGTTCAAAAAGATACGAAACTTTTTTTCGGTGTCCACCGCTTATTGGACCGGAACGAGCTCTTTTCCCGTTGTACTGGCCTGGGCGTTGAAATCGGCCCGGGACCGAAGCCGCAAATTCTGCCAAGCGGCCGAACCCATGTGAAATATGTAGAACAGGCGACGCCGGATCAATGGCAATTGCTTTATGGAAAAGATACTGCAGCACCCATCAATCCCGATCTTTGGGAGCTTTATGTGGTTGGGAATGCGGACAATATACCCGTCGAGCGTCACTCGCTAGACTTTATTTTTTCCAGTCATGTCGTTGAACATCTGGCGAACCCACTGGGACACTTTGCTTACTGGTCGAGTTTGCTTGCTGAAGGCGGCATTGTCGCAGCCGTTATCCCAGACCATGGGGGCTGCAAAGATTACATTTTCCAGCCCTCAACATACGAAGAGCTTGTCGCTGAATTTGAGAATGGCTCAATGACGCCGACACTGGTCCATTATGAGCGGTGGGCAAAGTATCGAGCACCCCGCACGGACCCGGCAGATATACTGAGGTCGGGCCGTTCAATTCATGTTCACTTCTACACCCCTGTTTCCATGGAAAATATTTTGCTCAGAATGCATAAGCAGCTTGGATTCAGCAGCTATTCCATCACCAGTGAAAAAAATCACAAGGACTTTTTTGTCGTCTTGGAGAAATAGCTGGCGGAGCGTCAATCGCGTCCATAAGACGCCAAGACGTACAAGACAGGTAGCCGACCCACACGAAAGCAATAATCCATGTCGATGAAAAAAATCAGATCCATCGTGACGAAGGCGATCGACCTGCCATGGTTAAAGTTGCCTTATGCGGAAACGATGGTCGGTTCGGTTCCGATTCGCTTCGTACAAACCAATCGGCTGTCTGAAAAACGCATCGAAACACTATTTACCAAAGAGCCCACGACCATCCCTTGGCTGGAAAGCATGCAGCCTGGAGAGGTATTGGTGGACATCGGCGCGAATGTCGGCGTTTACTCGATTTACGCGGCCAAGATCGTCGGCGCTCGGGTTTATTCATTCGAGCCCGAAGCGCTGAACTACGCAGAGCTGAACAAGAACATTTACGTCAATGACCTGCACGGGCAGGTGACGGCCTACTGCATGGCAATGAGCAACGAAAACCGGGTCGACCGCCTGCTGCTCGGCGGTTTTGCCGAAGGGCTGTCGCACCATGATTTCGGCGAGAACACCTGGGCGCAGGACAAGGATTTCGGTGCGATCCAGACCTCGAAAGATGCGCGGTTGGAGCAAGGCTGCGTGTCGTACTCGCTCGATTCGCTGGTCGAGTCCGGAGCAATCCCCACACCTCGCCATATCAAGATCGATGTCGATGGACTGGAGGCCAAGGTGGTGGACGGCTGCTGGAGAACGCTTACCGGGCCAGACCTCGAATCCGTGCTGATCGAGATCGACCACCGCATTCCTTCGTGTGTGGCCATCATCGAGCGGATGGAACAGGCTGGCTGGAGGTTCTCCATGGATCAACTCAGAACCAACCGCAAAGTCATCTTCACCAAGGAACAGATCGAGCGGATGCGCAAGAACGGGGAGGGTGGGTTCAACTACATCTTCTATCGGGACGAAAAGTACGACCGCTTGTTCCGTGAGTTTCTCGACGGCTTTGTACCGCCGCTGGGCAAGAGGTAGTTTCGTGGCCCGAATTTTTCGACATCCCGAGGTGGAGGATTATTTCCATGTCCTCGATCTCTCCGCGGATGCCTGCGCATCTGCACAAACGGCCACTGAACTCTATGAGGCTGGCCAGGTAGTAGTTCTGAAGGGGTCCGCCATCGACTTCGACCGAGAGTTCCTGGCAACGGTCGAGTTTGACGAGCAATCGACCAAGAAATTCAAGTCGATCAACTTCCTCAAGCAGCACGAGCAGTCGGGCCTCTTCGGCAAGGCCTCATCTGCCAACGAAGAATTGCTGCGTGGCCCTTTTGGAGGCGATCGCAAGCGCCTCAGCCGTTTTGCAGACCAGGTTCGGCATGTCAACAGCCAGGTCGATGCCTTGGTGTCGCGCCTGTTTCCAAGCTACCGGATCGAGCGCCCCTCCATAACATGGCGGCTCAACGAGACGATCAACGAGAACCTGCATGTCGACGTTTACAGGGAAGACTTGCCCGGGCATCACTTGAGGGTCTTCGTGAACCTGGACGTGGTGCCGCGCATCTGGCACCTGAGCCACACCCTTGAACACCTGATGGAAACGTCTTTGCATCTGCTGCCGGACAACGTGGTTCGAGACAGCACGCCGGGGCGGCTTTGTTACGAGCTGAACTTCGCCGTGTTCAAAGGGTTCAAGGAAGCCGGGCGCGAAGGGCAGCCCAAGCACATCGTCTTCTTTGATCCGGGAGAGGTCTGGTTCGCTGACAGTCGCAAGGTCTCGCACCAGATTTTTTTTGGCAGGAAGGCTTTGTCCACGGAACATGTCGTCGCCAACGAGTCCATGCGCGACCCGTCCTTGCACTACTACGAAATGATCAATCGGAGCAGGGACCGATTGCTCGGTATCACTCGGGCGACATAGCTTGTCTCCCCAACCCCTGGCCCTTGAGTTCGTGACGTTCCATGTTTCTCTCGCCATGGAGGCGGCGGTCCATCCGAACCAGATGCTCGAGCACGCCGAGTACCTGTCGATGATCCAGATGATGTTCGCCTCGGCAAGGCTATTTCATGGCGACTCGACAGGCGTCGTGCTTACCGACGAAGACACCCAGTTCGAAAGCACGATGGGGCCGGGCGTGCAGATTTGCCGCAACGAAATGGATAAGCGCAGTCTGATGCTCGAACGAACGCGGGCGCAGTTGCGATACGTTCAGGCCAGCCGCTTCGAACGACCCATGGTCATCCTCGACTCGGACATCCTGATCAACTCGCCGTTGACCCCGTTGCTACATCGCGAGTTCGATGTGGCACTTACGTGGCGTGAGAACGACAGCATGCCCATCAACGGGGGCTTCATGATCCTCAATAACCCCCGCCCTGAGGTGGTGAAGCGCTTCTTCGCGCGTTTTGCCGACATCTACCGAACCGAATACCCGGGTCAGGCGGCTTGGTTCGGCGACCAGATGGCGTTGCGGGACTGCCTAGGTCTGAACCTTGGCGAAATGAGTGAGCGATCGATCGTGGATATTGACGGATGCCGCTTCTTGCTCCTGCCTTGCGAGACTCACAACTTCTCGCCCGACAACCAGTACGCAGAAATCTGCACACCCTTGTCCGACAAGGTTGTCCTGCATTTCAAGGGCGAGCGCAAGCGACTGATGGAACCCTTCTGGCGCTGCTGGCTGAGCCCGCGCGCATCTCGCGCGCCGTTGGATGAACTTTCAGCCATACGTGACCGCAACAATTTGTGGCTTCAGGCAGAACTCGAGAAGCGGGCCAAAGGCGGGGCCGAGGGAGAGGCAGGATGAAGCGAATCTTTGGCGCCTGGGTTTCGATCACATCACTTGCTTGGCGGCTGTTTTCGCGAACGATCGGAGCAAAGTACCGGAAGTCGTATCTCGGTTACTTCTGGATGGTCTTTCCAGCCTTGCTGATCACCTTGGGGGTCACGCTGGCGAGCAGAGCGGGTGTGATCAATCCTGGCGACACCGTGCTTCCCTACCCTTTGTTTGTTCTGTTCGGCACGCTCATCTGGCAGGTGTTCGCCGAAGCAGTGGATGTGCCGTATCAGGCCTTTGAGGGCGCGAGGTCCTACCTGACCCGAGTGCACTTCCCGCGCGAGTCGATCATCGTGGCACAGCTGTTCGAGTCCCTTATTACCACCGCCGTGCGCATGTTGGTCGCGCTGCTTCTGCTGGCCCTGGCATACGGCATCGATTGGCGTGCGGTGGGTCTGGTCAGCCTGTGCTTTGCCGGCACCGTGCTCATCGGCTTGGGGGTCGGGGCATTGCTTATGCCGTTCACACTGCTGTTTGCCGACCTTCACAACACCATCAAGTTGATCCTGAGCTACGGACTGTTTTTGACCCCGGCCATGTATCAGCCTCCCAGCGAAGGCGTGTTCAGCGTCCTGTTGCGCCTCAACCCCGTATGGCCCCTGATGGATGCCGCCCGTGATGGCGCCGCTGGCGTACCCCTGTCCCATCCTCTTGCTTTCGTCATCGTGCTGTGCGCGGCTGTGCTCACGACGATCGGCGGGTTTGTCTTGGTTCGCGCTTCGGCGCCGATCGTGATCGAGCGCATGCTCCTGGGAGGGCGCTGAGGTGACCCAGGGCGATATCTGCGTCTCGGTCCGCGGTGTTTCGAAGAAGTTCTCGCGGTCCCTCAAGCGTTCCTTCGCCTACGGCGCTCGCGACATTGGTCGAATGCTGCTCGGGAAGCCCGGGGAGGACTTGTTGCGTCCGAGCGAGTTCTGGGCGGTAAGGGATGTTTCGCTGGAATTGAAGCGTGGTCAGTCCATCGGGATCGTGGGCCTCAATGGCAGCGGCAAGACGACTTTGTTGCGCATGATCAGCGGCATCCTCAAGCCGACGCTCGGCGAGATTCACGTGGACGGGCGGATCGCACCAATGCTCGCTCTGGGTGCCGGCTTCAAGCCGGTTCTCTCGGGTCGAGAGAACATCTTTCTCAACCTGTCACTGCTGGGTGTGGCCGATCAAGATATCCGAGATCGCTACGACTCGATCGTGGCCTTCGCCGAGCTGAGCGAATCCATCGAAGCACCCATCGGCACGTACAGCTCAGGCATGCTTGCACGGCTCGGGTTTGCCTGCGCGGTACACACCGATCCGAAGATCATGGTCGTCGACGAAGTGCTGTCGGTGGGCGACGCGCGCTTTCGCATGAAGTGCCGCAATCGAATCAACGAACTGCGACGCAGCGGCACCTCGATGCTGCTGGTGTCGCACAGCGCCGTGATGATCGAGACGCTTTCGGACGAATGCCTCTTCCTTCGCAAGGGACGTACCGTCGCACAAGGCTTGCCGCGACAAGTCCTGAAAGCTTACGAAGACGATGGCATCGCGACCGCGATCAGCGCCAACTCGAGTTTGGCGCTGAGTCCACCTGTCGGCACCAAGGCCACCGAAGCGAGCTCGCCGTCACCCGCCGATGTATCGCCGGCCACGCTGGAGCCTGAGCCGGCGCAAGCACCAGCACCCGCACCGAAAGCTCGGGCGCCGAAAGCCGAACGGCCGCTTTGCGTCGTGTCGGTGCGGGTGGGTGCCGAGGGAAGTGCGGACAGGGGTTACTGGTCGAGCGGCCTGACTGGAGAGCTCGCGATTGAGCTGCAGTGCGATGAGGCCCTCGATGACGTCAGCGTCAACATGATCATCTCCGATCTGACGCACCAGCTGGGCGAGACAGTGCAGTGGTTGATGTCCAGCCGCGATATCGGGCGCATGCGCATGCAGCCCGGACGGGTGAAGGTGCGGCTCGCGCTGCCGCAAGTGGGGCTGCGGCCTGGAACGTACCGTCTGAAGATCAGCATTTCGCGCGGCGAGAAGCATGACCTTCTCGACGTGGTCGACAGCTTCAAGCTGGTCGTTCGCGATGCTGGCAAAACCGCCAGTTGTCTGTTTTATCAAGCACGCGACTGGGAGTGCATTGGCGGCGAATTCAACGGTCGGCCTGACCTTGTTGAGGAACCTCTGGAAGTCGACGTCGTCGATGACTGACCAGGACACGCGGCGGACCGTCGCCTGATGTGCGGCATCTTCGGATTCCTTGGCGCGGCGGGGCGGATGCCTTCCGAACGCAACGCAGCGGCGGCATTGGCGACCCTCTCTCATCGAGGCCCCGACGCGCACGGGCTCCTGCGCCGGCCCGATCATGGGCTGGTGCTGGGTCACGCCCGCTTAAGCATCATCGATCCCAACGCGCGCAGTGACCAGCCTTTCGAGGCGGGAAACGGCGTGCTGGTGTTCAACGGCGAGATCTACAACCATCGGCAGTTGCGCAGCGAACTGCAAGCGCTCGGCGCCGAGTTCCGCACCACCAGCGACACCGAGGTCATCGCCATCGGGTTCCAACACTGGGGCGTCGGGATGTTCGATCGTCTGCGGGGCATGTACGCCTTTGCTCTCTATGACCAGCGCGATCGCTGCCTGCATCTCGTGCGCGATGAACTTGGCATCAAGCCCTTGTGTCTCCTGCAAGGCGGTAACGAGGTCATCTTCGGGTCCGAGATCAAGGCGATTGCAGCCATACGTTCCTTGTCTCTCGATGGCGGCGTTCTGGTGGACATGCTCAGCTGGGGTTTCCAGATGGATAACGCTTCGCTTTACGCCGGCGTTCGGTACCTCGAGCCGGGCAGCGTGCTGACACTCAAGGTCGACGAGCAAGGCCGTGTCCATGAAGTTCTACGGGAGGTTTGGCATGCCAGACGTGCCTATCGACAGCTCGATGCAGAACCTGCGTCCAGGGACCTGCGCACCATCATCGAGTCTGCCGTTGCAGACCACTTGATCGCCGACGTGCCGGTTGCCATAGCCTTGAGCGGGGGGCTCGACTCCAGCATCGTTGCGGCGGCCGCAGCGCATCAACATCCCGGACTGCAGGCCTTCACCTTCACCCTGTCCCCGGCAACGGATCCCGAGGTCGAGCACGCTGCGCTGGTTTGCCAGCATCTGGGGCTGGATCACCGCGTGGCGAGGATGGTCCCCTGCAAGATGGAGGGCTGGCTGCGACGAGTTGCATGGCACCTCGAGGAGCCCGTTGCGAACGTCAATGCCCTGCTCAGTTTCGGCCTCGCTGGAGTGGTGCGTGCACACGGATTCAAGGTGGTGCTGGTGGGAGAAGGCGCGGATGAATTATTCGGGGGCTATCCCTGGTATCGCTATGCGCTAGACCCGAGGCTGGCATCAACGCCTGGTGCGGTGTTCGACGCCTATCGCAGGCGCCGGGCCCAGTCAGGCAGTTCGCGCTACGTGCGAGCACAAGCCCACGCGCTGGCATCGCCGCGACTGCACGCACAGAGGCTGGCCTTCGACCACGCTCTGGGTGAATCGCCGCTCAAGGGGTTCCTGAGCTTCGATCAGCAGACGCAGTTGCAGCACTCGCAACTTCTCAGGGTCGACCGCATGTTCATGGCCCATGGCGTCGAAGCGCGCGTCCCGTTCCTCTACCGTTCGGTGTTGCAGGCCAGTGCAGCGATTCCCGACGCGCGGCTGCTGCCCCCTGTCGGCAACCCCGGTCGGACGGAAAAGCTGGCGCTTGCCGAAGCCTTTGCGGATACCCTGCCCGAAAGCATCACCGCCCGTCCCAAGTTCGGGGAACAGGGCAGCGTCAACATCTGGGACAGTTGGATGGCCAGTGGCTTGACGGACGAGTTCGACCGCTGCCTGCACGGCAGCGAACTCAGAGGGGCTCGCCAGCTTCTCGAGCAGTTCATCGACTGGGACTCGATCGGAGACGCACCCTTGCCGCCCAAGGAAAAGTTCGCGCTGTCGCTGTTACTTGAGTGCGTCGATGGCCTAATGCTCTCGCGCGAACACCCGGGCCCGGCCATGCCGGTCCCATGGGAGATTGTCCAGTGAGTGGTGTGATGGAGCCGTCGTGAGTCCTGCCGTCTTTGATTGCTTTGCGGCCATCGTGTCGAAAAGGCTTCCCTGCGACAGGCCCCTCACCGCACTTGAAGTGGGCGCCGGTGGCTGGACACTGCTGTCTATCCCTGTCCTTTTGAGTGGCACGCGAGTGGCGCTGAACCGTCGGTTCGAAGTGATCACCGAACAGTTGGCCGACACGCTTCGCATCATCGGCGACGGCAACAGGCTGCCGTTCGCCGACGCCAGCTTCGACTGCGTGCTGAGTTGTTCGGTGCTCGAACACGACCGCTACTTCTGGCGCAGCACCCGCGAGGTCCATCGCGTGCTCAAGGCGGGGGGATTCTTCGTCGCGGGTGTGCCGGTGTACATGACCATGCCCGAGGACAAAGACTTCACCACGGTCACCTACGCGCGTCACGGGCTGGCCTACGACGCCGACTACTACCGCTTCAGCGAGCAGGCGGTGCGCGAAGTCTTCTTCGAAGACTACGAGGAGGTCACCGACGAGGTCATCGTGCGCCGCGTGCCCAACCCATACATGATCGCGGCCGGACGTAAGTGAGTACTCCAGCCGATTGGCGTCACGCGGGCCAAAGTCATCTCGCCGTGCTTACGCCTTACCTCATGCCCGACAGCTTTCGCGGTCGCAAGGTCGTGAATCTGGGTGACGGATTCATCCTGAGGGCCATCGAGCGGTTGATTGGCCGGTTCGAAGCCTTGCGCATCTTCTCGCCTCGCGTGGAACCGGCCGCCGCCGCCCAGTCTGAGCTGGCCCGCAGCCCCGCCGTGATCCTCGCGGGCGCGAACCAGCTCAACGACGGCTACACCGTCTGGCCCGGTCTGACGCCAGAGCGGATCAGACAGTCCGGGCTGAGGCTGATTCCGTTTGGCATCGGATTGCATGGCGAACCTGGCCAGACCGACAGGCTGTCGGAATCGACCCGTGGCGTGCTCAGGGCGATGCACGAGTCGATAGATGCTTCGTCCTGGCGCTGCCCGCGCACCGTGGCCTACTTGCAGCGTGAGCTTCCTGATCTGGCACCGCAGTTGCTCATGACAGGCTGCCCGGTCGTCTACGACCAACCGCTGCTGGGCGGGACTGCGTTTGGCCAGAGCACGCGGCGCATCGCGGTGACGGTCACCGAGCGAGGTGACTTCTGGGCCCGCGAGACCGCCACGATCGATTTCGTCGCAAGGCAGTTCCCGCGCGCCGAGCGCTACCTGGTGCTGCACCAGAACTACTCGCCCCCAACTCGGCTGGAGCCATTTCGTCACCGCTGGCTGCCACAGCCGGCGATTCGGCTCAACCCCTACCAGAGGCTGCGGCAACATGCGGTCAGGTGCGGGTTCACCGTCGTTTGCCCTCCAGATGCCGACGCCTGCATGCGCTTCTACGACCAAGTCGACATGCACGTGGGAAGTCGCCTTCACGCCCACCTGCTGTGCCTGAGTCGCGCGAAGCGCAGCTGGCTGGTGCCGGTAGATGGGCGCGCCGACGGCATGGCGGAGTTCCTGAAGTTCCCCTTGTGCGCACCTCGCGAGTTGGAATCCGCGCTGGACTTCGACTTCGAGATCGTCCGGTCACAGGCCCACGATGGGTTCAAGGTCATGCAGCGATTCGTGGAGACCCTGCCGCAATGAAGCGCCTGCTTGATCGCTTGCTTCGGTCAGTCGGCCGGGCTGCCGCACCCGTGCGCGCCGAGCCACTGCCCGATGTCGATCTGGTCGAGCAGACGATTGCGCGGATCCGGGCGGCGAGGCTGTCCTACTGCGGGCCACCAAAGCTGGAGAACATTGCACAAGCACTGCTACAAGTGCGCGCCGACGGCGTGCCAGGGCGGTACATCGAGGCGGGCGTCGCACTGGGTGGATCGGCGATTCTGCTGGGCTTGCTTAAGCCGAGCGGGGTTGCGCTCGATCTCTACGATGTGTTCGCGATGATTCCCCCTCCGGGCGAAAACGACGGCGAGGACGCACACAGGAGGTATGAGGAGATTCGTTCGGGGAGTTCGTCCGGGCTGGGAGAAGACACCTATTACGGCTACGTCGACGGCCTGCAGGACAAGGTGAAGGCCAATCTCGAGAGCTTCGGTCTGCGCCCGGAGGGAGGCACGATCCGGCTGGTGCCGGGCCTCTTCGAGGACACGCTGCATCCGGAGGAACCCGTCGCCCTCGCTCATATCGACTGCGACTGGTACGACTCGGTCCGTGTATGCATCGAGCGCATCGCACCGCGGCTCGCACCGGGCGGCGTCATCATCTTCGATGACTACTCGTCGTACTCGGGTTGCCGGCGTGCCGTCGATGAGTGGCTCGCGCGGGACGGCACGGTGGAGACCATCTTCCACAGGCGCTCGCTCGGGGTCAGACGTGTCAAGTAGGACGATCGCCACCGACCCGATCCGGGTGTTCGTTGCGGCGACGACTGCCGAATGGTTGACGGCGCGGGTGCTCGAGTTCTCGATCCGAGAGACCACCACGTGGCCTGTTGAGTTTCGGTTGATCGAGTCCTTCGGCCGTTCGATCCCTCGGCCGAAACACCGGCGAAACCAGGCCCGAACCCCTTTCTCGTTCCAGCGCTTCCTGATCCCTGAGTTGTGCGGATACCGAGGTCGAGCCATCTACCTTGATGCAGACATGCAGGTTTTCTCGGATCTGGCTGACGTTTGGACGTTGCCGATGGGCACCCATGACCTCCTGACTGTTGATGAGGGCGGGCGAGGGAAGAAAGGACAGTTCAGCGTGATGTTGCTCGACTGCGAGCGTCTGACTTGGCGCGTCGAGGACATCGTTCAGAGTCTCGACCGTGGCGACTACAGCTACGAGCAACTGCTGCACGACATGTGCTTGGCACGCGACATCGGGCGGCACATTCCGGCCGGCTGGAACAGCCTCGAACACCACGATCCTCGAACCACTCACCTGCTGCACTACACCAACATGACCACGCAGCCCTGGGTGGCCACGAGCAATCCCCTGGCGCATCTCTGGGTGGCCTGCTTGCGGAGAGGTCTGCAAAAGGAATTCATCACCTTCGCCGAGGTGGAACGCGAAGTGCGAGCCGGACACGTGCGGCCCTCGTTGATGGCGCAGATCGACGAGGCGACCTCGGACCCTCTGACCGTTCCAGAGGCAGGGCAACGGCGCTTGGATCACGGATTTGTCGCGCCCTATCGACGATTGGCAGGGGAGCGATGGCGCGGCTGGGCTTTTGTCAAGCGCCACCTCCTGGGCCGCCATTGAATCGGGCGGAACGCGCTCCTCTTGATCTGGCCAGCCCCTACCGGTGAACACCATCACGGCCCGTCGCGCCTGCATGCCGCCGCCCTCACCCAACCAGCGGCTCATGGCCGTCCTTCTCTGCACCTACCAGGGCGCGTCTTTCCTTGCCCAGCAACTCGATTCGATCGAGGCACAGACGCACACCGCCTGGCGCGTCTGGGCGTCCGACGACGGCTCGAAGGACAGCACACTGGCCATCCTCGACCGTTACCGCGCCCGATGGGGCAGCGACCGGCTCACCATCGTCCACGGCCCGCAGTCGGGGTCTGCAGCCAACTTCCTGTCGTTGACCTGTCGCCCCGACATCGAGGCAGAGGTGTTTGCCTGGGCCGATCAGGACGATGTGTGGCTGCCCGACAAGTTGGCGCGGGGGGTCGCTGCCCTGTCGCAGGCAGACCCCACGGCCCCGGTGCTCTACGGCACGCGCACCATCCTGACCGACGTGCAGGACCGGGCGATCGGCCTGTCGACCCGATTCGAGCGTCCACCCTGCTTCGCCAACGCGCTGGTGCAGAACGTGGCCGGCGGCAACACGATGGTCTTCAACCGAGCCGCGCGCGATCTGATCGCTCGGGCAGGCCCCGAGGTGCAGATCGTCGCGCACGACTGGTGGGCCTATCAGCTGATCACGGGATGCGGCGGCACGCTGCTCTACGACCCCGAACCGTCAGTCCGATATCGCCAGCACGGCAACAACCAGATCGGAACGAATCTCGACCTGCTGGCCCGAGTGCTGCGAGTTCGCCTGCTGATGGGTGGTGAGTTCGGGCATTGGCTCGACAAGAACCTCGCGGCTCTCGAAGGCACGCGTCACTTGCTGACACCGCCGCACCGCAAGACGCTGGACGACTTCACCGGTTGGCGGCGAGCACCACTTCTCGATCGCATCGCTGGCCTGTGGAACTCACCAGTCCATCGGCAAACCCGCAGCGGCAATCTGGCCCTGTGTATCGCAGGCGTGCTGAAACGCCTCTGAACTGGCCGCTGCCGCACGCGGCGTCTCGCGCGGTCTGGTACGAGGTGATTCGACGAGTCTTCGAGCCGATAGCCATCGCCCATGGCTCCCATGCCCCCAATCCATCCCGACCATCACAGTCGGGGCCTAACATTCGGCTTCCACTTCTTCTTCAACAACCTGTAAAGGGGACTTTCCATGTCATTGATCAACACCGCCGTCAAACCGTTTTCCGCCACCGCCTACCACGCGGGCAAGTTCGTCCCGGTGACCCAGGACTCGCTCAAGGGCAAGTGGTCGATCTTCGTCTTCTATCCGGCCGACTTCACCTTCGTGTGCCCGACCGAGCTGGAAGACCTGGCCAATCACTACCCCGAGTTCCAAAAGCTGGGCGTCGAGATCTACGGCATTTCCACCGACACCCACTTCGCACACAAGGCCTGGCACGACACGTCGGAGTCGATCAAGAAGGTCAACTACCCGCTGATCGGCGATCCCACGACCACCCTGTCGCGCGCTTTCGAAGTGCTGATCGAGGAAGAAGGCCTGGCCCTGCGCGGCACCTTCGTGATCAACCCCGACGGCCACATCAAGGTCATGGAAGTGCACGACAACGGCATCGGCCGCGACGCGTCCGAACTGCTGCGCAAGGTCAAGGCAGCGCAGTACGTTGCTTCGCACCCGGGTGAAGTCTGCCCGGCCAAGTGGACCGAGGGCGCCGCAACGCTCAAGCCATCGCTCGACCTCGTCGGCAAGATCTGAACGCCATACCGACTCTTCGTTAGACGGCCGCCGCAAGGCGGCCTCCCGCGGTCCGCTCACGAGGCGGGCTGCGGGGCCCCGCCACCGTTACACACCGCTGCAACACCATCGTCCCGGGACGATCCACTGCCCACCCCGGCAGCTATGAAGGAGAAACACCATGCTCGACGCCGATCTCAAAGCACAGTTGAAGGCCTACCTCGGACGGGTGAAGCTGCCCTTTGACATCGTCGCCTCTCTCGACGACACGCCCGCCTCGACCGAAATGCGAGGCCTTCTCGACGACATCGTCGGCCTGTGCCCGCTCATCACCCTGAAGACCGACGGCAGCGATGCCCGCCGCCCGTCGTTCAGCCTCGGCCGCACCGGCGACACCGCGCGCGTCCGCTTTGCCGCGATCCCGATGGGTCACGAGTTCACCTCTCTCGTGCTCGCGCTGTTGCAGGTCGGCGGTCACCCGCCCAAGCTCGAACAGGCGCTGATCGAGCAGATCCAGGCGCTCGATGGCGACTACCGCTTCGAGACCTTCATGTCGCTGAGCTGCCACAACTGCCCCGACGTCGTTCAGGCACTGAACCTGATGGCCGTGCTGAACCCGCGCGTTGAAAGTGTCGTGATCGACGGCGGCCTCTACCAGGCCGAAGTGGCCGAGCGCCAGATCCTCGCTGTGCCGATGGTGTTCCTGAACGGCGAACTGTTCGGCCAGGGCCGCATGGGCGTCGAGGAGATCGTCGCCAAGCTCGACAAGGGCGCTGCAGCCCGCGACGCCGCGACGATGAACGCCAAGGCGCCTTACGACGTGCTCATCGTCGGGGGTGGCCCGGCCGGTGCCGCAGCAGCGGTGTATGCCGCGCGCAAGGGCATCCGCACCGGTGTGGTGGCCGAACGCTTCGGCGGCCAGACGCTCGACACGCTCGGCATCGAGAACTTCATCTCGGTGCTCGAGACCGACGGCCCGAAGTTCGCCATGGCGCTCGAACAGCATGCCAAGCAGTACGGCGTCGAGATCATGAACCTGCAGCGGGCTGACAAGCTGCTGCCTGCCGACCCCGCCACCGGGCTGGTCGAGCTGAAGCTTGCCAACGGCGGCTCGCTCAAGAGCAAGACGGTGATCCTGTCGACCGGCGCGCGCTGGCGCGAGGTCAACGTGCCGGGCGAACAGGAGTTCCGCAACCACGGCGTGGCCTACTGCCCGCACTGTGATGGTCCGCTCTTCAAGGGCAAGAAGGTCGCGGTGATCGGTGGCGGCAACTCGGGCGTCGAAGCAGCCATCGACCTGGCAGGCATCGTCGGCCATGTCACGCTGCTCGAATTCGGCGACCAGTTGCGTGCCGATGCGGTGCTGGTCAACAAGCTCAAGACCTTGCGCAACGTCGACATCCACACCCAGGCGCAGACGACCGAGATCAACGGCGCTGGCGGCAAGGTCAACGGCCTGACCTACACCGACCGCGCGAGCGGCGAGTCACGGCACGTCGAACTCGAAGGCGTGTTCGTGCAGATCGGCCTGGTGCCCAATTCCGAATGGCTGAAGGGCACGCTCGAGCTGTCGCGCCATGGCGAGATCGTGGTCGATTCGCGCGGCGCCACCTCGCTGCCCGGCGTGTTCGCGGCCGGTGACGTGACCACGGTGCCGTTCAAGCAGATCATCATCGCCACCGGCGACGGTGCGAAGGCGGCCTTGTCGGCCTTCGATCACCTGATCCGCACGGCAGTACCTGCACCGACAGTGCCCGCGACGTCGCCCGTCGCCGAAGCCGTCACGGCCTGACAACCGCCTGCCGCGCCAGCACCGGCCGCAAGGCGGTGCCGGTGTGGCTCGCTGCGTCGCGCGACAGCGCCTCGGGCGTGGTCGATGCGACCACCCTTCCCCCCTGTGTTCCGCCTTCGGGCCCCAGATCGATGACCCAGTCGGCCTCGGCGATCACGTCGAGGTCGTGCTCGATGACGACCACGCTGTGACCGGCATCGACCAGGCGGTGCAGCACGCGGATCAGCTTCTCGACATCGGCCATGTGCAGGCCCACCGTCGGCTCGTCGAGCACATAGAGCGTGTGAGGTGCCTTGTTGCCGCGCTTGCCGACCTCGTCGCGCACCTTGTTGAGCTCGGTCACGAGCTTCAGCCGCTGCGCCTCGCCGCCGCTGAGCGTGGGTGAGGGCTGACCCAGAGTGAGGTAACCGAGTCCGACATCCTTCAACAGCCGCAACGGGTGGCTCACCGCCGGCATGCTGGCGAAGAAGTCGACCGCCTCGTCGATCTCCATGCCGAGCACGTCGCCGATGTTGCGGCCGCGCCAGATGACGGCCAGGGTCTCGGGGTTGAAGCGCTGGCCATGGCACTGGTCGCACGGCACCTTGACGTCGGGCAGGAAGCTCATCTCGATGGTGCGCATGCCCTGGCCGTCGCAGGCGGGGCAGCGGCCGTCGCCGGTGTTGAAGCTGAACCGCGCCGGCGCATAGCCGCGCGCGCGCGATTCGAGGGTGTCGGCGAACAGCTTGCGGATGGTGTCCCAGAAGCCGATGTAGGTCGCCGGACAGCTGCGCGGCGTCTTGCCGATCGGTGTCTGATCGACTTCGAGCACCCGGTCGATGTAGCCCCAGCCGTCGATGCGTTCGCAGCCCTGCCAGCTCGGCGAGCCGCCACGCAGGTTGATGAACTGCAGGTTGGCCAGCAGCACGTCACGCGCGAGGGTCGATTTGCCCGATCCGCTCACGCCCGTCACCGCCACCAGCCGCTTGAGCGGAATGTCCACCGTGACCGTCTGCAGGTTGTGCAGCGTTGCGCCATGGATGGTCATGACGCGGTTGCCGTCGGACTCGCGCGCCGGGGTGCCTGCGGCTGCACGTACCACCTCGCGCCGCGCCTGCAGCGGGTGCACCAGCGGGTTCGCAAGCAACCTGCCAGTCTGCGAGTCGGGCTGGCGCGCCAGATCGGCGACCGAGCCCTGCGCCACCAGCCGCCCACCGCGCTTGCCGGCGCCAGGACCGATGTCGATGAGGTGGTCGGCGCGGCGGATGGTGTCTTCGTCGTGCTCGACCACCACCAGCGTGTTGCCCTTGTCGCTGAGCGTCTTCAGCGCCTTCAGCAGGATCTGGTTGTCGCGCGGGTGCAGGCCGATGGTCGGCTCGTCGAGCACGTAGCACACGCCTTGCAGGTTGCTGCCGAGCTGCGCTGCGAGGCGGATGCGCTGGGCCTCGCCGCCGCTGAGCGTCGGTGCCGCACGGTCGAGCGTGAGGTAGCCGAGGCCGACCTCCTCGAGAAACTCCAGCCGACCACGGATCTCGCTCACCACGTCGCGAGCGATCTCGGCGTCGCGGCCCGCCAGGCGCAGCGACTCGACCCAGCGCCGCGCATCGGCCACCGACCACTGCGCGATCGAGGCGATCGAATGGCCCTCGAAGGTCACCTGACGCGACACCGGATTCAGGCGGCTGCCGCCACAGTCGGGGCAGGGCGTGTCGATCAGGCCCTCGGCCTCGCTCTCCTCCGACGGGAAGCTCTGCTCGCGTCCCTGCTTGTCGTCGTCGCGCACCGAGTCGTCGTACACCTTGCGCTGCTCGCGCGTCAGCGCGAGGCCGGTGCCGACGCAGGTGCGACACCAGCCGTGCTTGCTGTTGTAGCTGAACATGCGCGGATCGAGCTCGGGGTAGCTGGTGCTGCAGACCGGGCAGGCGCGCTGCGTCGAGAACACCTGCACCCGGCCAATGCGATGCGTCGCCGCGGAGAGGCGCATCGCATCGGCCAGTCCGTCGAGCGGCGCCAGCAGGTGCATCACGCCCTTGCCCAAGTCGAGCGCGCGGGCGAGTGCAGCACGCAACTCGGCTTCGCGGTCGGCGCTCACCACCAGATCGGCCACGGGCAATTCGAGCGTGTGCTCCTTGAAGCGGTCGAGGCGCGGCCACGGGTCGGTCGGCAGGAACTCACCGTCGACCCGCAGATGGGTGTGGCCACGGGCCTTGGCCCATTTGGCGAGGTCGGTGTACACGCCCTTGCGCGCCACCACCAGCGGCGCGAGCAGGCCGACGTGCTGCCCGCGGTGGTCACGCATCAATTGCGCGGCGATGCTGTCGGCCGACTGCGGACGCACCTCGGCGCCGTCCTTCACGCAGTGCTGCAAGCCGAGCTTGACGTAGAGCAGGCGCAGGAAATGCCACACCTCGGTGGTCGTTGCGACGGTGCTCTTGCGCCCGCCGCGGCTCAGCCGCTGCTCGATGGCGACCGTCGGCGGGATACCGTAGACCGCGTCCACATCGGGCCGCCCGGCCGGCTGCACGATGCTGCGCGCGTAGGCGTTGAGCGACTCGAGATAACGGCGCTGTCCTTCGCTGAAGAGGATGTCGAAGGCCAGCGTGCTCTTGCCCGATCCGGACACGCCGCTCACCACGGTGAAGCGGCCGTGCGGGATGTCGACGCTCAGGCCGGCGGAGCCCCGGTCGAGGCGCGAGCGGCCCGACGCGGTCGCGACATCGGTGCCGTCGGCACCGGGGCCGCGAAGGTTGTGCTCGCGCGCGTTGACGATGCGGATCGACTCGTTGGCTGAACGCCGGGCTCGCGCGATCACCGCCTGCAGCGGCACACCTTCCTCGGCGACGGGCGTGCCGTTGCCCATGGCGCGGTCGTAGTCGCGCAGCGCCCGCCCTGTGTGCGATGTGCCGTGCTGCCGGACATCGGCCGGCGTGCCGACGCACACCACCTCGCCGCCGCCCTCGCCACCTTCATGGCCCAGATCGATCAGCCAGTCGGAAGCACCGATGACATCGAGGTTGTGCTCGATGACGATGAGCGACTGGCCGGCATCGAGCAGCTTGCGAAAGGCGCGCATCAGCTTGGCGATGTCGTCGAAGTGCAGGCCGGTGGTCGGCTCGTCGAACATGAAGAGCGTGCCCTTCTTCGCCACCGACTGGCGGCTCGCCGAGCCGCTGTTCGCCGACTCGGCCAGGAAGCCGGCGAGCTTCAAGCGCTGCGCCTCGCCTCCGCTGAGCGTGGGCACCGGCTGGCCGAGCTTCACGTACTCGAGCCCCACGTCCACGATCGGCTGCAGCACACGCAGCACCTCGCGGTCGGCAGCAAATCGCTGCACCGCCTCGCTCACGGTGAGTTCGAGCACGTCGGCCACCGACAGCTCGTGCGTGGCCTCACCCGGCAGCGGCCGGTCGATGGTGACTTCGAGCAGCTCGCGTCGGAATCGCCGTCCATCGCAGTCGGGGCAGCGCAGGTACACGTCACTCAGGAACTGCATTTCGACGTGCTCGAAGCCCGAGCCGCCGCAGGTCGGGCATCGGCCGTCGCCGGCGTTGAAACTGAACATGCCCGGGCCATAGCTGCGCTGCTGGGCCAGCGGCGCGGCAGCAAACAGCTTGCGGATCTCGTCGAACGCGCCGACATAGCTCGCCGGGTTCGACCGGGCCGTCTTGCCGATGGGCGACTGGTCGACGAAGACCGCGTCACTCAGGCGGTCGGCACCCAGCAGTCGGTCGTGCGCGCCGGGCGATTCGCTCGCCTTGCCGAACTGGCGCGCCAGCGCCGGGGCGAGCACGTCCTGGATCAAGGTCGACTTACCCGATCCCGACACGCCCGTCACGGTGACCAGCCGCTGCAGCGGGATCTCGACCGTCACACCGCGCAGGTTGTGTTCGCGGGCGCCTTCCAGGATGAGGCGCGGCGTCGCGTCAGTCACCGGCCGCGCAAAGCCACCGCCGATGTGCTTGCGCCCGCCGAGGTAGGCACCGGTGAGCGTGTCGACGCGGCGGATCGCCTCGGGCGTGCCGTCGAAGACGATCTGCCCGCCGCGCTCGCCCGGGCCCGGACCCATGTCGATCAGCCGATCGGCGGCGAGCATCACCGCCGGGTCGTGCTCGACCACCACCAGCGTGTTGCCGGCATCGCGCAGGCGGTGCATCGCCTCGATGATGCGGTTCATGTCGCGCGGATGCAGCCCGATGCTGGGCTCGTCGAGCACGAACATGGTGTTGACCAGCGAGGTACCGAGCGCCGTGGTCAGGTTGATGCGCTGCACTTCGCCGCCTGAGAGCGTGCGGCTCTGCCGGTCGAGCGTGAGGTAACCCAGACCGACGTCGCACAGGTACTGCAACCGGGTGCGGATCTCGCCCACCAGCAGGTCGAGCGCATCGTCGAGCAGCGTGCTCGGCAGCGTCAGCGCAGCGAAGAAGCGGCGGATGCGATCGATGGGCATCAGCATCAGGTCGTGCACCGTGAGGCCGGGCAGCGCCTCGAGTTGCGCGCGCGTCCAGTCCACACCCACCGGCATGAAGCGGCGCTCGCGCGGCAGGATGTCATCGAGCGCGTCGGTGGCTGCCGACAGCCGCCACAGCAGCGACTCGGTCATGAGCCGCGCGCCGCCGCAAGCGGTGCAGGGTGTGTAGCTGCGGTACTTCGACAAGAGCACGCGGATGTGCATCTTGTAGGCCTTGCTCTCAAGGTACTCGAAGAAGCGCTTGATGCCGTACCACTGCTTGTTCCAGTTGCCCTTCCATGCCGGGTCGCCGTCGATCACGAAGGCGCGGTGCGCGGCGTTGAGCTGCGACCACGGGGTGTCGCGCGGAATGCCGTGTTCGGCCCCATAGCGCAGCAGGTCGTCCTGGCTGTCCTTCCAGGCGGGCGTCTGCAGCGTCTTGATCGCGCCGGAGCGCAGCGTCTTGCGGTGGTCGGGGATGACCAGGTCGTAGTCGACGCCGATGACACGACCGAAACCGCGGCAGGTCGGGCAGGCACCCATCGCCGAGTTGAAGCTGAACATCGCCGGCTGCGGCTCGGCGTAGCGCAGGTCGCTGTCGGGGCAATGCAGGCCGGTCGAGTAGCGCCACAGCACCGGCTCGTCGGGCACGCTGTCTGCAGCGGGGGCACCAGCGTGCACTTCAGACGGCGCAGCGCCTTGCGCGTCGGCGATCACGTAGACCGTGAGCCGCCCGTGCCCGCGCTTGAGCGCGACTTCGATGGCCTCCATCGCGCGGGTCTTGTCGGTGCCGTGCAGCCGGAAGCGGTCGGCCACGACATCGAGCACCTTCACCGCGGCGGGGCGGCCGTTGCCCGCGGCGAGCGTGCGCTCGGCCTGCACGCGGGTGTAGCCGCTCGCCGCGAGCCACTGCTCGACATCGGCAGCCGATGTCTGCTCAGGAAGCTCGACCGGGAAAGTGAGCACCAACCGTGGGTTGGACTCGCGGCTGCGTTCGAGCAGGTCGGCGTGGATCGATTCCGGCGTGTCGTGGCGTACCGGCTGCGCGGTCTGGCGGTCGAAGAGTTCGGCGGCGCGGGCAAACAGCAGCTTCAGGTGATCGTTCAGCTCGGTCATCGTGCCGACCGTGCTGCGGCTGGTGCGCACCGGGTTGGTCTGGTCGATGGCAATCGCCGGCGGCACGCCGTCGACGCGGTCGACCGCCGGGCGGTCCATGCGGTCGAGGAACTGCCGCGCATACGCACTGAAGGTCTCGACGTAGCGGCGCTGCCCTTCGGCATACAGCGTGTCGAATACGAGGCTCGATTTGCCCGACCCGCTCGGGCCGGTGACCACCGTCATCTCGCCGGTGCGAATGTCGAGGTCGAGGTTCTTGAGGTTGTGCTGCCGGGCGCCGCGGATCTGGATCAGGCCCGAGGACGGGCGGGGGGCGACGGGGGGCATACAGCACTTTCTGGCTGCTTTTGCAGCGAAGCCGGGAATTCTAGGAGTCGGTCACGGTCAGACCCGAAAGCAGGGATTGGCCGTGACGATGTTCCGGGCGGTAACCGGTTGTTGCACTCCATCGCTTGCGCCCCCCGACGGCGGGTGGCACAACCTGCTGATCCTTCGGGGGTCAGCCGCGGCCAACCGCTCACCTCCTCATCTGCCCATGGTCCAAGCCTTCCCATCCAGCGCTGCGAACCTTCCGCCCCCGGCATCGCCCGTCCTGGGCGACGCGGGCGAGGCCGCACGCCTGCAACGGCAGGCGTTGTCGGCCGTAGCGCTGCCGTGGGAGCGCCACCTGCCCAGCGGACGCTGGTGGCAAACGCCGGCACTGCGCCCGAGGCTGTCTCGACCCGCCGGCGCGTTGGCCGACGAATCGCCCTTCGCAGCCTGCCCGCCCCCCGATCGGGAGCGCATCGACGACGCCTGCGCCGAGGCGGTGAGAACCGGCCGGGGTTTCGCCCTGGAGATTCGCCTGCGTGAAGCCGACGGCCAGACGCGCTGGTGGCGCTGCACGGCGACGGTCATGCTCGACGCCGAGAACCGCGCCGAGTACCTGTGCGGCTGGCTCGCCGAAATCGACAGCGAAAAGCAGGCGAGGCAGCGCCTGGAAGCCACCGCGGAACGACTGCGCCGAGCGATGGAAGCATCGTCTGAAGCGCATTTCGAACGCACCGTCGGCGCGGACGACTTCTTCATCAGCGACCGCATCTGCAGCCTGCTGGGTTACCCACGCGGTACGCCAGCGCCAGCCCGCGAGGTCTACTTCAGCTGGGTGCATCCCGACGACCGCGGCACCTTCCAGGCGCTATTGCTGCAGGCAGGCAGCGGGCCCGGACAGTGGGAGTCGACCTACCGCCTGCGTCACCGCGATGGCGGATTCCGGTGGTTCCGCGCGCGCGGCCAATCGGCAATCGACGAACAGGGCCGGCTGCGCATGAGCGGCATGCTCAGCGACATCCACGACCAGACCCTGGTGCGGCGCGACATCGAGCAGCAGCGCGAGCATCTCGAGGCGATGGTGGAAGAGCGCACGGCGCGGCTGGAAAGCGCACTCGCCGAAGCGCAAGGGCAGCGCGAACATGCCGAGCGGGCGAACGAGGCGAAGTCGACCTTCCTCGCCCACATGAGCCACGAGATCCGCACGCCACTCAACGGTGTCCTGGGCCTGAACGAGCTGGCCCTTCGCGAGGCGAACACCGCGCAGCAGAAGCGGCACCTCCAGATGGCATTGCAGTCGGGCCGCAATCTGCTGGGCATCCTCAACGACGTGCTCGATTTCTCTCGCCTGTCGACCGGCAACGCGCTGTGCATCGACGAGCCGTTCGACCTGTGCGAAGCGCTCGCCGAATGCCTGCGCTCGGTGATGCCAGCGGCGCGCGCGAAGGGTCTGGGGCTCGCCTACGACCACATCGGGGTCATCAGCCGCGTGATCGGCGACGAGCAGCGGGTGCGGCAGATCGTCGCCAACCTGTTGTCGAACGCGATCAAGTACACCGATGGGGGCTGCATCGAGTTGACGACGCACATGCAGGCGCAGCCGGATGGGCGCTGCATCGCGCGCATTGCGGTGCGTGACAGCGGAACCGGCATGACGAGGGAAGTCGCCGAGCGCATCTTCCAGCCCTTCGTTCAGGGCGATGACAGCCTCGCCCGCCGCCATGGCGGCACCGGGCTCGGCCTGTCGATCGCGCAAGGGCTGGCGAATTCGATGGGCGGTCGACTCGCACTCGACAGTGCCCCCGGCGAGGGGTCGCTCTTCGTCCTCGAAGTCCCGCTGCAGGTGCAATCGGGCGAGCAACCCGCTGACGTTCTTCCCGAGCCCGGACACGCCTGGCTGGTCCATGCCCAACCCGTCGAGTCGCAGACCCTGCAGCGCCGACTGCAGCGGCTGGGATGGCGCTGCGACATCAACCGCAGCCTGGCGACGACATTCGAGCACCTCCGAGCGGGGGTCGAGCCGCCGGAGCTGATCATCCTCGCCGAGTCGGCCCTGCCGCCCGAGGCCGATCTCGTCACCCTGCGCACCTGGCTGCCGCGCACCCAGATGGTCGTGCTCGCGCGACCGGACTGGAACGACCCGGCCACCGAGTCGGCCGCCCGCCAGGCGCAGATCCCGCTCGTGTTCAGCCCGCTCAAACCGGTCGACCTGATCGACCTGCTGTCGACCACAGGTCCACGGGCCGAGCGCATCGTCTCCGGCTTCAGCACCTTGGGCGGGCTGCTGCCGGTCGATGACTGCGCCGGGCACGGCAGCGATGTGCTGGTCGTCGAGGACAACCTCGTCAATCAGGTGATCGTGTGCGAGATGATCGATGCGCTCGGTCTGCGCAACCGCCTCGCTGAAGATGGCCAGGCTGCGGTCGACGCCTGCCGCCAGCGCGCTCCAGAGATCGTGTTGATGGATCTGCAGATGCCCGGCGTCGACGGCCTCGAGGCGACAAGGCAATTGCGTGCCCTGCAGCAACGGGGGGTGTTGCCGGCGTTTCCCATCGTCGCACTGACGGCCCACGCCACGCCACAAGATCGCGAGAGTTGTCTCGCCGCCGGCATGGTCGGCTACCTGACCAAGCCGGTGACGATGGCCGACCTGCGCAACGAACTGGCGCGCTGGCTGCGGCACTGAACCCTCGGGCTCGCCGCCCGACCGACGCCAGAATCTGCGCCATGAACGACACCTCCACCCCCGAGCGGGCCGGCGGCAGCGCAGGCGCAGGCAACCTTTACGAGGCCCTGCGCCAGGGATTCCCCAGCGACCTCGATGCCATCGCCATCGAATGCGCCGACAGTCCCGACCCGGCGCGGCGCTTCTATGCCTGGCGCGACCTCGATCGGGGCAGCGCCATGATCGCCAACCTGCTGGCGTCTCTCGATCTGCCCGCCGGCGCACGGGTCATCGCACAAACCGACAAGAGCGTCGAGGCGCTGATGCTTTACCTGGCGGTGTTGCGCGCGGGGTTCGTGCATGTGCCACTGAACATCGCCTATCAGGACAGCGAGCTCGCCCACTTCATCGACGATGCGCAGCCGGCGGTGGTGGTGTGCGCGCCGAGGCACTTCGGCAGGGTGTCTAAGCTCGCGTTCCAGCGCGGCACGAAGCATGTCTACACGCTCGACACCGATGGGACCGGCAGCCTGTTGCAGCGCGCGGTTCACCATGCCGACACCCACGAGGTTGTCGCCAGAGAGGCCGCCGATCTCGCCAGCATCGTCTACACCAGCGGCACGACCGGGCGCAGCAAGGGCGCGATGCTCAGCCACGGCAACCTGATGTCGAACGCCCGCACGCTGCTGGCGGCGTGGCAATGGCGCAGGCCTTCGGACGGCGGCGACGTGCTGATCCACGCGCTGCCGCTGTTCCATGTGCACGGTCTGTTCGTGGCGGTGCATTGCGCGCTGCTCGGTGGCAGCAGGATGCTGTGGTTCGCCCAGTTCGATGCCGCCCGCGTCGTGTCACGGCTGCCCGATGCGACGGTGTTCATGGGCGTGCCGACGCTGTACGTGCGCATGCTCGGCGTGCCCGTCCTCGATGCGGCGGCATGCTCACGCATGCGGCTCTTCATCAGCGGTTCGGCGCCACTGCTTGCCGACACCTTCGAGCGCTTTCGGAAGCGCACCGGCCACACCATCCTAGAGCGCTACGGCATGAGCGAGACGGTGATGCTCACCTCGAATCCGATCGAGCCTGTCGA
>VYKX01000049.1_pt2 | contig 39984 bp, 40 predicted proteins | sample 5114471 | NCBI WGS metagenome assembly VYKX01 (sample SAMN12291785, study PRJNA351875) | freshwater metagenome | isolation source: freshwater lake | place: USA: Michigan, Gull Lake | collected 2013-08-08
CCTTGTTGCCTTCCGGGGATGCAGGTGAAGTCGGGCAGCTCGGAGAGCGCCACGTTCATGCGCAGGGTTGCCGAGTGGTTGCGGTAACCCGCGGCCATGCTGCGCACCTCGTCGGGCAGCAGCGCCGGGTCGACCAACCGGTTGTAGAGGACGCTCGGATTGCAGTTGGCGACCACGCGCGTGGCCTCGATTTCGCGGCCATCGCGCAGCACCAGACCGCAGGCCACACCGCCGCGCGTCTTCACCTTGGCCACGGGCGCGTTGACTTCGATCGTCGCGCCGGCCTGCTTCGCGACCTTGGCCATGGCGTCGCTGATCGCGCCCATGCCGCCGATGGCGTGGCCCCAGGTGCCCTGCTCGCTGTTCGATTCGCCGAAGCTGTGGTGAAGGAGCACATAGGCCGTGCCGGGCGCGTAGACGCTCTGGAAGTTACCGACTGCGGCCAACCAGCCGTAGCTGCCCTTGACCGCCTCGCCTTCAAGATAGTGGCTGAGGAAATCGGCGGCCGACATCGTCATCAGCCGTGCGAGCACCGTCTTGGCGTGCGTCGACAGGTGCCGTGCCTCCAGCGCCGCGGCCGCGGCCGACATCAGGCTGTGCATGCCACCACCCAGGTTGGGCGGCGTGCGGTCCATCAGGCCGCGGACCGCCTTCACGACTTCGGACAGGTCTTCGCTGAAAGCGAGCCAGCCCTTCGAGTCGCCGGGATGCAGCGCGTCGAGCTGGCGCATGTAGTCCTTGGCGTCACCCATGTAGCCGAGGTAGCGACCGTCGGGCAGCGGCGAGAAGTCGTTGCCCGGTCGCTGCACGATCTTCAGGCCTGCGGCTTCGAGGCCGAGTTCGGCCATGACGAGCGGGCTGAGCAAGCCGGACAGGTAGGAGCACACCGAGTTGCGGAAGCCGGGGTGGAACTCTTCGGTGACTGCTGCACCGCCGATCACGTGCCGCGATTCGAAGAGGCCGACCTTGAGCCCCTGACGGGCGAGGTAGGCGGCGGTGGTCAGGCCGTTGTGGCCGGCGCCGATGATGGCGATGTCGTAGGTGGTGCTCATGGCGGACCTTTCGGGATGACGGGGGTGGAGGACTGAAAGGGTGGACGTCGGTGGGGTGGCGAAAGCCGGGTGGTGGCGTGAATGGAGGCGCCGGCCTAGCAATAGACCCACAGCACGCGGGTGACCTGCTTGCTCAGGTTGGCGTAGCGCGTGGGAACGCCACCGGGCAACTGCCCGGCGTCGCCCGACTTCAGGGTGCATTGCTCGCCGTTCACCCACAGCGTGAGCTGGCCCTGCAGGACGTAGACGGCCTGTTCGAGGTGCTCGACGATGCTGCGGTCGCCGGTGTCGGCGCCGGGCTCAAGCACCGACTCGAGCACGCACAACTGTCCTGCCATCGACGGCGACACCAGGTGATCGACGAACCCGTCGGCGTAGCGCAGCGTGCGACGCTGCTTCGGGCGGGTGATCCAGCTGCGTTCAGGGGCGTTGGGCAGCGCATAGAAATAGCTGCCCGGAACGCCGAGCCGATCGGCGATCACGTTGAGGTCGAGCACCGTCGGCTGAGACAGCCCGCGCTCGATCTGCGAGACGAAGCCCACCGAACGCCCGGTCGCTTCGGCGAGCTGTTGCAGGGTGACACCCATGCGCCGGCGCAGGTCGCGAATCAGCGGGCCCGGGTCGATGACCCGTTCGTCGGCGACAGGCTCGTTGGCGGCCTCTGCTGGCGGCGCAATGGTCTTCGATGAGCGTGTGGTTCGGGACATCGGCAAGCCTTTGGTGAAAATACCAGTCTTCCGTTTCATGAAATTTAGGCCTATATTTTCACGCATGTCAGGTCCAGGGATATCCGCATGAACGCCAATACCGCTCCGTCTTCCGCTGCATTCGCCACCGCCGTGACCACGGTCGAGATCGCACCGATCCCGCCCGCAGAGGTGCGCGAGTGCCTCAAGCCCTTCGGCCACTCACGCATGCTTCCGCGTGCGGCGTACGTCTCGCAGGACGTTCTGGCATGGGAACGCAAGCACCTGTTCGAAGGCGGCTGGGTGTGCGCCGGCCGCAGCGATCTGGTGGGCGCCAGTGGCGCGCAGACGGCAGTGCGCATCGGCGAACGCGGCGTGCTGCTGACGCGCGATGCCGAGGGCCAGGTCCATGCCTTCGAGAACATCTGCCGGCACCGCGGCCATGAACTGCTGGCCTGCGGCGAGAGCGTCACCCGCGACCGCGTGCTGTGCCCGTACCACGCCTGGAGCTACGGGCTCGACGGCGGCCTGCGCCATGCGCGTGCGATCAACGAGATCGCCAACGCCTGCCGCGACGAGTTGAGCCTGATCCCGGTGCGCTCGACCGAGTGGGGCGGCTGGATCTTCGTCAACGCCTCAGGCAACGCCGCGCCTTTCGCCGACTACATCGGTGAACTGCACTCGATGTTCGCCGACTGGGAATGCGACCGCCTGGTCGTTGGCGCCAAACACGACTACGAACTCAAGGCGAACTGGAAGGTGGCCATCGAGAACTACCACGAGTGCTACCACTGCCCGACGATCCACCCCGCACTGTGCAAGGTGTCGCCGGCCGATTCGGGCGGGCTGTACGGAAGCAACCAGGGCTTGTTCACTGGCGGCTGGATGACGCTGGCCGACCACGCCGAAACGATGAGCTTCGACGGCCGCAGCAAGGCGCTGCCGTTCCGGGGTTTGAACGACACGCAAAGGCGCGAGGTGCACTACGTGACCCTGTTCCCGGGCCTGCTCATCAGCCTGCACCCCGACTTCGTGATGACGCACCGGCTCGTACCCACGTCGCCGTCGACCACGCAGGTGGAGTGCCAGTGGCTGTTCACGCCCGAGGCGGTGGCGCAGCCGGGGTTCGACCCGAGTTTCGCGGTCGATTTCTGGGATCAGACCAACCGCGAGGACTGGGGTGCGGTCGAGTCGGTGCAGCGCGGGCTCGCGTCGGAGCGCTTCGTTCCGGGCATCCTCTCAAGCGACGAGGAGTCGGTCTACGACTTCGTTCGCGTGGTCGCCAGCGCCTACCTCGGCGAGCCGCAACTGAGCGCTGCGGTCACCGCCTGAGGGTCACTTCGACGACCGGTCGAGCGTCAGGATCCAGGCGACCAGCACGCTCGCGTCGGCCGGTGTGATCGCCACCGCGTTGGGCGGCATCGCGAGGCCGCTGACCTTGTCTTTCCAGTGGCTCGAATAGGGGTTCGAGCCGGTGAGCACCGTGTGCGTCAACTGGTCTGCCGCGCCGGCCACGCCCTTGTACTTGGCAGCGACCTCGCTCCAGCCCGGACCGACCGGTGCCGTGCCATCCGGCCCGTTGGCACCGGCCTGGATGTGGTGGCAGGTCATGCAGCCCGAGGCGGTGGCGAGCAAGAGCATGTCGCGGTCGATGTTCGCGTCAGCGAAGGCAATGTTGGAGGCACAGGTCAAGGCTGCGAGCAGAAGCGTCTTCGTGTTCATGGCGGTCTCGTGAGTGGGGTGAAAGGTTGTGGGTCGGTGCACCGGGAAGGTAGCGCGCTGCAGGCCTCGCGTGTTGACGCGCATCAATCGCGTCGCCTTGCCGTCACGCTGGCGATCGAGCCTTTCGCCCGTGGCACCGCCCGTGTTCTCAATGCGCTGCATGCGTTGCAGCGGATCGTGTTCGCGAGGTCCGCTGGTGTCCGTGCGCTGGCGAACCGTTGAGCTCATCGAAAGGACGCGGGCGCAGCGGTTGAAGCGCGTAGAGTCCAGCGCTTGTCTGCCAAGCCTGAAACACCCCCGACGCTCGCCAGGGGCAACGCACCCGACACGCTGAACCTGCCCGATCCGCGGCATGCCCGGCGGGTGCCTCCGCACATCGGCCGGGTGCAGATGGAACGAATCCGTCAGGCGGCCTACCGGCTGCCCCAGGTCGTCAAGCCGGCCGACTTCATCAGCGAGCGCAGCAGCGGCTTCGAGGAGTACCTCGACAAGCAGGGCTACGTGCTGCTGCAGAAGCCCGCAGCGGGTGCGCGCCCGAGCCGCTGGATCGCGCCCGACCTGATCGACAGCGCGCTCGCCCATCTGGAGGTCGTCGGCAACGGCCCGAACGTGCGTCCGCTGATGCTGGAGCGCACCGCAGCGCTCGAGGCGCTGGGCGTGTCGCGCCACGCCGGGCTGTGGACTCGGCTCATCCACCACGCCCTCAGCCTGACCGAGATCGACTGGAACGTGCCGGTGCTCTTCCATGTGTCGGTGGCCGGTGACCCGGTGTGGGCCTACTACCGCAGCGGCGACAGCGCGGCCCTGCTCGAGTCTCTCGGCCGACCGCCGGCCTACCCCCATGCGGTGGAGATGGCGACGTACCTTGACGGCCTGGTGGCACGCAGCCGCGCCTTCAAGCCGCACCACCTCGATTCGCTGCTGCCGCGGCTGCAGGCCGAGTGCGCCACGCCGCAGCCCCTGGCCGACCTGAAGGCCGCCTGCCTGCGCGCGCAGGACCGCTGGGAACATCGCGTCGCCGAGCTCGACACCCTTGAAGGACTCAACACCGAACTCGCCTTCACCGGCTACCCGGACACCTTCGAGAAGGCGCGCCATCTGCAGCGCACCGTCACCCTCTTCGTAGGTCCGCCCAACAGCGGCAAGACGCACGCCGCCTTCGAGCGTCTGGCCCAGGCCCACGACGGCGCGTATCTGGCTCCGCTGCGCCTGCTGGCGCTCGAAGGCCGCGACCGGCTGGTGGCGCGCGGCGTGCCGTGCTCGCTGCTCACTGGCGAAGAGAATCTCCCCGCCGAGGGCTCGCGCGTGGTGTCGAGCACCATCGAGATGGTCGGCACCAACAAGCCCATCGACGTGGCGGTGATCGACGAGGCGCAGATGATCTTCGACCCCTCGCGGGGTTGGGCGTGGACGCAGGCGATCGTCGCCGTGCCGGCCAACGAGGTGCTGATCATCTGCTCGGCCTACGCGGTGCCGGCGATCGAGAACCTGCTCGGCCTGTGCGGCGAGCGCTGCACAGTGCGCCACTTCGAGCGCAAGCAGCACGTCGATCTGCTGCCGCAGCCGGTGCCGACCGCATCACTGCGCCTGGGCGATGCGGTGGTCGCCTTCAGCCGGCGCGACGTGCTGATGCTGCGTGACCAGATCGCGGCGGCCGGGCATCCGGTGAGCGTGATCTACGGTGCGCTTCCGCCCGAGGTGCGGCGCCGCGAGGCCGAGCGCTTTGCGAGTGGCGAGTCGCACATCCTGGTGGCCACCGACGCCATCGGCATGGGCCTGAACCTGCCTATCCGCCGCGTGCTGTTCAGCACCATGACCAAGTTCGACGGCCAGGGCGACCGCACGCTCACCGAGTCCGAGGTGCACCAGATCGCCGGGCGGGCGGGGCGCTTCGGCATCCATGAAGAGGGCTTCGTCGGTGTGCTGCAGGACGCCGAGGCGAGCGCGCTGCGCACGCTGAAGGAACTGCTGCCGAAGACACCCCGCGCGCCGCGTGATTTCAAGGCGCCGGTGGCGCCCAACGGCTGGCACGTCACCACCATCTCTAGCCGCCTGCACAAGACCAAGCTGCGCGAGGTGCTGGGCGTGTTCGTCGAGCAACTCAAGCTCGACGACGCCCACTTCGCTGTGGCCGAACTCGACCAGATGCTCGACCTGGCCGACCAGCTCGACAAGTGCGCTGCGAAGCTCACCCTGAAGGAGCGCTTCACCTACGCGCAGGCGCCGGTCGACACCCGAACCGACACGCAGGTGCAGGAGTTCCTCGACTGGGCGAGCAGCCATGCGCTGACCGGCCGCGCCGGCACGCCGTGGTTCCTGAAGGACGTCGACGGCCACAGCCGCCTCGACCGCATGGAGCAGGCGTTGCGTGCCTGCACGCTGTGGCTGTGGCTCGACCTGCGCTTTCCGGGCGTGTACGGCCACCTCGACGACGTGCTCGCGCTGCGCAGCCAGCTCAACGACGGCATCGAGCGCCAGCTCAAGGGCAAGCGCCCGCTGGCGCAGATGCGGTCGCGGCCGAGGCGGTGAAGCGATCGGACCGGATCGTCATGGATTGCTTACCTGGTAAGCGAACGGTAGACTGGCCGCCATGAATCAACTTGCCGGAGTCTCACCATGGCTGCTGCCACGCTCACCGAGAAAGGCCAGATCGTCATCCCGGCGGACATTCGTGCGCGCTATGAGTTGACGCCGGGGACACAGGTCGAATTCGTCGATGAAGGTGGCGCCATCCGTCTGGTGGTACGGCGCCGGGTGGCACCCTCGGACCCGCAAGCCGGCTATGGCCTGATCAAGATCGCGCCCAGTCAGACCGGCGCCAAGGCAAGGCGCTTATCGGAATTCGACCCGGCCTCGCTGCTCCAGCCGAAGTCACCCAAGGGTCAGCGGGCCAAGAAGTGATCGCCGTCGACACCAACATCCTCGCGCGCTTTTATTGCGACGACCCGGAAGACGTCGAGGCAAAGCGCCAACGACCGATTGCCCGGCGTGTGATGGTCGAGTCACCGTCGCTGTTCGTTCCGCTGACGGTGATCCTCGAGTTCGAATGGGTGATGCGTGGCTTCTACAACGCCGAGCCTGCCTCGTTCTGCCGTGCCGTCGAACACCTGCTGGGCATGCCGCATGTCACCGTGGAGCGATGGCAATCGGTCAAGGACGCACTGAGTCTGCACCTGCAAGGGCTCGATTTCGCCGACGCCCTGCACTGGGCCAGCAGCAGCGGCTGCGAGCGGCTGGTGACTTTCGACGATCGCAGCTTCGCGCGCCGCGCACGCCGGCTGGAACTGGCCCCCGAAGTGGCACTGGCCAGGTAGCCAGCAGTCCGGCAAGAACTCGGTTTCCTCTGTCGCCCAGGTGCCGGGCTTCCGAAACGGGAAAGCTGCGAGGCGATGAACTGCTGAAGAAGCACTTGCCGCGAGCCTGTATTTCCATGAAACTGGAAGCATGGAAGAAAAACACGCTGTCCGCGCTCTCGCCGCCTTGGCCCAGCCCATGCGCCTGCGGGTGTTCCGCGCTTTGGTGGGAGCCGCCCGCGAGGGCATGACGCCGGGTGCGCTGGCCGCGATGCTCGACGTGCCGCCGTCGACGCTGTCGTTCCATCTGCGCGAACTCGTTCTGGCCGACCTGGTGACGCAGGAGCGCCAGGGCCGCAGCCTCATCTACCGACCGGCGATCGACGCGATGAACGCGTTGCTGGGCTACCTGACCTCGCACTGCTGTCACGGCGAGCCTTGCGGGGTCGTGTCTGCCCCTGCCCGCCGCAACCGATCCACCACTTCCCGCTGCTGAGGTCACCCATGAGCGACAAGGTCTACAACGTTCTCTTCGTCTGCACCGGCAACTCGGCCCGGTCCATCCTGGCCGAAGGTCTGATGAATCAGCTCGGTAATGGGCGATTCAGGGCCTGGTCTGCAGGCAGCCGACCGACCGGCAGCGTCAACCCCTTCGCCTTGCAGACGCTCGCCGACTGGCGCATCCCGACCGTCGGGTTCCGCAGCAAAAGCTGGTCTGAGTTTTCCCAGGCCGGGGCACCGACGCTCGATTTCGTCTTCACGGTCTGCGACAACGCGGCCGGGGAGGTCTGTCCGGTGTGGCCGGGACAGCCGATGACGGCCCATTGGGGTGTGCCCGATCCGGCAGCCGTCGAAGGCACGAACGCCCAGAAGGCCAAGGCCTTCATGGACGTCGCCATCACCTTGAGGCGGCGCATCGAGCTGATGCTGGCGCTGCCGGTGCAGTCGCTCGCCCGCCTGTCGCTGCAGCGACAGATCGAGCGCATCGGCGTTCGGCGAGCGGACGAAGTGACGACGAATGTCTTGATCCTGTGCACCCACAACTCGGCGCGCAGTGTGCTGGCCGAGGGCATGCTCAACTCGCTCGCAGCCCGCCGAGGCCAGTTGGTGCGCGCCTACAGCGCGGGCAGCGAGCCCAGCGGGCGGATCAATCCGTTCGCCTTGCAGGCCCTGCAGAACGCCGGCGTGGACACCACAGATTTCAGAAGCAAGAGCTGGGACGAGTTCAGCCGCGACGGCGCGCCGCCGATCTCGATCGTCATCACGGTGTGCGACAGCGCTGCCGCCGAAACCTGCCCCGTGTTCTTTGGGGGCCGAGGCGGTGCGCCGCTGAAAACGCACTGGGGCTACCCCGACCCGTCCAACGCCGAGGGTGGCGACGAGGGCAAGCGCCGCGCCTTCGAGTTGACCCGACAGGCCATCGGCTTCCGCATGCTGCAGTTGCTCGACCTGCTCGACGTTCCCGACAACCTCAAGAACGCAGACCGCGAGTCGATCCAGGCGGTGCTCGACCACATCGGCAAGAGCTGATCGATGGCCCACGTCGACGCGCGCAAACTGTTCGCCGAGCTGCTGGGCACCGCGCTGCTGCTGGCCATCGTCATCGGCTCCGGGATCATGGCCGAGCGCCTGTCTGGCGGCAACGTCGCCATCGCGTTGCTGGCCAACACGCTCGCCACGGTCGGCGGCCTGTACATCCTCATCGAGGTGTTCGGCCCGGTCAGCGGCGCGCACTTCAATCCCGCGGTCAGTGCCGTGATGGCGTGGCGCGGCGACCTGCCCAAGGCCACGCTGCTGCCGTACATCGCCGCGCAGCTCATCGGGGCGATGCTCGGCGCCTGGCTCGCCCACGCCATGTTCGACATGACGATCCTGCAGTTCTCGACCAAGGTGCGCAGCGGCACCGGTCAGTGGATCGCCGAGGCGGTCGCCACCGCGGGCCTGCTGCTGGTGATCCTGCGCGCGCCGCCGCAGCGCGTCGCCGCCATGGTCGCGTGCTACATCGGCGCGGCCTACTGGTTCACCGCGTCGACCTCGTTCGCCAATCCGGCGGCCGCCTTCGGTCGCATGTTCTCGGACAGCTTTGCGGGCATTACGCCATCGAGCGCGCCGGGCTTCGTCGCTGCGCAGCTCGTCGGCGCTGCCATCGGTGTCGCACTGCACCGTGCGTTGGGATCGAGCGCCGCGCCGCGTGGCGAGTCGTCCGTGCAGTCTGGCGCGGTGCTGGCGCAGTCCAAGGAACTGAAAGGTCAACGTGCTCATCGATGACAACCCACTGCCGAACGTCGCCACCGCGCAGTTCCACCCCGCTGATCGGGCCCGTCTGGCGGCGGGCGCTTCATCGACGCATGCGCCGCGCATCCTGCTGCTCTATGGTTCGTTACGCGAACGTTCATTCAGCAAACTGCTGACCTTCGAAGCTGCACGCCTGCTCGAGGCCTTTGGATGCGAGGTGCGTATCTACTCACCCGAAGGCCTGCCGCTCCCGGACGGCGCTCCCGAGACGCATCCGAAGGTGCAGGAATTGCGCGACTCGGCCGCCTGGTCCGAGGGCATGGTCTGGACCTCGCCCGAGCGCCATGGCGCGATGACCGGCATCCTGAAGGCGCAGATCGACTGGATTCCGCTGAGCGTCGGTGCGGTGCGGCCCACTCAAGGCAAGACGCTTGCGGTGATGGAGGTATCGGGCGGCTCGCAATCGTTCAACGCCGTCAACCAGATGCGCATCCTCGGCCGCTGGATGCGCATGATCACCATCCCCAACCAGTCGTCCGTGCCCAAGGCATTCCTCGAGTTCGACGACGCCGGACGGATGAAGCCGTCGGCCTACTACGACCGGGTGGTCGACGTCATGGAGGAGCTGGTCAAGTTCACCCTGCTCACGCGCGACGTCGCCCCGTACCTCGTCGACCGCTACAGCGAGCGCGTGGAAAGCGCCGCCGAGCTGTCGCGTCGGGTGAACCAGCGCAGCATCTAGGCCGGGTCGCTTCTCTACACAGACTCGATGCGCGGATCGCCAGGCCGCGACACGGCCTGGAAGTCGCGGGCATCGAGCGTCACCAGCGCCTCGGCACCGGCCTTTCTTGCTGAGGCCAGGTGCAGCCAGTCGTAGATCGCACCGCCGCGCACGCCGCGCGCCGCGCACTCGCCAAGAGCAGCCATCAGGTCCTTGCCCGTCAGCACCTCGACACGCACGAAGGGCAGCACGCTCTGTTCGATCAACTGCGCGGCGGTGGCCGCACTCAAGCGCCGACCTTGCCTGCCACCGGTCAGGATCGAGAACGTCTCGGCCAGGGCGTGAACGTAAACGGTGTGTCCGCCTCTGGCCACCAGACGGTCGCATGCGGCGTGATGAGGTTCATCGGCATCGAGCGACGCCAGCAGCACCGAGGTGTCGAGACATCGGCTCACTTCGTGCGCCGGGCCTGCGAGTCGCGCTCCGCCCGCGTGGCCGCTGCCGCGTCGAATGCCTTGCCGCTGGCGCGCAGCACCGTCCGCTTGCCGGGCCGCACGAGCAAGTCAGCATCGGCGCGCGGTTGCGGGGTCAGCTCGATGCGCTGCGCCACGACATCGATCAACAACGTCGAGCCGGCCACCAGACCGAGTTGCCGCCGCACCTCGCTCGGCACAACGATACGTCCGGCGCTGTCCATGGTGATGGATTGATTCATGGAAACTCTATTGGTAGGTGACATGCCATTTTATGTGCCATGTAGCGCGTGCAAGTCCCACTCGACGCGCGCTTCGATGCGCGCATCGCATGCGCGGCGCAGAATCCATCGATGAAAGCACCGCCACGCCTGCAGCCGCTGATCGAGGAAGGACTGATCGACAGCGTCGTGCGTCAGTTGATGAGCGGCAAGGAAGCCCGCGTGTACGTGGTGCGCTGCGGCGACGAGACGCGCTGCGCCAAGGTTTACAAGGAAGCGACCGACCGCAGCTTCCGTCAGGCCGTCGACTACACCGAGAACCGCAAGGTCAAGAACACCCGGCAGGCCCGCGCCATGGCCAAGGGCACGCGCTATGGCCGAGAGCAGCAAGAGGCGGCCTGGCAAAGCGCCGAGGTCGACGCGCTGTACCGCTTGGCGGCGGCGGGCGTGCGGGTGCCCAAGCCCTACAACTTTCTCGATGGCGTGCTGCTGATGGAACTGGTGGCCGACGCCAACGGCGACGCCGCGCCGCGCCTGAACGACTGCAGCTTCACCTCCGCCGAGGCCGTCGCCCACCACGCGAGCCTGATCGCCGAGGTGGTGCGCATGCTGTGCGCGGGTGTCGTGCACGGCGACCTGTCGGAGTTCAACATCCTGCTCGCCGCCGACGGGCCGGTCGTCATCGACTTGCCGCAGGCCGTCGATGCTGCCGGCAACCTGCACGCCAAGCGCATGCTGCTGCGCGACGTCGACAACCTGCGCGGCTTCTTCGGCCGCTTCGCTCCGGCGCTGTTGACAACGGCCTACGGCGAAGAGATCTGGAGCCTCTACGAGCGCGGCATGCTGCAGCCCGGCACGCCGCTCACCGGCCGCTACACCGCGCCCACGCGCACCGTCGATGTCGGCAGCGTGATGCGCGAGATCGACGACGCGAAGGCCGAGGACGCGGCCCGGCGATTGCGGCAGGGCAGCTGAGCGCCGGGGCCTGCAGCAAAGCGGCGCGCGGCTCGCGGCCGGTAACTCGAATTGTCAAGGTATACGCATGAACTCGACTCTGATGCGAAATGGATTTATTGCCGCTGCAGTCATGAATATCGGGGGCGTCCTCTTATTCTCTCGAGCATTCACCAATACTGCGATCAATGACGCTGATCCGGTAGTGATGTCGAACTTCGGACTCCTGATGATCGTTGTGTGGGGCTTCGCATACTTGGGCGCTGCCTTCATCACCTCCAACATCAAATGGCTGGCTGGAGCATTTGCGGTCGAGAAACTCGTCTATGTTGTCGTGTGGATCAGGTGGCTATCGGAAAACAATCTCGCACAACTCTATTCGAGCGACGTATTTGCCGGTGTTTTCTTCAGTATCTACGGCATCAACGATTTCATCTTCATGGTGTTCTTTGCGTGGGTGTTCTTTCGGCAGCTTCGCAGCAGGTAGGCGGCAACAATTTCTGAGCACGCTCATACACCCCGCCATCGATCTGCTGCTCGTTCCAGGCGGAGTGGTGGACACGAAGGCGTGCGCTGGGTCGATGAAGGCAAGGTCGTTTCGTCAGCAGGCATCGCAGCGGGCATCGACATGAGTCTTCACCTGGTCGCACGTATCCTCGGCCCCGAGCTCGCCGAAGCCACGGCCAGACAAATGGACGTCCCGTACCGCGGCGAAGCCTGACCTTTCGCTCAAACGCTCCCCCGGCAACCCGCTTGGTCCGCGAGGCGGCCAGTGTCATCGTCCGCATCGCGGCCAAAGCGCCTTCCTGCCGATCAACACTCGGGTCAAGCGTCAGGCCGCACCAGAACCTCCCGGTCATATAGCCGCCACGTCTTCCATACAATGTACGTATGCGTTTCGAGTGGGATCCCGTCAAGGCAGCGACAAACGCCAAGAAGCACAAGGTTACCTTCGAGGTTGCCAAGACTGTCTTCTACGACGACTTCGCTGTTCAGTTCTTCGATGAAGAGCACTCCACCGCTGAGGATCGATTCCTGCTGTTGGGCATGAGTTCGGACGCCAGGCTTCTGCTGGTATGTCACTGCGAAAGAGAAGACGGAGATGTCATCCGCATCATCTCGGCGCGGAAGGCGACGGAGAAGGAAGCTCAGTACTACCGAGGTGAATGAAATGAAGGCTGAATACGACCTGTCCAAGATGAAGTCGCGTCGGAACCCGTACGCGTCAAAGCTGAAGAAGTCAGTCACCATGCGCCTCTCTGAAGATGTGGTTGAGTACTTCAAGTGCATGGCCACTGAGGCTGGCGTCCCCTACCAGAGCCTCATCAATCTCTACCTCAGAGACTGCCTTGCGCAGAATCGCAAGGTCGAGATCAAGTGGCCGAGTGCGGCGTAGGCCCGAACGTCAGGCGTCTGAGTTGAAGGGTCCAGGCTCGCTGGACGACCAAACCGCATGAAGAATCTCTTGCTCCTCGGCAGTCATCTGCTGGCTCTCGCGCTCGGGTTCGCGCTCGGGGTCTACTTCCTGCCGGTCCTCATCGCCCCGGCGGCCCCATCAGCCGGGGAGGTCTTCTCCCAAACCGCACACGCCTCGTTCAAGGGCCAGTTCCGACGCGACCTCAAGGACAGCGATGCGCTCCACTGGGGTGAAGGAACCGTCTCCGTCACCCGCACCTCGGTCGGGCTGGTGGGTGAACTGGCGCCCGGGCCCGACTACAAGCTCTACCTCTCGCCAGAGTTTGTCGAAACCGAGGCTGACTTCAACCGCCTCAAGCCCAAGATGGTTCGCGTCGGTGACGTGAAGACGTTCCAGAACTTCCTCGTGCCGGTTCCACAGGCGATCGACCCTGCTCGCTACAACACGGTGGTCGTCTGGTGTGAAACCTTCAGCCAGTTCATCACGGCGGCGAAGTACCAGTAGCGACCGTGGTGAAGTCCGAGGGTCAGCGGCGCCGTCGTGACCCGATCTGTGTCCCGGTGCTCGCCAGTCCACGCCGGCATCGACGTCTACTTCAACTGACCCGACAGAAACTTGCGCAGCCGCTCGCTGCGCGGTGCGGTCAGCACCTCGGCGGGGGTGCCCTGTTCCTCGATCACGCCCTGGTGCAGGAAGACGACGCGGTTGGACACCTCGCGGGCAAAGCCCATCTCGTGGGTGACGACGATCATCGTCATGCCGTCTGCGGCCAGGTCGCGCATCACGTGCAGCACCTCGCCGACCAGCTCGGGGTCGAGCGCCGAGGTCGGCTCGTCGAACAGGATCACAGCCGGGTCCATCGCCAGCGTGCGCGCGATCGCCACGCGCTGCTGTTCGCCGCCCGAGAGCTGCGATGGGTACAGGTCGCGCCGGTGGGCCACGCCCACCCGCTTCAGCAGCGCGTCGGCGCGTTCGATGGCCTGGGCCCGGGGTACGCCCAGCACCTGCATCGGGGCCTCGATGATGTTCTGCAGCGCGGTCATGTGCGCCCACAGGTTGAACTGCTGGAACACCATCGCCACCCGCGTGCGCAGCCGCCGCAGCTGGGCCGCGTCGGCCGCCTGCAGCGCGCCATCGCGGCCGGGCACCAGCTTCAGCTCGTCACCACCGAAGACGATGCGTCCGGCATTCGGCGACTCGAGCAGGTTGATGCATCGCAGCAGCGTGCTCTTGCCCGAGCCGCTCGAGCCGATGATGCTGATCACGTCACCGGCGTTGGCAGCCAGATCGATGCCCTTGAGCACCTCGACATCGCCATAGCGCTTGCACAGGCCTTCGACGCGCAGCACCTCGGTGCCTGCATCGGCAGGTCGCAGCAGCAGCGCGGGCTCAGTCACCGGAGAGCTTTCCGCTGCGCACGCTCGCCTCGCCGACGATCTTCGCCAGGCTGCGGCCGGCGGCGGTGTAGCGCTGGTGATCCCGCGCGAGGAACACGCCGTCCTGCCGCGACGTGAGCGTGCTGACAACGCCGGTGATGGGCTCGATCACCTCCACCACCGCGTCGCCCGCTCGCAGCACATCGCCGAGTTCGCGCAGCCAGACCACCAGCCCGGCGCAGGGAGCAATCAGCACCTCGGTCGCATCCAGTGCGGTGGCGCCCCGGCGCAGTGGCGGCAGCGGCGGCGGGGTGCCATCGATCACGCCGTGGTGCGTCAGGAAGCCGGTGATCGCCTCAGCGTCGGCCTGCGCCTGCGGGTGCGACACCTCGTGCAACCCGCGCAGTTCGACGGTCACCGACACGCAACCGAGCGGCAGCGGATGGCGGCCCGCAAAGTGCGTCTGCAGGTGCCACCACGGCATCGAGCAGGCCTCGTCGAAGGGGTGGTCGCCGGACTCCATCGCGAGCAGCGAGGCCTCGGCACCGAGCAGGCGCGCGAGTGGCTCGACCGACGGCCACAGCGGCGTGGCGGTGTACAGATGAGCCAGCGACTCGCAGTCGCAGTGCAGGTCGAGCACCACCTCGGCGTCGCACGCCAGTCCGATCAGCGTCTTGCGCAGGCTGGCGAGTTCGGTGGGCGCGGGCAGCGTGGAGGCTGCTTCACGCAGAGCCGTGCGCACCAGCGCCGCGTTCCACTGCAGATCGTCGCCGAGCCGGGTCGCCAGTGGCTCTCGCACGCGGTCGACCATCGATGGGAAGTGCCGGTTGAAGTTCTCGCCGCTCGCCAGATCGAAGCGCCCGGCGTTCTGCCGCAGCAGCGTCTGCGCGAGGCCGATCGGGTTGGCCACCGGCACCAGCACCACTTCGGCTCGCAGCCGGCCTGCCGCTTCGAGCGCGGCGAACCTCGCGCGCAGGTGATGCGCCACCAGCATGCCCGGCAGTTCGTCGGCGTGCAGCGAAGCCTGGATAGTGACCTTGCGGCTCGCGTCAGCCGGCCCGAAGTGCAGGCTGGTGAGCTGGCGCTGCGTGCCCGGCGAGCCGCCGGCGAGCAAGTGGTGGCGCGTGCGCATGATCAAGCCAGCGCGACGGAAAGCGGCGCCATCACTGGCCGTAGACGTCGAACTTGAAGTACCTGTCCTGGATCGTCTTGTAGACGCCGTTGGAGCGGATCGCTGCGATGGCTGCGTTGAGCTTGTTCTTCATATCGCCCTCTCCCTTGCGCAGCGCGATGCCCACACCCTTGCCGAAGAACTCCGGGTCGCCGTAGTCGGGCCCGACAAAGCCGTAACCCTTGCCGCTGGGCGTTTGCAGGAAGCCGACATCGCCTGCCACGGCGTCGACCAGCGTCGCATCGACGCGGCCCGAGGCGAGGTCGAGATACACGTCGTCCTGCTTGGCATAGCGCACGATCGTCGCCCCGGTGAACTTGGCGGTGGCGTAGCGGTCGTTGATGGTGCTGCGCTGCACACCCACGCGCTTGCCCTTGAAGCCGCCGGCGGTGCCGTCGAACGGCGCGCCGGCCTTCGCGATGATGCGGTTCGGGGTGTTGTAGTACTTGTCCGAGAAGTCGACCACCTTCAGCCGCTCGGGCGTGATCGACATCGACGCGACCAGCAGGTCGAGCTTCTTGGCCTTCAGGCTCGGGATCATGCCGTCGAAGTCCTGCTGCACCAGCTTGCACTGCGCCTTCATCTGCGCACACACCGCCAGCGCGATGTCGACGTCGAAGCCCTTGAGTTGGCCATCGGGCCCGACCGAGCTGAAGGGCGGGTACGCGCCTTCGATGCCCACCTTGAGCACGGGTGCGTCGGCAGCGTGGGCAGGAAGGCTGGCGGCCATCGGCAGCGCCAGGATCAGCAGCACACGGGTGAGGAATGAAGCGACGGACTGGGTCTTCATCAGGGCGACATCCCGCAAGTCACGACTGCACATGCAGCCGGGCAGGATGTTGTCACAGGGCGCCCCGCCGCTGGCCTGCCCGTATCTGCCGGTCAATCGCACGCGCCGGTCGTGCTCGGTCAGATCCGCCGGGCGATCTTGACGGCCACCGCCGAGCCTGTTCCCACCACTGCACACCAGGCGCGCAGCAGCAAGCCGGGCGGGGTGGCCTGGTGGCCGAGCGCCTCGTCGCGGTGCTCGCATTCATCGGCCTGGCAGGCGATCAGCAACTCACGCAGCGCGGTGTGCTCGTCGCGCCCGGCCAGGCGGTCGATCTGCTGCTGGTAGTGGTGGTCGACGAAGGTCTCGACCGCGCCGATGGTGGCGTACACCGCGCGCGGGCCGAACAGCGCCGGCAGCGCCCCGGTCAGGAACCCGGCCGCGCGCCAGGGCACCAGCAGGCGGCTGCGTTGTGGCCAAGGCAGCAGACGAGCCATCTTCTGCAGGTGATCAGCCTCGGTCTCCTGGTGGCGGCGGGCGAACTCGCGCACGGCAGCGTCGCGCGAGAAGGCCAGCACCCCGCGGTAGATCCAGACCGCACCGGTTTCGCCGGCGTGGTCTGAGCGAATCTCGCCGATCAGGTCGTCGGGTACGGCCAACTCTGCCGGCGGCGGCTCGAAGGCGAGCGCCACGCGTTGCATCGCCGGGCGCAGGCGCAAGAAGCCGCGGTAGGCCAGTTCCATCACAGGCGTCACGCCCGGCAGATCGGCCACTTTTGCCAGCCAGCGCCAGCCGGGCAGGGTGCGCCACAACGCGACGAAGGCTTCTGCGCCGCTCAGCACCTGGCCATCGGCCTGTTGCACATGGAACCTGGCGAGGTAACGGGCCCGGTCGCCGCCATCAGGCAGCGCGGCGTCATCGGCACTGACATCGGTCCAGCCGAGCGACTGCCGCGGATCGATGGGCGTGAGACCGCGGTAGACGGCGATCTCGCGCCGGCACAGCGGGCAGGCGCCGTCATAAAGGACGGTGAGCGAGCAGGCGGCGCGGGCGTCGCCCGCTGGAAGGGCGTCTGACGGGGTCGGTCTCATTCGCGCGATGGTGCCAGTGTCGGCGCTTTGGCGCGCGAAGTCCGTTTCAAGGGCTCACCGGCCCAGGGCCTGTTGACGCGGCCGACGTCGAACGCCCGCTCTTGCGGCTGACCTGGTCACATGTGCCGATGGGATCGAGGGGTGCCGCTCCAACCAGATGGGGCGTGGTTCCGGCGCTCTGATCTTGGCTCGCTCGCTCAGCTTGCTGCGGCGCGAGCGACGACCGCTGTGCGGTCGCCCAACCTCGTTGGTCTCGGCGTGCTGTCGACCCGTTACGGTCTTTCGCAGAACTGCTCCCACAGGCATCGGTCTGCGCGAGCGGAGGCTACCGGGTGACCGGCTCCGCTCATGTCCCCCGGGCCGGTTCACTGCCAAGGGGCTGCGGGTCGAAACAATCCGGCCCTCCTCCTTTACTTCGCTGCGCCGGTCACCCGGCATCCTCCGCAGGGAACCAAGGACGCCTTCAACCGCCACGGCATCCCACCGCGGCTCTCTCGCGCAAGACTGCAAATGGCCGCCCACCGTCGTCCGCGGGTCGGGCGTACTGGCGGACCACGGGCGGGCTGCAGCAAGACGCAGTCGAATGGCTACCGCTTCTTGTCGGCGAACTGTGCAGGGCCAACTTTCCTGGGCTTGGTGTGCGACTGTTGTGTTCCATGCTTCGCTGGCGAAGGCCCACCCGCCGAAGCAAACCAGCGCTCCCGCAACAATGCCTCTTCGCGCAGCACTTCAGCATGCGCTCGCTTGGCTGCTTCGACGAACGCGTCCATAGCGGGCGATGCCGTTCGCTTGCGCAAACGGACGATGTTCCATTCGACGCGTATCCACTGCGCCTCGAACAGGGGCACGATCTGTCCATGCTCGAGTTCTGACCGCACCATCCCCAATGAGGCGAAAGTGAATGCGTTCGTGTTCGCCACCATCCTTGTCGCAAAGTGAATCGTCGGGCATTCGATCGCCGGGAAAGGAGGCGGTGAGGCCTCCTCGTGGAGCGAAGGCGGACGCCGCGCGGCAAGGATTGGCTTCATCACGCGCGGCGGCAGCATGACCACCTGAGCGAATGGATAGTCAAGCACGTCAGTGAACTTGAGACGCGTCCTCCCGGCCAGCGGATGCCCGGCACGCACGACAACATACCCGGCCAGGGGCGTGAGCTCGGCGATGACCTCGAAGGCGTCATCGTCCTTCAGGACACTGGCTTCGGCGATCGCGAGATCGACCGTCCGCGCGCGAAGCGAGCGAGCCACCATCGCCGGGGCGTGCATCGTGGTTCGCAGGCGAACACCCGGATGCTCGGCGGCAAATTGCGCGGCGCAGGTCGGCCCAAGCACTTCGGCCACGTAGGGGCCCATTCCCACTGAGAGTTCGCCTGTTCCGAGCCCCTTGGCGAGCGCCACCTCGCGCTCGAGATCGCCGACCTTCGCCAGCACGTCGGCAGCGTGCTGCAGGAATACGCGACCGAAATCCGTCGGCTCGTGACCCGACCGGCTCCGATTGAACAGGGTCAGCCCGACATGCGCTTCAAGTTCCTTGACGCCGCGACTCAACGAGGGCTGTGCGATGTCCAGTGCCTCGGCGGCTCGGCTGAAGCTGCCGTGTTCCGCCAGTGCTTGCGCGTGGCGAAGCAGGCGAAGGTCGATTGACACCATGAATCTCCTGGTTCGGCGGAAGCACGAATATACGCAGATCACATACAAACCATAGCCTTTATGGCATTGCTCTATCGCTGCCGCCCGTGCACAGTCCGCTGCGGCGATGGCAGTTGCAGTCGCCCGCTGCGCAATCGCCCCACTGCTGGGCGCCATGAACGGTCAGTCAGTCCGCCCCCTTCGGAGTCGGCGGCGCGCTGGTTTCAGGGTCCGCAGACACCGCCCGTTGAAGATGGCTCAGGAGCCCACTTATGTTCAGTAGATTCTTTCGTGTTCCCGTCACCGTGGTGGCGCTCTGTCTGCTGCCGGCGTTGGGCGCCAGTGCACAGTCCGCTGCGGCGGTGAAACCGGCTGAAGCGAGAGCGATCGCCAAGGAAGCCTGGCTGTACGCATACGCCCCTATCCAGGGCTACCAGACGATGTACAACCAGACCCAGAACAAGGATTTCGCCGGCTACGTCGGCGGCTTCAACCGCTTCCGTCATTACGCGCGTTCGGCGACGCCGGCAGACAAAGACATCGTCACGCCGAACAACGACACACCTTATTCATGGGCGTGGCTGGACCTGCGCGCCGAGCCCATCGTGCTGTCGCTACCGGCGGTGCCGGCGCCGCGGTATTACGTGAACCAGTGGTTCGACCTCTACACACACAACTTTGCGTACACCGGCGTGCGCACCACAGGCCGAGAGGCGGGAACCTATCTGTTTGCAGGCCCCCGCTGGAAGGGCGTGGTGCCCAAGGGCATCACGAAGGTGTTCCGCTCGGAAACCGATTTCGTCGGAACGCTCACGCGCACGCAACTTGCCGGGCCAGAGGACATACCGGCCATGCAGGACATTCAGGTCCGATACAAGCTCATGCCCCTTTCGCAGTTCACCCGCAAGCCGGCGCCGAAGCCTGCACCGCCGGTCGCGTGGCCGGCATGGGATGCGAACAAGGCCGAAAGCATCGGCTTCATCGCCTACCTCAATGCGCTGCTGCCGTTCATGCCGACGGTGTCTTCCGAGAAGGCTGCGTTCGCCCGCTTCGCGAAGATCGGGATTGGCCCACGCAAGCCCTTTGATCCGAGCAAGCTCGATCCGGCAACCCGCGATGCGATCGAGCAGGGCGTCGCCGATGCTTCGAAGGAACTCAAGGACAAGGCGCTCGCGCAGACGAGTTCCAAGGGCTTCTTCGGCACGCGCAGCGAATTGGGCGCGGACTATGTGATCTACCGGTCGATGGGCGCCATGCTGGGCATCTATGGCAACAGCACCGAAGAAGCGGTTTACGCCTCCCAGCAGACCGGGCCGGACGGCAAGGTGCTGGACGGCAGCAAGCATTGGGTGCTGCGCTTCGAACCCGGCCAATTGCCACCCGTCAACGAGTTCTGGTCGATCACGATGTACAACCTTCCGCAGAGGCTGCTCGTCGAAAACCAGATCAATCGCTATTCGGTCGGTGACCGCACGGCCGGACTCAAGCAGGGACCCGACGGTTCGCTCGAGATCTACGTCCAGCACGACAACCCGGGGCCGGAAAAGGCGTCCAACTGGTTGCCCGCGCCGAAGGGTCCGTTCTTCTTTGTCGCCCGGTTCTACGGGCCCAAGCAGGCAGCGATGGACGGAACATGGAAGCTGCCGCCCCTGGTCGAGCGCCCCTGACCGGTCGTCTCGCGCCGCTTGCAGGACGCAGCGAACGGGGCCTGACGGCTTCCCGTCTCGGGCCGCGCTGAAGACGAGCCATGACGAAGTGGACTTTCAAGACATCTTTCTCACTTAGCGACCTATGCGAATGAATCTGACCATCAAGCACCTGCTTTCAGCATTGATCCTGACGCTGACGCCCTTTGCGAGCGTCCATGCGCAGCAGGTCCCGCTTCCTAAAACCGCTGCCGACGTGCCCGCACCGCCTCCTGGCACGGCAATGAGCAAAGCCTATGCACAGACGGTTGGCAGGATGGCTTACGTCTGGGGTTATGCACTGGTCAACTCGCACAACCGTCGAGCCGGATTCGCCTACCTGTCGGGCCAGAACGGCAACGTCGCCGGCTTGAACGGCGGCGTGGTGCCGATGGCACCGATCAATCAGGCCGCCATGCTGACCGACTATGTCGACCCCTCACAGACATTCGTGACCTGCCCAAACCAGGACGTGGTCTACGGCGCGGGCTATTACGCACTCGACAAGGAGCCGGTGGTCTTTCAGGTGCCGAATTTCGGCGACCGTTTCTGGGTCTATGCGCTCTACGACGCGCGAACCGATCAATTCGCCCAGATCGGCAAACCCTACGGCACCAAGCCCGGCTTCTACATGATGGTCGGTCCCAACTGGAAGGGCAAGAAGCCGACGGGCATCACGGCGGTCGTGCGGTCATCCACCGAGCTCGCGTTCTCCATCCCGCGCGTCTTCAAGGGCGACAGCGCAGACGAGACCAAGGCCGTCCAGCCGCTGATCAACCAGGTCATGTTCTACCCCCTGAGCCAGTTCAACGGAAAGATGAAGACCACCGATTGGAGCCAGCTGCCGAAATGGCCCACGCCAGCCGGCGCTGTCGGCGAAACCAAATGGGTGGTGCCCGAGAAGTTCTACGAACAGTTGCCCGGTGTGATGAAGCTCGTGCCGCCGATGCCTGGCGAGGAATCGCTCTATGCCTGGATTGCGTCGGTGTGGACGGCTGCAGAAAAAGACCCGGCGATCAAGGCCGCACTGATCGAGTCGTTTGTGGCTGCCGACAAGGACACGATTGCACCGTTTTTCCGTTGGGACCAGAACGGTCGGCCCGCAGGCAATGGCTGGAATTCACCTGTCAACAATGCGCAGTGGGGTAACGACTATCTCAATCGCACCGCGACCGCGAAGTCGAACATGTACGACAACCGGCCGATCGAGACGAAGTACATCTATCGCGACTACGACAGCGAGGGCCGCCAGCTCGAGGGCAAGTACGGCTACAGCGTGACCTTCGCCAAAGGGCAGGAGCCGCCGGTAAAGGGTTTCTGGTCACTGACGGTCTACAACGACAAGCATGTGTTCCATCCCAACCCGCTCAAGCGCTATTCGCTCGGCACGAAGAGCAAATCGTTCATGAAGTACAACGCGGATGGTTCGCTGACGCTGTACTTCGGGGCCAAGTCACCTGGCCAGGACAAGGAGTCGAACTGGGTGCCGGCACCCGAGGGAGAGTTCTCGCTCTACATCCGCGCTTACTGGTCAGACCCGTCAATCATCAACGGCACCTGGACGCCCCCCAACGTCGTTCGCAGCAACTGATCGCGGCAGCAGACACTCTGGGCTGAGGACGCGGGCACAGCCGCCTCGGGTCGTGCTCCGCCGGCCGGGCCCAGAAGCGACCCGGCGATCAGCGCGACGAAGCCAGCGACCGGCATGGTCGTCGGGCCATGGCGGGCAAGGCCCTCCTGTGGGCTGAGGTATCGAATCCCACTGTGGCGGTGCTCGACGTCGTACCAACACACGAATTCGGCCGCCCAGGACCGTGTCTCGTCCAGGCGGGCGAGGCCGTTGGCGGGGAGCTCGGTCCATTGCTTGGCGGGCCGAACCGCCCCTCGGCAAAGACGTCGTCATCGCTGACTCAGGGCCGCGGATCTAGGGTGGGCAACCGCCTTGGGTCTTGAACCCGCAGTTCGGGGCGGCAGGATCAACGACCACTCCTGGTCGACAGCTGGTACGGGTAGATCCGTGAGCCTCTGTACCTGAGGGCCGCCCGAAAGGGTCAATGGAAGTCTTCCTCGCGCTGGTGGCGTGCGCCGATCACGAGTACCAGTTCGGGCGACCGGATGTCGAAGCGCAGGATGTAGCCCGTTGTGCCGAACGGAACGATGAGTTCGCGCAGCGTCGACCGGGCACCGACCTTGCGGTAGCTGTACGGCGTCGTCGACAGGTGGCTCAGTGCAGCTTGTCGAATGACCTTGACGGCCTCGTCGGCCACATCGAGTTCTTCGAGCGTTTGGGCGCGGTCGAGGAGGTGGTCGTACAGCCGCACCAGGTCGTCTTCAGCGCCTTGCGTGAATTCGACCGCGTAGCTCATCCGCCCAGTTGCTTGCGGCGCTTGGCCAACTTGGATTCGAGTTTGGCGATGACCTGGGCGGCTGGGACGGACACTCCTGTGCGCTCATATTCGGCCAGGGATGCGTCGCAACGCGAAGCGAAGTCGGTCTGAACGCGCCGGTACTCAACGGCGTTGCGAACGGCGGCCTCGACGAAGTCGGTGAGTGTTTCGCCTGGGCGCAGGACAGCGTCGAGGCTGGCACGCAGCTCGGTTTCGACACGGACTTGGGGGATGACGGCGTCTTTCATGGCTGCATCGTAGTGCGAACGCACTACGCACTCAACCCCCTGAGCGCCGCTGGCTGCCCTGCGGTCAACCGGCCGAATTCCGCCGGGCTCGTGTCTCGGCGTGAGCCGTGATCGACGCCGGGATTCACTTCAGGAAGTCGGCGACGGCGGCGATCGACCGGTCGGCGGCCTCTTCATGCGGCAGGTGGCCCACGCCCGGGAAGGTCACCCGTTTCACGTTCGGGATGGCTTTCAGGTAGTCGTCGGAATTCGCGACCGGAATCATCGCGTCCTGCTCGCCCCACACCAGCAGCGTGGGTGCAGCGATGCGAGCAAGCAGCGGCCGGGGGTCGACGAGCACCGTCTGCTGCATGCGTGCGATCAATGCCTCGCGTCCGCCGGGCGCGAGCATCAGCTCGTGATACTGCGTGGTGAGTTCGCCGGAGAGGGTCTTCGGGTCCGCGTAGGCGGGCTCCAGGCTCATCTTCAGCAGCGGCTTGGGCAGCACCCAGCGCATCAGCTTGACCGTGGCCGGCACCTCGGCTGGCTGGCCGTACTCGAAGCCCGGGCTCGCGAAACCATCGGGCGCGACCAGCACCAATCGGTCGACGCGTTCTGGATGCGTCGCTGCAAAGGTCCATGCCAGCCGGCCGCCGATCGAGTGGCCGACGACACTCGCCCGCGCCACGCCGAGCTGGTTCATCAGCGCGATCAGCAGTTCCATGCTGCGCGTGTCGGTGTAGATGCCGGTCGGGTCGGGTCGACTCAGTCCGCTGCCCGGCAGATCGAAGCGGATGACGCGGTGGGTGGGCTCCAGCGTCTTCGCCCAAGGCTCCCAGGTGTGCAGGCTGGCGCCGAAGCCGTGGAGCATGATCACCGCCGGCGCGTCCTTGGGCCCGCTGTCGCGCACATGCAGCTGCACGCCCGCCACCTCGATCAGGTCGCCTGGTTGCGCGAGGTACTTCGCGTCGAGCGAGGCCGCGTCGCGGTCCGGGGTCCAGAGCCAGAAGGCGAGCAACACGACGATCAGCACGGCGACACCCAGGACAAGAGACTTCACGACGAACCTTCACGACGGCTGATGAGGACGCAGCCCCCGGCAAGCCGCGCACTGTGCCACGGTCTGTTCAACAGGCAGGCGTTGGCCTTGCTCTTCGGCCCATGGCCGGCTGGAGGTGTGGGTAGCCTTGGTTCAACTGGGGCTCCCGAATCCGGTCCGCGCTGACACGCCGCGGCGCCGCACGGTGAGCGTGGACGCATCGGAAGCGAGTTCGGGCGAGACGACATGAACGATTACTTGCTGTGGGGTGCACTGGCCGGGGTGGCCGGCTTGCTGGTGGCCTGGCGCGCGCTGCGTCGCAAGCCCAAGGGATTCCATCGCGCACCGCGCGCCGAAGCCGTGGCATCGGTTCAGTCGAGCACGGGCGGTCCACCGTCGATCGATACGGTGAGCGCTGCCTATCGCGTGCAGTCGCCGATCACGGACTCGCGCCAAGCCGCCGAGGCCGCAGCCCGCGAAGCGGCCGACCGCGAGGCCGCCGAATGGGAGGCGCAGTTGCATGCCCAGCACGAGGCGCAGGAGGCGGCCCGGCGGGCTCCACAGCCGGCTGCGGCCGCTTCACCCCCGACACTCACCAACGCCGTGACGGCGCCAGAAGCTGCTCCGCTGCGCCTGCAGACCGAGGAAGAGTTTCAGGCTGTGATGGACCGCGAGGCGACCGCTGCGACTGAGGCGTCGACAGCGCCCACGTTGACCGATGTCGTCACCGGTCCCGTCAACAGCGCGCCGCTATCGGAGACCTCGGCCGAAGACAGCGGCGCCGCGCGCCGTGAAGCCGCAGCACAACTCGCCCGCGAGCGCGCGGAGCGCGAGGCCGCCGAGGCCGAGGCCTGGCTCGACGAGCAGCGCCGAGTGACCGAAGCCAGGCGTGCCCGGGCCGCGCTCGATACCGCCGCAGCCTCGCCCGAGATGGCTGGCGACGCAGTCGACGCACCCGCACCCGAACCCTCGGCCACCGCCGACATCGGCGCTTTCGAGTTCCAGATCGAGGTGCCGCGGCTGCAGACCGAGGAAGAGCGTTACGCCGAAGTCGAGCGCGAGACCGCGGAGATTGCCGCACGCGTTCAGGCTCAGCGCGTGGCCATCGATCAGCTGGGAGTGGCGCCCTCACTCGGCATCGAACTCGAATTCCCTGCGCTGCCCGACGCAGGCGACGCAGGCCGCGCTGACGCCTTGCCCACGCTCGATGCGATGGCCGTCAGCGAGCCACCGCTGCTCGAGGCCGCTCGCTCCAGGCACACACCGGACCAGTTCGTGGTGATGGTCGCCGATGATTCGAAGGTGGTGCGCGTGAAGACCAGCCGCCTGTTGCTCAAGCAGGGCTACCAGGTCCTGCTGGCCGAAGACGGACTGGATGCGGTCAAGCAGATCGCGCTGCGTGTGCCCGATGTGCTGATCACCGACGTGGAGATGCCGGGCCTCGATGGCTTCGGCCTGACCCGTCGGATGCGCGCCGATGCGCGCACTGCGCAGATCCCGATCGTCATGATCACTGCCGACGACGAGAAGCACCGCGTCGCTGCCACGGCTGCGGGAGTGAGCGTGCTGCTGAGCAAGCCGTATCCGGAAGACCGTCTGCTCAGCTACCTCGAGGAAACTCTGGGTTGCGCCGTCGCGGCCGCGGGTTGAAGCACGAGGCCCCTCGCCCGGCGCAACGCTGAGGCGTCCAGAATCGAGCCCCGCGAGGCCACAACGGCCTTCGACCACGGAGGCCATGTTGGACGACAAGCTCATCGTCACTCACCGCGGCGCGCTGCGTCGCAAGTACGCAAGCGGCGGTTTCGCGCGCATTCGCACTGCCCTGCGCTCGCTCACTGCCGCAGATCGCCAGCGCGGGCTGAAGACTCGGCTGGTGTTCCTCGACGACACCGCGTCGATGACCAAGCTCTGCGCACCGCCCGTCACCGACCCCGCCAGCCCGCGCCAGTTCAAGGCCGCGATCGATGCGGTGTTCCGCACCGTCGACCCCGACTACCTGCTGATCCTGGGCGCCCCCGACGTGGTGCCGATGCAGGACCTCGCCAACCCCATCTTCGAGCCGCCGGCCGACCCCGATGTCACCGCCTGGGGTGATCTGCCGTACGCCTGCGACGCGGCCTACAGCCGCGAGGTGTCGCGCTTCAAGGGGCCGACGCGCGTGGTCGGTCGCCTGCCTGACCTGACCGGAGCGACCGACCCTGCACACCTGATCGACCTGATCGAGCACGCTGCCGCGCACCGCCCGCGCGAGGTCGCCGAGTTCGCGCACTACTTCGCTCTGTCGACCGCCACCTGGAAGGCGTCGACGGCGCTCAGCGTGTTCAACGTCTTTGGCGAGTCGAAGGCGCTGATGCTGTCGCCGCCGACGCGCGCCGCACAGGCGGCACGCCGCCTCGCCACGACTTCCGACCGGCGCCACGCGCCGCTGATGCACTTCATCAACTGCCATGGTGGGCAGGCTGATCCGCAGTTCTACGGCGAGGATGCCGGAGGACGCCAGCCGGTGTCGCTGACGAGCGAGGCGGTCGCGGGGAAGATCCGACCCGGCACGGTCGCCGCGTTCGAATGCTGCTACGGCGGCGAGCTCTACGACTCGGTCACCCTCGCGCTGCCGCTGCCGATCTGCCAGCACTACCTCGCGCAGGGCGCGGCTGGCGTGCTGGGCGCATCGACCATCGCCTACGGCCCGGTCGACAGCAACGGCGCGGCCGATCTGCTGACGCAGTACTTTCTGCTCGAGGTGCTGGGCGGCGCATCGCTTGGGCGAGCAGCATTGATGGCGCGTCAGCGTTTCATCGCCCAGACCGCTGAACTCGACCCGGCCGATCTGAAGACGCTCGCGCAGTTCAACCTGCTGGGCGATCCGTCGCTGCATCCGGCGCGGGTGCCTGCAGCCACCGACACGCCGCAGGGTGTGACTGCCGATGCCGCCGCGCGCATGGGGCGCCGCGGCCGGCGGCAGCAGATGAAGTCGGAAGGCGAGTTCCTGCGCGCCACGAAGCCGGCCACGTCCACGCCACTCAAGCAGGCTGTGAACTCGCCTCAAGTCCGGCAGGCGCTCGGGCGCATTGCGCAACGCGCGGGCCTGGGGGCCGATCAGGCGTTCGTGTCGTATGAGGTGCACGTGCCAGGCCGGTCGCCATCGACCGCTCCGGCAGGGCTTGCCAAGGCGTCGACCACGGCGACCCGCTACCACGTCGCGATCGGTGACCCGCGGGCGGGCACTGCCGGGTCAGCGGCCTCTGGCGCCTCGGCGGGCGGATCCCCATCGATGGCGCAGCGTTCCCCGTCGGCCGTGGCTGCCGTCGCCCGCGAAGTCAGTGGTCGCATCGTCGGCTTTCGCGTCTACGTGCAGCGCTGAGGCCAGGCGATGAACGCGCCGCCATTGCGAGTCGATGGACTGTGCGGCGTGGTGCGCCGCGGCACCGTCGGCGAGGGCAGCAAGAGCGCGCGCGACGCACTGTGGATCGATACCGCGCAGGGCAGCTACCTGCTGCGCCGCAAGGACGGGCCGACTTTTGGTGACAGCGCCCTCGACCCTTGGGTGGGCCAGGCCGTCGCCTGCTTCGGCTTCATCGTCGCCACCACCTTGCTGGCCGAACGGATCGAGCGCGACCCGAAGGCCTGATAGGCGTTCAGTCGCGGTCGTGCCCGTGACCCTTTCCGCGCCTCTCGCCATGGTCGTCGTCGTCATCGTGCTTGTCCCAACCCTTGTGCTTCCCACGGTGGCCGACTGGGTAGTGATCGTGGTAGCGGTCGGCGACCCAACGCTCGCTCGCGAAATACACCGGCTGACCGCAGGCTGCGTAGCGCCCGCAGTAGCGCCCCCAGTTGCGCGAGTGGTCATGGGGAGCGTACAGATGGATGGGCCGTCTTTCGAAGGACACCGGGGCGGGCGAGATCACCACGGGCTGTGGATAGACGACCACTGGCAGCGGAATGTTGCCGATGTCGACGCGACCGTAGACGCCGGGCTGGTTGATGCCGATGGACACGCCGACGCTGGTGCCTGCGACCGCCGCGCCGCACGCAGCGCCACTGGCGAGCAGCAGGGCGAGGTGTCGCGCGAATCGTTTCGCAGACGGTTTGGCAGAAGGATGGTTCATGGGGCGCTCGAGAGTCCGTGTCATACGACAACGTGACCGCACGGGTTTGGTCGACGCCGCGAACGTCTCGCTTGTAACCATCGGCAGCCTGAAGGACCGATGCCCGACTATCGAGCTACCAGCCCTCGCTGCCGGGATGGCCCTTGAACGGGCCTGCGAGATCGGGAGTGATCCAGCCGCCGTAGAAGCCGCCTGGCTGCGCTTGCACCCGCGCGCCGTCGACGGTGCAGTCGAGCTGCGCCGGGTAGAACGCAACGCAGTTGGCCAGTGTTTCTGCCCCCGCCATGGGTTGCGGGTAGCTCCAGGCCACGCCAGGCAGGCGGCGGTCGCCGTCGACCAGCGTCCAGTAACGCGCCGGGCCCTTCCATTCGCAGAAGGACCCGCCCTGTGCGGGTTGCAGCAGGTGTCGCACGACGTCGTCCCACGGCAGGTAGAAGCTCGGCGGGTGAGCGGTCTCCAGCACCTTGACTGCCCGCCGGGTGCGCGCCACCTCGACGTCGCCCCAGCGGATGACGATCTCTCTGGGATCGGCAGCGATCGTGGGTGGTCGGGGGTGATCCCACACCGAGGTCTGGCCGGCATTCGGCATATCGGCAAACGGCGGGCGTTGGTCGCCACGCCAGAACCAATGGTCGCGGGCCGCGCGGGCCCAGTCAGGAATGGAAGTCATGGCGCTCGCGTGCAAGGTGGAGGAAGGCGGGCGTCTGCGCCCGAGTGACCGAACCGCAGTCTGCTCCCGGCGTTTGAAGGCTCGACAAGCCACCACGAGGCACAGGGTCACTGCCTGCCGAACGACGCTGTGCTCGGCAGCGCACAGACCGAAGGCCGCCGCGGCCTCAGGCTGGCGGCCTCGCCCGAAGGATGCCCCACCGATGAACGACTCCACCGACCCGAAGACGCCGGCCCCCGCGGCCGCGCCCAGCCCTGCACGGGCAGCCTCCGATGCGCGCAAGCCCTCGGCATCGACGATGGCCATCGCGCCCACCCGGCCCACGGGCCAGAAGCGCAGCCTCGAGCGCGGCAAGTCGACGCGCAAGAAGAATCCGGGCAAGCGCCCCAAGCAGGGCGGCTGAGATGGCGCTGTTCCACGCCGTCGTCTGGACGGATCACCACAGTGCGCAGGTGCTGCAGTTTGACGCGCACACCGTGCTCACGCAAGCGGTGCGCGCCCACGTCCACCCGACGGCGCAGCACGGCAGTGGCGTGCGGTCGGAGCACGAGTTCATGGGCGAGGTGTGCGATGCGCTCGACGGCATCAGCGAGGTTCTGGTGACAGGCTCGCACACGGCGATCGCCGACTTCCGCCACTACGCCGACAAGCATCGGCCGCAGGCGACGAAGTGCATCGTGGCCTACGAGGTCGCCGACCGGCTCACCGACCGGCAACTGGTGGCCCGCGCGCGCAAGTATTTTCTGAAGTACGACCAGATGGCAGGAATCACCGCCAGCGACTGACAGACCTTTCGAGGTCGAGAGCCGACGCGGACTGCTTGCGACCGGGGGACGGTTCTTGCGCGTCGAGGCAGGCCCCACCCGCGGCGGTGCGATGCGGGCGAGCGGGTAACCTCCGCAGGGTCCGTCCGACCGGCTTCCTGCCCCGAATGACCATCGTCTCGTTGAGCGCATCGCTCGCCTTCCTGTCCCTCATCCGTTTCATTCGGACCATCACCGGCTTCGCGCGTGCGCGGGCCCCGGCGCTGCCTTTCGCCGCAGGCGTCGGCACCGTCGTGGCCTCTGCGCGGCACCTGAGCGTTGCGCACCGTGGTGGTCGGCACTGGGGCCTGCTGGTTCTGGCCTTGCTGGCTGGCTGCGGCAAGCCTGCGCCGCCGGCCGCGAACAAGGGGCCGGTCGAGGTCGGGGTGGTGACCCTCGAGGCGCAGCGCTTCGTCGTCACGACCGAGCTGCCCGGCCGCACCTCGGCGCGCCTGGTGGCCGAGATCCGGCCGCAGGTCAGCGGCATCGTTCGGCAGCGCCTCTTCGACGAAGGCGCCCAGGTGCGCGCCGGGCAGGTGCTCTATCGCATCGATGCGGCAAGCTTCGAAGCGGCTCGCGCGGCGGCCCTTGCAGCGGTGACCAAGGCCGAGGCGGGCGTGCAAGCCGCCGCCGTCACGGCGACCCGCAACGCCGAACTGGCGAAGCTCGATGCCATCAGCCGCCAGCAGGGTGACGACAGTCAGGCCGCGCTGGCGCAGGCGCGCGCCGAGCTCGAACTGGCCCGCGCCGGTTTGCAGGCTGCTGACGTGGAGCTGTCGCGCACCCGCATCACCGCGCCAATCAGCGGGCGTGTCGACACGTCGGCGGTCACTGTGGGCGCGCTCGTCACCGCCGGGCAGGCCGAACCACTCACCACAGTGCAGCAGATCGACCCGATCCACGTCGACCTGACTCAGTCGAATGCCGAACTGCTGCGCCTGCGGAAGGATCTGGCGGCCGGGGTGCTGACGGGCAGCGCTGCGACCGAGCTGCCGGTGCGCCTGCTGCTCGAAGACGGCAGCGCCTACCCGCAGATCGGCCGGCTGAAGGTGCAGGGCGTGAACGTGAACCCGACCACCGGCGCCATCACCCTGCGCGCGCTCGTGCCCAATCCGAAGGGCGTGTTGCTGCCGGGCATGTACGTGCGCGCAGTGCTCGAGCAGGGCGTGGTCGACGCCGCGCTGCTCGTGCCACAACAGGGCGTGACGCGCACCGCGAACGGAGCCGCCTCGGCCTGGGTGGTCAATGCCGACAGCCGCATCGAGCGTCGTGTCATCACCGTCGATCGCACCGTGGGTGACCGGTGGCTGGTCAGCAAGGGCCTGCAGCCCGGTGATCGGGTCGTGGTCGACGGCTTGCAGCGTGTGAAGGCGGGCGACACGGTGAAACCTGTGGCGGTGGCTGTGGCAGCCTCGGCAGACGGTGCTGCATCGTCGGCGTTGGCTGGGGCGCCAGTGAAGGCCGACCCGGTTCCTCCTGCCAGCGCGGCCTCGCGCTGAGCATCGGACCACGGCGTAGGGCAACACCCCAGGGACACCGGGCAGCCATGGCGCGCTTCTTCATCGACCGGCCGATCTTCGCCTGGGTGCTCGCCATCGTGGTGATGCTCGCGGGTGGCCTGTCGATTCACCGCCTGCCGCTCGAGCAGTACCCCGACATCGCGCCGACGCGCATCTCGATCACCGCCACCTATCCCGGCGCCTCGGCGAAGACGATCGAGGATTCGGTGACGCAGGTCATCGAGCAGAAGCTCAAGGGGCTCGATCGGTTGACCTACATGTCGGCGTCGAGCACGTCGTCGGGCACCGCCACTCTGCAACTGAGCTTCGAGGCCGGCACCAACCCCGACGTCGCGCAGATGCAGGTGCAGAACAAGCTGCAGCAGGCGATGTCGCAGCTGCCGCAAGCGGTTCAGGCGCAGGGCGTTTCGGTGACCAAGGCCGGCACCGATCTGTTGTTGTTCGTGGCGCTGTACTCGACCGATGGGCGTCTGTCCGGCACCGAGATCGGCGACGTCGCGCAGAGCACTCTGATCGACGCGCTCAGTCGAATCGACGGCGTGGGCGACGTGACGATCCGTGGGTCGGGCCACGCGATGCGGCTGTGGCTCGATCCGCAGCGGATGAACCAGCACGCGCTGATGCCCTCGGACATCCGCGCCGCAGTGCAGGCGCAGAACACCGAAGTCTCGTCCGGACAGATCGGCGCGCTGCCCGCGCAACCCGGGCAGCAGCTCACCGCGACGATCACCGCGCGCAGCAGACTCAACAACGCCGAGCAGTTTCGGCAAATCGTGCTGAAGGCCGCGCCGGATGGATCGGTCGTTCGACTCGGTGATGTGGCGCGTGTCGAACTCGGTGCAGAGAACTACAGCACCCGCATCCGCTTCAATGGCCAGACGGCGGCGGGCGTGAATGTGTTCCTCGCCAGCGGCGCCAACGCGCTCGATGTTGCTCAGGCGGTGCGCGAGCGGCTCGCCTCGCTCGAGCCCTTTCTGCCGCAGGGCGTGAAGGCCGAGGTCAGCTACGACACCACGCCCTTCGTGCGCATCTCGATCGAGGAGGTGGTGAAGACGCTCATCGAGGCGATGGTGCTGGTCGTGCTGGTGATGTACCTCTTTCTGCAGAACCTTCGCGCCACGCTGATTCCGGCCATTGCCGTGCCGGTAGTTCTTCTCGGCACCTTCGGCGTGCTCGCGGCGTTCGGCTATTCGATCAACACGCTGACGATGTTCGGTCTGGTGCTCGCCATCGGCCTGCTGGTCGACGACGCGATCGTGGTGGTCGAGAACGTCGAGCGGCTGATGGCCGAGGAGGGCCTGTCGCCACGCGAGGCGACACGCAAGTCCATGGACGAGGTCACCGGCGCGCTGGTGGGCATCGCGCTGGTGCTTTCGGCGGTGTTCCTGCCGATGGCGTTCTTCGGCGGCTCGACGGGCGTGATCTATCGCCAGTTCTCGATCACGATTGTCTCGGCGATGCTGCTGTCGGCGCTGGTGGCGCTGACACTGTCGCCCGCGCTGTGCGCCAGCTTGCTGTGTGCGCCGTCAGCCCACGAAGCATCTAGGCATCGCGGATGGCTGGGTCGATTCTTCGGTGGATTCAACCGCGGTTTCGATCGCGGCGCCGACGGCTACCGGTCGGCGGTCGGCGGTCTGCTTGCTCGCCCCTGGCGCGGCGTGCTCGTCTACGTGCTGCTGCTCGCGGGGGCAGCCTTTCTGTACACCCGCCTGCCCACGGCCTTCCTGCCCGATGAAGATCAGGGCACCTTGCAGATTCAGGTGAAGATGCCGCCGGGTGCCACCGCCGAGCGACTGCAGGCGGTGATGACGCGCATCGAGGCGCATCTCGCCAAGCAGCCCGACATCCGCTTCTACAACCTGGTGACCGGCGCCAGTGGCGATCAGGGCACAGGACAGGGATTCATCGGCCTGCGCGACTGGTCGTTGCGGCCATTGCCCGAGCAGAGCGCCGGCGAGATCGCCCGCCGACTCACCGCCGACTTCCGCCGCGAGGTGCGCGACGCCCAGGTGTTCGTGCTGCTGCCGCCGGCGGTACGCGGGCTGGGATCGAATGCCGGATTCAACCTGTACCTGCAGGATGTGGGCGGGCTGGGCGCAAAGGCACTCAACGAATCGCGCGATCGCTTTCTCGAGTCGGTCAACGCCCGATCCGAGGTGAAGCAGGTGCGCAGCAACAACCTGGTCGAGACACCCCAATACCAGGTGCACATCGACGACGCGCGGCTCGGTTCGCTGGGCCTGGCGCCGGCGGCGGTGAACGACACGCTGTCGAGTGCCTTCGGGGGCAGCTACATCAACGACTTCCTGCTCAACGGCCGCATCCGCAAGGTGGTGATGCAAGGCGAGATCGGCGATCGGATGTCGCCTGAGGCGATCGAACGATGGCGGGTGCGCAACGCGCAGGGGCAGATGGTGCCGTTTGCCTCGTTCGCGAGCGGCGATTGGCGTTTGGGTTCGCCTCAGCTCACCCGCTACAACGGTGTGTCCGCCATCGAGTTGATCGGCGACGCCGCGCCCGGTGTGAGTTCGGGCGCAGCCATGGACGCGGTCGAGCAGGAGATGGCGAAGATGCCCGCAGGCATCGGCTTCGAATGGACCGGCAAGTCCTACCAGGAGCGCCTGTCGGGCTCTCAGGCGCCGCTGCTGTACGCGGTGTCCATCCTGTTCGTTTTCCTGTGTCTGGCGGCCTTGTACGAGAGCTGGACGGTGCCGCTGTCGGTGATCCTGGCGGTGCCACTCGGAATCCTTGGCGCTGTCGCGGCCACGAGCTTCGCCGGTCTCACCAACGATGTGTACTTTCAGGTCGGGCTGCTTGCGACCGTCGGTCTGGCGGCGAAGAACGCGATCCTCATCGTCGAGTTCGCGAAGTCGTTGCAGGAGCAGGGAGTGGCGCTCGTCGACGCGACCCTGCAGGCCTGCCGCCTGCGGCTGCGCCCGATCCTGATGACCTCGCTCGCCTTCCTCTTCGGCGTGCTGCCTCTGGCACTCAGCAGCGGCGCCGGTTCGGGCAGTCGCCGCGCCATCGGTGTGGGTGTGCTGGGCGGTGTGTCGGCGGCGACGCTGCTCGGTGTGGTCTTCGTGCCGCTGTTCTTCGTCATCGTGCGGCGATGGTTTTCACGGCCGGCACCGCAGGCTGCGGAGTCGACATGAACAGCGACCGTCAACGCATGCCAATGCGCAGCCGCCTGCGCTGGCCCGGGACATGGCGCGGGATCGCCATTGGGCGGAGGTCTGTGCGCACCTCTTTGGGTGTGGCGGTGGCGGCCGCTGTCCTGTTGAACGGCTGTGCTGTGCCGCCGGCGCCGCCTGCTGCCGCATCGTCGCAGCCGGTCATCCCGCCGTCCTTCAGTGCGACGCAGCCGCCGCTTTCGGTCGTTCCGGTTGTTGCCGACATCGACTGGCGCGCGTTCTTCGTCGACGAGAGGTTGCGCCGGGCCATCGAGTTGGCGCTGGAATCCAACCGCGACTTGCGTATCGCCGCTGCCCAGATCGACATCGCGCGTGCCGCGGCCGGGCTGCAGCACGCCGAGCGCCTGCCCAGTGTCGACGCGGCGGCTGCAGCCAGCCGCAGTCGCACCTCCGACACCACCGGCAGCAGCAATTCGGCAGGACGGACAGCCAACCTTCTGCGCACCGATGTCGGCTTTGCCAGTTACGAGATCGATCTGTTCGGCCGATTGCGCCAACTCGACGAAGCGGCGCAGCAGCGACTGCTGTCGGTCTCCGAGAACCGGCGCAGCGTGCAGATCAGCCTGGTAGCGGAAGTGGCGCGCGCCTGGCTCACGCTGTCTGCCGATCTGGAGCGCAGGCGCGTTGCGTCGGACACTCTGGCGAGCCGCGAGCGCACGCTCGCGTTGGTGCGACGTGCGCACGAACTTGGCGGCGTGTCCGGCCTGACGCTCGCGCGGGCGCAGACGGCGGTCGAGGCCGCACGCGTTGCCGCAGCCGAGATCGCCACCGACGTCGAGGTCGATCGCAACGTGCTCGATTTGCTCGCTGGCGTCACCTTGCCGGACGCTGCCTTGCCCCCGGATCAAGCGACATCGCTGGCACCGGTGGCCCCAGCGTCAGCCCCGCCGCCCGGCGACGAACTGCGTCTGGTTGATCAGCCCGATGCGACGTTGCTGATCGACATCCCCGAGGGCCTGCCGTCGAGCGTGCTGCTGAGCCGTCCGGACGTGCGCAGTGCCGAGTTCGCCTTGGCGGCGACGCAGGCCGATGTCGGCGCAGCACGAGCGGCGTACTTCCCGAGCATCAGTCTCACTGCGAATGCCGGTTTTGCCAGCAGCAGCCTGGCGAACCTGTTCCAGGGCGCAAGCCGGGTATGGGCGTTTGCGCCGCAAGTGTCCTTGCCGCTCTTCGACGGCGGTGCGCGCGACGCTGCCTTGCTGCAGGCCCGGGCGCAGCGCGATGCCGCCGTCGCTGGCTACGACAAGGCGCTGCAGACGGCCTTTCGCGAGGTGGCCGACGCGATGGCAGTGCGCCGCCATCTGGTCGAACGTCAGGCGGCGCAGCAGGCGCTGGTCGACTCGACACAACGAGTCAGCCGCCTCGCCGGCCTGCTTTTTCGAACCGGTGCAAGCAGCTATCTCGAGGTGCTTGATGCGCAGCGCGAGTTGTATGTGGCGCAGCAGGACTTGATCGCCCTGCGTCTGGCCGAGCAGAGCAACCGGGTCACGCTCTACAAGGTGATGGGCGGTGGCTGACCTTGCCGCCGATTGGCGGGTCAGATGGGTCTGACCCGTCGGTCGCGAGGAACGGGCAGTGACGGCGCTTCCGCAGGAGGCGTGACGATTTCCCTGGCTCCGCGGGCCCGCGCATTGGTGGCCCCTGCGAGCAGTTGCCGCAGAGCATGCCCGCCTGTTGAAGAACTGAATGCGCTGAAAGACCATGCCGCGGCGATGAAGGCGCCGACTATTGAGATGGCGAACAACAGCAGCAGGGCGCCGTGGGCCCACGGCCGCGTGATCACCGTGAACAGCAGGCCGATCAACAGCGCCAAACCTGCGGCGCGCAACCGTCCGACCGGGCCCAGCATCGACCCGATCGCGCAGCCGTAACACAGCAGGAACGCCATTGCGAGGGCGTGTTGCTCCATGCTGAGTTGCTGCAGAGTCTTCTGGATTTCATGCATGAACTTGGATTCCGGATCGGCTTTGGGAGAGCAAACGGTGCCTTATGGTGCTCCGGATTGATGGCCGACCCATGAATTGGGTGATTTTCACGCTCGGGGCATCATCGGGGGGCGGCAGAACCCCATCGCTCGGGCACAGTCGCCACGGCTTGCGGTCAGGCCATCGAATGGATCACGGAGAACGCATGAGAAGAATCGCTGCCCTCGGGCTCGCTGCCCTGCTGAGCGCGTGCGCAACCCCCCAGAACATCGGGACGTCAGGGGAAGTGGTACGTACCAAGCCTCCGTCCAGTTACGCGTCGACGATCACGAACTACCTGGACTTGACGGTCAAGGGACCGCAGGCGAAGCGTGAGTTGATCATGGGACCTCCGGAACGCGGGGCTTGCCCTATGGGGCAAGGCAGCAATGGTCACGTTGGCTGGGTCGTGCCGGTTCAATACAACACCCTCAACAAGGACGGCTCGACGGTCACGATCACCAAGTACTTCTTCTGGTTCAGCGACGAAACGCTCAAGGGAGTCACCCGGCGGATGGAAGTCTGTCCCTGAGCCCGCCGCAGTTCACCTTCCTGCGGACTTCGAGGCGTTTTCACGCCGCTCCGCCTGGGCATTGAGGCCGCGCTGCACTGCAACGGGCTGCCATGGCCCCGACACCCCCGAACGTGGGGTGTTCAATCCGGGGAGTCATCCCGCGCTTCCACAAGCAGGGTGTTACAAACCGAGAGGGTGTCCTGCGGCACTCGCTCAGCACGACCTCGTCCGCTCGCATATCCAGCCCTGCCATGCATCCGACGGCCCGTTTCCCGACAAGCCCACTGCATCCGGCGTCCACCCCGGCGTCGGGACATCGCGCCGACCCGGTGGTGGGGATGATGAGGCGGCGCAACGATCCTGACCCGGCCATCGAATGGCAGTCGCTGGTCAACAAGTTGCCTGGCATGGTGTTTCGCCTGCACTGCACGCCGCTGGGTCGATGGACGGTGCCCATGGCGTCCAACGAGATTGCTCGGGTGTGCGGAATCGGCCTGAAGGCGCTGCGCGAAGACGCTCGAGACCTGATGACGCGCATCCACCCGGACGATCTTGAGGCGATCCGTGTCGCTCACCTCCATCCGCCTCCTGCAAACACGGTCCGGCGCGTCGTTCGCATCCGCCGCCCCGGAGGCCCGTGGATGTCCTTCGAGACCAGCGCGTCGCCTGAACGCGAACATGACGGGGGTTGGTACTGGAATGGGCTGCTTGTTCCCTGTCCCGAGTCAGCCACGGCATCAACGCCATCGGAAGCGATTGCTTCAGCCGACGCTGCCGTGGTTGCTCATCCATCGATCAGCCCGCCCGTTGACCGCTGGCGCCGGGCAACCGCGTTGGCGGAAATGGGGGTGGTCGAGATCAATGCCGAAGAGGGGTGGCTGGAACTCGATTCAGTCGCCTGCCTGCATCATGGCCTCGATGTGACCCGCTCGCGCTGGTCTGCGGATACTTGGCTGGAGCGTATCTGCGCTGAGGATCGTGATGCCGCCCGCGCACTGATTTCTGCACCAAGCCTTGCCGAGGACCGCATCCGCATCCCCTTGAGGATCGAGCCGACGGCTTCGCGAACTCTCGAGTTCCTCCTTGAGCGCGTCGATGGCGGCGATCGACTCGTCGGCACCTGCATCGATGTCACCCGGCGCAAGGCCATCGAGACCCTCCAGCAGGACAAGCTCGACGCCGAGAAGGCCAGTCGAAGCAAGAGCGAGTTCATGTCCCGTGTGAGCCACGAATTGCGCACGCCGCTCAACGGAATCCTTGGGTTCGCTCAGTTGATGGCACTCGATCGAGAGCATCCCCTCTCGGTCGCGCAGGCCCAGCGACTCGACGTTCTGCGCCAGTCCGGCACCAAGCTCCTGTCGTTGATTGACCAGTTGCTGGAGGTGTCGCGCATCGAGCAGGGCAAGATGCGTCTGCGAAATCGCCCGATCGATGTGCGACTGCTTGTCGAGCGCTGCGCGGTCGAGGTCATGCCGCTTGCTCAGGAGCGTGGCATCGAGATCCTGGTCGAGATACCGGCAGACTCTCGCGCGGTCCGCGCCGACCCGGACGCACTCGAGCAGGTCGTTACCAACCTGCTGTCGAATGCGATCAAGTACAACCGTCCAAAAGGCCGCATCCGTGTGCGCTTCGAGAATGGCGAGCAGGGTGTGCTCACCGTCGACGACACCGGCATCGGCATGTCGCAGGACCAGATTGACCGCCTGTTCGAGCCGTTCAATCGCCTCGGCGCCGAACGTTCGGACACTCAGGGCAGTGGCCTCGGACTTGTCATCACCCGCAAGCTCGTGAAGGCCATGGGCGGCAAGATCGAGGTGCTGTCCCGTCCGGGCCGAGGCACCCGCTTCGCTGTGTCACTGCCCTTGTCTAAGACCCGCGCAGCGGTGCTTCCCGCGCCAGCAGAAGATCCGCGCCCGCCCGAGTTTCCGGCGCTGGATACGAAATCCGCCGAGCAGGTGGTTCTCTATGTCGAAGACGACGAGGTGAACACGATCCTCATGGAGCAGATCTTCAGTTCTCAGCCGAACTGGCGGCTCGTCACGGCATCGACCGGTCCGGAAGGTCTGGAGATGGTGCGTCACAACGACTTGTCCCTGGTGCTGCTCGACCTCAATCTGCCCGGGCTGTCTGGCTTCGAGGTGCTCGAGAAGATTCGCGCGTCCGAGTCGACACGGCACCTCCGCTGCATCGCATTGAGCGCCGACGCGCTTCCGCAGCAGATTCGACACGCACTCTCCCAAGGGTTTGACGATTACTGGACAAAACCCATCGACGTTTCCTCGGTCATTGCGAAGCTTCACGAGGAGTTGCGGCCGGTTTCCGAATCGGGCTGATGTCCCCCACGGCTGTTGTGTTGGCATCGCCGCCAGCGTGGTTCACTGATACCCTCTCGGAAGGGGCTTGCGTTCAACTTTCCGTCACAGGTGTCGATGATCCGAACACTCCGGATTGAGGCTTCGTATTTCGTCCACCACCATGACATCGAGTCCAGCGACCGAACCCATTGACGTCAGTGCCCTGCGCATTGGCATGCACATCCACCTCGACGGTGGCTGGCTTTCGCATCCGTTCGCACTGTCGAGCTTCAAGATCACGTCGGACGAACAACTCGTGACGTTGCGCTCGCTCGGCATCAGCACGCTGCGCTGGAGCCCGGGCCTGAGCGACCCTGAGGCTGGCGTCGTTTCTTCCCAGCAACCGGGGGCGGTGGGGGCCGCGGCTGCTGTTGCAGACACTGCACCCGCCGTTGACCCCGTGCTGCAGGCCGAGCAAGAGGCACGTCGCGCTCATCGTGAATCCCTGGCCACCCAGCGCCGAGCTCTGGCGGTGTGCGAGCGCCAGTTCACCGAGATTGCGCAGGGCTCGCGCCAGATCTTCGACGGCGTCGCCAGCCAGCCCCAGCAGGCTCGTTCCTCTGCCGAAGGGCTTACCCGGCGCGTTGTCGAGCAGATGGTAGGCAGCGAAGACCTGTGCATCCGCCTGCTCAGCGAAGGGGCGGGCGACCGCGCCGGCGCCCATGCTGTCAATGTGAGCGTCATCTCCTTGCTCATGGGGCGCACCTTCGGCCTG